>Ga0256405_10000872_pt1 | contig 91474 bp, 79 predicted proteins | sample RumenRJG_02DNA_FD_189096 | JGI IMG/M metagenome (GOLD analysis project Ga0256405, IMG submission 189096) | Bovine rumen microbial communities from Lethbridge, Alberta, Canada - RJG_02 | ecosystem: Host-associated > Mammals > Digestive system > Stomach > Rumen | place: Canada: Alberta...
CGTAAAGCTAACGAAAACGGGAACAATTAATGCACAAAATTAATGAACATTAATTAGTAAACATGATGAAAATAGTGATATTGCAAAATAATGATTGCAAATCACTTGATAACAGAAAATAATTGTGTTATGTTTTAAACGAAAACGATTAAGTAAACACAATAATTAGTGAACTTCTAACAGCTTACTCAATCAACTTATTCAACAAGGAGGGAATCTGATGAAAAAAAGAGCTTTGAGCGTTGTTTTGTCGGCAGCTATGGTTGCGGCAATGGGAGTGCCGGCGTATGCGGAATCGACAGAGGCATCGACAGAGGGCGCAGGAAGCGGTGTCGTGGAAGTGGCAAAGAACGACCTTGCATACAAGGGAAGCCTCGACATCATGCATTTCTCAACATCTGAAGAGTCGCAGGCGAATGGCGGATCAGATGGATTCCGCACGACACTGGCCGCGTGGGAAGATGCGCATCCTGACATCAGTGTTGAGGAGAATGTCCTGGCAAACGCAGAATATAAGACACAGGTTGCAACGCTTGCGGCTGCGGGCGATCTTCCGGATGTCTTCCTTCTCCAGGGAATGAATACCAAGCAGTGGGCAGCCCAGGGACAGGTCATGGATCTGACCGATATCATTAAGGCTTCTCCATATTATAAGGATTATAAGCAGGATTATTTCACACCATTCAAAGACGGTGACAAGATCTACGGCTTCCCGGTGCTGACCGGTGGAACGTGCACGGTTGTCATTTACGACAAGGCAATGTGGAAGGAAGCTGGATTCGATAAGTTCCCGGAGACCTGGGATGACGTTGAAAAGGCTTCCGATTACTTCAACGACAAGGGTGTTACGACAATTGCATTCGGCAATGGCGGACAGTGGCAGGCAAACTCCGATTTCCTGAGCACGCTTGGGGATCGTTATACCGGAAAGGAATGGTTCCAGAGCCTGATTGACGGCAGCGGATCCAAGTTCACGGATGACAAGTTTGTCGCGGCGCTTACCGAGATGAAGCATCTGTTCACGGAGACAAAGATCTTTAACGAGGATTTCAACTCTGTGACGAACGAGGATGCCCGCGAATACTATATCAGCGGCGATGCAGCAGCGTTCATCGGCGGAAACTGGGATGAGTCTTACATCGCTGCAACGCTTCTGGATTCGGATAAGGATAAGTACAACAATATCGGCTTTGCAGTCCTTCCGCAGCCGGCAGATGCAACAGAGGATCCGAATTCCCAGAACATTGGCCTTGGATATGCAGTTGCCATCAACCCGAAGGTTGCTGATGACAAGGATAAGCTTGCGGCATGCATTGACCTTGCGCAGGAGCTGACCGGACCGGCCTTTGCTTCTTATGTAGCATCCAAGTACGCACTTGGCGGACTGACACAGGTTGCAGATGTTGACCTCTCTGCTTTCGACCAGGTTACCCAGGACTTCTACAATTACAGCTATGTCGACACAACACCGTGCGAGATCTACGATTCTTACATCAACAGTGCAGTGTGGGGCGTCTGCAACCAGGAGCTTCAGTCCATGCTGAATGGCGAGATGGAGCCGCAGCAGGTTGCCGAGGATGTCCAGAAGGCATATGAGGAGAATTATCTCTCTTCTTCACAGACTGAGACGGAAGCTTCCTGACCGGCTGAGGCCGCTGGAGCGTCCGCAGGAAACTAGTTGAGACTGAGGGCCGTTCCGCCCGCCAAAGCGGGTGGAACGGCTGTTTCCATATATATGGGGGAACGATCATGCTGACGACCATCAAACCAAGGCGCAGGACAGTCATGCTGTACCTGATTGTCCCGGTAGCGCTCTTTGTCTTTACGGTATTTGTGCCGCTTGTCACAGCACTTGTGTACAGCTTCTTTGAATGGAAGGGCGGCCCGTCCAAACAGTTCACCGGACTTGCCAATTATCAGCAGCTGTTTCGGGACGGTGTATTCTGGCAGGCATTCGGCCACAATATCTACCTGGTTGTCGCCTGCATCATCGGACAGATCGGAATCGCCTTCATCATGGTCATGTTCGTCAACTCCAGGATGGCAAGACTGAAGGGAATCCACAGAACATTCGGCTTCTTTCCAAGCACGATCTCAGCGGTCTGCATCGGTCTGATCTGGAGCATGGTCTACCATTACAAGTTTGGCCTGATCAACTGGTTCCTCAGGGTCATTGGGCGTCCGGATCTTCAGCAGGTATGGCTGAACGACTCCAAACACGTCATGCTCTATGTCACAATCCCGCTGATCTGGCAGTATATCGGATACTACATGGTCATCATACTGTCGGCGATCGCATCAATCAACACAGATGTCCTCGAGAGTGCAGAGATTGACGGAGCCAACGGATTTCAGAAGTCTGTATACATTGTCCTGCCGCTCATCCGCAACACCATGCTGGTGTGCATCACGCTCTGCATCGCAGGAAATATGAAGGCGTTCGATAACATCTATGTGATGACGTCTGGCGGGCCTGGTACATCGTCCATGGTTATGGCAATGTGGGGTTACAAGGTATCCTTTCAGCAATCCAACATGGGATATGGAAGCTGCATATCTGTCGCAATCTTTGTTCTGTCTCTTCTTGTAATTGGCGGATCACAGTGGGCGATCAAACGGGCGACAAGGAATATGGGGGATTGAGAATATGACAGAATCCGGAAAAAAAGCAAAGTCAGCTGTCACGCCAGGAAAGCGGGTGCGGCATGGAATCTGTGCCGTTCTGATCAATCTGGTTCTGATCATCTTCTCAGCGTCCTGCATCTTCCCGATTATCTGGATGCTCTATTCCTCTCTGAAGGAAAAAAGGGTGTTTAATGCAGACATCATCGGTCTTCCGAAACACCCGACACTGATCAATTACATCAGGATCCTGACAAACAAAGACTATCATCTCGCTGAATCTATGTGGAACAGCGTTCGGACGACAGGAATTTCGATCGTGGCGATTGTGCTGTTCAGCTTTATCGTCGGCTATATTCTGGCGCGCGTACGCTTTAAAATGAACCGGGCGCTCTACGTGATGTTCCTGATGGGAATGCTGATCCCGATTCACTCGCTGCTGGTACCGATCTATGTCGTGTTCCGCCGCTGCGGGATGTCCAACCAGTGGTATACGCTGCTGTTTCCGTACATTGCATTCGGACTGCCGATGGGCATCTTTCTGGTGGAGGGGTTTGTTCGGACGATTCCGGTTGCGCTGGAGGAGGCCGCTGCAATTGATGGAAGCTCGTTCTCCTATACGCTTTGGCATATCATCTTTCCGATCTGCAAGCCGATCCTGACAACGGTCGCGATCATCCAGATCTTCGGCTGCTGGAACGAATTCTCATTTGCACTCGTCTTGATCAAGGATGTATCCCTTCAGACTGTGCCGCTGGCTCTGACACAGTTCAAGGGACAGTTTGCATCCGACTATCCGAAGCAGATGGCAGCGATGCTCATCACGATGGCACCGGTCGTCATCCTCTATTTTGCCTTCAGCAGGGAAATCATCAAGGGTATGGTTGCCGGAGCTGTCAAGGGATAATCGGATTGCCTGTGACGGCTGCCCGCAGCAGGCAGAACGCCTGGAAAACCTGAAGCAGAAGTGTTATCTGAGATGCGGCATCGCGATGGTTGCCAGGCCGAGCAGGAAGAAGAAACCAAGGCAGTCGGTCACAGTTGTTACAAAGACAGACGATGCGATGGCAGGATCGACATGAACTTTTTCAAGGATGATCGGAATGAGGTAGCCTGCCAGCGCGGCTGCGAGCATGTTCAGAATCATTGCCAGGCCGGAAATGAGACCGAACCAGGGGTTGAAGTCGTAGAACAGAGCGATGATGGAAACCAGAGCTCCGATCACGAGACCATTGATCAGCCCGGTCACAATCTCCTTGCCGAGGATTCGAAGACCATTTTCCCTGTCAATCTCATTCAGCGACAGGGCACGGACGACAATGGTGAGAGACTGGGTGCCGGCGTTGCCGCCCATGCCGGATATAATCGTCATGACGGCGGAAAGCGCGACAATCTGGGAGATGGTTCCGTTGAACTTTGCGATGACGCTGGAGGCCAGGATCGCGGTGGCAAGATTGACGACAAGCCAGGGAAGTCTGGAGCGTACCGCGTCCTTCACGGAGCCGTCGATCTTCTCCTCCTTGTCGATTCCGCCCATCCGGTGGATATCCTCGGTTGCCTCCTCGTTGATGACATCGATGACGTCATCGACGGTGACGATACCGACCATCCTTCCGTTCTCATCGACAACCGGCAGCGCAGCGTATCCGTACTTGGTGAAGAGCCGGGCCACGGCCTCCTGGTCCAGGTCGGTCCGGACGGAAATCACGTTGTCGTTCATGATGTCTGAGATCAGGGTGTCGAAGGGCGCCATGACGAGGTCGCGCAGGGAGACAACGCCCATCAGCTTATAGGTGACCTTGTCCACCACATACAGGTACCAGGATGTCTCGGCGTTGACTTCTGTCTTGAGGTAGTTCAGCGCGCGCATCACGGTATTCGACGCATAGATGGCGATGAACTGCGTGGTCATGATACCGCCGGCAGTTTCCTCGTCGTATTTCAGAAGCTTCGTGACGTCGGTCTTCGTACGTCCGCGAAGGAGGGACTTGACGACAGCGTCCTTGTTGTCATCCTCCAGCTCCCGGATCAGGTCGGCGATCTCGTCGACGGACATCCGGTTCAGGACAGAGCCGATCCGGCCCGGATCGATGACCTTCAGGATTTCATACTTGTCATCATCTTCCGCTTCATCGATGACATCCGCCAGATAGTCATCCGGGAGTACGAGCAGATACCGGTAATCCTCGTCACCGATATCCTGGACAGCCTGCAGGACATCGGCAGGGTGAGTTTCATCCACGAGCTTCTGAATATTATCCGGTTTGCCGCTTGTCAGCAGTCTGAAAATCTCATTGTAATCTGCAGCCACGTCGCCGTCCTCCCGCATCTGTCTGTAAGGTAGCATACAGCGATTCTACCACGGGCTTTTCCGGAATTGAACCTCCTTTGCCTTGCCAGGGACATTTTTTTACGCCGATTTTACGGGCCTTCAGAGGTCAGAAATGAATCCGGATGTCTTTGTACGCCGGCTCGGTCAGCCATACGCTGACATATCCGCCATGTACATGGAAGACACCTCCGCCCTGTTCATCAAGCAGGACCGGATCGTTATGCCGTCCGAGGGCATCCCGCAGAATTTTTCCTGCAAAGGCGGGGCCAAGCGCCATGTATTTCGTACCCTCCGCCCCGGCGGTGGCAAGAACGGCGAGCCCGGAATCAGGGTGCTCCGTGTCTCCGCTTCTTGTAAAGCCGACGATGGAATGGTCATCGAAATAGTCGGTCTGAGGTCCGTATGCATACCGGGACCGGATTCGGATCAGCTTTTTCAAATCGAGAATCGGCGATTCATTTGCACTCTCAACTCCGTAGTAATCCCCGTAAAAGACACAGGGGATGCCGCTTTCCCGAAGAAGAATCATCGAGTAGGCAATGGGCTTGAACCATTCCGGGATGTAGCTCTCCAGTGCCTGGCCGGGCTCCGTGTCATGGTTGTCGATGAAGGTGACGGCGCATTCAGGCCGCGCTTCTACAAGAGTATCGGTGAACAGGCCCCGCATATCAAAGTTCTGTCCGTTCCGGGCTGCGCGCAGAAATGAATAATGAAGCGGAACGTCGAACAGGGTCAGGGGTGTCCCCTCCCCAACAGGCTGAAGGGGCTCATCACTGTCCGGGACCATGATGTCTGCCTGCGTCTGTGCGGGGAGATCTGCCTTGTCAGCGCCCGATATGCAGCTTTCATCTGCCTCCGGCACATTTTCATCGGCCTCCTGCCGGCAGTCGTCGGAGGACTTCTGCGGTCTTGGAGGAAGCGTCCGCTCCGGCATCCCATCCACGACGACATCAAGGTAGTGAAGAAGCTTCTTCAGATCGCCGCTCCAGTACTCACCGACGGCGAAGAAGTCCCGGCCTTCCCGCTCCCGCATGAAGCGCAGCCATCTTCTGTAGAAGTCAAAGCTCATGTGCTTCACCGCATCAAGTCTCAAACCGTCCGGATGGACAGTGTCGAAATACCAGCTGCCCCAGTCTGTCAAAGCCTTGTAGGTATCCGGCTCGTCGGTATCGAGGTCCACACCCATCAGGTAATCAAAGTTGACATTCTCTGAATCAGTCTCCTGGTTCCAGCGTTTTCCCTCAAACAGAAAGATGCCTTTGGCGCCGGTCGCCTGATCAAAGTCGGTGCCGGAGAAGTTTTTCTTGTCCCAGGTATGGTCAGAGTACTTGCCGCTTCGCCCGGGAAATGTGAACTTTGTCCAGGCTTCGATTTCGTGAGGCCCGGAAATCTGCTCCTCCCGGTCTGTCGGTTTTGTGTCGACCGCCGTGATTTTTTCGGTTTCGTCTGCTCCCATCATCTGATTGAAGACGATATCGGCATAGACCTCAAGGCCTGCGGCATGAAGTGCGCGGACAGCAGCCAGATACTGGTCAAGGGTCCCGTATTTTGTACGGATGCTTCCCTTCTGATCAAATTCTCCAAGATCGTACATGTCATAAACGTCGTAGCCGACGGAAGCCGCGCCGGCAGCACCCTTGTAGGCCGGCGGGAGCCAGACAGAGGTAATGCCGGTGTTTTTCAGGTCGGCTGCGCAGGCTTCTGCTTTCTCCCAGAGAGTCCCGTCAGAGGGGAGATACCATTCAAAAAACTGAATAATCGTCTTATTTTCCATATCATTAAACCTCCTTTTGAGGATTTCCGAAACCTTACAGCAATGGAAGGGCGTTTGTCAACATAGTCGGCCTGCGCTATACTAGGGCATATGTGCCGCGGCACCTGCGCAACCCGGATGCAGCTGAGATTGTATAAGATGCTGCAGGGGCACAATGCCGGAAACAGACAGAAGACACAGTGAGGGATCCTGATGGATTGTGTGAGGGCTCAGAAGCTGATCAGACCGTATCTGGACGGGAAGCTGTCGGATCGGGAACTGGAAGAGTTTCTCGATCATGTCGAAAGCTGCCCGGCCTGCCATGACGAGCTGGAAATTTATTTTTCCATCTATCAGACGCTGGGTGAGGAAACGGATGACGGTGATTACAATTTCACACGAAAGCTGGACGAGAAGCTGCAGAGGTCTGAGCAGTATCTGACACGAAGGCACATCTTCCGCTCCATGAAGATTGTGCTCATTGTATGTGCGGAGCTGTTTTTCATCGCCGCCTTCTCAGGGCTTGTGACAAGGGAACTCGAGGAAGTTCAGAGCACTATCGAGATGGTGGAGACGGAGACGGAACCGGACACGCAGGGGCTCCGCCGTGCTGCACGTTGAGAATATCCTCGGCATGCTGCAGATAATGAACGCCGGCGAATGATTTACAGGGGCTCAGAGGTGCTGCACGCTGAGGGTGCCGGCGGGTCTGGAACAGGCATCCTGCCACCAGGGTGAATATGGATCGATCCGCACAGTAGACGTTGCATGCGCTGCGCCATGGATATTTCGGCACGGGACCAGATTTCCGGGCAGACAGGGGGACAGAAGCATTATGAGTGACCAGAAAAGAGAGAAGATCATTCTGATCGACGGACACAGTATCCTGAACAGGGCTTTTTACGGCCTTCCGCTTCTGTCAGACAGTGAAGGACTGCATACGAATGCGATCCTGGGCTTTCTGAATATCATGTTTCGAGTACTTGATGAAGAAAAGGCGCAGTATCTCGCTGTCGCCTTCGATCTCCATGCTCCGACGTTCCGCCATAAGATGTACGATGCCTACAAGGGGACGAGAAGCCCGATGCCCGAGGAGCTGCGGGAGCAGGTCCCGGTGATGAAGGATGTCCTGCGGGCTATGAATGTCCCGCTGATGTCTCTGGAAGGCTTCGAAGCGGATGATCTGATCGGCACTGTATCGCTGGCGATGGAGCAGAAGGGACTCGATGTGCGGATCATTTCCGGGGACCGGGATCTTCTGCAGCTGGCTTCGGACACGACGATGGTCCGGATTCCGAAGACGAAGAAAGAAGGAAGAGAAGTTGAGAATTATTATGCGGAGGATGTGAAAGCAAGGTATCTCGTTACACCATCGGAATTTGTCGATGTGAAGGCACTGATGGGTGATACGTCTGATAACATCCCGGGAATTCCGGGTGTGGGTGAGAAGACAGCGACAAAGATCATCGCGGAATTTCACTCCATTCAGAACGCGTATGACCATCTGGATGATATCAAGCCCAACAAAGCCAGGCTGTCCTTGCAGGATCACTGGGAGATGGCACAGCTTTCCTACAGACTGGCGCTGATTGACCGGCATGCACCTTTCGCACTGCCGCTTGAGCAGGCACGTCTGGGGGAGGATAACAGCAGCCTCTATACGAAGGAAGCGATGGATCTGCTCAAGAGACTGGAGCTGAGACAGATGGTCAGGCGGTTTGCAGACCATATGCAGACGGGACCGTCGGCTTTGCCTGCCCGGCAGGCAGAAAGCAGTGCCAATCCGTTTGAAGAACAGAGGGCTGACACGGATGATACAGAGCCTTCCGGGCAGAAATGTCTGCCGGAAGAGAGCCGGCACGATGGAATGGATGGTTTCCGTGAACAGGTGTATCCATCCGGAGAAGACTCCCGCACCGCGGATGAGAAATCAGAGAGCGGCAGAAAGGCGGATGAAGGCGCGGAGAATTTTCGGCTGATCGAGGATGCTGCAGAAGCAGAAGCGTTTCTCAAGAGGGCTGTTAAGGAAGAAACAATCGGTTTGTATGTGCTTGCGGAGGACAGCCGGCTGCTCGGAGCGGCGGTCGCTGCAGGGGTGGAGACCGTGCTTCTTCTTCCGGTGACAAGGAAGCAGCTTTCCATCCTGACGTCCGGGAACTGCCTGATCAGCGGCATCAATCTGAAGGAACAGCTCTCATTTCTTGATGGTGGGGATTCATTTCCAAAGGAGCAGCAGAGCCGCTACTTTGACTGCGCGATCGGCGCCTATCTGCTCAATCCGCTGGCGGGCACCTACGTATATGATGGGATTTCCTCTGTCTACACGGGAAGGCTTGTCGAGACGCGGGAGGAGCTGCTCGGAAAGAAGAGCCTCCTGAGTCTGGCGGGGCTTGCCGAGGATGATCTTGCGCTTATGATGAGTGGCAGTGCAGGGGAGAAAAGGACTGCAAAAAAGCAGGATGGCCCGGCGGACAGGGAGAGCGCCAGACAGGCGCTGACGCGCTTCAGCTGTCTGAATGCCGGAACGGCGCTGGCGGCCATGCAGCCGATCAGGGACAGTCTTGAGAAAGAGGATATGCTCAGGCTGTTTACGGACATTGAGATGCCGCTGATGTTCACGCTCTACCATATGCAGCAGGAGGGGATTCTGGTCCGTGGGGACGAGCTCAGGCGCTTCGGGCACTCCCTTTCCGGCAGAATTGGCGAGCTGGAGAAAGCAATCTGGGAGCAGGCCGGCCAGCAGTTTAATATCAATTCCCCGAAACAGCTGGGGACGGTTCTGTTCGAGGACATGAAGCTTCCGGGAGGGAAGAAGACGAAGACAGGATATTCGACGTCCGCGGATGTCCTGGAGAACCTGGCACAGGATGTTCCGATCGTTCGTCTGATCCTGGAGTACAGACAGCTCACAAAGCTGAAATCGACCTATGCGGACGGTCTGGTGCAGTACATCGCGGAGGATGGCCGGATTCATGGCAGGTTCAACCAGACGGTCACGGCGACGGGAAGGATTTCCTCGACCGATCCGAACCTCCAGAACATTCCGGTGCGGACAGAACTCGGGGCTCAGCTCCGGAAGGTGTTTGTTCCGAAGGATGGTTCGATTTTTGTCGATGCGGACTATTCACAGATTGAGCTGAGAGTGCTGGCGTCCGCATCGGATGACCAGAACCTGATCGATGCGTACAACTCGGCGGAGGACATTCATGCGATCACCGCATCAAAGGTCTTTCATGTACCGCTGGACGAGGTGACGCCCCAGCTCCGCAGAAATGCAAAGGCGGTCAATTTCGGGATCGTCTATGGAATCAGCTCCTTCGGCCTGTCACAGGGACTTTCCATCACGGCTGCGGAGGCACAGTCCTATATCAACCAGTATTTTGAGACATATCCGGGGATCAAGTCTTTCCTCGACGGCTGTATCCAGTCGGCGAAGACAAGAGGGTACTCTGTAACTCTGTTCGGAAGACGCCGCCCGGTTCCGGAGCTGAAGGAGAAGAACTTTATGCGGCGGAAGTTCGGCGAGCGGGTTGCCATGAATGCCCCGATTCAGGGAACAGCGGCGGATATCATTAAAATCGCGATGGTGGGAGTCGACCGGAGGCTGCGTGAGGAAGGCCTGAAATCGAGACTGGTGCTTCAGGTACACGATGAACTGCTGGTGGAGACAGAGCTCAGCGAGAAAAGCCAGGTTGAAAAAATCCTCAGGGAGGAAATGGAAGGGGCGGCAAAGCTCCGGGTGCGGCTTGAGATTGACATGAAGAGCGGTGAAAGCTGGTTCGAGGCACACTGATGGAAAAAGAAGAAATGATGACAAGAACGCAGGCGGAGGCCGCCCGGGAGCAGTCGGATGTACAGAAGGTGCCGCCTGAAAGAATCTGGGGTCAGATCATCGTTCTTGGCATCACGGGCGGTGTCGGCGCAGGGAAAAGTACAATTCTCACAGCGCTGCATGAGCAGTATGGAGCGCTGATCATCGAATGTGACGAGGTCGGCAGGGCGCTTCAGCAAAAGGGAGCTGCCTGCTATGAGCCGATGCGGCAGCTTTTCGGAGACGGCATCCTTTTTCCAGACGGGACAATTGACCGGAAGGCGGTCGCCCGCCTGATCTACACGGACACACAGAAGCGGGAAGCGCTGAGCCGCATCGTTCATCCGGCCGTAAAGGCGGAGGTCAGAAGGCAGCTGGAGGTCTTTGACAGGCAGAGTGCAGCCGGATCTTCCTGTCCTTACAAGAGTCAAGAAGCATCGGAAGACAGAGCGGCCTGCCAATCGGGAGGGCAGAGCATGTCAGCGCCGGGACTGATGGCGGCAGGACAGTCAGACCGGACACCGGATCCTCAGAGGGAGAAAGCCGGAAATGTCCGTCCGGGAAAGAGACGCGCACTGGCGGTTGTCGAGGCGGCGCTCCTGATTGATGATCATTACGAGGAGCTGTGCGACGAGATCTGGTACATTCATACAGATGATGAAAAGCGCCGTGTCAGACTCAGGGAGAGCCGTCATTATTCGGATGAGCGCATCACGCGGATGTTTGAGGCGCAGAGAAGTGATACCTCCTTCCGCTGTCATACACAGCTGACAATTGACAACACGGATGATTTCGTTCAGAATACCTTCAGACAGCTGAAAGAAGGGCTGCAGAGCCATTTTCCGGAGCTGTTTTTATGAGAAGCGGAAAGGAAACAGGAAATCCATGGATTTCTGTAGTATTGCAAGTGGAAGCAGCGGAAACTGCATCTTTGCCGGGTCGGATGAAACAGCGATTCTGATTGATGCCGGCATCAGCTGCAAGCGGATCGCAGAGGGACTTGCCGGGATCGGCAGAAGCCTGTCCGATCTGACAGGCATTCTGATCACGCATGAGCATTCTGACCATATCAGCGGACTGGGTGTTCTTTCAAGGAAAGTGCAGATTCCGATCTATGCGACGGCGGCGACCATCCGGCAGATCATGCGGTATACGCCGATCGGGAAAGTCGATCCGTCGCTTTTCAGAGTCATCAAGGCGGATACGCCTTTTACCATCGGGGATATGCGGGCGGAGGCCTTTCACATTTCTCACGATGCAGCGGATCCGGTGGCTTACCGGATCGAGCAGGGCGGAAAAGCGGCGGCGGTGGCGACAGACATGGGATGCTACGATGACTATACAATCAGCCACCTGAAGGATCTTGATGTGGCGCTGGTGGAGTCCAACCATGATGTGAACATGCTGGAGGTCGGGCCGTATCCGTATCCGCTGAAAAGGCGCATCATGTCAGAAAAGGGACATCTGTCGAATGAGGCAGCCGGTCACCTTCTGACACAGATTCTGAGTCCGAGGATGCAGGCAGTGTACCTAGGACACCTGAGTCAGAACAACAACTACGACGCGCTGGCGTATGCGACGGTGACGACGGAGATTGATGCGGACGAGGACTGCGAGGTCCGGTCACATGATCTTCCGATCATGGTGGCAGACCGCAGCCATCCGATGGAACTTGTGACAGTATGAGGAGACGGCGCCCGGGCGGGGCAGCGGCGCGGCGGACAGGTCGGCCCCGGAGAGGAGTTTCATAATGAAAAAGGTAATTATCACGGTCGTCGGCAAGGACACAGTCGGTATCATTGCACGGGTCTGCACGTATCTTGCAGAGCGCGGGATCAATATTCTTGACATCTCCCAGACCATCGTCGGCGGATACTTCAATATGATGATGGTCACGGATCCGGCCGGGGCGACAATCCCGACAGCGCAGATTGCCGATGAGCTTTCACAGCTCGGCAGTGAGATGGGACTCTCCATCCGGGTCATGAATGAAGACATTTTCAATGCCATGCACCGGATCTGACAGCTAAACGGCGCCGGCAGCGGGGAAAGGATAAGAGATGATCAATATACTGGAAGCCAAAGAGACGGTCGACATGATCGCCAGAGAGAATCTGGATGTCCGCACGATCACGATGGGCATCAGTCTGCTGGACTGTATTGATTCTGATCTGGACAGGCTCTGCGAAAACATCTACAACAAAATAACATCGAGAGCGGCAAAGCTGGTAAAGACCGGCGAGGAGATCTCCAAGGAGTACGGAATTCCGATTGTCCATAAGCGGATTTCTGTAACGCCAATCGGTCTGATCGGGGCAAGTGCCTGCAGGACACCGGATGATTTTGTCCAGATTGCCAGGACGCTTGACAAAGCCGCGAAGAAGGTTGGCGTAAACTTTCTGGGCGGTTTTTCTGCGATCGTTTCAAAGGGGATGACGCCGGCAGAGGAGAATCTGATCCGTTCCATCCCGAAGGCGCTTGCGGAGACAGATGTTGTCTGCTCCTCAGTGAACGTAGGATCCACCAAAACAGGGATCGACATGGATGCGATCCGGCTTCTCGGGGAGATGGTTCTTCAGACAGCCGAGTATACGAAGGAGCAGGATTCACTTGGCTGTGCAAAGCTGGTGATTTTCTGCAATGCGCCAGATGACAACCCGTTTATGGCCGGCGCATTTCACGGAGTGACGGAGGGCGATACCGTCATCAATGTCGGCGTTTCCGGGCCGGGGGTCGTCAAGACCGCGCTTCAGGCGGTTCGCGGCGAAAGCTTCGAGGTACTTTGCGAGACGATCAAGAAGACGGCATTCAAGGTGACAAGAGTCGGACAGCTGGTTGCGAAGGAGGCATCGGAGCGGCTGGGCGTACCGTTCGGTATCGTGGACCTGTCGCTGGCGCCCACGCCGGCAATCGGCGACTCGGTTGCGGATATCCTTCAGGAAATCGGAGTGGACTACGCTGGAGCACCCGGCACGACGGCGGCACTGGCGCTTCTCAATGACCAGGTCAAGAAGGGCGGCGTCATGGCGTCCAGCTATGTCGGCGGACTCTCCGGTGCTTTCATCCCGGTCTCCGAGGACCAGGGGATGATCGATGCTGTGAATGCCGGGGCTCTTCATCTGGAGAAGCTTGAAGCCATGACCTGTGTCTGTTCCGTCGGACTGGACATGATTGCCATCCCGGGAGACACGAAGGCCAGCACGATCAGCGGCATTATAGCGGATGAGATGGCGATCGGTATGGTGAATCAGAAGACGACCGCCGTCCGTCTGATCCCGGTAATCGGAAAAGGAGTCGGGGACATTGTCGAGTTCGGCGGACTCCTCGGTCATGCGCCCATTATGCCTGTCAGCAGCTTTGGCTGCGAACGCTTTGTCAGCCGCAAGGGCCGCATCCCCGCCCCCATCCACTCATTCAAAAACTGAGTGCATAAGCCCAGTCGCCGTGAACAGTCACGGGACGCGCTTGCGCGTCAAAGTGACTGTTCACGAGCGACGGCAACAGACATGAGCGCGAAGCGGTGCGAAGCAGCGCGGGAGCGCGAATGTCTGAAGCGACGCGGAAGCTGCGAAGCAGCGAAGCGTCGCGAGGGCTTATGCACGGGCGGGCGAAAGCAGTCACGGGACGCGCTTGCGCGTCAAAGTGACTGTTCACGAGCTTAAGAATAAATATGCATGTTATAATGAATATTCACAGTATATCATGGGAGAAATCAACGAAAATATGCATTTTACCCCTTGAATAATTCATCTGCTATGCATATAATATGAGGAAATGTTATGACAGTCTTGCAGCGGGGGAGTGAATAAAGGAAGACCCGCTGCGGCGGTCATAAAGGAGGAGGATCCTGTTATGAAGAAGAAGATTGTCGCAGTTCTTTCAGCAGCACTGATGAGCATGTCTCTTGGCATGGCAGCCTATGCAGGTGAGACAGAGGCTTCCACGGAAGCTGCAGTCGATTTTTCAGCTGTCAAGACGGTGGTTGACGGTCAGCTGACCGTTGGTACGGAGGCAGGCTTTGCCCCGTATGAGTATCTGGTAGGCGACCAGGTGGAAGGTGTTGACATCGACATCAGCCAGGCGATCGCAGACAAGCTGGGTGTCAAGCTCGTCGTTCAGAATATGGATTTTGACGGCGCACTGGCAGCTGTCCAGCAGGGGAAGGTTGACATCGTGGCGGCTGGCGTTTCCGTTTCTCCTGATCGTGAGAAGGTTATGGACTTCTCCGATAAATATGTTGATTCCAGCGACGTGATTGTCGTGAATGCAGCAAGTCCGGCAGTGAAGGAATCTTCCGCGGATGCACTGAAGGATATGACAGTGGGTGTCCAGCAGGGCAACATCGCAGATCTGTGGGTTTCCAACCCGGATAACGCTTCGCCGAAGAGTGTGCAGCGCTACACAAAGTTTGCGCAGGCGGCAGCGGATCTTGCTAATTCCAAGATTGACTGCATCGTGATGGACAAGGTTCCGGCTGAGGAGCTGGTCAAGTCTTCCGATGGCAAGCTTGCGATCGTGGATGGCGATCCGGTCTTTGAGGATTCCTATGCGATTGCGCTTCAGAAGGGCAATGATCAGATGAAGAGCGCCGTGAACGCGGTCATCGAAGAGCTCAAGAAGAGCGGAGAGATGGACCAGATCTTCGCATCTCATGCAGAAAGCGCTGAGACGGAGGCGGAGACGGAAGCTTCCACCGAGGCTTGAGAAGACAGCCGCCGGACGAAAGGGAAAAGCATAGTGGGCGGAACCTCCGTGAAGACGGAGGCTCCGCCTTTGTGGCGCATACAGGACAGGAGAAGATTGAAATATGAACTGGCTGAAGAGTACCGGAGAGGCTTTCTACAATGCGTGGGTACCCGAGAAGCGCTATCTGGCGTATCTGTCCGGGCTGCGCATGACCCTTCTGATTTCACTGTTCGCAGTGATCCTTGGGATTCTGATTGGAATCCTGATCGCAGTAACGAGGGTATCATCAAGACATACGAAAAGTCCGGTGGTAAAGTTCCTGAACAAGCTTGCGGTCCTGTATGTGACAGTGATCCGCGGCACACCGATGATCGTCCAGATTCTGATCATCTATAATCTGATCTTTACCTCTCCGAACACAAATCCGGTGATCGTAGGGGCCGTATGCTGCGGGATCAACTCAGGGGCTTATGTCGCGGAGATCATCCGGGCAGGCATTGAGTCGATTCCGATCGGCCAGATGGAAGCCGGCCGGTCGCTCGGAATGCCGTACCGGATGACGATGACGACAATCATCCTTCCGCAGGCGATCCGAAACATCCTTCCGGCGCTCGGCAATGAGTTTATATCTCTGATCAAGGAGACCTCCGTTATTTCCATCATTGCGGTCAACGACCTGACGAAAATGGCCGGCTATGTGGGGTCCCGCACCTGGGATGTCATTCCGCCTTATGTGATCGCTGCACTGTTCTACCTGGCAATGACGCTCGGGCTGAGCAAGATTCTCAGCATGGTGGAACATCGGATGGAAAAAGGAACCAGAAAGTGAGGCGCGCTATGAGCAGCATGATCGAAACGGTGAATCTGAAGAAAACGTTCGGCGACCATGAGGTCCTGCGCGGCATCAGCCAGCACATTGAAAAGGGCGAGAAGGTGGTCATCATCGGCCCCTCAGGCTCCGGAAAGTCGACGTTTCTGCGATGCCTGAATCTGCTGGAGGAACCGACCTCCGGGGATGTCATTTTCGAGGGAAAGAAGATCAATGCGCCAAAGGTCGATATCGACCAGGTCCGGCAGCGGATGGGGATGGTCTTTCAGCAGTTCAACCTGTTTCCGATGAAGACGGTCCGGCAGAACATCACGCTGGCACCGGTCCGACTGAAGAAAATGACACAGGAGGAAGCCGACGCGCGGGCGGAGGAGCTTTTAAAGCGGATCGGCCTGCCGGACAAGGCAGATGCCTACCCGGGGATGCTTTCCGGCGGACAGCAGCAGCGAATTGCGATTGCACGGGCGCTTGCCATGAATCCGGATCTGATGCTGTTTGACGAGCCGACATCAGCCCTTGACCCGGAGATGGTCGGGGAGGTGCTGAGCATCATGAAGGAGCTGGCTGAGGACGGGATGACGATGGTCGTTGTCACCCATGAGATGGGCTTCGCCCGGGAGGTCGGCTCCAGGGTGCTTTTCATCGATGAGGGAATCGTTGCGGAGGAAAACACGCCATACGAATTCTTCACAAGCCCGCAGAACCCGAGACTTCAGGATTTCCTGTCAAAGGTTTTGTAAGAATGTGCATGAAACAGCGGAGCAGCTGCGGCTGCTTCGCTTATTTTTTATGCCGGTGAGTTGCCTAATCAAACAGGAAGAGTGAATCTGCTCTGCTCGATTTGAGCGGGAAGGCGGTGCCTGGATGATGGGGGGAACTTGTCAGAGGGCGGTCTCGTTGCTATAATTGACAGGATTATCAGGACAGGAGACGGCAGGATGCTGGTAGCGGTGACAGGCGGAAGCGGGAGCGGGAAAAGTGCATACGCAGAGCAGACAGCCGTCCGGCTGGCAGATGGAGGCCGGCTTTTGTACCTTGCCACGATGATGAGGGACGGCGCCGGAGCACAGGAGCGAATCCGCAGGCACAGGGCATTGAGGCGCGGAAAGGGGTTTCTGACGATTGAGAAAACCGACAGGCTCTGTGAGATCGATCCAGGTATTCTTCAGGGGGCGACAGTACTGCTGGAGGACCTGTCAAACTTGGCTGCGAATGTTTTCTTCGGATCAGGAGAGGAAACAGTAGGACGGGCGGACAGGGAAAAAGCCTGTGCGGCCTGTCTGCAGGATCTCAGATATCTGCGGAATCAGGCTGATAATCTGGTTGTTGTGATGAATGAGGTATTTGCGGACGGTATCCGCTATGGGGAGGGGACGATGCAGTATCTGCGCCTGCTCGGGGCATTGAACAGCGCCGCAGCAAGGCAGGCGGATGCAGCATACGAGGTTGTGTACGGGATTCCCGTCCCTCTTCTGGGAGGAACCCTGGCGGCTGCCGCAGTTTGTGATCAGGCATATGACGATAAAGAATCTGTATGAAAGCCTTGTCATTGCATTTTCCACCTATTCCAGCATTCCGATGCCGAGGGTGGACTGGAATGACGAGAACATGAAGTATACCATCTGTTTCTTTCCGCTCATCGGTGCGGTGATCGGCGGGATTTCATGGCTCTTTGCCGCCCTTGCGGCGTCACTCCGGATCGGTGTGATTCTGAGATCGGCAGTGCTGGTCCTGATCCCGCTGGCTGTGACGGGTGGCATCCATCTTGATGGACTGCTTGATGTGGCGGATGCCCTGAGCTCCTGGAAGCCGCGTCAGGAGCGGCTCGAAATTATGAAGGACAGCCACTGCGGCGCGTTTGCGGTCATCTGGTGCTGTGCCTATTTCCTCGCTTCATTCGGTGTCTTCTCTGAAATGAAGACATCCAGCCCATCCTGCATGGCACAGCTGCTTTTGATCTACATGACTGCGCGGGCATACTCGGGACTGGCGCTTCTGACATTTCCGAAGGCGAAGAATACGGGCCTTCTGCGGACATTTTCCGACAGGGCGATGAATGACAGGGGGGCGCGGATCCTGACGGGAATGCTGGCATCGCAGACAGCTCTGATGATCCTGATGGCTCCGGTCAGAGGCCTGAGCTGCTCGCTGGCAGGGGCTGCCGGATTCTGGCTGTACCGGAGTCTGTCCGAAAAAACATTTGGCGGGATCACCGGCGACCTGGCGGGCTGTTTCCTCTGCCTGGAGGAGCTGTGCATGGCGGCTGTGATGGTACTGGTGGGATAAAAGAGATGTATATCATTACAGGCGGCGCGTTCCAGGGAAAATGGAGCTACGCGCAGAGGCAGACCGGTCTCCCGGAAACCGCATTTGTTGACGGAGAGACGATTGAATATGAAGAAATATTTCATGCAGAGGGCATTGTGAACTTCCATCTTTATGTGCGCCGCTATCTCACGGGGCAGAAAGAGGAGGAGCTGGAAGCCTTTGCAGGGAAATTATATGAAGAAAACCCCGACCTTGTGCTGGTGACGGATGAGGTCGGCTCGGGAATTGTACCCATGGATCCGGAGGAGCGGGCATACCGTGAGGCAGTCGGGAGAGTCTGTACATTCCTTGCATGCCGTGCGCAGCGGGTCGACCGGGTTGTCTGCGGGATCGGGATGGTACTTCAGCTGAAACCGGATGCTGGAAGGACAGAAATGAGGAGAGAGATGACGGGGGAGATCAGAATCTGCCTTGTGCGGCATGGAAAGACAGAGGGAAATGTCCGGCGGGGCTATATCGGCTGCCGCACAGATGAGGATCTTTGCGAGGACGGGCGAAGGGAGCTTGAAATCTATAAAAGCGAGGGCAGGTATCCGGCTGCGGAGCGGCTCTACAGAAGTCCGATGAAGCGCTGTCTCCAGACAGCAGAGATCATCTGGCCTGAACTTCTGAGACCGGAGACGTGCAGGGTGGTGGAGGATTTCCGTGAGTGCGATTTCGGAGCGTTTGACGGGAAGAGCTATGCGGAGCTGAGCGGCGTGCCGGATTTTCAGCACTGGGTCGAATCTGACGGGATGGGTGCATTTCCTGGCGGGGAGGATCCGAAGGATTTCAGAAGACGGACGTCGGATGCATTTCTCGCGGTGACAGAGGAACTGTTTGCAGACGGAATCCGGAACGCTGCCTTTGCCGTTCACGGAGGGACCATCATGAGCGTGATGGCTGCCTTCGGGGATCCGGAAAAGAGCTATTACGACTGGCATGTCTGGAACGGAGACGGGTTTCTGGTAACTGTATCGGAACAAGACTGGAGGAGGACGCATCGCTTCAGGAAGATCGAGCGGCTTCTTCCCGCGGAGGACACAGAAGGATGATATCATATCTGAAAGGAGAGCTGGCCGGCGCGGGGGAAGGAATAGCTGTAGTCGATGTAGGCGGGATGGGCTTCAGGGTCTTTATTACAGACCGTGATCAGGCAGACCTCCCGGCTGTCGGCGAGCCGGTTCAGCTCTATACCTATCTGTCTGTCCGGGAAGATGCCATCTGGCTGTATGGCTTTCTATCGGAGGAGGACCGGCAGGTTTTCCGCCAGCTTCTGACAGTCTCGGGAGTCGGGCCGAAGGCAGCACTTGGTATTCTGTCGGCTCTTTCCGCCAATGATCTTCGGTTTGCAGTCTTCTCGGATGATGTCAAGGCCATTTCAAAGGCACCGGGCGTCGGACTGAAGACGGCAAAGAAGCTGATCCTGGAGCTCAAGGACAGACTGAAGCTGGAGGATGCGATTCCGGAAGGCGGAAGTATGGACGAGGAAGCCGGCTCCCACATGCAGGATACGGATGTGACGGAGGCAGTGGAGGCGCTCGTGACACTGGGGTATTCCAGCTCGGAGGCTCTCCGCGCAGTAAAGCGGGTGAAGATGGACGGGAACATGAAGACAGAGGATATCCTCGGTGAGGCATTGAAAGTGATAGGACTGTAAGATGGCAAGAAGAATTACGACGACGGATGAGACGGAAGAGGATTCCAGGATCGAACCGAAGCTCAGGCCCCAGAGGCTGGACGAGTACATCGGGCAGGAGAAGGCGAAGCAGTCTCTGAAGATCTATATCGCGGCGGCAAAGGCACGCCATGAAACGCTGGATCATGTCCTCTTCTATGGCCCGCCGGGACTTGGAAAGACGACACTTGCGGGCATCATTGCCAATGAAATGGGCACGAAGCTCCGCGTGACATCCGGACCGGCAATCGAGAAGCCGGGAGATATTGCCTCGATTCTGAAGTGCCTGAGTGAAGGTGACATCCTGTTTATTGATGAAATCCACCGGCTGAACCGGCAGGTGGAGGAGTATCTGTACTCCGCCATGGAAGACTTCACGATGGACATCATGATCGGAAAAGGTGCAGGTGCCAGGTCGATTCACCTTCCGCTGCCTCATTTTACCCTGATCGGGGCGACAACAAGGGCCGGCCTTCTCAGCGCGCCGCTCAGAGACCGCTTCGGGGTCGTGCATCATCTGGAGTATTATACGCCTTCGGAACTTCAGACGATTGTGCTGAGATCCGCGGAGGTGCTTGGCGTGAAGATCGATGAAAATGGGGCCGCGGAGATTGCAAGGCGTTCGCGCGGGACACCCAGACTGGCAAACCGGCTGCTGAAGCGGACGCGGGATATCGCACAGATCCGCTATGACGGAGAGATCACGGAGCAGGTCGCAAGAGCTGCGCTGGACTTCCTTGAAGTAGACCGGAGCGGTCTTGACAACCTGGACAGGATGATTCTGACGACGATGATCGACAAGTTCGGAGGCGGGCCGGTGGGACTCGACACGCTTGCGGCGGCGATCGGCGAAGACAGCGGTACCATCGAGGACGTGTACGAACCGTACCTGATAAAAAATGGCTTTCTCATCCGGACCCCGAAGGGCCGCGAAGTGACAGATCTGGCCTTCAGCCATCTGGGACTGAGGAGATAACCATACATCTACAGCAGGAGTATAGTGATGGAAAAGAAAAACGTGACGGAGGTCGTCATTGACGGTGTCATATACAGACTGGGCGGATATGAGAGCAGCGAGTACCTGCAGCAGGTCGCCGGGTATCTGAACAATAAAACAACGGAGCTGAAGGCTCTGGACGGGTATCATCATCTTCCGACCTCCCAGAAGGCCCTGATGATGGAGCTGAATATCGCGGATGATTATTTCAAGGCGAAGAAGTCCGCCGATCATCTTGAGAAGGAGCTTGCCGACAAGGACAAGGAGCTCTACGGTGTCAAGCATGATCTGGTGGCGCTTCAGATGAAGCTGGAGGAAGCAAGCCGGACAATCCAGACGCTGAAGGGAGAGTATGAGGACAGCCAGAAGGAGCTGCTGAGGCTTCAGGCGGTATCAGCGCCGAGAGACGCAGGCGAGACGACTGGCCAGCTGCCTGACAAGCCGGAGCAGGATGCCGGTCAGCAGACTGAGCAGCTGATCGATCAGACAGCTGACTGTGCAGCTGTGAAGCCAGAATCGAAGCCCTCTGCAGGAGAAGAAGGAGCAGAAAAGAGCGGCATCACTGCCGGGATCAGAGAGGACGAGGCTTCGGACGGACAGATTCCGGGACAGCTGAGCTTTGATCTGCCGGGCGGAAAGGAGCAGGCGGCTCCGGAACCTGCCGACGAGGATCCAGGTGCGGTCTTCAGGCCTGGCAATGCCGCGCGTGAGGATGCGTCATCCGGGGAACCGGCAGAGGCGGAGGATGCTGAAAATGGTCATGCGAAGACATTTGTCCCGGGAGCGGCAGACCGGGAAAACATGCTCCGCTCGGCTCGGGAAAACTTCCTGAACCAGTCCGGAAGCTACAGCAGGAAGAACCGCAGAAGGCACTGATGCAGAGAAGGAAGGAGGAAGGCGATTGGCGAAGGTAGAGCTTCTCTCCCCGGGCGGAAGTCTGACGGGGATAAAAGCCGCGGTGGCGGCAGGAGCAGATGCAGTCTATGCGGGCGGCAGTCTGTTCGGTGCGCGCGCATATGCGGAGAATCCGGATGAGAGCGGGCTTCTGGAAGCCATCGATTTCTGCCATCTCCACCGCGTCAGAATGTATCTGACTGTCAATACGCTGCTCAAGGAAAGAGAGCTTCGGGAGGAGCTGTACTCTTACATCAGACCCCTCTATGAGCGGGGGATCGATGCGGTGCTGGTACAGGATCTGGGTGTTTTCAAAGCGCTGAAGGAATGGTTTCCGGATCTGCCGCTGCATGCTTCGACACAGATGACCATCACCGGGGCGGATGGAGCAGCTCTTCTTCAGGAGATGGGTGCCGACAGGGTTGTTCTTTCCAGGGAGCTGACGCTCGGCGATATCCGTGCCATCAGAAGCCGGACAGATGTGGAGCTTGAGACCTTTGTGCACGGAGCCCTCTGCTACTGCTATTCCGGCCAGTGTCTGATGAGCAGTCTGATCGGGGGAAGATCCGGGAACAGGGGGCGGTGTGCACAGCCATGCCGGCTTCCATACAGCCTGCGGGAAGGATTTCCAGGGACGGAAGGTGACGCCCGGTCTGTCAAGAAGACCGCCGGCAGCAATCCGTGCGGAGAAAGCGGCAGCCGGAGAATGACAGCCGGGAACCGTTCAGGCAGAGCGGACGGAAACAATCCGCGTCGGGAGGCCGGGTGCGGAAGATTCGTTGCAGATCAGAGAAACAGCCGATACCTGCTGAGCCTCAAGGATATCTGCACGCTGCAGATTCTGCCAGATCTCATCGATGCCGGCATCTCCTCCCTGAAAATCGAAGGACGGATGAAGCGCCCGCAGTATGCCGCGGGAGTGACGGCGATCTACCGCAAGTATATCGATCTGTACCTTGAAAGAGGACGGGAAGGATACACGATTGATCCGGCGGATATGACGGCGCTCACAGACCTCTATTCGAGAGGCGGCTTTTCCGAAGGGTATTACAATCAGAAAAACGGACCTTCCATGATGACGATGGACCAGCCGGATCACAGCGGGAGCGCGGCGGCGAGCGTGCTGAAGACAGGCAGCCGCTGCAGGCTGCAGGCGCTGGAAGACCTTTATCCGTCGGATATACTGAGAGTTGAAGGAAAGACAGTGCAGTGTGCGGAGCGTGTCCGTGCAGGTCAGACATTCTCACTGCCCGGGATATACCCGGGACTGAAAGCGGGGAGCATTGTCATGCGTGTCCGCGCCCAGCATCTGCTGGATACGCTCACAGAAACCTATGTGGATCGGAAATTGTCTGTAGAGGCTGAAGGACATGTCATGATGAAGGCGGGAGAGCCGCTCAGGATCGCGGCCTCCGCCCTTGGCAGGGAGGCTGTCTTCATCGGACCAGTTGTCCAGGAGGCGGAGAAGCGTCCTCTTTCGGCACAGGACGCACGCAGGCAGCTCGGAAAAACCGGAGACACACCGTTCACATTTCAAAAGCTGGACATGGAGCTTTCCGGGAACTGTTTCCTTCCGGTCAGCGATATGAACCGGTCCCGGAGGGAAGTGCTGGACCGGCTGAAAGAGGAGATTTTGTCCGGGAGCCGGAGAAGGATCCCGGAGCAGGCGGGTAGTCAGGACATGCGGAACACCCCGAGCACTCCGGCCAGGACAGATAATCGGATAGAAGCAGGCAAAAGGGCAGGAAGCGCTGCCGAAGGCTTGCCGGCCCGGACGACGGATGGTATCCCTGCCGGCATGCAGGGGGAAGACGCGGCGTTGAGACACCCGGCGGTCACAGCCTCCGTTCTGACGATGGATCAGCTTCAGGCGGTGCTGAAGGAGAGAAGCGTCGGAGGGGTCTATGTGGAGGCATCGATTTTTATCGGGCAGCCTGCTCCCGCACCCGAGGCGATCACAGGCCTGATTCATGATGCAGGCAAACGGGCGTATCTGGCAATGCCTTACATCTGGCGTGAGGACGTCAGGCGAACCTTTGAACAGACGCTTCCTGCAGAGAAGATGAAGCTCTTTGACGGGATCCTTGTCAGAAGCATCGATCAGTTCGGCAGACTGGCGGACTGGCTTCCTCTGAGAGAGGTGATTGCAGACGCCGGGATCTATACCTGGAATACAGAAGCACAGAAAGAAGTGCGCATGCTGGGGGCGACACTGGATACCTGCCCGTATGAGTGTACGGCAGCAGAGCTTTCTGCCAGAGATATGGGCGGATCCGAGCTGGTTGTATACGGGCGCCAGCCTCTGATGGTTACGGCCCAGTGTCTGCGGAAAAATACCGGCGGCTGCACACATGCGGCGTCCTGGCTGACGCTTACGGACCGTATGAAAGCGCGGTTCCCGGTCAGATGTGAGTGCGCCTTCTGCGGGAACATCATCTACAACAGCGTTCCGCTGGATCTGATTACAGCAGAAAAGGATCGCCGTTTTCTCTCCCCGGCGTATATCCGCTACAGCTTTACAACCGAAACGGCGGCGGAGGTCCGGCGGGTGCTGGGCGGAGAACTTCCGGTTTCCATAACAAGAGGGCATATCCGGAAAGGAGTGGAGTAAGTGAATCTGAGCACACTGTTCACCATCCTGATGAAGGCAGCCCACTACCTGATCCTGATTCTGATGGTCGCTTATACAATCGCTGCTTATACAGCCTTTCGAAGCAGGAGCAGGGAGGCCAGGGAGCGGCTGTTCCTCAGGCAGGACTGGCTGCTTCTGGGCATCCATTTTCTGGCCTACCTGACAATGTATCTCAAGACACTCAATACAGAGCTTCTTTTGTTCTATGCAGCGCAGCTGATCTATTTTCTGTTTGTGCTGCTCCTGTTCCGGAATCTATATCCGAGAATCTCAAAGGGGCTGCTGAACAATATGTGTCTGCTCGTGATGACGGGCTTTGTGATGATTACCAGACTTTCATATGATGAGTCCGTCCGGCAGTTCCGGTTTGCCTGCATCGGGACGGTGATTGCGCTCATCGTTCCTGTGATCATCCGGAAACTGCATCTTCTGACAAAGATGACCTGGGCTTACGCGTTTGTCGGAATCGGGCTTCTGGGGCTGGTGATGGTCGCCTCCCGCTCGGTAAATGGGGCAAAACTGACGCTTACAATCGGCGGGTTTGCCTTCCAGCCTTCAGAGTTTGTCAAGATTATCTTTGTGTTTGCGGTTGCAGGCCTTCTGGCAGGCGAGCACAGCCTGAAACGGATTATAACAGCGACAGTACTGGCGGCGGTTCATGTCGGCATCCTGGTGATTTCGACGGACCTTGGTTCCGCGCTGATATTCTTTGTCACCTATCTTGTGATGCTGTTTGTCGCGACGCGAAATCCATTTCTCGTGTCGATCGGTGTGCTGGCAGGAGCGGCAGCCGCGGTGGCGGCATATTTTCTGTTTTCGCATGTGCGGGTACGTGTCCAGATCTGGAAAGATCCGTTTGCCGACTATGCCGGAAGCGGGTATCAGATCTGCCAGTCCTTGTTCTCGATTGCGGCTGGCGGCTGGCTGGGAACAGGACTTTACCAGGGAAGTCCGGGAGCGATCCCCTATGTCGAGGAGGACTTTATGTTCAGTGCAATCCTCGAGGAAATGGGCGGCATCTTTGGACTCTGCCTCATCCTGGTCTGCCTTGCGGTATTTATCATGTTTGTCAACATTGCCATGAAGCTTGAGAGCAGATTCTACCGGCTGGCGGCGGTCGGCTTTGGCGCAATTTATGCCACACAGGTATTTCTGACAATCGGAGGCGGGACGAAGCTGATCCCGATGACGGGTGTCACGCTTCCGCTTGTAAGCTACGGTGGGAGCAGCCTGCTCAGCACGCTGATCATGATTGCGATCGTGCAGGGACTGTATATGCTTCGAAGCGATGAGGTGAGAGAAGAATATGAGACAGAACGATCCCGGATATCAGAACCCGGACAACCATACAGAGACTGACACCGAAGGCCTGAATCAAAATAAACAGGGGACTGGAGACGGAATCCAGACAGACTGGAGCGGGAAGCGTGCGGAAGAAAGCGGTGAAAACAGCGTTCAGAAGGACAGCAGACGGCGCAGAAGTCTTCTGAGCCGCGTTCATATCCGGAAAATTGATCTGAATCCTCAGTCACCCGGAGAAGAGGAAGAGGAGGCAGGGGGCCGCCGGAATACGGAACTTGTGGCTGTCACTTATTTTTTTATTGTGCTTCTGCTGCTTCTGACGGTCTGGATCGGATACCTCGAGATTTTCAAGCGGGATGATCTCAACAGCAACATCAACAATACAAAGAAGGCCGGGACGAGCGGCAATGTGATCCGGGGGAGCATCCTGACAGGGGATGGAACGGTGCTGGCCTCGACCAGCATCGACGGGGACGGAAATGAAACCCGCTCCTATCCGTACTCCAATATCTTTGCGCATGTGATTGGCTATGCGTCGAATGGAAGCGCAGGGCTTGAAGCGGAGGAAAACTATGATCTGATGTCCTCCCATACAAGCCTTCTGTCTCAGATCCAGAGCAAGGATGACGGAAAGAAGGTGCAGGGAGACAATGTGATCGTTACGCTGAACCCCTCCCTGCAGCAGACGGCGTACTATGCCCTGGGTTCCTACAAGGGAGCAGTGGTTGTCATGGAACCGGATTCCGGCAAGATTCTTGCGATGGTCTCGAAGCCTGATTTTGATCCGAACACCATCTCCACGCAGTGGGAGAACCTTGTGGCGGATTCATCCTCAGGTGTTTTGCTGAATCGTGCGACGCAGGGACTGTATCCTCCGGGATCAACTTTCAAGATGCTGACGACACTGGCCTATCTGCGTGAACATCCGTCTGATTACACCCAGTTTTCATGGGACTGCACCGGTTCTCTCTCACGGGGCGATGTGACCATCACCTGTTACCATGGCGAGCAGCATGGCCAGGAAGACCTGACAGCAGCATTCCGGAATTCCTGCAACACTGCATTTGCTGATATCGGGCTGAATCTGAAGGACAATGCGCTGCGCAATGTCGCGGAGGATTTTTTGTTCAACAGCAAGCTTCCGACCGACATCCAGTCCTCCCAGAGCGTTTTCAAGCTTACGAAGAATTCTTCAGACGGGGAGAAGATGACGACTGCGATCGGCCAGGGGGATACGCTGGTAACCCCGCTCCATATGGCGATGGTGACATCCACGATTGCGAATGGCGGAATCATGATGCGCCCGTATCTGGTGGATCAGATTAAATCCTCAGAAGGAGACACGGTGTCCAAGAATAATCCGTCGATTTACAAAAAGCTGATGACGCCGGACGAGGCGCAGACGATTACACAGTTCATGGAAGCCACTGTCACTTCCGGAACCGCACAGGCGCTTTCAGGAGCAGGCTACAGTGTTGCCGGAAAAACGGGGTCTGCCGAGCATGACATTGATGGCGGAGGAACGGGCACGCATTCATGGTTCTGCGGGTTTTCCAATGTGGATGACCCGGATATAGTCGTTGCCGTGATTGCGGAGGATGCCGGGACAGGATCAGCGGTCGCTGTTCCGATTGCCAAACAGATATTTGATGCCTACTACGGTGGATAATTGCTTCAGGATGCGATATACTTTTAACACACTATGTTCCGCAGACAGAAACAACAATTGAGAAAGCCGGAACAGACTTCTGACAGGCAGAAAGGAGTTGCAATGACTGAGGCAACAAGCTGCGGCGGAGTCGTAATCTTCAGAGGCAAGATTCTTGTGCTGTATAAGAGCTACAGGAACCGTTATGAAGGGTGGGTTCTCCCGAAGGGAACGGTTGAAGCTGGAGAGACATTTCCAGAGACGGCACTCCGTGAGGTGCATGAAGAGACGGGAACACAGCCGAAGATTGTAAAGTATGTTGGACAAAGCCAGTATACATTCAATGTGACCCGGGATTCGATCCGCAAGACAGTGCACTGGTACCTGATGGAGGCGGACAGCTATTATTCGAAGCCTCAGAGGGAAGAATATCTGGTGGATTCCGGGTATTATAAGTATCATGAGGCCTATCATCTTCTGAAGTTCTCCAACGAGAAGATGATTCTGGAGACTGCATACCGGATGTATCAGGAACTGAAGCGGACAGATCAGTGGAGGCCGTTGACAGAGGAAGAGCTCCGGGTACTCGGCCCGGAGAACCCGGGTCTGATGTCCGGGCATGCAGATGTTGGAGAACCGCATGGGGATCATCTGGTATAAAAGCCTCTATCTGGGGGCGCTTGTCCAAAAAAAAGCGGGCAGAATCAAAAGAAAAATTGACAGAGGAATTTATCCGCCGGGGGTCTATCTTGTGACGCTCTCAGGAGGAAACGCGGTGCTGGAGCTGATTCCGGCTTCAGAGCTGAAAGTGGCTTGTGTCCGCTCGCAGCTTCCGACGGTTGTGGGAATTGCGGGCGGAAAGGCGGAGGCAGAGTACGTGGCGTCCCGGATTGTGCAGGATACGTGGGAGGCTCAGGGGGATGCAGATGTGAGACGATTCCTTGAATCGGAGGACAGGGGGTAGGATATGGTACATATCATCCTGGCCATCCTGAGGATCATCGGGATCATTCTGCTGATTGTGTTGGGAATTGCCGCCGCCCTGATCCTGCTGATACTTTTCTGGCCGGTTGAATATCAGATCAGTCTTCGGAGGGAGGATCAGCCGTTTGAAGCAGAAGGCAGGGCCGGCTGGCTGTTTCATCTTCTCAGCGCGGATGTTCAGATCAGAGAACGAACCGGTACAATCACACTGAAGATTTTCGGCAGGAGGCTGAAGACCTTCCGGATACCGGAGGGCAGGAGGGCGGAAGCGCCGCACAGTCAGGAGCCGTCCGGGATGACGGAGGCTGTGCTGCGCAGCCAGAAGCCATCCGGGGCGGAGGCGACATTGCGCAGTCAGGAGCCATCCGGGGCGGAGACGGAGATGCCGCACAGTCAGGCGGCTTCAGAAACGGGGGCGCAGACACGGGAGGATCAGACTGGAAGACAGATATCCCGGGAGACGGACACCGCCGGGCAGAAGACAAAAACGGGTGGGCAGGCAGCTTCAGATGGAATCGGACCCCGAAAATGGGCGAGCCGGATCCGGAGCGCTGCCATTTCCGCCGTTTCAGCGGTCGGAAACATCCTTTCAAGGATATCCGGGGCGGCAGCGGGAATCGCCGCAAGGGCGATTCAGAAAGCAGCAAAGGGATTGGTCACAGCGATGGCGTTTGTCTTTCGGATGCTGGAACTGCCTTCTGATCTCGGAGACTTCTCTGACATATTCCATGAGAATGTGGATACAAAGGTCGAATCATTCCGGAGAAAAGCAGGACCATTTGTTTCACCGGATGCATTCAGTCTTTACGGAAGGATCATGAGACACCTTGGCAGGCTGCTTCGCAGTCTGCGGTTTCGCAGACTGGAAGGATACCTTCTGGTCGGTACCGGGAAACCGGATCTGACCGGAGAGCTGATCGGGCTGTTCTACATGATTCTGCCGGATACGGCCGGAGCATATGAGCTTCGTGCGGACTTTTACCAGGCAACGCTGAAGACCCGGACGGACGCTGCCGGGCATATCCGAATGAACCATGTTCTGATGTTTCTCATCAGACTGCTGAGAGATAAAGAATTCAGAAAGCTTCTCGCCCATGTCAGACGGAAGGGGAAAGAAGGTTCGAAAGGACGTTCGAAAAGGCGGCCAGTGAAAAAAAGAAAACGAAAATAGGCCGGTTTCGGAGGCCTTTTGGCGAGCCATGGAACAGGGAGGATAACCAGGATGGCAGAACACTTTGATACAACAGTAGGAGCTCTTTTCAAGGGAATGGAAGAGTTTGTCACGAGCAAGACTGTGATCGGCGAACCGGTCAAAGTCGGAGATACGACAATTCTCCCTCTCATCGATGTGAGTTTCGGGGTCATGGCTTCCGCACGGAATGAATCCCAGCGGTCAAACGGCGGAGGCGGAATGGGCGGGAAGATGTCGCCGACAGCTCTCCTCGTCATCAAGGACGGCTCGACAAGACTGGTGAATATCAAGAATGAGGACTCCATATCGAAGCTGATCGACATGGCGCCTGATCTGATCAACCGCTTTATGCCTGGCAAAAAGAAACAGGACAGCCCTCAGGAAAAGGCAGCGATGGATGAAGCAGCAAAGAAGGACCAGACATTCTGAGCATAGCAGCAGGAGGGATAATGCGGGGCAGCGGGCATCCATAAAGGATTGCCCGGTATTGCCCGGGTAGAGTATTCGGCTGAAAAAACGAAACCGGCAGGTTCAACCCTGCCGGTTTCACACATATATCCGCATTCTGGAAGAGAGGCTCAACCTCTTTCAACCTTGCCGGACTTCAGGCACTGCGTGCAGACATAAATCTTCTTGTTTGCACCATTGATCTTTGCAGTGACGTGCTTGATGTTCGACTTCCACATATGATTGGATCTTCTGTGGGAGTGGGATACGTTGTTCCCGAAATGAGCACCTTTACCGCAGATTTCACACTTGGCCATCCTGAGCACCTCCTTATAAAATTGCACCCGCATGTATAAGTGGCAGAAAGACCAGTGCAGCGGGAATACGTTCTGTTGTCACCGCAGACTTAACAGACATGCCAAATCGCGACTTACACATTCTAACAGAACGGACAGCGGAATGCAAGGGGAAATGCAAGAAATTAGATGTTTTCATTTATTGCTGATTCTGGTAGAATGACTGTGATTATAGAGTCTGGAGGTATCCTATGAGCGTTCGAATGGAAAACAAACTAGGATCGATCGTCATCGATACAAACGTCATCGCGACATATGCCGGCTCCGTTGCCGTAGAGTGCTTCGGAATTGTCGGTATGGCGAGCGTGAATATGAAGGATGGCCTGGTCAAGCTCCTCAACCGTGACAGCCTCGGGCATGGGATCAGCGTTCACGTGAACGAGAAAAAGATCACACTCGATTTCCATGTGATCATCTCCTATGGGGTAGGAATCCACGCGGTTGCGGACAACCTTATCAGCAATGTCAAGTATAAGCTGGAGTCGTTCACAGGCATGGAGGTTGAGCGGATCAACATCTATGTGGAAGGAGTCAGAGTCATCGACTGATAAGGAGCAGGGCTTTCTGCCCTTCGGAGGGTATTTCACATTGAGTACGAATTCAATAGATGCGCAGCTGATGGCGAAGATGTTCCTCGCCGGAGCCAGAAATCTTGAATCAAAAAAAGAATGGATCAATGAACTGAACGTGTTTCCTGTCCCGGATGGAGACACCGGAACGAATATGTCCCTGACCATCAAGTCGGCGGCGGATGAAGTGAAGGGACTGGAGAGTGTCACGCTGGAGACCGTCTCCAAGGCCATTTCCTCAGGCTCCCTGAGAGGGGCGAGAGGCAACTCGGGTGTCATTCTGTCCCAGCTGTTCCGCGGATGCAGCAAGGTATGGCGGAACGAAGCGGAGATCACACCGAAAAACACGGCGGCTGCATTTCAGAAGGCGGTTGAGACGGCTTACAAGGCTGTCATGAAGCCGAAGGAGGGTACAATCCTCACAGTGGCGCGGGGCGGTGCGACAAAAGCCTGCGAGCTGGTTGAGGAGAACCCGGACATCGAGATCGGTGATCTGCTCAATCAGACAATTTGCTATATGGATGAGGTGCTGAATCAGACGCCGGAGATGCTGCCGGTTCTGAAGGAAGCAGGAGTTGTGGACTCCGGCGGACAGGGACTTGTTCAGATTCTGAAGGGGTGCCTGAACGGCTTCCTCGGAATTGAGGAGGAAGAAGAGGAAAAGGAAGAGGTACGCAAGTTCAATTACCGGGTAGAGTATATCCTGAACTGTGCGAAGCATATCTCTAAGGAAGAACGTCTGAAGTTTGTCGGTTTTCTGGAATCCATCGGTGCAGATGTCGCCGCAGAGCGCTGCGACCAGGGGCTGAAGGTCTATCTGAATACAGATGATCCCGGAGCCGCGCTGACGAAGGCGACAGAGTACGGCACGATGTCGCGGATCCATGTCATCAACAATATTGACAGACCGGTTTATCCGCTCCACCTGTTTGACGAGAAGGAGCTGGAGGAGGCACTGAAGAATCCGGAGGAAGATTCAGAGCCGGAGACAGCATCGCAGCCAGAAGCAGGAAATTCTCCTGAGGCTGCCGCTGCAGACTTGGCAGCCGCTTCCAGTGAAGCGTCACCTGCGCCCCATAAGGATGTCGGTTTTGTTGCCGTTTCCATCGGAGAGGGACTTGGGGGCATTTTCCGGGATCTCGGAGTGGACTGCCTGATTGAAGGCGGACAGACGATGAATCCGTCCACGGAGGATGTGATGAATGCCGTGGCAAAGGTAAACGCTGACACCGTTTTTATCCTGCCGAACAACAAGAACATCATCCTGGCGGCACAGCAGGCGCAGAATCTGATCCATGACAAGAAGATCATCGTGATCCCGACAAAGACCATTCCGCAGGGAATCACGGCGATGATTGATTACATGCCGGACAAGACACCTGCTGAGAACGAGACCGCGATGAGAGAAGAGATTCTCGCAGTCAAGACGGTTGAGCTGACCTATGCAGTCCGAGACACCCGGATTGGCGACAATGTCATCCACAGCGGAGATATTATGGGCGTGGGGGATCATGGCATCATCGCAGTCGGGAAGGAAGTCGATGATACAGCGGTCGCATCGCTGAAGAAGATGGTTGACTGCGATTCTGAGCTGATTTCCGTTTACTATGGAAAAGAGATGTCGGAGGAAAAGGCGCAGGCGCTGGGAGAGAAGCTTGGCGAGGCGTTCCCGGACTGCGATGTCGAGGTCAACGCAGGAGGACAGCCGATCTACTACTACATTATTTCGGTGGAGTAAGGACTCAGAAAACGTGTCCGGAGGCACCCGAAGATCGTTTTTCCAGGGAAGACACAGGCGGAATGCCTGTGTCTTCTTTTTGAAGGGAACGAAGACAGGAGTGTGAGCACATGCAGGAGACATCGCCCATCACAAAGATCAAAGGAATCGGGCCGAAGAGTGCCGCCATTTATGAGAAGGCTGGCATCCGAACGGTCGGCGATCTCATCCGGTACTATCCCAGGGCATATGATGAAATGAAGAATCCGGTGGAGCTTTCCACGCTCTCTGCCGGAGACGACGGGGCAGTCGTAGCTGTAGAAGGACACGTGGAGGCGGCCCTGTCCGTCCGCTACCTCAGGAATTTCAGAATTGTGACAGGAAAAATCCGCTCGCACGGGGAAACGCTGGACGTTACCTGGTTCAACATGCCGTTCATGAGAAGCCAGGTGCACCCGGGAACAACCTATATCTTCCGGGGACAGGTCAAAGCGAAGGGGCGCAGCTTTTATCTCCTTCAGCCGAAGGTCTATGACTTGTGCGATTATGCACTGCTGCAGAAGAGCCTGCAGCCAGTCTATCCGCTGACGGCCGGTTTGTCGGAGCATTCACTCCGCAAGGCACTCCGTCAGGTGCTTCTTGGAGAAGACCCGCTTGATTTTTCAATGGATCCGCTTCCGGAATGGATCAGGGAAAGGTATCGTCTGCCTCCGGTTCGGGAAACCATCCAGGCCATTCATTTTCCGCAGAGCAAGGATCAGCTTCAGGACGCCAGACATCGTCTGGTTTTTGAGGAATTTTTCAATTTCATTCTGCTGCTCAAACAGCTGCGGGAACGGAGGACAGCGCAGACGCACAGCTATGTGATTCCGAAAACCCTGAAGACGGCTGAGGTGATCCGATCGCTGCCCTATCAGCTCACCGCCTCCCAGGAGAAGGTCTGGGAAGTCATTTCGGAGGAGCTTTCTCAAAAGAGAGTGATGGCCAGACTTGTCCAGGGGGATGTGGGCTGCGGGAAGACCATCATCGCATTCCTGGCTCTGGTCCAGACGGCGGCTGCAGGGATGCAGGGGGCCATCATGGCTCCGACGGAGGTCCTTGCGCGGCAGCACTATGATGGCTTCGTGAAGCTGGTGCGGCAGGCCGGACTGCCGATCAGGGCGGTCCTGCTGACAGGCTCCCTGAAGGCAAGGGAAAAACGCGAAGCCTGCGGGCTGATTGAGAGTGGAGAAGCGCAGGTCGTTGTCGGAACACATGCTCTGATCCAGGAGAGTGTCCAGTTCCGGAATCTTGCACTTGTTGTGACCGATGAACAGCATCGGTTTGGTGTCGGTCAGAGGGAGGCACTGTCCGGAAAAGCAGAGGAGATGCCGCATTCCATCGTCATGAGTGCAACGCCGATTCCGCGGACGCTTGCGGTGATTCTGTATGGGGATCTCGATATTTCAGTCATCAGCGAGCGGCCTTCCGAACGGCTTCCGGTGAAAAACGCGGTTGTCGACCCCTCTTACCGCCCGAAGGCATATGCTTTCATTGCTTCACAGGTGAAGGAGGGCCACCAGGCGTATGTAATCTGCCCGATGGTCGAGGAATCCGCGACTGGAGAGATAGAGGCGGAGAATGTCATTGATTATACAGACACGCTGCGGGAGGCGCTTGCGCGGTACCTGCCTGATATTCGGATAGAGTATCTGCATGGAAGAATGAAGAATGAAGAAAAAAACGCTGTCTTGCAGCGGTTTCTCAATGGCGAGATCAACGTCCTTGTCTCAACCACCGTTGTGGAGGTTGGTGTGAATGTGCCGAATGCAACCGTCATGATGATTGAAAACTGTGAACGGTTCGGACTGGCGCAGCTGCACCAGCTCCGGGGACGGGTCGGAAGAGGAAAAGACCAGTCTTACTGTATCCTGATGCATCACAGTGATAGTGATGCTGTGAAGAAGAGGCTGCAGATTCTAAAGGAATCCAATGACGGGTTTGAAATTGCCAGGAAGGACCTGGAACTCAGGGGACCCGGGGAACTGTTTGGCCTGAGACAGAGCGGCGAGCTTTCGTTTCTTCTTGCAGACGTGTATCAGGACGCCGGGATCATGCAGGAGGCTTCAGAGGCAGCGGAGGAAATCCTGACGCGGGATCCGGGGCTGGAGAGAGAGGAAAACCGCCTGATCCGCAGAGAGCTGCAGAGGCAGGCGGAGGCGGGAAAGGCCCACATGACGCTTTGAACGGACTCGTTTATACCAGAAATTGCTTTAAAATGGACGATTCAGGGCTTATTTTGTAGGAAGCAGGCTTGAACTTGCTTCAGTTTCGTTGTATGATGCCGAATGTGAACGCATGACAAAGAACAGCTTCATTGTATTTTATGTTTCAGGAGGAGTACAGTTATGAGAAATGTTCAGAAAAAGTCATCCGCTTCCAAGGCTGTAAAAGCAGCAGAGAGCAAGACTGCTGCAGAGAAGACAGTCAAGGCATCAGAGGTTCAGACAGCAGAGGTGAAGGCAGCGGAGAAGGAAGCGGCAGCTGAGAAGACTGCGGCGAAGGTTGTCGAGAAGCCGGCACTTGCAAAGGCCGAGAAGGCAGCAGAGAATGTAAAGAAGGCAGCTGAGGAGACCAAGACAGCTGTTGCATCCGCTGTGAAGAAGGCAGCTGAGGAGACAAAGGCTGCAGCGGAAACTGCGGTAAAGAAGGCAGAGAAGAAGACGGCTGCGGTGAAAAAGGCGGCAGAGAAGGCGGCAGCTCCGGAAGAGTCCGTTTCCGTTCAGTATGCCGGGAAGGATATCCTGGTCAGTGACCTGATGAGCCAGGCGAAGAAAGACTGGACAGAAAAGTTCGGCAGAAAGGCGGCTGAGCTGAAGAAAGTCAGCCTGTATGTCAACACGGATGACAATACTGCCTACTATGTTTTGAACGATGATGTGAAGGGACAGATTGCACTTTAATCTGCAGCCGATGGATGTCGTAGAGAGGGCCGCGGGAAATCCCGCGGCTTTTTTTGTGAAGACGGAGACCGGATCTATATGGGACAGGCAGGATTGCAAAAGGCGGAATACAGGGCAGCAGGGGATCAGAGAAAGAGAGCAGGGAAAGGGCTTGCCGGCGCGGTTCTTGCCACAGGCGGCGGAATCTGCTGGGGGTTGAGCGGCTCGATGGGGCAGTATCTCTTTCGCTGTCAGGGAATGGACAGCCGCTGGCTGGTTCCGTACAGGCTTGGGCTTGCCGGTGTCGTTCTGTTTGTGTACTGCCTGATCCGGCATCGGGACAAGCTGTTTCAGGTATTCGCGGCAGCTCAGGATGTGCGGCAGATCCTGACTTATGCGGCAGGGGTCTGTATCTGTCAGTATCTGTATTTCCAGACGATTCAATGGTCAAGCGCCGCGGCGGCCACGATTCTTCAGGATCTCTCGCCGATCTTTATCCTTGCCTGGGCGTGTCTTACAGCCCGGCGAAAACCGAAACCACGGGAAACGGTGGCAATCATTCTGGCACTGGCCGGTGTGCTTCTCATCACGACACATGGGCGGTTGAATTCGGTACCGGTATCGCCCAGGGCTGTCATGACCGGAGTCGGATGCGCGCTGATGGTTACTCTTTATAATGAAGTACCAAAGTCCTTTATGGACAGATATCCGATTGCGGTGCTCCAGACGTGGGCATTTCTGATCGGAGGAGCATCCTTCTTTATCCTTTTCCGTCCGTGGACTTTCCATTATACACCGGCCCCGGCAGGGATTTTGGGGATTGCATTTGTTGTTTTGGTTGGTAATGTCCTTGCATTCACCTTTTACATGACGGGAGTGTCCATGATCGGACCAGACAAAGCGATCCTGTACGGCTTCTCGGAACCGGTTACAGCGGCTGTCATTACCTATACCATCTTCGGAGGTCAGTTTACCGTTTACGATGCGGTTGGATTTGCGGCAGTTTTTGCGATGCTGATTCTCATATCGACAGACAGAAGGGAAAAATCCGGCTTCAGGAACAAAGCAGCGGCGGAGAGTGCGTAACGAAAGGCGGACTGTATGACTCACATTACAATCAGGATGGCGATGGAGGAGGATACCTCCTCCATCGTGGACATCATGGAAACGGTTGCGAAGAATCTGGAAGATCCGGAAATCTATGTGACAGACGATGAGGAGTTTATCCGCCAGCATATCAAAGATCAGGGGTTTACGGAGCTTGCAGAGTGTGACGGCGGAGTGGTTGGTTTTCTGATTGTGCATATTCCGGGAGATGGACCGGAGAACCTTGGAAGGGATGCCGGCCTTCCGGACAGAGAACTTCCGTTCACGGCGCATATGGAATCAGCTGCCGTACTGCCGGCGTACAGAGGACACGGCATCCAGCGGATGCTGATGATGGAAGCGGAGAAGGAGCTGAGGAGAAGAGGATTCCACTATGCAGTCGGAACGGTTTCCCCGAAGAATCCGTACAGCATGGAGAACTGCCTGAAGCTCGGATATCTCACAGCGGCAGTGAGAAACAAATACGGATCCCTGCTGCGGAACATTGTGGTAAAGCGGCTGTAAGCGGAAGAGATTCCCCGGAGAGGCTGTCAACAGCAGCTGCTCCGGGGAATTTTTTTGATGCGTATCGATACCGTGGTGATTTGATTCGTAAGGAATATCATGTAAATTTGCAGCATGGCTTCTGGCCCGCCGTATTCATAAAAAAAGAGACGTCTGTGTGATAACAGACGTCTCTTTCCAACGTGCGCGACAGGATTCGAACCCGCGACCTTCTGGTCCGTAGCCAGACGCTCTATCCAGCTGAGCTACGCACACATTTCGTGACAACAGAATGTATACTACTGCTGGAAGCGCTGATTGTCAAGCACTTTTTGTTAGCTGATCAGTTCGACAATTGCATGTACAGCTTCTGCCTCATCTTCACCATCAGCCGTGACCTGAAGCTGCGGTGCATTCTGGCTTGCGAGGGCCATGACACCCATAATGCTCTTTGCATTCACATGCTTGTCATTCACTTCGAATGTGATCACACTCTTAAACGCACATGCCGTCTGAACAATCTGCGGAATGACTTCTCCGATCCCGTCTTCACGAGTTTTGCTGATCTTCTGACTAACCATGTAACACACCCCTTTGCCTGTTCTTGCCTCTGCCGGATACTCCGGCAGCGTTTCTTCTGAAACCTTTCAAAATACTAACATAAGAAATTGGGAGCGTCAATTACAGAACTGCTCAAATAAAAAGGCGCTGTTTAAACATTTATGGAAAGTTTGTATAAACAGATGTACATTCTGAAGCGAAGCTAAAGAAAGATTAAATAAAGAGTGAGCCGGCGAAAGACAGGAAATCAGAGCGGCGGGCCATCCTTGCAAGGAAGAAATTCGAATGATATACTGAACTCCGTGTTTATCTGTCTGATGGCTGTGAGGAGGACTCGGCCTTCGGGCGGCTGACAGTACTGGAAAACTATGGCAGTGGAGGGGCTGTTCTCATGAAGAAAGTCGAAGATTACGTAAGAACCATACCGGATTTCCCGAAAAAGGGGATTATGTTCCGCGATATCACATCCGTTCTGCAGGACGCAGACGGTCTTCATCTGGCGATTGATGAGATGCAGAAGCTGTGTGGCGATCCTGACGAGTACGATGTCGTGGTCGGACTGGAATCGAGAGGGTTTCTCTTCGGGATGCCGATTGCCTATAACCAGCACAAGCCATTTGTTCTGGTCCGCAAGAAAGGGAAGCTGCCCTGCGAGACGATTGAACAGACATACGATCTGGAGTACGGCCAGGCAACCATCGAGATCCATAAGGATGCAATCAAGCCGGGACAGCGCGTTGTGATCGTGGATGATCTGATTGCGACGGGCGGCACAGTGGCGGCTGCCATTAAGCTGATCGAGCGGCTTGGCGGAAAGGTCGACCGGTGTGTATTTCTGATGGAGCTTGCCGGTTTGAATGGCAGAAAGAATCTTGAGGGTTACGATGTGGAGTCCGTGATCCGCTATGCAGGTGCCTGAGGGACCTGACAGGTTTCAGAATGCGGAGAGCAGGGGGTACAGGCATCAGTAGTGACGGGTGAAGAGGCCTGAGGTGTATATGGCGGAAGATAAGATGAAAGTGGCAGCTCCTGGAAAGACGCCGGAAGGACAGAAAGAGAAGGTCGTGGTCCCGCTGGGGCTTGGAGACCGGAAGATGACACAGCCCACGGGCCTTTCTGCGCCTTCAGAGACCGACGATGACCGGATGCTGATCCGCCAGGCGGATGCCAGACCAAAGACGATGGAAGACTTCACCAGTCCGGACGATCTGTACAGGGAGCTGATCGCAAGCATCCGCAAATATCATCCATCCGATGATATCACGCTGGTTGAAAAGGCGTTCCGTGTGGCGGATGAAGCCCACAAGAATCAGAAGAGGAAGTCAGGGGAACCGTACATCATTCATCCGCTCTGTGTGGCGATCATTCTTGCTGATCTGGAACTGGACAAGGAGACGATCGCTGCAGGTCTTCTGCATGACGTTGTGGAAGACACGATCATGACACTCGACGAGCTCCGCAAAGAGTTTGGAGAGGAGGTCGCACTTCTGGTCGATGGCGTCACAAAGCTGGGGCAGCTGTCCTACTCGGCTGACAAGCTGGAGATGCAGGCGGAGAACCTCCGGAAGATGTTTCTGGCTATGGCCAAGGATATCCGGGTCATTCTGATCAAGCTGGCGGACCGTCTTCACAATATGCGGACGCTTCAGTACATGAAGCCCGAGAAACAGAAGGAAAAAGCCAGAGAAACACTGGATATCTACTCTCCGATCGCACAGCGCCTCGGTATCAGCAAGGTGAAGGTCGAGCTGGATGACCTGTCTCTGAAGTATCTGGAGCCGGATGTCTACTACGACCTGGTGGAGAAGGTTGCACTGAAGCGTTCTGAGCGGCAGGCCTTCGTCAACGGAATCGTGAAGGATGTTTCCGCGAAGATGAAGGAAGCCGGCATCAAGGCGGAGGTGTATGGGCGCGCAAAGCATTTCTTCTCCATCTATAAGAAGATGGTGAACCAGAATAAGACCATCGACCAGATTTATGATCTGTTCGCAGTCCGAATCATTGTGGACACTGTCCCGGACTGCTATGCGGCACTCGGGATCATCCATGAGATGTACAAACCGGTTCCGGGCCGGTTCAAGGACTACATCGCGATGCCGAAGGAGAACATGTATCAGTCGCTCCATACGACGCTGATCGCACCGAACGGTTCTCCGTTTGAGATTCAGATCCGGACGGTCGAAATGCATCGTGTCGCTGAATATGGTATCGCGGCACACTGGAAGTACAAGGAAGCCTCCGACGGCAGGAAGACCTCTCCGCAGCAGGAAGAGGAGAAGATGAACTGGCTGCGCCAGATTCTCGAATGGCAGCAGGAGTCGGACAACAAGGAATTCCTGTCCCTGCTCAAGAGTGACCTGAATCTCTTCAACGAGAATGTCTACTGCTTCACGCCCGCAGGGGACGTCAAGACGCTGCCAAATGGATCGACACCCATCGATTTTGCCTACAGCATCCATTCTGCGGTCGGAAACCGGATGGTTGGGGCGAGAGTCAATGGCAAGCTGGTGACGATCGATTACGTGATCCAGAATGGAGACCGGATCGAGATCATCACGTCTGCCAACTCGAAGGGGCCGAGCCGCGACTGGCTTTCGATTGTAAAAAGTACGCAGGCAAAGAACAAGATCAACCAGTGGTTCAAGCAGGAACGCAAGGAAGACAATATCCAGCGCGGGAAGGAAGCGCTTCAGAACTATTGCAGGGCGAAGGGACTGAACTACTCGGAGCTGACAAAGCCTGATTATACGGAAGCGGCGACTTCCAAGTATGGGTTCCGCGACTGGGATTCTGTTCTGGCGGCTGTCGGCCACGGCGGACTGAAGGAAGGACAGATTGTCAACAAGCTTCAGGAGTGCTATGCAAAGGATCACAGCAATCAGGTGACAGATGCCGATATCCTCAACGGCAGCAGCCAGAAGGAACCCGGGAAGGTGACGAGGTCCAAAAGCGGAATCATCGTTCACGGGATTGATGATGTGTCTGTCAGGCTCTCCAAGTGCTGCAGTCCGGTTCCGGGAGATGAGATTGTCGGATTCATCACGCGAGGGCGCGGTATTACAGTTCACCGGACAGACTGCGTCAATGTTGTCAATCTGCCGCAGTCAGAGCGATCCAGGCTGATCAATGTCGAGTGGGCGGACGATGCAAGAACCGGAGACGGAAACAAGCTGTACATGGCGGAAATCCGAATCTTCGCGCATAACCGGACAGGCCTTCTGGTCGACATCACAAAGATTCTGACGGAGCGGAAGATCGACGTACAGGGGGTTACCTCCCGGACAAACAGGCAGGGGCTTGCAACGATCACCTATGAGTTTCAGGTTCCCGGAAAGGCAGCGCTCCGTGAACTCATTGAGAAGATCAGACAGGTGGATTCGGTGATCGACATCGAGCGCTCAACCGGCTGAGACAAGAGATTGGATGATGGCAGGATAAAAGGGCGCCCGCAGATGCGGACGCTCTTTTCGATGTCTGCAGAGAACATGTCCGGAAACGTCCGGGGATGTCCGGAAACGCCTGTCAGGAGGCTTCAGCAGGCAGCGATTTCCTGCAGGATATCCGACAGGGGACAGGAGGAAGAGAACGGATGGCAGTACTGACTGTAGATTGTCTGGAGCTGGGGCAGCTTCCGACCAATACCTATCTGGTGATGAATACAGAGACAAAGGAGTGCCTGATCATTGATCCGTCAGACGGTGTGGAGAATATTGTCTCATGGCTTGACGATCATCAGGCAAAGCCGGTTTCGATCTGGCTGACGCACGGGCACGACGACCATATGGGATCCGTAAGCGATCTCAAGCGGAAATACGGCCTGCTCTGCTATGTTTCGAAGGAGGAGGAAGAGTTCTGCGAGTCCATTTATTACAACCTTTCCTCCATGTTCGGGCATCCGCGTGTTATTGAGCCTGATCTGTTCTTCCTGGACGGACAGAAGGTAAAGGTCCTTGGAACGGAAGCGACCGTTCTTCTGACACCGGGACACACAGTGGGAAGCGCCTGCTATTATTTTCCGCAGGAAAAGCTGCTGTTTTCGGGGGATACGCTTTTTGAAGAGTCAGTGGGGCGGTCGGATTTTCCAGGAGGCAGCACGCTCTCCCTGATTGCCTCCGTCAAGAGGCTGATGACGCTTCCGGACGATGTCACCGTGCTGCCCGGGCATGGAGGCAGAACCAGCATCGGACATGAGCGGAAGTACAATCCATATGTGAACAGGTAACAGATGGATGGCGGACAGACAGAAGGCAGCAAAAGGTTCCGCAGTGCAAAACGGCGGGATGATGAAAGCAGAGAGCCCGATGACAGGGCAATGGAATCGGAGGCCGGACAGGCAGGAATCAGATGACAGAAGAAAAGAAGGTCAGGATCATCCTGAACGACAGAAGCTATGAGTACGATGTCTACACGCTGGTAATCGCATTTTTTCAGGGGATTCCGGTCTGCGTCTGCACACCGGAATCCCAGAATGATCAGGTGCCTGGCGATGTGCCGGGGACTTGCCATGATGGCCTGAAAACAGGGCGGACAGGGGAAATCATTTCACAGGAGCAGCTGACAATTGAGGTCACAATCTCAGACAGGAGCATCACGGCTGAAGCCAGGAGGGCGGATCAGCTGCTGGTCAGGCAGACGGCAAAAGCCGGAGAAAAGCTTCAGACCGGACAGCTGCCGGGAAACCTTGCGTGGACGCAGCTGCCGGAATCACAGAAAAGGCTGTCGGTCAAGAATGCGCTCAAGCGCTGCCTGTACGGCTGCCTGTCCTCACTGACGGGCAGGACGCTTCCGTGGGGCGATCTGACAGGGATCAGACCGGTGAAGCTGGCGTCTGCTTTGCTTGAGAACGATCGGGATGAGACATCCGCAAAGGCAGACCTTCAGGCTGAGTATCTTGTGAGCGCCCGGAAGGCCGGGCTGGCGGTATCAATCGCGTCGAGAGAGCAGCGGATTTTGAGGAAAATTCACCCGGAGAGGGGGTATTCCCTGTATATCGGGATTCCATTCTGCCCGAGCATCTGTCTGTATTGTTCGTTTTCATCCGGAACGATCGGAGTCTGGCAGAAGGAAACGGATCACTATGTCGATGCACTGATCCGTGAGATGGCTGCCTGCGGAAGACACGCAGAGCGGCCGTGCTTTCCGGGAAGAGAGCTGCAGACGGTCTACATCGGAGGAGGAACCCCGACAACGCTGACTGCGCAGCAGCTGGAACGGGTATGCAGTGCGCTGGAGGAACATTTTGACATGGATCGGGTGCTGGAGTTCACAGTAGAGGCTGGAAGACCGGACACGATCACGGAGGAAAAGCTTGCGGTGCTGAAAAAACATCGTGTCAGCCGGATTTCCATCAATCCGCAGACAATGAATCAGAAAACCCTGGATCTGATCGGCAGGAAACACACGGTGGAGCAGACAGAGGAGGCATTCAGACTTGCCAGATCGATGGGATTCGATAATATCAACATGGATCTGATCGTCGGGCTTCCGGGAGAGGGTCCTGAGGAGGTCGACCGGACCATGTGCGCGCTGGAGAGGCTGGATCCGGATGACATCACGGTACATGCGCTCGCGCTGAAACGGGCAGCGCGGCTGGCACTTCATATGGATGAGTATGAGTCCATTTCCTTTCAGGCGTCAGATGAGATTATGGAGCGTGCACATCAGACCTGCCAGAGACTGGGAATGACGCCGTACTACCTGTACAGGCAGAAAAACATGGCCGGCAATTTTGAAAATGTCGGTTATGCAAAGTCCGGACATGCGGGAATCTACAATATACTGATTATGGAGGAGGTTCAGAGCATTCTGGCTCTTGGCGCTTCGGGGTCAACCAAGGTGATTTATCCCGGCGGACGGATCGAGCGGATTGAGAATGTCAAGGATGTGAGAAGCTATCTTGACAGAATTGAGGAAATGATTCAGAGAAAAGATGTCCTGCGCTGACAGCCGGAAAATTTGACTGTTGCAGAGCTGTTTCTTGTACAGACGGCCGGACCGGCGTATGATCAGCTTTCATGGAAGAGATCAGTTGCTGAGGCCATGTCGCCGAGAAGGGCATTTGTCAGTCCGGAGGTATCCACGATCTGCCAGCCGCTCTTGCTGTTCTCAAGGCGGATGCTGACAGAAACGGTTTTCGGGTTCGCGTTCTCCTCCAGGGCTTCTCTCAGAAGCGAGATGCTTTTACTGGAGAGAGCCGAATCATCAGCCGTGATGGAGTCCGTTGTTTTCGCATAGGCGATAAGCTTCTGACGGTAAGAGGAAAGCACGGAGGACATGTCGACAACCGTAACCTGAATGGAAGCCTGTGCGACGCTGCCTTCTGTCCGTACCTCATCTATCGTGTATTTGAATACACTTGCAGCCTTTTGATAATACAGGTCACTCAGCTGTTCACTGTCCTGTGAGGTGGTCTGGAAGAGGTTCGGGGAATTCAGTTCTGCCGCCCATTCCTGAGTAGACATGGTCTTGAAGCGGTCAAGGTAAACGGAAAGAACGTCGTTCGGACTCAGAAGATCCGGATCATTCAGCTTTTCAATCAGTCCGCCCGTCAGGAGCGTGCGGAGGGCACTGTCGGAGACGACTGTCCAGTTTCCCTTGCTTTTTGTGAGATGGAGCGTTTCCCTGGTCGCTGTCTTCTGAAAACTTCCGTCAGAGAGGGTGTTTTTCATCAGGGTAAAGACCTTATCCTCCTGCCCGTCACTGGAGAGGGTGTCTTCATTGTGGTTTGCAGTGGACGTATTGGAAAATTTTTCGTTATATTCCAGGCGAAGCTGCGTTTTCCGGATCGCCCTGGCAAGTGCATCCGCATCAAAGCCAGTCGCCTCCACGTCAACCGACGCGGTTTCACCGTCGATGTGACTGTCCAGAATGCGGAAAGAAAACCCGGAGAAATAGGCGCGAAGCGCTTCCCTGCCGGTATCAGACAGATCGGAGAAGGAGGCACTCTGAGCGCCGGAGGCAGATGGCGTAAAAAGGTCAGCGGCATCCTTGGTGTCCAGCTGCTCGATCAGCGCGAGACTGTCCCGGACAGCCTTCTCAGGTGCGTTCAGCCGGTGGGCATGCTGAATAATGCCGGCACAGACAAACACAGCCACGGCGCAGGTACACAAAGCTGCAGGTATTAATTTGTTTTTTTTCAGTATTTTCATGAAAACATTGTACTGAATGAATTTTGGAAAGTCAATATCGATAAATGTAGATATAATAATGGGTTGTTCACGTTTCTGTCACAGATCAGCCGTAAGATGGGAACGGATCAGGCTCGCATAAACGGAGCCGAAGACTGGAGATTAAAGGCAGGTTCATGTCTATGAAGAAGGCAATTGTCACACTTGTAATCGTAGCTGCTGTCGCTGGAACCGGGTACGGGCTCTACAGAACAGGAAAGCTTCAGACATTTACGCACGATTATCTTGGAAAGGTGATCCCGGCCCTCAGCAGGGAAGAGGAGACGGAAAACGCCGGAGGCAGGGTGTCCTCAACGGATCCGAACGCCGTCTATCTTGACAGCGTGCGGACACTGGCGAATCTGGGAAGCGGAGATGGGCTGATTGAGAAGTTCTCCGGAAAGGTTGAACCGCAGGAAACCAAGAAATACAGCATCGCCAGCGGACGGAAGGTGGCGGAGACCTACGTTCAGGAAGGCGACGAAGTCAAAAAGGGAGACAAGCTCTTCCGATATGATACTGAATCGATGAAGGACAAGCTTGAACAGGCAAAAATTGACCTCGAACGGCTTCAGAATTCGGTCGACGTGTCGGAAGCGAAGGCAAAGGAGCTGGAGAAACAGCTTGCATCTGCCAATACGCCGGAAAAAAAGCTACAGGCACTGGAGGAACAGAACAACCTCAAACAGCAGAAGCTCGAGCTCAAGTCCAAGCAGGCCAAGATTGACAGCATCAATGAACAGATTGAGAACTCGACAGTGACCTCGGATATCGACGGAGTTGTCAAGACGATCAACGAAAATGCGGCTTCCGGTGATTCGGATTCGCAGGATTATTCAACTGATTCCGGTAACTCCTCTGCTTACATTACGCTTCTCAAGGTCGGGACCTATCGGATCAAGGCGTCATGCAATGAGCAGAATATCGGATCGATCTACGTCGGAGAACAGGTCCTGGTGCATTCCCGGGTGGATGCGTCCACCATCTGGAAGGGCGCGATTTCGCAGATCAAGACCGATCAGGGCAGCGACAGCAGCGCCGGCAGCAATTCCGGATACTCGGACCAGGACAGCAGCGGCAGCGGCTCCACCAACTACCCGTTTTATGTGGAACTGGATTCTTCCGACGGTCTGATGCTCGGACAGCATGTCTATATCGAACAGGATCTCGGACAGGCCGACCGGAAACCGGGGATCTGGCTCGATGATTACTATTTTGTCAAGGATTCCAACGGCAATGCCTATGTCTGGGCAGCATCAGATGATAACACCCTTGAAAAGCGGAAAGTAGAGCTGGGGGAGGAAGACAAGGACCAGCAGAAAACCGAGGTAAAGAGCGGTCTTGGTGCGGATGATTATATCTGTCAGCCATCGGACAGCCTGAAAGAGGGGATGCCGGTTGCCTACAATGATGATACGGCTGCGGGCGAGGTAAGCCTGAACGAGGAAGGCACCTCGGAGACCGAGACGCTGCCAGAAGGTGTGATAGGCGGAGTCGGGAGCCCGTTTATCGGGGACGGTGCGAATCTTGACCTTTCCGGGACAGAGTCCTGGACGGAGGGAACAGAGGTATATGATGCCGACAGCGAGGAGACGGAGGTTCCAATGGTCCCGATTGATCAGTCGTCGGAGGCTCCGATTGCGGATGATTCGGCGGACAGCGATGACATAAACTGAGCGGAGGCATTCAATTGATCCTGAAGTTAGAACATATCAACAAAGCCTACCATACAGGCAAGCTGGATGTCCCTGTGCTCCACGATGTATCGCTCCATGTAGAAAAGGGAGAGTACGTCGCCATCATGGGGCCATCCGGCAGCGGGAAATCAACTCTCATGAATATCATCGGCTGTCTGGACCGACCCGATTCAGGGACATATGAGCTCAATGGAGAGGATGTGCTTGGCAAGGATGACAATGCGCTCGCAAAGATCAGACTCATGAACCTGGGGTTTGTTTTCCAGAATTTCCAGCTCCTTGCAAGGGAGACGGCGCTTGAGAATGTTGCCCTTCCGCTTGTCTATGCAAAGGTGCCGAAAAAGGAACGCAGGGAAAGAGCGCGCGAGGCGCTGGAGAAGGTCGGGCTGGGCGACAGGGTTGCATTTACCCCGGGGCAGCTTTCAGGCGGTCAGAAGCAGAGGGTTGCAATCGCCCGGGCGATGGTGAACCGCCCGGGGATCCTTTTGGCGGACGAGCCGACCGGCGCCCTGGACTCTCATTCCAGCCTCCAGATCATGGAGCTGTTCCAGCAGCTGAATGAGGAGGGGGTCACCGTCATTATGATCACGCATTCACCTGATATTGCAGCCTATGCGAGAAGAGTCTGCGATATTTTTGACGGTGTAATCTCAGAGCGGAACGGGCAGGTCAATGCAGCACAGCAGGCAGAGCGGAAAGCGGAGGCGGAAGCTGAGGAAGCGCTTGCCAGAATGAGGCAGCGCTCTGCAGAACGGCTCAGACACGGCTCTTTGACAAAGGAGGAGCCATCATGAAGGTGAAGGGACTGATCATTTCCATCACAGCCGGAACGGCGCTGATTGTCGGAACGGCTTACGGAATCGGGATGGGTATGAAGAAAAAGGCTCAGCCGGTCGAGGTTGTATCGGTTCCGAGTGTCAACGAGGCTTCTATGGGAGGCATGGGAGCAACCAGCACATTGTACGGAACCATTATCTCAAAGGATACACAGTCAGTAGAGCTTGATACGTCGCATACCATCAGGAAGGTTTATGTAAAGCAGGGGGACAAGGTCAAAAAGGGCGACAAGCTGATGACCTATGACATGGATCTTGACAAGCTCAAGCGTGAGGCACAGGACCTGACAAGGCAGGGACTTGAGCTGACGCTGACCAGCATGCAGAAGGACCTGGCGACGATGCAGAGCGGCAGACTCCCGGCTAACTACGGGAGCGGGAATGAATATCAGTTTTTTAACGGAGCCGATACATCGAATGCGGATTCGGATGATGACAGTGCCGATGTGGAGAACGAAGACAGTACACTGACGCAGGCAGCGGACACGGCTGTTTCCGACCAGGGGCAGGCAACGGATTCTGCCGCAGACAGCAGCCAGAATGGAGAAGCTGCAGGCAGTGCTCAGGCACAGAGTCCGGCGGCAGAGAATCCTGAAGAAGCGTCCGGAGATGATGGAACGGTTGTCTCCGGCGGCAGCGAAGATACCGGCAACCAGGTCATCATTGACCCGGGGAATGAGGGCAGCGATGATTTGCCGGGGGACGGGCAGACAGTCATCCAGGATGACGGTGACGGCACACAGGAGGCAGACCCGGATACACTGACTGCGGTCAACACCTTCCTTTCTGATGTGAACCGCCTGACAGGCCTGGCAAATGAAGGTTTTGACAATCTTTCATCAGACGCCGCCACCGCAGTCTTTCAGGAGGCGTTTGAGCTGTTTCGCTCAAAGCTGGCTGACAGCGGCGAAACAACCGTGACAGACTTCTTCGGGGCATCAAGGACGGTGACGGCCTATGCTGTGAAAAGCCGGGTAACGGCGATGACGGGCAGCGCGACGGCAACGGTTCTCCAGCAGGCCTATGACAGGCTCTGCGTCTATCAGTTCATCAATGCGGTCCGGCAGATTTTCCCGGGACAGATGAACCCGTCCGGCGCCTACGACTCGGCAGCCGTCAGCGCGGTTTCTGAAAAAATCCATGCAGCAGCGGACGCCTACTATCAGCTGCAGAGCAGTGCGTGTACGGTTGATGAAAGCGGAAACATCGTTTTTTCAACAGAGTTTTCGGCACTCAATGACCCTTCGTTTGGCGATCAGAACTACGGAGCATATTTTACCGGGCTGATTCAGACATTGAACCTGAACGGGCAGACTTTGTTCCCGGAGAACCCGATCCAGCAGACAGAGATGGAGATGACAGAACCAGGTGTGCCGGGTGACGACGGCAGCGACGGCGGCGGAACGACCGCGCAGGAGCTTCAGCAGGCGATCGAACAGCAGAAAAAGGACATTGTCGAGTGCCAGCTTCAGATCCGGGAGGCAAACCTGGCGATCAAGGAATATGACGCAAATCTCCAGAACGAGACAGTCACGGCTACGATGGATGGAATTGTGAAGCAGGCAGGAACAACAACGGAGCAGCCATCATCCGGCGGGTTCATTGTCATCACCGGGAAGGCCGGCATGTATGTTCAGGGAACGCTGAGTGAGCGGTCGCTCGACAGCCTGAAGGTCGGGGATACGATTTCGGGAACCTCGTGGGACACCGGAAGTACATTTTCAGCGAAAATCACGGAGATCTCCAAGTACCCGTCCGACTCCGGCAGCAATATGTATTACTATGATTCGACGAATGACCAGAATTCTTCCCAGTATCCGTTCCTGGCGTATATTGACGATGCAGAAGGGCTGACAGCAGGGTCGACGGTTGAGCTGAGTGTGACATCCCAGGATACAGAATCCGGCCTGATGCTTCCTCCTTATCTGATCCGGACGGACTCCGCCGGAAAGAGTTTCTGCTATGTGCGCGGAAAAGACGGAAAGCTTGCGAGAAAATATGTGAAGACCAAGGATACGGGATATGGGATCACGATGATTCTGTCCGGACTCAGCTCGGATGATTACATTGCCTTCCCGTATGGAGACGATGTGAAGGACGGCGCGCCGACGAAAGAAGTCGAGACGCTGAGCGCAGTCAGCGGAAGCTACTATGGCGTCGGCTGAAGGAGTGTGAAATACATGCTTGAGAATATCAGACTTGCATTCCGGGGAATCGCTTCGCACAAGATGCGTTCGTTTCTTACCATGCTTGGGATTATCATCGGAATTGCGTCCATCATGTCGATTGTATCCACGATCAAGGGGACAAATGACGCGCTGCGCGACAAGCTGGTGGGCTCGGGAAACAACACGGTGAAGGTCAGCCTTTCTTCCGGAGGTCAGGAGCTGAGCATTTACGATGCATCCTCGGTGCCGCAGAATGTGCAGCCGATTGCTGACGAGACCAGACAGAAGATTGCGGATCTGAAGACAGTGAAGCAGGTCACTCTCTACAATAAACGGTTTGTGACGGACAGCTCTGTATTCTATGGGGACAATTCTGTCAGTCAGTTCAATATGTACGGTGTGGACGATGTCTACTTTGACACTGTCGGGTACCGTCTGAAAACCGGGAGAGCATTTCTGGAGAGTGACTACACTTTGTTCAGAAAGGTGATGATTCTCGATCAGGTTGCTTCACAGAAACTGTTCCCGGATACGGATCCGCTCGGGAAAACGGTCGAGTTCATGGGGCAGCCATTTACAGTGATTGGTGTCATGTATGAGCCGGACGACTATGAACCCGATATTCAGACAGTGGAGGACTATTACAACAACCAGGATAATTCAAACGGACTGTTTTTTATTCCGAAGGCGGACTGGCCGATTGTGTTCAATTACGATGAACCGGAAAATGTGATCGTGAAGGCAACCTCAACGGATGATATGACGACTGCCGGCGGGGCAGCAGCCAAGATCCTGAATCAGACAATCACCAGCACCTCCGATGACACACCAAAGTACCAGGCGGAGGACCTGCTCGGGATTGTCAAGAGCCAGCAGAAGCTCACAGCCGCAGCCAATATGCAGCTGATCTGGATCGCAGGGATATCGCTCCTGGTCGGTGCAATCGGCGTCATGAATATCATGCTCGTCTCTGTTACCGAGCGGACAGCGGAGATCGGCCTCAAGAAAGCCATCGGCGCGAAGCAGAGTGCCATCCTTGGACAATTTCTGACAGAGGCAGCTGTGCTGACAACGATGGGCGGCCTGATTGGTGTCGGAGTCGGTGTTCTGCTTTCCTACCTGATCAACCGCTTTTCCGGCATTCCGGTCGCGATCTCCATCCCGTGGTCTGCAGGTGCAGTTCTGATCTCCATGCTGATTGGTGTCATATCCGGCCTTCTGCCGGCGCAGAAAGCAGCCAGAATGGATCCGATCAATGCGCTGAGACGGGAATGAAAACCCTATGCAAAATTCGCTCGCAGGGTTAATTCGAGGGAAATGGCTGCGAAAACTGTACCGCGTAGAAACTGTATGTGGAGACCGGGGAAAACTGGGGAAAACTGGTAGAAAACTGTACAAGAAACTGGTTGCACAGTAAAGAAAACAATGATAAACTGAAAAAGTTGCGAAAAAAGCACGCATGCGGATTCTGCGAAGGGTGCCCATCCGGGCTTTCACAGACCTGAAACGTGCGGAAGAACAAAACCAAAGGAGATATGACATGAGTGTACTTTCTATGAAGCAGCTGCTGGAAGCAGGCGTTCACTTCGGACATCAGACAAGAAGATGGAACCCCAAGATGGCTCCGTATATCTATACAGAGCGCAACGGCATCTATATCATTGACCTTCAGAAGACGGTCGGCATGATCGATGATGCGTACAATGCAGTCGGAGACATCGTAGCGAATGGGGGAAGCATCCTCTTTGTCGGAACCAAGAAGCAGGCGCAGGACTCCATCAAGGCAGAAGCTGAGAGATGCGGAGAGTTCTACGTCAATGAGAGATGGCTCGGCGGCATGCTGACCAACTTCAAGACCATTCAGAGCCGCATCAAGCGCATGAAGGACATCAAGAAGATGGAAGAGGACGGGACATTCGATGTCCTGCCGAAGAAAGAAGTCATCAAGCTGAAGAAGGAGCTTGACAAGCTGGAGAAGAACCTCGGCGGTATCGAGGAGATGAAGAAGCTCCCGGATGCGATCTTTATCGTTGACCTGAAGAAGGAAAGAATCTGCGTTGAGGAGGCTCACGCGCTGGGTATCCCGCTGATTGGTATCTGCGATACCAACTGCGATCCGGAGGACCTTGATTATGTCATCCCGGGCAATGACGATGCGATCCGCGCTGTCAAACTGATCGTCTCCAAGATGGCGGATGCAGTCATTGAGGCACGCCAGGGCATGGAGCAGGCTGAGGGTGAGACAGCCGAGGCTGAGGAAGAGGCAGCACCGGTTGATGCTGTTGCGGCCGAGTAAGGATGTCTTTGATCATTAATTTCAAAATAAACAGGTGCGGAAGACCTGCGAACTTCCGCACTTCATACTGAAGGAGGATATATATGGCTATCACAGCTGCTCTGGTAAGAGAACTGAGAGAAGAGACCGGTTCCGGTATGATGGACTGCAAGAAGGCGCTTGTCGCAACGAATGGCGACAAGGAGGCAGCAATCGAGTGGCTCCGTAAGAAGGGACTTGCAACGGCAGAGAAGAAGTCCGGAAGAATTGCTTCCGAGGGCCTTTCCATGATCGTTGTCTCTGAGGATGCAAAGAAGGGTGTTGCGGTCGAGGTCAACTCGGAGACCGACTTCGTTGCTCAGAATGAGAAGTTCAGAAACTATGTCAAGACCGTTGCTGACCAGGCTCTGGACACAAAGGCTGCAGATATCGACGCATTCCTTGCTGAGACCAGCAAGGCAGATCCGACAAAGACGGTTGCAGAGTACAATGCAAGCATGATCGCCGTCATCGGTGAGAATCTGAAGATCCGCCGCTTCCAGCAGCTTGAGGAGCAGAATGGCTTTGTCACCGGCTACACGCATATGAACGGCAAGATTGTCGTTCTGGTCGATGTTGAGTCTGATGTGGACAACGAGGCTGTCCGTGAGATGGGCAAGAACATCGCAATGCAGATCGCAGCCCTGAATCCGAAATATACAAGCGATGCAGAGGTCCCGCAGGATTACAAGGATCATGAGATTGCAATCCTGACGGAGCAGACCAAGAATGACCCGAAGATGGCAGGAAAGCCGGAGAAGGTCATCAGCGGTGCGGTTATGGGCCGTCTGAAGAAAGAGCTCAAGGAGATCTGCCTGCTTGACCAGGAGTATGTCAAGGCTGAGGACGGTAAGCAGTCTGTTGCACAGTATGTCGCTTCAGTGGCGAAGGCTCAGAACGCGAAGATCAACATCAAGGGCTTTGTTCGTTTCGAGACCGGCGAGGGGCTGGAGAAGAAGAACGAGGACTTTGCAGCAGAGGTTGCTGCACAGCTTCAGAAGTAATAACTGGGGCGTTTACAACATCGGCTACTGTTTCAGTGTGACAGCGTAAGATGCTTATAAATAGCGGGGTTCTAACATGTGTCTGAGCTCACGCGCAAGTATGCAAATAAGAGCAAAGTATCGTATCTTATCGCTAGTTATTCCCAAGTATTGCGTAATACTTGTGGAGAGAAATACGTAAAATAATATCCCGGTTTCTACTGCGAACTTCACGCAACAAACTCTGTTACAGTATTCAACTTAAGCGCACAATAGGCATCCTTTCGTGGGGTGCCTTTTTATTTGTTCATTTTCCAGTTTTATTTATAGAAGTCCCAGATCAGGGACAGCTTATGTGCTTTTATAAAATCATAAAGTTCCAGGTTAGGGAACATGGTACAATCACTGATTTTCACATGAGCAAGGGAGGAAAGGGAAGATGAAAAAGAGAACAGTAGCAGCGATGACACTTGCAGCATGCGTCCTGATGGGGCAGAATGTTTTTGCAGCGGATATCAGTCAGATGTCGCTTGAAGAATTAAAAACTGCCTACACGACGCTAGAGTCAGAAAAGGAACAGGCAGAGTCAGAAAAAACACAGCTCGAATCGGAGAATGCAGACTTGAAGAGTCAAATCGAAAAGCTGAAGAAGGAGAAGGAGGCAGAAACGGAGACTGAACCTTCTACAGAAATCGTCGGTACACAGTATACGGATGCTTCTACCGTCCAGATTGTCCAAAAGGCATTGAATGACGCTGGCTTTGACTGTGGAACGCCGGATGGAAAGACGGGTGAGAAAACAGCCAGGGCGCTACGTGATTATCAGAAATCAAAGGGCCTTCATGTCAACGGCGTGATAACGGATGAGCTGCTGGAGTCACTTGGCGTAGCTGATCAAGTCAGCGATGCTGCCAAAAAGGAAGCAAAAAAGGCTGAATATACCAGCGATTATTCCTACAACACAATTGCACGGGATGCAGACAGCTACAAGGGGACGAAAGTTCGTTTTAGAGGAAAGGTTCTTCAGGAAGGGGATGCTGGGAGCTCGATGCGGTACATCAGGCTGGCAGTCGATTCCGACTATGATACGGTGTTATTCGTGACTTACACAAGTGACCAGGTTCCAGTGCGGGTTCTGGAGGACGATATCCTTACGATCTATGGAACAGTTGCGGGAAATTATTCTTATGAAACTGTTATGGGAGCGTCGATTACGCTTCCATGGGTAAATTCGGATATGATTGATACAAGCGAAGTAGATATGGGATAACGTGAACAGGGACTGGGATTATGGCAGAATTTGAGAAGCTGACGGTGCTTTATCTGATGAAGATCTTGCTTGAAGAGACAGATAGGAAGCATATGCTCAATGCTGATGCAATCTGCGAAAGAATGGAAAAGCGGTATCATGTAAGCTGCAGCCGGAAAACAGTTTACCGTGATGTAGATTGTTTGAGATCCTTTGGATTTGATATTGAATTGATCAAAGGGAGTAATTCAGGATACTATTTGGCAAAGAGAGATTTCGAACTTGCTGAGCTTGAACTCCTGGTGGATGCGGTGCAGGCTGCCAAATTTATTACAGAGTCCAAATCCCGGGAACTCATCGCAAAACTCGAGCATTTGACAAGCAGCTATAATGCAAAGTATCTGAGTCGACAGGTCTATATCTGCAACAGGCCGAAGGCTGGAAATGAAACAATCTACAGGAATGTGGATTTCATCCATGAGGCGATTAATCGCAATCGTCAGATTTCGTTCATCTATTGTGAATGGACAGTTGCAAAAGAACTGAGAGCGAAGAAACATGGAGAAAAGTACACGGTTTCACCCTGGAGCTTGACGTGGGATGACGAAAACTATTATCTGGTTGCGTATGATCCCAGAGCAGACCATATCAAACATTATCGAGTTGATAAGATGAAGGATACAGAGATTCTGCCAGATGCAAGAGAGGGAAGAAACTCGTTTCAACACTTCGATCTGGCAGCGTTCACGAAAAAAACATTCGGTATGTTTGGCGGAACAGACACGAAAGTTCAGCTGACCTGTGAAAACCGGCTTGCCGGAGTAATGATTGATCGGTTTGGAAGAGAAATCATGATGATCCCGAAAGATGAAGGACACTTTCGTGTGACAGTCTTGGTCACAGTCAGTCCGCAGTTCTTCGGGTGGTTGACAGGACTTGGGGCTGGGGTGAAAATCAACAGCCCTGATGAAGTCAGAAGTCAGTACAGGGAGTACCTTGATTCAGTTATCAGACAGTACATACTGGACTGAGACCGTCAGTCAGGAAAGATTCCGGAAAGAGGGAACTGAAATGATCAGATGTTAGAGATGCCGTGGCGTAATAAAAATGGGATTATCGAAGAGGACGGATCTGCAGCAGACGGAACAGGATGATCTGAATCACCAGAATAGACGGGACGCCGATGGAGAACTTCGGCTTCCTCGTCTTATGATGAAAGAGGTACATACCTGCCAGTGCCCCGATGCTGCCTCCGGCAGCAGCCAGAATAAGCAGTGTTTTCTCCGGAATCCGCCACTGATCGTGGACGGCTTTGTACTTGTCGGTGCCATAGACAATCAACGTGATGACGTTCAGTACAATCAGATACAGGGCTGCTGCAGCATCCATATAGAAAACCTCCCATTTTTAGATACGCAGCCCACTGATTCTATGATTTCCGGCTGCAACTCAGATTTTATGATACAGCGTTTGCCTGACAGGGGAAAGAGGGAGCTTGATTTTCTGCTGCGGAGGCGGGTATAATTGTCGCAGGGATTATTAAGAAAAAGGAGGCGGAATGATGAAGGTTGTATCGACAGAGAAGGCACCGGCGGCAATTGGCCCTTATTCTCAGGGAATCGTGACCGGAGGACTCGTATTTGTGTCCGGACAGACACCGATTGATCCACAGACAGGAAAGTTCGAGGAGGATATCACAGCACAGGCTGAGCAGAGCTGCAGGAATGTCGGAGAGATTCTGAAGGCAGCTGGAAGCGGCTTTGAGAAGGTTGTCAAGACAACCTGCTTCCTTGCAGACATTAAGGATTTCAAGGCATTCAACGAAGTCTATGCGAAATATTTTGTTTCGAAGCCGGCACGCAGCTGTGTAGCTGTGAAGGATCTCCCGCTTGGCGTTGGGTGCGAGATCGAGGCCATCGCAGAAGTTTGATAAAGTGATCAGACAGAAGGACAGAGGTGTCCCCGGAGAAGCGATTTTCCGGGGACTTTTTTCGGAATGTCATTCGCAAATGAATTCGTAAATAAGATCAACTGTGGATATATTTGTTCAGATGAGTTATGATATGGGAAACAGAACGTGAAAATCCCGGAAAGGATTGGAGGATATCAGCATGAAAAAGATACTGTTTGTGGCATCGGAGGGCGTGCCGTTTATCAAGACAGGCGGCCTTGCCGATGTGGTTGGATCGCTGCCGAAGTGCTTCGACAAGGAGAAGTATGACTGCCGCGTGATCCTGCCGAAGTATATGTGTATGAGACAGGAGTGGAAGGATAAGATGCAGTATCTGACCCACTTCTATATGGATCTGTCCTGGAGAAGCCAGTATGTCGGTATCCTGGAGATGGAATACCAGGGCGTACATTTCTACTTCATTGACAACGAGTACTATTTTGCAGGGCCAAAGCCCTATGGAAATATTTATCAGGACGTGGAGAAGTTCGCGTTCTTCTCGAGGGCGGCGCTCTCCGCGCTTCCGGTCATCGGATTCCAGCCGGATATTGTCCATTGCCATGACTGGCAGACAGGACTTGTTCCGGTTTACCTGAAGGACAGCTTCCATCAGGGCGATTTCTACCGGAACATGAAATCGATCATGACCATTCACAACCTGAAGTTTCAGGGAGTCTGGGATGTGAAGACCATCCAGGATATCACAGGGCTTGACAAGTCCTATTTTACGCCTGATAAGCTGGAGGCATACGGGGATGCAAATTATCTGAAGGGCGGTATCGTCTACGCAGACTGGATCACGACGGTGTCCAGAACCTACGCGGAGGAGATTAAGACGCCGTTCTATGGGGAACGTCTGGATGGCCTGATGCGTGCGCGTTCCAACTGCCTGAGCGGAATTGTGAACGGAATTGACTATGATGAGTACAATCCGGAGACCGATCAGTTTATCGAGCAGCCCTATAATGCAAGAAATTTCCGCAAGGAAAAGATCAAGAATAAGAGAGCGCTGCAGCGGGAGCTGGGGCTTGAGCAGGACGACCGGAAGTTTATGATCGGCATTGTTTCAAGACTGACAGACCAGAAGGGTTTTGATCTGATCGCGTACATGATGGATGAGATCTGTCAGCAGGATCTGCAGATTGTCGTGCTTGGAACAGGTGAGGAACGATATGAGAATATGTTCCGCCATTTCGCGTGGAAATATCAGGGAAAGGTCTCGGCGAACATATATTATTCTGAAGCGATGAGCCACAAGATCTATGCATCCTGCGATGCCTTCCTGATGCCGTCCCTGTTTGAACCGTGCGGGCTCAGTCAGCTGATGAGCCTTCGCTACGGGACTATCCCGATTGTCAGGGAAACGGGCGGACTGAAGGATACGGTGGAACCCTATAATGAATATGAGTCGACCGGAACTGGATTTTCATTTGCAAACTATAACGCACATGAGATGCTTGGCACGATCAAGTACGCGATGGATGTCTTCTATAACCGCAGAAGAGAGTGGAACAAGATGATTGACCGCGCGATGGCGAAGGATTTCTCGTGGAAGACTTCTGCAAAACAGTATGAGGAGCTGTACGATCATCTGCTGGGCTGGTAAGCCAGGAGTAAGAAGAAATAAAAAGAAGAAACCGGACTGGTAAGCTGGAGTAAGAAGAATTAAAAAAACAGAACGAGGGGCAGCGGGGGAAGTCTCGCTGCCCTTCTTCTTTCTTGACGCCTCGGTTGTCCTGTGATATATTTTTTTAATTCCAAGTAAAATACTAGGATTAAAACATCGGAGGAAAGAACGAGCATGAAATTATCCACGAAGGGCAGGTATGGCCTTCGGGCTATGATTGATCTTGCATCTCATATGGATGAGGAGACGGTCTCTCTGAGCAGCATTGCCCGCAGGGAGAGTATCTCGGAGTCCTACCTGGAACAGCTGGCATCCTCGTTGAAGAAAGCCGGGCTTGTCACATCGAGCAGAGGAGCACAGGGAGGCTACAGGCTTGGACGGGATGCTTCTGAAATCTCGGTAGGAGATGTGCTGAGGGCCTGCGAGGGCAGTACAGATGCAGTTTCCTGTCCGGGGCTGAAGTCAGAATCGGCCGGGAAGGAAAGCGGCTGTGCCGGGGCCGAGATGTGCGTGTCAAAGTATGTATGGGAGAAAATCAACGCGGCGATCACGGATACGGTCGATGGCATCTACCTGTCTGAGCTTGTCAAAGAATCGAGAAAAGCACGAACCGGTCATCCGGACGAGCTTCCCGGCTGTGCTGCGGGAGGAAAGAGATGAGCGGGGATAAACCGGAATTCATCTATCTGGACAATGCGGCAACAACAAGGATGCTGCCCGAGGCAGTCTCGGCCATGCTGCCGTTTTTTACAGAAACCTATGGCAATGCTTCTGCTGTGTATGAGGCCGGACAGCTCTGCCGCGGCGCAGTCATGCGGTCAAGAAAGACGATTGCAGATCTGATCGGTGCAGACAGGGACGAAATCTATTTTACCTCCGGGGGGAGCGAGGCGGACAACTGGGCGCTCAAGGGTGTGTTTGAACTGGCGCTGGAAAAAGGCAGAGAAAGGCCACCGCATATCATCACCACGGCAATTGAACATCACGCAGTCCTGCACACCTGTGAGTGGCTGCGGAAACAGGGGGCGGAGGTCACGTTCATTCAGCCGGATATGGAAGGGTTCATCAATCCGGAGGATGTAGAGCGGGCGATCCGGGAAGAGACGGTGCTGATTTCCGTGATGTTTGCAAACAATGAAATCGGCACAGTTGAGCCGGTTGCCAGAATCGGACATATTGCACACGATCACGGCATCCTGTTTCACACAGACGCCGTCCAGGCATATGGACAGATCCCGGTGAGCGTGAAGGACATGGGCATTGATCTGCTTTCTGCCAGCAGCCATAAGCTCTATGGCCCGAAGGGGGTGGGCTTTCTTTATATCAGAAGGGGCATTCAGCTGCCGTCTTTCATTCACGGGGGCGGACAGGAGCGTGGAAAACGCGCCGGAACCGAGAACGTTCCGGGAATCGTCGGATTCGCAAAGGCGGCGGAGGCTGCAGGCAAGCGGATGAAGGACCGGATGGAGCATGAGCGATGCCTCCGCAATCAGCTGATCAGGCAGATCATGGGCAGAATTCCGGGAACGCTGCTGAACGGACCGGCTGCAGATGAGGATGAGCGTTTCTCTGAAATAAGAAGGCTGCCCGGCAACGCGAATTTCTGCTTTGAAGGAGTGGACGGTGAGGCGCTGCTGGCGCTGCTTGATATGCAGGGAATCTGTGCTTCATCCGGGAGTGCGTGCTCCGCCGGCTCACTGGATCCCTCTCATGTTCTGCTTGCGGTCGGAAGAAATCATGCGCAGGCAAGAAGCAGTGTGCGGTTCAGCATCGGCGCGTTTAATACGAAGGAGGAGATCGCGCAGACAGTGGGAATCCTCGAGCAGGATGTCCGGAAACTTCGGGCATATACTTGATTTTTCGGAAAAGTGAATGTAGAATATTTAACAGGTTGAGCGCCGTGGACTGCTTGCGGTTATGATGGCGGCTCGACAGAAAACTTATAGTTTTTCTTTATCCAGGAGGATTAAATTATGGCAGTAAGAGTTGCAATCAATGGCTTTGGCCGTATTGGACGCCTTGCATTCCGTCAGATGTTCCAGGCACCGGGTTATGATGTTGTCGCAATCAACGATCTGACCAGCCCGGAGATGCTTGCTTATCTTCTTAAGTATGATACAACTCATGGTCATTATGAGGGCACTGTTGAGTCTACCGATCATTCCATCATTGTCAACGGCAAGGAGATCGAGATCTACAAGGAGAAGGATGCAAAGGATCTTCCTTGGGGCGAGCTGAAGATCGATGTTGTTCTGGAGTGCACCGGCTTCTACACCAGCAAGGCAAAGGCTCAGGCTCATATCGATGCAGGCGCTCGCAAGGTTGTCATCTCTGCTCCGGCAGGCAACGACCTTCCGACCATCGTCTTCAATGTCAACCATAAGACTCTGAAGGCTTCCGATACCATCATCTCCGCAGCTTCCTGCACAACCAACTGCCTTGCACCGATGGCAAAGGCTCTGAACGATCTGGCACCGGTTGAGTCCGGATTCATGACCACCGTTCACGCTTACACCGGCGATCAGATGGTTCTTGACGGACCGCAGAGAAAGGGCAACCTTCGCCGCAGCCGTGCAGCAGCTCAGAACATTGTTCCGGCTTCCTCCGGCGCAGCTAAGGCAATCGGCCTGGTTATCCCGGAGCTGAACGGAAAGCTGAACGGTGCAGCTCAGCGTGTACCGGTTGCTACAGGATCCACCACCATCCTTGACGCTGTTGTCGACGGAGTGGTTTCTGCAGATGATGTCAATGCTCAGATGAAGAAGGAGTCCACCGAGTCCTTCGAGTACAACACCGATGAGATCGTTTCCTCCGATATCATCAACAGCAAGGCTGGTTCCATCTTCGACGCAACCCAGACAAAGGTTCTTGATATGGGCAACGGCAAGACGCTTGTTCAGGTTGTTTCCTGGTATGACAACGAGAATTCCTACACCAGCCAGATGGTTCGTACCATCAAGTATTTCTCTGAGCTTCAGTAATTGAATCTCAACTGAATAACGATAAGACCTGAGGAGGTCCGGTCTGAAAGGACCGGACCTTTTCTTCGGTTTCAGGAAAAACATGACAGGACACTGGCCGCGGACCTGTTTTCCCTGGGCGAAAGATGCTCAAAGGGAAAGACAGGAGAGCGCTTCTGACCTGGTATTCAAAAAGGAGGCATACTGGCATGCTGAAAAAAAAGACCGTTGATGACATCAACGTAAAAGGCAAGAGAGTTCTGGTTCGCTGTGACTTCAACGTTCCGCTGAAGGATGGCAAGATCACAGATGAGAATCGTCTGGTAGCAGCACTTCCGACGATCAAGAAGCTGATTGCAGATGGCGGAAAGGTCATTCTTTGCTCTCATCTTGGAAAACCGAAGGGAGTTGCGGATCCGAAGCTTTCCCTGGCTCCGGTCGCTGCACGTCTGAGCGAGCTGCTCGGACAGGAAGTAAAGTTTGCAGCGGACGATAATGTTGTGGGACCGAACGCAAAGGCTGCTGTTGAGGCGATGAAGGACGGGGATGTGATTCTGCTTCAGAACACCCGCTACAGAGCAGAGGAGACCAAGAACGGGGAGGAGTTCTCCAAGGAGCTTGCTTCCCTGGCAGACGTCTTTGTCAATGACGCTTTCGGTACTGCTCACAGAGCACATTGCTCCAATGTCGGTGTCACAAAGTATATCAAGGGTGACTGTGTTGTCGGCTATCTGATGCAGAAGGAAATCAAGTATCTCAGCAATGCTGTCGACGATCCGAAGCGCCCGTTTGTCGCGATTCTTGGCGGCGCAAAGGTAGCTGATAAGCTCAATGTCATCTCCAACCTGCTTGAGAAGTGCGATACGCTGATCATCGGCGGCGGAATGGCGTACACCTTCCTGAAGGCAAAGGGCTACGAGGTCGGAACCTCCCTGCTCGATGAGACGAAGGTTGATTACTGCAAGGAGATGATTGAGAAGGCGCAGAAGCTTGGCAAGAAGCTCCTTCTTCCGGTCGATGCGGTTGTGACCGATCATTTCCCGGAGCCGATCGATGCGGAGATTGAGACAGCGGTTGTCGATGCGGACAAGATTCCGGCTGACAAGATGGGCATGGATATCGGACCGAAGACGGTTGCTCTCTACACGGACGCTGTGAAGACTGCAAAGACGGTTGTCTGGAACGGACCGATGGGTGTGTTCGAGAACCCGACTCTTGCAAAGGGAACAAAGGCAGTCGCGGCAGCACTTGCAGAGACAGATGCCGTTACCATCATCGGCGGCGGTGACTCTGCGGCAGCCGTCAACCAGCTTGGCTATGGCAGCAAGATGACGCATATTTCCACCGGCGGCGGAGCTTCTCTTGAGTTCCTGGAGGGAAAGGATCTTCCGGGTGTTGTCGCGGCTGACGACGCAGAGTAATCAATAGAAGATCATTCGAAGCGAAAGACATTTGATTGTAGTAAAAGGAGATTAAAATCCATGGCTAGAAAGAAGATTATTGCCGGCAACTGGAAGATGAACATGACTCCGACCGAGGCGAAGGCTCTGGTGGAGACTCTGAAGCCGCTTGTTGCCGGAGCTGACACCGATGTTGTTTACTGCGTACCGGCAGTTGATATTGTCCCGGTTGTCGAGGCTGTGAAGGGAACAAACGTCACGGTCGGTGCTGAGAATATGTATATCGAGGAGAAGGGAGCCTTCACCGGCGAGATTTCCCCGAACATGCTTGTCGATGCGGGCTGCAAGTGGGTCATCATCGGACACTCCGAGAGACGCCAGTACTTCAATGAGACAGATGAGTTCCTGAACAAGAAGGTCCTGAAGGCATTTGAGCATGGCCTGACACCGATCCTCTGCTGCGGCGAGACGCTCGAGCAGAGAGAAGCAGGTGTGACCCTTGACTGGATCCGCCTTCAGATCAAGTCTGATCTTCAGGGGGTGACAAAGGAGCAGGCGGCTTCCATGGTCATCGCTTACGAGCCGATCTGGGCAATCGGAACCGGCAAGACCGCAACGGCTGATCAGGCTGAGGAGGTCTGCAAGGCAATCCGCGATACCATCGCGGAGATCTATGATACGGATACGGCTGAGAAGACTCGCATCCAGTACGGTGGATCGATGAAGCCGTCCAACTGCAAGGAGCTGCTTGCAAAGCCGGATATCGATGGCGGCCTGATCGGCGGCGCATCCCTCAAGGCTGACTTTGCGGCAATTGTCAACTACAATAAGTAATACAGATATCTGACCATGAAGGGCAGGCCATGAGGCCTGCCTTTTCATATGCCGGCGGATCGACTGCCTGTGAACCGGTGGTTTCATATGCGAAAGAACCTGGCTGGCGGAATATGTCGAATTGTGCAAATCTTTCATGCAGGAGGACAGCGCAGGAGGACAGCGCAGGAGGACAACGCAGGAGGACAACGCAGGAGGACAGCGTTGGAGAACAGCGCAGGAGAACAGCAGAAGAACACCTGGAGAACCCTGGAGAACACCACATGTAAAATGAACGGCCGTGCATTTACAAGGAGCTTGGCATTATGGTAAGATGACTGCGCTGGCCTGATCGCCAGAACTGATTGCAGATGAGTGACAACTGACTGGCAGCAGCCGGAACGGGTCAAACCGGCATCGGCAGGATGGAAAAGAGACATGGGAAAAGACGGAATGAATGTAGCACTTCTCGGCCTTGGAACGGTCGGAAAGGGTGTCTACAAGGTAATGAAAACACAGCGGCCTGAGATGCCTCAGAAGCTGAACACGGTCCTGAATCTGAAAAAGATTCTGGTGAGGCATCCGGAGGCACATGTGAAGGATGTGGATGACCCTTCCATATTGACCAGTGACTATTCACAGATTGTGGATGATCCGGACATCGACATCGTCATCGAGCTGATCGGCGGCATTGAACCGGCCTGCACCTATATCCGGGACGCTCTCGAGGCTGGAAAAAGCGTTGTCACCGCGAACAAGGATCTGATTGCGGAGCGGGGCGGAGAGCTGATGGAGATCGCCGAGGAAAACCATGCGGAGCTGAGGTTTGAGGCTTCCGTAGCCGGCGGCATCCCGATCATATCCCCTCTGAAGAACAGCCTGTCCGCCAACGAGATCAGCGAGGTCATGGGAATTGTCAACGGGACGACAAACTTTATTCTGTCCAAGATGACAGATGAAGGAATGGACTATGAGCAGGCGCTGAGAGAGGCGACCGCACTGGGCTATGCGGAGGCGGATCCGACCGCTGATGTCGAGGGGTATGACGCGGCCAGAAAGATGGCCATCATGGCATCCATCGCGTTTCATTCCAGAGTCACCTTCCGGGATGTGTACACGGAGGGGATCACGAAAATCACGGCGCAGGACATTGCTTACGCGAAGACGCTTGGCTGGGTCATCAAGCTGATTGGCCTTGCGACAAACGGGAAGGAAGGAATCGAGGTCCGGGTGCATCCGATGCTGATCCCGCAGGCCCACCCGATCGCGACGGTGAAAGGATCCTACAATGCTGTCTATGTACGCGGAGATGCCGTTGGGGATGTCATGTTCTATGGCAGAGGAGCCGGTGAGATGCCGACAGCCAGCGCTGTGATGGGAGATGTCTTCTCTGTCGCGCGCCACACGGTTTATCACTCCCAGGGAACGACAAGAGACAATGTGTACCGGAAGATTCCGATCCGAAGGATTGAGAACACGGTCTCCAGCTATTTCCTGAGAATGGAGGTGGAGGACAAGCCGGGCGTCCTGGCCACGATTGCCAGCATCTTCGGCAACAATTCCGTTTCAATTGAGCAGGTGATCCAGAAGGACAAGATCGGGACGAATGCGGAGCTTGTCATCATCACAAGCCCGGTTCGGGAGCGCCATATCAGGGACGCGCTGCTGATCATCAATTCAAGCAGCGTTGTGAAACGGGTTGCAAGCATGATCAGGGTGTATATCGATCAGAGAGAAGGAGAAATATCATGAGCAAGAGACCAACAGTACTGATGATCCTGGATGGGTACGGACTGAATCCGAGGAAGGATCACAATGCAATCGCAGAGGCGAATACGCCTGTCATGGACAGACTGATGAAGGAATACCCATTTGTGCAGGGACAGGCATCCGGGGAGTATGTCGGACTTCCGGATGGTCAGATGGGCAATTCAGAGGTCGGTCATCTGAATATGGGAGCAGGCCGTATTGTATATCAGGATTTGACGAAGATTACGAAAGCGATCCGCGAGGGAACTTTCTTTGAAAATCCGGCTCTGAAGGGAGCCATGGAGAATGCAAAGAAGAACGATTCCTCCCTTCATCTGTACGGACTCGTTTCCGACGGGGGCGTTCACAGCCACATTTCCCATATCTTTGCGCTTCTGGAGATGGCAAAGAGGGAGGGACTGAAAAAGGTCTTTGTACACTGCTTCCTCGATGGGCGTGACACGCCGCCGGATTCCGGAGCAGGATTTGTTCAGCAGGTCCAGGATAAGATGGACGAGCTTGGCGTCGGCAAAATCGGTGTTGTCTCCGGCCGCTACTACGCGATGGACCGTGACAACAGATGGGACAGAGTAGAGAAGGCCTACAGGGCCCTGACGCTGGGAGAGGGCGTGCCGGCTACAAGCGGCGTACAGGCAGTGAAGGATTCCTATGCAAATGGGGTGACCGATGAGTTCGTCGTTCCTGCGGTTGTGATGGAGAATGGCAAGCCAGTCACTACGATCAAGGATGGCGATTCGATCATCTTCTTCAATTTCCGTCCTGACCGTGCAAGAGAGCTGACCAGATGCTTCTGCATGGATGATTTTGACCAGTTTGACAGAGGACCGCGCAAGAAGGTTTACTACACCTGCTTCACCGACTATGATGTCACGATCCCGAACAAGCATGTCGCCTTCCCGAAGACGGAGATCAAGGAGACATTCGGGGAATTCCTTGCACAGCATCATATGACCCAGGCCAGAATTGCCGAGACAGAGAAGTATGCACATGTGACCTTCTTCTTCAACGGCGGTGTGGAGGCTCCGAATCCGGGCGAGGACCGCATCCTGGTCAAGAGTCCGAAGGTTGCGACCTATGACCTTCAGCCGGAGATGAGCGCGCCGGAGGTCTGCGACAAGTTTGTCGATGCGATCAAGTCCGGAAAATATGATGTCATCATTACCAATTTCGCAAATCCGGATATGGTCGGACACACTGGCGTGGAGCCGGCCTGCATCAAGGCCATCGAGACGGTCGACAAGTGCGTCGGACGGGTTGTCGATGCCCTGCTCGAAGTGGACGGACAGATGTTCATCACGGCAGACCACGGCAATGCGGAGCAGCTTGTGGATTATGAGACGGGCGAACCGCTTACATCCCATACGACAAATCCTGTTCCATTCATCCTGGTCAACTATGATCCGGCTTATACCCTCAGAGAAGGCGGCGCGCTGTGCGACATCATCCCGACGCTGATTGAGATGATGGGCATGAAGCAGCCGGAGGAGATGACGGGAAAGAGTCTTCTTGTGAAGAAAAGCTAAGTGAATATTGCTGAATGGACGAAAAGGGCAGTCTCCTGCGGGAGCTGCCCTTTTTACATGGACACACAGAATCAGCTGAATTTTCACACCTTTGACACAGAAGCTTTTTAAGATAGGAAGTATCGATTGAATGCATGAAAGGAGCTTTCCAATGTACGATAAGAAGCTGAGAAACAGAAGGATCTCTGCAAGGGTGCTGGCGGCGATTCTGACCGCAGCGATGAGCGTGAGTGCAGCCCCATATACATTTGCCGGAAACACTCTCCAGGCCGGGACGGAGCAGCAGACGGAGGCAGACAGTCAGACAGAATCAGAGCAGCAGACGGAAGCCGACAGGCAGCAGGATGCATCTGCCGATGAGAAGAATTCGGGAAAGAACAGCTACCCGCAGCTTGAGACAACGGGGACACAGGACGCAAAGGTGACGGCGATTGATGTCTCGGACGTCGTGGCTGCATGCATGCCGTCCATTGTCACCATTTCCGAGAAGAGTGTACAGGAAGTCGAGGATTACTTTGGCGGGAAGCACAGTGTTGAGGAAGAGGGAGCAGCATCAGGATTTATCATTGCTCAGACCGGTGACGAGCTGCTGATCGCAACGAACAATCATGTTGTGGATAATGCGACGGACGTTACAGTTGCCTTTTCAGTTGACACAGACAATGAGGAGGACAAGGTCGTTGCGGCGAAGGTCAAGGGAGCGGACCCCTCGACAGATGTGGCAGTTGTTGCGGTTCAGCTGAAGGACATCAAGGAGGATGTGCTGAAGCAGCTGAAGGTCGCAGTTCTTGGAAACTCTGACAAGCTCAAGGTTGGACAGACCGCCATTACAATCGGAAACACGCTTGGCCAGGGGCTGACCGTGACATCGGGCATTGTCGCAGCGCTGAACTGTAAGGTTGAGACGGACGAGGGAACCTGGACAGAGTTCCAGACTGATGGTGCCGCAAACCAGGGACAGAGCGGCGGAGCTGTCCTGAATGCAAAAGGAGAAGTCATCGGGATCTTCAACGCAGGGTACCTGGAAGGAGACAACGTCGGGTATGCGGTTCCGATCAATACCGCAATCCCGGTTCTTCAGGACCTGATCAACCGCAAGACGAGGGATGCACTGGACGATTACGGGTATCTCGGCATTACGGTGGCACCGGTGACAGACGAAGCCAGCCAGATGTACAATATTCCAAAGGGGGCTTATGTATACTCAGTTGAGAAGGGATCCGCTGCTGAGAAGGCAGGTCTTCAGAAGGGCGACGTCATCACAAAGTTTGACGGCCTGTCGATTGATTCCAGGGATACGCTTTTAAAGAAGATTCAGTATTATGCACCAGGTGAAAAGGTGAAGATTGCCTATGAAAGGGCTTCCGGAAACAGCTATAAGGAAAAGACAGCGGAGGTCACGCTTGGCGAGGCAACCGATGAAGTGAAGGCAGCCAGGAAGGCGCAGAACGCATCGGATTCATCTGATTCCTCCTCTGACAGTTCTGACAAAAAGAATTCAGACGGAGACAAGTCTGACGGACAGGACAAGGACAGTGATAACAAGAACGGATCCTCAGGTGACACCGACGACGGATCCCAGACCCTTCCGCCGTCAGACAACAGTGATGGAGACGGAAGCATCACGATTCCATGGGGCAGCTTTTTCGGCGGGCAGGACGGAAGCGGCAGTGGAAATGAGTTCGGTTATCCGTTTGGCGGGGGCTATGGAAACGGTTCTGGTTTCCCGTACGGCGGACAGGACGGCAATGCTTCAGGGGCGAGCGGAAATGGAAGTGCAGAATTCTAAATATGAGCTCCGGACCTGATTGCAGAAAAGGCCGGGCAGCGGTAATATAGAAAAGTGCGGGGCAGGATATCCATCGCCCCGCACTTTTTCTGATCACAGATTCGCTGCCGGAGACTGAAGAATAAACCGTGTACGCAGCTGATATACATGCGGCGAAGCCGGCATGCGATGCAGAAAACAGCAGCCGGGAGAAAACGCAGAAGCCGGGCAGATGAGTTATTGGAGACCGGAATTTCAGGAGAGGAAGAATGGAAAAGGAATCATTCAGACTGATCGCGAACAATAAAAAGGCCTATCATGACTACTTCATCGATGAGACATATGAAGCCGGGATCGCACTTGTAGGAACGGAAGTCAAGTCGCTTCGAATGGGAAAGTGCAGCATCAAGGAAGCCTACATCAGCATGGTCAACGGAGAGGCCCTGATCTACGGCATGAATATCAGCCCGTATGAGAAGGGAAACATATTCAACAAGGATCCGCTCCGGCCAAGGAAGCTTCTTCTTCACAGGCAGGAGCTCAACAAACTCTGGGGGGCTATCCAGCAGAAGGGCTTTACCATTGTCCCGCTCAAGGTTTACCTGAAGGGATCGCTTGTGAAGGTCGAAATCGGAGTGGCAAGAGGAAAGAAGCAGTACGATAAGCGGGCAGATATTGCAAAGAAGGATGCAAAGCGATCGATGGAGCGGGCATTCAAGGAGTACAACCGCTGATCGCTGAATGTGCCGGCAGGACAGAATGTGCGGATACGGGCAGCAACCATACTGTATCCGGCAGAGGAGATGGCAATGTCACAATTTACGGTATTCGATGTGGAAACGCCAAACAGACTGAACAACCGGATGAGCGCGATCGGCATCACGATCATTGAGAACGGACAGATCGAGAAGGAGTTCTACACCCTTGTCAATCCGGAGACTCATTTTGATCCCTTCAATACGATGCTGACCGGGATCAGCGAAGAATCCGTCCGGAACGCACCTTCTTTTCCGGAGGTCTGGGAGAAGATTGAGCCGTATATGTCAGACGAACTTCTGGTGGCGCATAATGCTCAGTTCGATATGGGTGTTCTGAAGAAATGCCTGCTTGCGTATGAAATTGAGTGGAAGCCTTATGTACGCTATATCTGCACGGTCCAGATGGGAAGACGCATTCTTCCGGACATCAGCCATAAGCTGAACGATCTGTGTGACTACTATGGAATTGCGCTTGATCATCACAAGGCGGACAGTGACAGCAGAGCCTGCGCTCAGATTCTCCTTAGGTATCTCCAGAGCGGGGCAGACATCAGACCGTTCATTCGAACCTGCTCGCTGAACTGGTGAAGAGAATAAGCAAAGCAGGCGTGCGGCGCATAAAAAATCCGAACTCCTGAGAGTTCGGATTTTGCATGATGAGTGGAGTAGACGAGAGTCGAACTCGTGTCCGAAAGCCAATCCCCTGTCCTTCTACTATCGTAGTCTGTCTATTGACGTTCCCTCTGCCGCACGGGAACAGACACCCTTGCGGTTTCAGTAGCTTCATGATACGCCCATATGCTCAAAGCTTCGCATAAGTCGTTTCCTGCAAGTTCGATACCTGAGTCTGCAGTGCAGGTGCTTCAGATCAGGCAGTTGCAGCCGTCAGGCTGCAGCGAGTTCAACGTTGTTATCAGCGTTTATATTTAGGTTGGGATTTGACGCATCACCCTGCGGATAGCTTCTCCAGCTTCACAGCCCCCGTCGAAACCTTTACTACCCCGGAGGTGAATCTGTGCTTCCAGTATACCGTCTGCAGGACAAACCGTCAAGGAAGGACCAACGATCGGGAAAACAAGCCGAAAGTTTTTCACAGTTCCAACACTGCTGCGTGGTATCATAGAAAAAATGTGTAAAATGAGCAGGAGTGAAGAGATGATGAACCAGGAGATCCGGAGCCAGGCCGAGGAGCGGGGCAGGCAGAAGAACGGGGACGGCCTGTTTGAGGAGACGAAACAGTTTGAAGAGCTGATGATGATGTATGACTGCGCGATCCGGCAGGTTCAGACGAAGCTGGAGATTCTGGATGAGGAGTTTTCTGTCAGATACAGGCGCAACCCGATCTCATCGATCGAGAGCAGGGTCAAGACGCCGATGAGTATCTACAGAAAGCTGAAAAAGCGAGGACAGGAGATTTCAGTCAAGAGCATTGTCCGGAATCTGAACGATGTGGCAGGCGTTCGTGTCATCTGCAATTTCATTGACGACATCTACGATATCGCGCGGATGCTCGGAAGACAGGACGACCTGAAGGTCATATCCATCAAGGATTACATCAGAAACCCAAAGGAAAACGGGTACCGCAGTTATCACATGATTGTCGAGATACCAGTTTACTTTTCACGGACGACCAGGTACCTGCGCGTGGAGATCCAGATCCGGACGATTGCGATGAATTTCTGGGCGAGCCTTGAGCATCAGATCCGGTACAAGAAGACACTGCCGGGGGATGTCGACCTGAACGCGATCTCAACGGAACTGCGCGAGTGCGCAGATACAATTGCGGAGACAGACAGGCGGATGCTTGACATTAAAAACCGTCTGGCAAAATATGAAGACATGGAGGAGGATTGAGCGATGGAAACATTGAAGGTAATGGTCGTCGATGATGAGGAACGGATGAGGAAGCTTGTCCGGGACTTCCTGGTCAAGAAGAATTTTGAAGTCATCGAAGCCGGAGATGGCGCCGAGGCAGTCGACAAGTTTTTCTCGACACGGGATATTGCGCTGATCATTCTGGATGTCATGATGCCGAAAATGGACGGCTGGGAGGTCGTCCGCGAGATCCGGAAGGAGTCGAAGGTACCGATCATCATGCTGACGGCCAAATCGGATGAGCGGGACGAGGCGCTTGGATTTGAGCTCGGGGTTGACGACTATGTGTCGAAGCCGTTCAGTCCGAAGATTCTGGTGGCACGTGTGGAGGCCCTTCTGCGCAGGAGCGGGGCATTTGGGTCGGATGATATTCTGAAGGCAGGGGCGATCGAGATTGACAAGGCCGCGCATCAGGTTCAGATCGACGGACAGCCGGTAGAGCTTTCCTTCAAGGAATTTGAGCTCCTGACCTATTTTGTGGAGAATCAGGGAATCGCGCTGTCGCGCGAGAAGATTCTCAACAGCGTCTGGAATTATGATTATTTCGGGGATGCACGGACAATTGACACGCATGTCAAGAAACTGAGAGCAAAGATGGGGCAGCGCGGCAACTATATCAAGACCATCTGGGGGATGGGCTACAAGTTCGAGGCAGACGATGAGCAGAAAGAAGCAAAAGAATAAGCGCACGTCCATATCCAGACAGCTGACGGTTACCTTCCTGTCGATCATCGGGATCATCATGCTGCTGATGTTTCTGGCAAACACCTTTCTGCTGGAAAAGTTCTATGAAAGGCGGCTGGAGAACACGCTTGTCTCCATGTTCGAGATGGCAGACGAGCATGTGACAGCGGATGGGCTGAATCAAACATTTTTTAACAAAAGCTTTCTGGAGACGACACAGAAGAACAGTGTCATCGCTGCGATTACAGATGCGGACTATGTTCCGGTTCTCGTGTATGGAACGGGGAACGACAGCCTTGAGATCCTGTCCGCAAGGCTGAATGGATACATATGGGGGATCGACCAGGGCAGCCAGGTTGTAAAGAAGGAGAACAATTACACCATTCAGAAGAAGAAGGATGACCATCTGGGGAATGCGGTCTATCTGGAGCTGTATGGAACCTTCACGAAAAACGGCTACCACATCCTGCTCCGGGTTCCGGTGGAGAGCATCCGGACTTCTGCGAAGATTTCCAATGAGTTTGTCATGTACATGATCCTGCTGGCGATTGTCCTCAGTGTGATCATGATAGGCTGGATGTCGAAACGGCTCACAAAGCCGCTGACAGAGCTGACAGAGCTGTCCGAACGCATGGCAAACCTGGACTTCAATGCCAGGTATACGTCGGGCGGCACAAACGAAATCGGACGGCTGGGCGAACATTTCAATCAGATGAGTCAGACGCTGGAGAAGACGATCTCTGAGCTGAAGACCGCCAACAATGAATTGCAGGCGAATCTGGATGCGAAGATCAAGGCGGAGGATGAGCGTCGCGAGTTTTTGTCGAATGTCTCGCATGAACTGAAGACACCGCTGGCGCTGATCCAGGGATACGCGGAGGGACTTCAGGATTGTGTCAACGATGACCCGGAGTCGAGAGATTATTACTGCAGTGTCATCATAGACGAGGCCGGGAAAATGAATCAGCTTGTCCGCAAGCTGATGGCGCTCAACCAGCTGGAATCCGGCTATGACAAGGTGGAGATGACGCGGTTTGATCTGGCAGAGCTGATTCGTGGAAAGACCGCCTCCACAAAGATTCTGGCGGACCAGAAGGGCGCCTCGATCGAGGTGCAGTGTCCGCCCTGCGTCCATGTCTGGGGGGATGAGTTCAAGGTGGAGGAGGTTCTGACCAACTACCTCAGCAATGCCATCAACCATGTGGAAGGGGCGCTTCGGATCCAGATCCGGGTGGAGGAGGACATTAAAAGAGGTGTCGTCCGCACAACGGTCTTCAACACAGGAAATCCGATTCCGGACGAGGACCTGGAGCATGTCTGGGATAAATTTTTCAAGGTTGACAAGGCACGGACCCGCGCTTACGGGGGATCGGGTGTCGGACTGGCGATTGTGAAGGCAATCATGGAGTCTTTCCATCAGCGTTATGGTGTCCGCAACGTGGAAGATGGTGTGGAATTCTGGTTTGAGCTGGAAGACGGAGACGGCGAGCTGGTGGATGAAGAGATGGAAGATGAGAAGAATCTTCTGACAAGGCAGAACCGTGAAAGCGGCGGACAGATCAGGACTCCGATCTTCAGACGGACGGAGGGCTCCAGGGAAGAGGATCTGGAATACAGAAGACAGCAGCAGCGTCAGCAGGAGGCGGCCGCGAGGAAAGAGGAAGCACGCAGGGAACGTGAGGCGGAAAACCGGGCAGTAGATGCTGTCTGGGTGCCGGTCGGGAAAAAAACAGCCCGAAAAGAGGATTCAAAGAATCTGCAGACGGCTGAAAGCCGGCAGGAAGCAAAAGAAAGAATGGAAGACGGGATCAGTAAAGATGAGGCAGGAAGCAAAAAGCCGGAGAACGGGGGAGCAGAGATTTGTGAGAGGGAATGCAGGAAGTCAGGCGACAGCTCCCAGGAGGGAAGCTCGTGAGAAGGTTTCCGGCAGGAAATCATCCGGGGAGCCAAGGCTTCCGGGAAAGACGGGAAAGGGGATGCCCGACGCGGACGTTCTTGTGATCGGCGGCGGAGCGGCAGGCATGATGGCGGCCTTCTTTGCCGCGGAAGCCGGCGCTCGTGTGATACTGCTCGAAAAAAATGAGAAGGCAGGGAAGAAGATTTATATCACCGGAAAGGGCAGATGCAATTTTACCAATGCCTGTGATCCGGAGGATTTTCTGAGCCATGTTCCCTGTCATGCGTCCTTTTTATACTCGTCTGTCTACGGGTTTGATCCGGCGGCAGTGATTGCGTGGTTTGAGGAGCATGGCTGCCGGACAAAGGTGGAGCGTGGAAACCGGGCATTCCCTCAGAGCGATCATGCCTCAGATATTACCAAGGCGCTTGAACAGGCGATGCGGGAGAGAGGGGTACAAATCAGACTCCATTCAGAGGCTTCCAGGCTTATCTTATCGGGAGAGCAGGCTGAAACTGAGCGGGAAGAGATACCTTTGCCGGGTGTCTCAGGACAATGCAGGGAGAGGGCTGCAGACAGGGCGGATGTGCAGCAGACGGTCCGCCGGACGGTGACGGGCGTCTGCCTGTCCGATGGAACCGTCCTTTCTGCGAGGGCGGTTGTGATCGCAACAGGAGGTCTTTCGTACCCGACAACGGGTTCTACCGGCGACGGATACCGGTTTGCGGAGAAGGCAGGCCATACGGTGGAGCCCTGCAGCCCTTCGCTTGTCCCCCTCTGCTGCGCGGAGGAAGACCTGTTTGAGATGCAGGGGCTGTCTCTCAAGAATGTGACGCTCCGGATTTTCAATGGAAAGCGGAAGGCCTGGGACGGATTTGGGGAGATGATGTTCACACATTTCGGTGTGACAGGACCGCTGGTTCTGACGGCAAGCGCTGATCTCGCCGACTGCCTGAGAAAGGGACAGCTGAAGGCGGAAATCGATCTGAAACCGGCGTTGCCGGAAGAAAAGCTGGATGAGCGGATCCTGAGAGCCTTCGAACAGAACCCGAACAAGGAGATCCGCAATGTGGCGCCTGAGATCTATCCGCAGAAGATGGTCCCGGTCCTGCTCAGGCGGTGCCGGATTGATCCGCAGAAGGCGGTCAACAGCATTACGAAGGCTGAGCGCGCCAGGCTTGTCTATGAGACGAAGCATTTTTCCTTTACGATTACACATCCGGGGAGTTTCCGGGAGGCAGTCGTGACGCACGGAGGCATCCGGGTGCGGGAAGTTGATCCGGGGACGATGGAATCCAGAAAAACGGCGGGGCTGTTCTTTGCAGGCGAGGTGCTTGATGTCGACGCGCACACCGGCGGATATAACCTGCAGATTGCGTGGTCAACGGGCCGAGCAGCAGGACTTGGGGCAGCAGCGTATGCAAAGAGTCAAAGTAAAGAAACAGAATGAGAGATCAGTGCCAGTACAGACTGGGCGTCAGTACAGGCTGAGCGAGGGAGGAGTCATGAGTTTTTCGATTGCAATTGACGGACCGGCAGGAGCGGGAAAGAGCACGGTTGCGAGGTGTGCAGCGCAGAAGCTGGGCTTTGTGTATGTCGACACAGGGGCAATGTACCGCACCATCGCGCTTTATATGCTGGAGCACAAGGTGGATGTTGAGAATCAGAATGCGCTGGAGGAGGCTCTGAGCCAGATCGAGATCGGGGTTCGATATCAGGACGGTATGCAGCAGATGCTTTTGAACGGAGTGGATGTCAGCGGACGAATTCGGACACAGGAGGTGTCGGACCAGGCCTCTGTGACAGCAGCGAAGCCGGCAGTGAGGGAGAAGCTCCTGAATCTCCAGAGGGAACTCGCAAGACATGAAAATGTGATCATGGACGGACGGGATATCGGTACGCGCATCCTCCCGGATGCGCCGCTGAAGATTTTTCTGACCGCCAGCAGCAGGGAGCGGGCAAGACGCCGGTATGCGGAGCTTCAGCAGAAGGGGGAGTCCTGCAGCCTAGAGGAGATTCAGAGAGAGATCGAGGAACGGGATGACCGCGACAGTCACAGAGCAGAAGCGCCGCTCAGGCAGGCAGATGACGCAATTCTGCTGGACACCTCAGATCTCAGTGCAGAGGAGGCGGTGGACAGGATTGTGAATCTGGCAGAGACGGCGATGCGTGATGCGAAGAGAAAGGAGGATGCCAGGCGAGGCATCCATTCACCTGAGGCGCGCATTCAGGAACTGAAGAACCTGATGAAGAGGGAGGACAGTCCGCTGAAGGGACAGCTGTGGGTATCGGATGACGGGAAGGCGGCTGTCTATCTTGCGGCCAGCGCCGGCTTCTGCTTCGGAGTCCATCGGGCAGTGGATACCGTCTATGACCAGATCAAGGAAGGAAAGACACCCATCTGCACCTACGGACCGATTATTCACAACGAGATGGTGGTTGCGGACCTGAAGCAGCATGGGGTCATGGAGATCGATGACGAGGCACAGCTGTCCGGAATCACGGAGGGGACGGTTGTGATCCGGTCACATGGGGTTCCGGAGCGCATCTATGAACAGATCAAAGGACAGGGACTGAAGCTGGTTGATGCAACCTGCCCGTATGTGAAGAAGATTCATCAGATTGTGAAGGAGAAGAGCGCGGAGGGCTTCCAGATCGTCATCATCGGTAACGCACATCACCCGGAGGTTGAGGGCATCATGGGATGGTGCAGCTCTCCGGCGATTGTAATCGGGACGGAGGAGGAGGCTCAGAAGCTTGTGGAGAGCGGCATTCAGAAGCCGTTGTGTGTCGTCAGCCAGACAACCTTTAATCTGAAGAAATTTCACAAACTGGTTGAAATCATTACGCAATTGAGGTATCATGAAAGCGCTATATTGAATACTATATGTAATGCAACGGAAGAGCGGCAGACGGAAGCTGATGCGATCGCACACATTGCAGATGCGATGATCGTAATCGGCGGCAGAAACAGTTCAAACACACAGAAGTTGGTTGATATCTGCAGAAAAGAGTGCGAAAGCACCTTTTTTGTGCAAACTTTCGATGATTTGAATCTTCGGCTAGTGCCATCCAGGGGCATCGTTGGTATTTCAGCGGGGGCATCTACCCCAAACAATATTATCGAGGAGGTTTCAAAACAATGTCGGAAGACAATACTTTTGAACAGATGCTGAATGAAACATTTAAGCCGATTCATGTCGGGGAAGTCGTTGAGGGAGAGGTCATCGATGTAAAGCCGGATGAGGCAATCCTGAATATCAACGGCAAGTCAGACGGAATTCTCACAAGAAACGAGTATTCCAATGAACCGTGCGACCTCACTGAAAAGATTCATGTTGGCGACAAGATGGAAGTCAAGATCATGAAGGTCAACGATGGCGAGGGTCAGACCGTTCTGACGTACAAGAGACTGGCTGCAGAGAAGGGCAACAAGAGACTGGAGGAGGCCTTCAACAACCATGAGGTACTCAAGGCACCGGTTGTCCAGGTCCTTTCCGGCGGGCTTTCCGTTGTGGTCGAAGGCGCTCGTGTCTTCATCCCGGCATCTCTTGTGTCTGATACATATGAGAAGAACCTTGACAAGTACAAGGATCAGGAGATTGAGTTCGTTGTCACAGAGTTCAATCCGCGCAGACGCCGCATCATCGGTGACCGCAAGCAGCTTCTTGTCGAGCGCAAGAAGGAACTGCAGAAGGAGCTGTTCGAGCGGATCCATGTCGGCGACCGTGTCGAGGGCGTTGTCAAGAATGTGACAGACTTTGGCGCATTCATCGATCTGGGCGGCGCAGATGGACTTCTTCATATCTCCGAGATGTCCTGGGGCCACGTTGAGAACCCGAAGAAGGTCTTCAAGGTTGGCGAGAAGGTCGAGGTCATGATCAAGAACATCAACAGCGAGAGCGGAAAGATCGCGCTGACCCGCAAGTTCCCGGATGCAAACCCGTGGAATGATGCCTCCGAGAAGTACGCAGTCGGAACTGTGATCACCGGCAAGGTTGCCCGCATGACAGACTTTGGCGCATTTGTCGAGCTGGAGCCGGGTGTTGATGCTCTGCTTCATGTATCCCAGATCTCTCATGAGCATGTGGACAAGCCGTCCGATGTTCTGAAGGTAGGTCAGGAGATCGAGGCAAAGATTGTCGACTTCAATGGCGAGGATCACAAGATTTCCCTGAGCATGAAGGCGCTTGAGACTTCTGCTCCGAAGAGCGATGCTGAGGAAGAGTAATCTGTTTTGTTGAATCTGGAAAGAGCTGCGGCGTTTGCCGCGGCTCTTTTTTTTAAAGGCGATGGTACATCATCTAGTGCGGAGTACGAGATAACGGCGGGAGACGTGTGCCGGCAGAGGCTGTCTTCAAGGCCGGAGCGGATGAAGAGATGCAAGATAAGCGGGAAAGATTGCTCTTCGGCTCCGGACAGGTATGGCTGGTGAAACAAGGGAACAGAAGGGATAGACCGGATGATTCAGACAACACATCGTGCAGTGGTTGATGAGCGCTATATTACGGCGATGGAACTCAACCCGGAGACATGTATCTATTTTGATATTGAGACAACGGGGCTGAAGGCGGAGACCTCTCATCTGTATCTGATTGGGTATGCAGTGCAGAAGCAGCCGGGAAGCTGGGAGATCACGCAGCTTTTTGCGGAGAAGACAGAAGATGAGAGATACCTTCTGAAGGCTTTCTCTGACATCTGCATGCGGTATCGGACGGTCATTCATTTCAATGGAGATCGGTTCGATATCCCGTATCTGGAAACGAAATATCAGGAATATTCGATGCTGTCCCCATTTCACCAGATGGATACAGCTGATATCTACAGAATGGTCAGGCCTTATAGGAACCTTCTTGGGCTGGAACGGCTCAATCAGAAGACAATCGAGCAGTTCCTCGGATTCAGACGACAGGACCGGTACGATGGAGGACAGCTGATCTGGATATACAGGGCGTACAGAGACGGACGCTCGGAAGACCCGAAGGGGGATCTTGAGAAGCTTCTGCTCCACAATTACGAGGATGTGCTTGGAATGCTGTCGCTGACCATACTGACGGCTTACCCGGCTTTTTTTCAGATGGTGAAGGACGGCGGGAAAAACAGAGAGAAGAGTGACGGTACTGAAGATCGGGAGACCCGGAAGGATCTGCCGACTGTAGACGTGCGGCGCTGCAGCTGCCCGGTAGGACTGTATTCCGTGAATGCTTCGGACGGCACAGGGAAAGCGGACATGGAACAGGCAGAGGGTGAAATGTGCACCGAGGAGCTCAGGCTCAGTCTGCGGACGCCTGTCCCGGTGCCTGTACCGGTTTCGAGCGAGGCCGCCGGCTTCTCGGTGGAACTGTATGGATCGAAGGCGGAAATCCATATTCCACTGAGGAAGCGGACATTGCTTCATTTTTTCCCGGACTATAAAAACTATTATTATCTGCCTGAAGAGGACCGGGCCGTTCATAAGTCTGTCGGACAGTTTGTGGACAGCCGGTTCCGGGAACAGGCAAAAGCGGAGAACTGCTACATCAGGGTACGCGGAGTCTTTCTCCCCTGCCCGTCTTCGCCTGCAGCCGGGCAGGGGGAGGAAACGCGCCGGACATTTGCAGATGCTCTGGTATTTTTGGGGAGCAGGAAGGATAAATCCGGGTGGATTCAGCTGACTGACGAGGTTATGGACAGTCTCCGGTCGGACAGCAAAATAGCATATTCCTATGTCTGCAGCCTGCTTGCAGGCATCTGTAAAAAACAGAAAAAACAGACGGGCAGCTGAGCCGGAACCAGCTCCTGAAGTTACCGGAATGCACCGGAAATGCCGCTTCCGGGTCTGTACTTTTTGATTAAAATATGCGAGAATACACACGAACTGTGAACTTCTACATTGTTGAAAGGAGTTTTTGACATGATTTATTCACGAGAAGTAGAAGAGATGTGCCCGGTTGCACAGGGTGTGCATCATGGCGCTGCTCCGATCCCGGAGGAAGCGAAGTGGGTACAGGCTAAGGAAGTCAAGGATATTTCCGGATTCACCCATGGTGTAGGCTGGTGCGCACCGCAGCAGGGTGCCTGCAAGCTGTCCCTGAATATCAAAGAAGGGGTCATTCAGGAGTGTCTTGTTGAGACCATCGGATGTTCCGGCATGACGCATTCCGCAGCGATGGCTTCTGAGATCCTCCCGGGTCTGACGGTTCTTGAGGCTCTGAATACGGACCTTGTCTGTGACGCAATCAACACAGCCATGAGAGAGCTGTTCCTTCAGATCGCCTATGGCCGCAGCCAGTCTGCTTTCTCTGAGAATGGTCTTCCAGTCGGCGCCGGTCTTGAGGATCTCGGCAAGGGAATGCGTTCCCAGGTCGGAACTATGTACGGCACACTGAAGAAGGGCCCGCGTTATCTGGAGATGACAGAGGGCTATGTCACCGGTATCGCACTGGACGAAGACAGCGAGATCATCGGCTATACCTTCGTATCTCTTGGAAAGTTCACCGACTTCGTGAAGGGCGGAATGGCTCCGAACGATGCATGGGAGAAGGCAAAGGGACGCTATGGCCGCGTACAGGATGCAGTGAAGATTCTGGATCCCCGTACCGACAAGGAAGTCGCCCTCAAGGATGTCCTGAAGAAGGACGATGCGCTTCTGAAATAAGGCTGATGGGCTTTTGAGATAAGGAGGATACGATAATGGCTTTATTTGAATCATATGAGAGACGTATTGACAAGATCAACAGCGTCCTCAATTCATACGGCATCTCTTCCCTCGAGGAAGCACAGCAGATCACAAAGGATGCCGGACTGGATGTCTACAACCTGATCAAGAGCATTCAGCCGATCTGCTTCGAGAACGCATGCTGGGCATACATCACCGGCGCTGCAATCGCGATCAAGAAGGGCTGCCGCAAGGCATCCGACGCTGCTGAGGCGATTGGCGAGGGCCTTCAGGCATTCTGCATCCCGGGTTCTGTCGCAGACACCCGTAAGGTTGGCCTTGGACATGGAAGACTGGGCGCAAGACTGCTGGATGAGGAGACGGAGTGCTTCTGCTTCCTCGCAGGCCATGAGTCCTTCGCGGCTGCCGAGGGTGCAATCGGAATTGCGACCAATGCAAACAAGGTTCGTCAGAAGCCGCTTCGCGTTATCCTGAACGGACTTGGAAAAGACGCAGCGCAGATTATTTCCCGTATCAACGGCTTCACCTACGTTGAGACAGAATATGATCCGTACACCAATACCGTCAAGGAAGTCTTCCGCAAGAGCTATTCCAACGGCGTACGCGCCTCTGTCAACTGCTATGGCGCAAACTCCGTACCGGAGGGCGTTGCGATCATGTGGAAGGAGAACGTGGATGTCTCCATCACAGGTAACTCCACCAACCCGACCAGATTCCAGCATCCGGTAGCAGGCACCTACAAGAAGGAGCGCCTTGAGGCTGGCAAGAAGTACTTCTCAGTCGCATCCGGCGGCGGCACAGGCCGTACCCTGCATCCGGATAACATGGCAGCAGGCCCGGCTTCCTATGGCTTCACGGATACCCTTGGCCGTATGCATTCCGATGCGCAGTTCGCTGGATCCTCCTCCGTCCCGGCTCATGTCGAGATGATGGGTCTGATCGGCGCAGGCAACAACCCGATGGTCGGCATGACGGTTTCCACCGCAGTCGCAATCGAGGAAGCTGCTAAGGCTGGAAAGTTCTGATCTGTTGAATCAACGATTAAAAAGCGGTTCGCACCAAATCTGGTGCGGACCGCTTTTTTTCAGAGTGTGGGCATGCAGGGCAGGCTTGTCCTAGAAGCGAATATCCTTCAGCACTTCGGGAAGAAAATCCGCCAGGTCTCCGGCTTTCATGCTCCTTGTCCCGAGGACTGCTGCGGCTTTGTCTCCGGCCATTGCATGAAGAAGGACACCGGTCTGTGCTGCATCAAAGGGCGCCAGTCCCTCCGCTAGCAGAGCACCGATGATCCCGGTCAGAGAATCGCCGGAGCCGGCAGTTGCCATGCCTTCATTGCCGAGTGTGTTGAGCATCGTATCAGTGCCGTCTGTAACAACGGTCCGTGCACCTTTCAGGACGACCGTCAGCCCCGTTTCCTGGGAATAGGACCGTGCAACGCGGATGGGTCCGGTAAGGATCTCGTCTATCGGAGAATGGGTAAGCCGGCTCATTTCCCCCGGATGAGGGGTAATGACTGCGGAAATGCCACAAAAATCTGTTTCAGGGGCTGTATCAGATACAGGATCGGACAGTCTTTCGAGAGGAAGAAGCTCCGGGTGTTCTGCCAGCAGGTTCAGCGCATCTGCATCAAGGACGACAGGACCTTTGCAGTGCTGAAGGAAGACTGTCAGCAGCGAGAGACTGAAGGTGTCTGTTCCAAGCCCCGGACCGGCAGCAGCTGCATCACACCAGGAGATCCAGCGGGCAAGCAGTTTCCTGCCATCCGAATCCGGAGAGAGATCGGCCGGCCACGGAGCAAAGAGAGCTTCCGGGACAGCGGTCTGAATCGCAAGCCGGTTGTCAGGATGAGACAGTACGCACACCATACCGACGCCGCTTCGCAGTGCAGCCTTGGCAGCCAGGATTGCCGCACCGGCCATGCCGGTATCCCCGGAGATGATGAGTAGTTTTCCGCAATTGCCCTTGTGGTCATCGGCATGCCGTCTGGGAAGAAGGGCGGGCAGATCTTTTTCCTCCAGGGTATAGACCGGAGAGTTTTCCTGATCCGGATTGCCGCCGCCGGAGGCTGCTGAAAAGCCGGCGTGAGAGGGAACAGGATTCCGAATCCCGACATCGAAGGTAAGCAGCCTTCCGCATAGTTCAGCGCCGGGGAACAGCTTCTGCCCGAGTTTCTCAAACTGGAAGGTGACCGTCAGGTCTGCACGGATGGCCGTGCCGAGAACCTGCCCGCTGTCGGCGGACACACCGGACGGCATATCCACAGAAAGTACCGGCGTATCCGACCGGTTTACAGCGTTGATGAGATCCGCATACCGTCCCAGAACTTCCCGTGATAGGCCGATTCCGAACAGGGCGTCAATGATCAGATCGTAGCCGGAGAGGCTGGCATCATCCGGGAGAATCTGTCCGCCGCAGCGACGAAAGATCTCCTCTTCCAGCTGACATTGTTCCGTCATGCGGGCATGTGTTCCGAGAAAGAGGACATCCGCCCTGATCCCCTGATCCATCAGAAGCCTTGCAGCGGCAAAGCCGTCCCCGCCATTGTTGCCGCTTCCGCACAGCACAAGCACGTTCTCAGGATGAAAATGTTCGACCACTGCGTCTCTGACAGCGAGCGCGGCCCGCTCCATCAGAACGGCGGACGGGATCCCATATTGCATCATCGTGGAAACGTCACATGCTTTCATTTCCGAGCTGTTTAAGAGAACCTTCATGCCATCACCTCCCGGTCGGTTATCAGAAATATTTTAGCAGACAATTCATACAATGAGAAGAAGAAAACTGAATAATGACGGCAGGGGGTGCTCGGCTCCGGACATCTGGAGAGACACTTTACAGTCTGCTGTCATTTGTGTTAAATAAGAGGGAATGCGGTTGTTGGACTCAATTGATCAGGAGGCACCAGGTGGTTAAAAATCCGTTCGTGACATTAGAGCAGGTACAGGAGATTGCGAAGGAGTATCCGACTCCCTTCTACTTGTATGACGAGAAGGGGATTCGGGAGAACGCGAAGAAGGTTCAGAGAGCTTTTGCATGGAATCCGGGCTTCAAGGAGTATTTTGCCGTAAAGGCAACACCCAACCCGTTTCTGATGAAGATCCTGCATGAATATGGGTGCGGGAGTGACTGTTCCTCCCCCGCGGAGCTGATGCTGGCGGAGGCAGCCGGGATCACCGGACAGGAGATCATGTATTCCTCCAATGACACAGAGCCTGAGGAGTTTCGCTATGCCAATGAGCTTGGCGCAATCATCAATCTTGATGACATTACACATATCCCGGTTGTGGAGAAGGTGTTGGGAAGACTTCCGGAGACGATGAGCTGCCGCTTTAACCCGGGCGGAGTTTACAGACTTTCGAACGGCATCATGGACAACCCTGGAGACTCCAAGTATGGGATGACGGAAGAGCAGATTTTTGAGGCGTACCGGATTCTGAAGCAGAAAGGTGTGAAACACTTCGGCCTTCATGCATTTCTGGTATCCAATACTGTGACCAATGACTACTATCCGGCACTGGCGAGGACGCTTTTTGAGCTTGCTGTCAGGCTTCGGAATGAGACCGGCTGCTGCATCGAGTTCATTAATCTTTCCGGCGGCGTCGGTATTCCATATCGCCCGGACCAGGAGCCGAATGATATCCTGAAGATCGGGGAGGGCGTGCACAGGGTCTATGATGAGATTCTGACAAAGAACGGCATGGGCAATGTAAAGATCTTCACGGAGATGGGACGCTTCATGATGGGACCGTACGGGGCACTGATTACGAAGGCCATCAATGAGAAGCATATCTACAAGGAGTATATCGGCGTTGACGCCTGTGCAGCAAACCTGATGAGGCCTGCCATGTACGGCGCATACCATCACATCACAGTGCTTGGCAAGGAGCAGCTGCCGCATGACCACAGATATGACGTGACGGGATCTCTGTGCGAGAATAATGATAAATTCGCGGTTGACCGCGACCTTCCGGAGATCAACAAGGGGGACTACCTGTTCATTCACGACGCTGGAGCCCACGGCTTCTCGATGGGCTATAACTACAACGGCCGCCTCTGGTCATCGGAGCTGCTTCTGAAGGAAGACGGGAGCGTGCAGCTGATCCGGAGAAGAGAGACACCGAAGGACTATTTCGCAACCTTCGACTGCTTCCCGGTCGGGAAAAAGCTGGATGAGATAGCGGATAGGGAGCGGTTCTGAAACGGTGAAGTGACGTATGAGAGTAAAGTATCCAGCAATTTTTACGCAAGATGGAGAATGTGTGCTTGTTGAAGTACCTGATCTGGGAATTCTTACAGAAGGGAAAAACATGCGAGACGCAATCAATATGGCGAGAGATGCAATAGGACAAAAGGGCATCACCATGCAGGATCATCAGCAGAAGGTTCCGGAAGCTTCTGCGATAGAAGAGATTGATGTGCATGCGGGAACGTTTGCAGATGCGGGTCCTGGAACACTGGTTGCGGTGGATGTCGATTTTGATGCTTTTCGCAGAGAATACGATACCAGAAGCACGGTGAATCATGGGCATCAATAATGTGAAGAGCATTGCCGGGGAATGCGTCTGCTGAAATGCGGACGCATTATTATTACAAACGAGCCGCTGCTCAAATTATCAAAAAAGATTGTCACAAACATCCGTCTGTGATAGAATCCACCTTGTATGGCTTCCATTATTTTAGAACGGTTCAGCCGGTGTGTCGGAATGGCAGACGAAGCAGACTCAAAATCTGCGGCAGGAAACTGCGTGTGGGTTCAAGTCCCACCACCGGCATCATGAAAAAGTCCCAGAATGCTCATTTGATCGCATTCCTGGGGCTTTTTCGTATCTTGAAGAATTTGTCAATCTATGGATTTCTGCGTCAGCCCGAGCAGTGCGTCCTGAAGAAGGCGGGAGAAGTTGACGTTTCGTGCTTCTCCATAGGCGTTCAGCCAGGCAGGAATTGTGATGTTCTTGCGGACAGCCTTCTCAGCATGCGCGTCTGAGTACGCACCCATATCAATCAGGATCAGGCTGACAAAGGCACCTTTGCCCGGCGCTTTGATTGCTTCATAGGGCGAGGCCTTCCGGATCTGTCTGCCGGATTCCATGTGGATGAGAATATAGCGGGCAGCCTCATCGCAGATATTCTCCATCGCTTCTTCCAGCGTATCGCCGCCGGAAGAGCAGCCCTCAAGGTCCGGGACCTCTACATCATAGCCACCGTTATTGTCATAAGGCGTAAAGATTGCCGGATAGATGAGCTTCATATCAATTCCCCCCTGCGTGCTGCAATATGATATAGTTGGTGGAGTGAATAAATCATCTTCATCATACACACAATACGCATAAATTGTCAAAACAGACATGACATACAGGGGTTTTTCAATGGAACAGACGGCTTTCTTTATTCCTCTGATGGATCTGATCGGGACGATTGCCTTTGCACTGTCCGGAGCAGTGCTGGCGATCGGCCGGGACATGGATATCTTCGGTGTCAATATTCTGGCGATTGTAACCGCAACCGGCGGCGGGATGATCCGCGATACGCTTATCGGCAAGTTTCCACCGGTCATGTTCCGGAATCCGTTTTATGTACTGATTTCCTCGATTACCGCAAACTGCTGCTTTGTTTTCTTTTTCTTTAAGGCACGCAGAAAAGTGGCGATTCCGGACAACATGGTCAGAGTATACGCGAAGGTATTTTTCTGGTTTGATACGCTTGGACTGGCGGCTTTCTCTGTCGACGGTGTATATGCGGGACTATCCGTCGGCCGGCACAAGAGTGTGTTCTTGCTGACATTTTTGGGTGTCATGACCGGAGTCGGAGGAGGCGTGCTGAGAGATCTTCTGGCAAACCAGATGCCTGTCATTCTGACGCGGAATATCTATGCCTGTGCGTCCATAGCAGGCGCGCTTGTGATGGCACTTTGCCTGGAGGGCGGAATAGAGCGGAACACGGCGATCCTGGCGGGGTTCTTTACGGTGATTCTCATCAGGTGTATGGCGCACCGGTTCAAATGGAACTTGCCGAAGGTTACGTCCGGCCGCAGATAGCGCAGGCATGTGTCTGCTGACGGTATCCTGACGCAATCCGGGCCAGATCATATCAACGAAGGCTGCAGCTGTAAGATGGTTCACAGGATAACAGGCTGTTTCCGGTACTCGGAAAACGGCAGACGGCCTGTTTGATTCTGCACCGCAAGACTGCGGATGCGGGAAGAATAGACGGTCTGCAGAAGCATTGCGCGGCGTGAAGCGGCGTCTGCTTTGTCTTCTGTATCGAGAGCCCCGGATGGGACATAGAAGGCAGGAAGACGCAGCGCAGCGGGAAGGTCAGAGATGACGGGAACAGAGGCGTCCTTCCGGATCTTTCGAATCAGAGGCTGGGCGCTCTTTCGAAAACCAAGGATGCGGGCGTATAATACCGGCCTTTCTGTCCGGACATGTGCTGCATCCGATGTCCGGATGTTCAGCAGGATGTGGAGCAGGGCGCGGCGGACACGGGCTTCTGTCATCTGCCTGGTTTTTATCAGCGTGACGAACTGGTCAAACGACTTGTATTCGTCCAGGCAATTCCGGATTCGGTTCGCCAGGTCTGGTGTGACATCCAGATAGTCTGTGAGCGGGGTGCCTCCATATCGCTCCTGACAGCCCAGTTCAACCAGCCGCAGCTGCAGCATCTGTCCAAGGGCATCATCGAAGAGAAGGGCATCATGCTCAGAAGCCTTCTGAAGAAGCGAACAGGAGCTGTCTGGAAGGAGACCTTGCAGCTTGTCTGTGTGTCCTTCCCGAATCAGACGGCGGATTGTTGTGGCTGAGACAAACGAGCTGCTGCTTTCCGAATCGGCAAAGTATGATGCGGCAGAAGCATGCGCATCGGAATCAGGCGTATCGGAATCACACACGGCAGCTTTGCCATGATAGCCTTCTCCAATCCGCCGGATCGGAACCGGCCTGAGCGGGCTGTGCAGCCGCTCGATGGCTTTGAGATATTCAACCGCCAGAATATTGTTCGGCTGAGAAAGCTGCGCTGCAAGGCGGGCTGTGTCTCTGCAAGATTCATCAGGAGCGCATGAACCGGCACATGACTCCTCTGTGCTGCGGAAATCCAGGTATGCTTCCATGCGTGCCTGAGGAAAGGAATGCCCCATTTTCAGCCGATTTTGAAGAAAGGTTCTGTACAGTGCGGGCTCTTCTTCACGTGGAAGAGCAAAGAAATGTGCAGCACCGCTTAAAAGCTCAAGGGTTCCCGCTTCACAGCCAAATGAAAGTCCGTCGATGACATTCAGCGCGCTCAGTATGGCTACGCCGCCTTCTGCAAAATATTCTGCACTCGCGCAGGCATAGCAGACAGGCAGTTCCAGCACCAGATCCGCGCCGCCGAGGAGTGCCATTCCGGTGCGCGTCCATTTGTCGGCAAGGGCGACGCTTCCGCGCTGTACAAAATCCGGGCTCATGACTGCAACGACATAGTCCGCGCCGGACAGTTCCCTTGCCTTTTGAATCTGATAGGCGTGACCTTTGTGGAAAGGGTTGTATTCTGCAATGATTCCAACTGTATTCATGTCTGATTCCCTGATGAGCGGCTGTGATTTTCAGAAGCCATCTTATCATGCGTACAGGAACGGGGCAAATGAAACGGATGGAGATCACACAGTTATATAAATGACCCTTATAATCGATCCATATTAACGAGAAGAGGTGTAAATCCTGTATGTAGGATTGCCTGCAGGGGTAAAACCGATTAAAATAAACTCATCTATACAAGGCTGTGTATCGGCACGGCCGATGTCCGTGATAAAGACGGAAAGGAGCCGTTCATGAAAGGAACTTATACATCACTGAACAATCTGAGGAGGCAGGTATTTGAAGAGGTCGCCAGGCTTGCCTATGAGCAGGCGCCCTACGAGGCATTCAATGACGTGCCCTACCATATCATTTCCGGAGAATACGGGACATACCGTGACAGCGTCTTTCTGGAGCGGGCAGTCGTCCGGCAGCGGATCCGGCTGGCGGTCGGCCTGAGTCCGCACCGGGCGAACGAAAACCAGCCTGTGTCAAAGGGCGTCGAGGCTGCCGACAGGCCGGAATGCTACTATGAACCTCCGCTGATCAATGTGATCAAGTTTGCCTGCAACGCCTGCCCGGACAACGTCATCCATGTCACGGACGTCTGTCAGGGATGTCTTGGACATCCGTGCCAGGAGGTCTGCCCGAAGGGCGCGATCAGGGTCTATGACCACAAATCGCATATCGATCAGAGCCTCTGCATCAAGTGCGGCAGGTGTATCCGGGAGTGTCCGTACGGCGCGATCATCCGGCAGGAAAGACCGTGCAGAAAGGCCTGCGGGGTCGATGCGATCCGCTCTGATGAGCATGGACTGGCAGATATTGACTATGATAAGTGTGTGTCCTGCGGGATGTGTCTGGTGAACTGCCCGTTTGGTGCAATTGCGGACAAGTCCCAGATCTATCAGTGTATTCAGGCCATTCACTCAGAGGAGCCGGTCTATGCGATTGTGGCACCGGCGATTGCAGGTCAGTTCGGACCGAAATGCACGCCTGACAAGCTCCGGCCGCTTTTCAGGGCGCTTGGCTTTAACGGTGTCTGGCAGGTATCGGCCGGTGCTGACATCTGTACACTCCAGGAGGCGGAAGAGTTTTTAAAGCTCGTTCCGGAAAAACAGCCGTTCATGGGGACAAGCTGCTGTCCGGCATGGTCCGCGATGGCGAAGAAGCTGGTTCCGGAGCATCCGGAGATGATTTCCATGGCGTTGACGCCGATGGTCTTCACGGGGCGTATGGTCAAACGCAAGTTCGGCAAGGACTGCAAGGTTTGCTTCGTGGGACCCTGTGCTGCAAAGAAGCTGGAAGCGCAGAGAAAAACGATCCGGTCCGATGTCGATTTTGTTCTGACCTTCGAGGAACTTGCCGGTATGATCGCAGCAAAGGGCATCGAGTTCGATCAGCTGGAGAGCGAGCCGTGGGATTCGATTGCGTCCGGTGACGGAGAGGGCTTTGCACAGTCCGGCGGCGTTGCACAGGCGGTTGTAAACCGGGCCAGAGAGCTGGAACCGGACAAGGATGTCAAGACAATGGCGGCGGAGGGCCTCGAAAACTGCAAAAAGATGGTCATGATGGCAAAGACCGGAAAGCTGAACGGATATCTGCTGGAGGGGATGGCCTGTCCGGGCGGCTGCATCGCCGGAGCGGGGACAATCCAGCCGGTCGCAAAGTCGAAGGCGTCGCTGGCAAAGGCTGTGAAGGAGGCACCATTTGCCCGCTGCTCGGAGACATCGCTCAAGGAGGCCGGGAAAGCAGCCGCTCTGGACAACTGAAGAGCAAAGTTTATGGAGAATCGACAGGATGAACGGCTGACCGGATGCATGCTTGTCAGGATTTTGAACTGAATAACGTACTTGTGCCGCCAGTTGCAGAAGCCTATAATAAAAAAAGGTGTGCGCATTGCAGATTCACTGCGGCCACAATGTGCGTGAAATCGCGGACATCCAGTAAAACTGTGTATACAGGAAAGGAGCTTTTGTTATGGGATTCATGGATGAAATCAAGGCGAAGGCGAGAGCGGACAGAAAGAGAATTGTTCTGCCGGAGACCGAGGATGAGAGAACATACCGTGCCGCTGCCAAGGCAATCGAGGAGGATATCGCGGATATCATCCTGATCGGGAAGGCAGATGTCGTTGCAGAGAAGGAAAAAGAGTACGGTGTAGACCTTTCCAAGGCAACCGTGATTGATCCGGAGAAGAGCGATAAGCTTCAGAGCTACATCGACAAGCTGGTCGAGCTGAGAAAGAAGAAGGGCATGACCCCTGAGCAGGCGAAGGACACCCTTCTGAACCAGTATATCTACTATGGGGTCATGATGGTGAAGATGGGCGATGCAGACGGTCTTGTCTCCGGTGCATGCCATTCGACAGCCAATACGCTCCGCCCGTCTCTTCAGATCCTGAAGACCGCTCCGGGCACGAAGCTTGTCTCCGCATTCTTCCTGATGAATGTCCCGAACTGCGAGTACGGTGACAACGGAACCTTTGCGTTTGCAGACTGCGGACTGAATCAGAACCCGACAGCGGAGGAGCTGGCAGCGATCGCAGGCTCCACGGCAAAGTCCTTCAAGGCACTGACCGGCCATGAGCCGCGCGTTGCGATGCTGTCCTACTCGACGATGGGCTCTGCAAAGCACGACGATGTCACAAAGGTTCAGGAAGCGACAAAAATCGCGAAGGAAGAGTATCCGGACATCGCACTTGACGGAGAGATGCAGCTGGATGCGGCAATTGTTCCGTCTGTCGGAGAGTTCAAGGCACCGGGCAGCAAGGTGGCCGGACATGCGAATGTTCTGATCTTCCCGAATCTGGATGCCGGAAACATCGGCTACAAGCTGGTTCAGAGGCTTGCGAAGGCAGAGGCATACGGACCGATGACACAGGGAATCGCGGCACCGGTCAACGATCTGTCCAGAGGCTGCAGCTGGGAGGATATCGTCGGCGTCATCGCCATCACCGCTGTCCAGGCACAGATGCAGGGCTGAGAGAGGAGAAGACCGATGAAAGTACTGATTATCAACTGCGGAAGCTCTTCTCTGAAGTATCAGATTATTGATTCTGAGAGCGAGCAGGTAGAAGCAAAGGGAATCTGCGAGAGAATCGGGCTGGATGGAAGACTGACCTATCAGCCGACCGGCGGTGAGAAGGAAGTCACCGATGCGCCGATGCCGACGCACAACGAGGCGATTACCCTCGTATTGAAGGCACTTGTGAATCCGAAGACAGGTGTCCTGAAGAGCCTTGACGAGATTCAGGCGATTGGCCACCGTGTCCTGCACGGAGGCGCAAAGCTGACAGAGTCCCGCATTGTGGACGATGAGGTCATCGCAGCCATCGACGAGGCTTCTGACCTCGGGCCGCTTCACAATCCGGCGAATCTGATCGGAATCCGCGCCTGCCAGAAGCTGATGCCGGGCAAGCCGAATGTTGCGGTCTTCGATACCTCCTTCGGCATGACGCTTCCGGAATATGCATATCGCTATGCAATCCCGACGAAGTATTATGACAAGTACAAGATCCGCCGCTACGGCTTCCATGGAACCTCACACAGTTTTGTCTCGAAGGAGACGATCAAGTTCCTTGGACTTGACCCGGACAACTCAAAGGTCATTGTCTGCCATCTTGGCAACGGAGCTTCGATCACAGCTGTCAAAAACAGCAAGTGCGTCGATACGTCTATGGGGCTGACTCCGCTGGAGGGGCTGGTCATGGGGACACGTTCCGGAGATCTCGATCCGGCGATCCTGCAGTACATCTGCAACCACGAGAAGATTGACATCAATGAGATGCTGCGTATCCTGAACAAGGAGTCTGGTGTGATGGCGCTGTCAAATGGCCTGAGCTCTGACTTCCGCGATCTTGAGGAAGCGATGGACAACGGAAACAAGGCAGCAGGTCTTGCAATCGATGCGTTCTGCTATCGTGTTGCGAAGTATGTCGGTGCTTATGTTGCGGCGATGAACGGGGTGGATGCGATTACATTCACAGGCGGTATTGGTGAG
>Ga0256405_10000874_pt1 | contig 91357 bp, 163 predicted proteins | sample RumenRJG_02DNA_FD_189096 | JGI IMG/M metagenome (GOLD analysis project Ga0256405, IMG submission 189096) | Bovine rumen microbial communities from Lethbridge, Alberta, Canada - RJG_02 | ecosystem: Host-associated > Mammals > Digestive system > Stomach > Rumen | place: Canada: Alberta...
ATATGCCCTGTTCTTCTGGTAGACAGGCCCTTGGTACATCATAGAATTCATTGCCTCGCAAATGTAAAGCTTCTTTCCACAACCCATCCACGCAGCAAGGACACTTGACACGAAGTCATCGGCAACTCCATTCGCCATCTTGCCAACGATGTTGTAGTCTGCTGGGCAGACAACGCAAATGTCAGCCCAACGAACGATGTCTATGTGCTCGACCGGATGCCTGGCTTTGTCATGCCAATCTGCTATCTCATGATAGAGCGTGTAATAAGAAGAGTAATGGCCAGTATAGAATGATTGGCAGAACGAAATATTAGTGTCGGCTACAGTAGATAGACTGCCTTTGCTGTGCATCATCAACTCGCCAGCAGTCTTGGTCATATAGTGCTTGACCTCATGCCCATCTTCCTTGAGCTGATATGCCAGCTTGTGGGAGAGGTAGGCAGATACAGAACCAGTTGAAAGAATAAGTATGTTCATGCGTTGTGTTCCTTGAAGCACTCATCTATGACATTCTTTGCAAGTTGATACACAAGGAAGGAACGTGTGTTGTCCTGCTTCTCCTTCTTGTACTTCCTTGGGTTTGCATCATGCTTGGATATGACAAGAAGCTGGTGGTCGTCGTTCTTGATGTCCCGAAGATCATTGCCCACAACAAGATCGACATCAGATTCAACCATCTGCTTCTTCATCGCATCAAGCAGTTCGTCTTCTGTAGAATCAACGAGAAGCTTGAATCCACATATGGTGGCATTTGGAGCGAGCTTTCGCATGATTGGAAGAATCTTCGGGAGCTTGACAAGCTTGATGCACATGTCATCTTCCCTCGACCGGTACTTGCCATTGTAGTAGTTTGCCACGCCATAGTCAGACACTGCAGCAGCAACCACAATGATGTCGTATGTCTCTTTTGCCAGAAGCTCCTCTATGCCAAACTTGTATTCGTCAAATGTGGAGTATTCAGCATACTCAATTGGCCTGTAGCCATCTTCAAATGTCTCATCATTGAGACTCTGAGCAATAGGTCGCTTAGAGCCTTTAGCCATGAAGAAAGTCAACTTATCAATACAGTTCTTCTTGTCACCAGTCCTGAATGCTTCAAGACCTCTGTAGAAGAATGCATCAGCAATTCTTGAGCCAAATGTTCCCTGGCTCATGTTTGTTATTGAGCGAACTCTATCAATTGGAACTTTAGTCCCACCTGATGTTATGAGTATCTTCATAATGGCTTGAAATCTAGCTTCTTCACTTTGTCTGATCTAGCTCACTTAGTGACGACTATTCGGTGGGCAACATCTGCCCGTAGCTTGTCTGCATCGAACTGGAAAAGCGGATCATCTGGATCATCATACCATGATGGATCACTGTCATTGTTTCCATATGCTGCCTTCTCTTTGTAGTTGTAGACATTGCCATCTTTAGGGATGTAGCCACGTAGCTCACCTTTTTGCCCAATGTATAGAACAAAGACTAAAGGAAATTCCCAGTCTCCACCACCACAGCACCAAAGAATAGGGAATGCAGACTCACCATCTCCAACCATCTCATACCCTTCCATGCATTCAAGTCCAGAAAGATGGTCATAAGAGTCCTCTGTGCCAAATGGCTCTACATTCTCGAAATCCACACATATCTTAGATAGGTCATTGATGACCTTTCCATTGCTATATATCACTTCTCTAATGCCACCAGAACCCTCTATCTTGTCTTTCAGGTCCTCAATGGTCTGGCTAGCTTTTGCATATCTTGACATTGTCTTTCTCCTTCATAGCTTGCTGCAGAAGTCAAGAAAAGCTTCATCAACTTCTGGCACATTCAACTTGCTCCAATATGGAGTCTCCTTTAGATTGTAGTCATAGCAGACTGGACTGCACAAGAAGTCTTTCTTGTCAAAGTGCAGAATGTTCTCTTTCTCAAAGTAGTCATAGTCTTCAGGAGCTTTGTGGCCAGCAGACTTCCATGCTTCCCACTGGATGCAGAATGCAGCAACCATCCTCGTGTTGTGTGCTGCTCGGTCAATTGCTGACTTCTTGTCTTTGTGCGTAGGGAACTCTTTGCTCAGCTCATACTTCTGCTTCTCACAGTTCCACTCAAGCACATCATACATCTCAACCGTACTAGCATCTACTTCTCTTACTTCTCGAATGCCACCAATCTTTGACAAGTCTAGTAACTCATCTCTTCTTGCTTTGTCCTTCTCAGCATCTTCCTTTGTGTCAAAGATGACTTCAGCGAACGACTGACCATTAGATGGGTTCACAGCATACACTCCAAACTTTGGAGCTCCTGCACTCTGGCTTCTTCTTACCACTGGAAGATGGAGATCAAGTGGCACTAATGCACGAATTGTCACAATGCGGTCAAGCAAGTCATTCAAGTAGTAGTCAATTGCATCTTTTGTAAGGTCCTTCTTCTTTGAGAGAAGCTTGCCTACACCAACTGCAGGCTTGCAGTACTGGTTTCCAAACTTTGCTTTGTGTGCAAAGTCTGGACCATACTCTCGCTCAAGGAGCTTGACTACTTCATGCCGTTGAGCATTGTCCATCTTAGACCAGCTGTATGCAGCATAGTATGCATTTTGAGTGTTTTGTTTCATGTGTTCATTGTATCAAAAAATGCTGCACTATTATACTATCTCGTTGCCTTCAGCATTGAGATACTTCATCTGTGTCCACTTCTTGACATAAGGCATCTCGTTCTCAACAAACTTCTTTGTCATGTACTCTTCAATTGCGTCATATGAGAAGCCAAGAAACCCAATTGTCAAGTTGAGTGAACGATCATCATTCATCAACAGCACCTGGCAGTAAGGCATTCCTTTGTATTTGTCCATAATCAATATGCTCCAATCACCATCTTTACTAGTAGTCCAACAACAACTGTTGAAAGCACTACCATTCCAACAACAAAAGCCTTGTTCAACAGGTCATTCTTTCTGTCAAGGCCATCAAGACTACTTCTATTGTCTTTGCCATCATTGTTCATTGTCTTGTATCCACTTGTCACCGGTTCACGCCATAGTCTACTATGGTCTCTTCAAACTTGACAAACTCTTGGTCAAATAGCTTCATGAACTCTCTTAAGTTGCAGTTGACCTTGAATGTTGGATCTAGAACTGAGTCTAGATACTCATATCTAGTCCTGACCTTGAATGCCACAAATGGCCTAGTCTCAAGAGAGATGAATGGAAACTTCTTGCAGAAGTGCACAATAACCCTCTTCTTCTCAACTAAGTCGTATATCTTGCTCCATGGTGACCGTAGCATTATTCGACTCTTGTCTAGCAGTTCTAGCTCTACGTATGGTATCATATGCTCTCTTCTACATCTTCTTTTGCAATAGGCAATGCTCCATTGACTAGCACGTCAACTCTGTTTGCCATCATTGAGAGAGGCATGCCAAGCTTCATCTGCCTGACCTCAGACCTTGTAGCAAACATCCGTCCAAGCTCATCTAGCTTCTTCTGCTTCTCTGGAATCTTTGCAAGTGTCTCAGCATCAAGCTCTTTCTGGAAGACTACTCGCTTGAACCAAGATCCATAGCGGAAGTCTTCATCAATGTCTCTGCTGAAGTCAACTCCAATGTCTTTCAGCATTGCAATCTTCTCTTCACCGCTCTTCTTGTGTATCTGCTTGTTGCTGAAGTGCTCAAGAGCAACAAGAGTGATGGCATTCTTGAGACAGTCTCTCTCCCGCCAAAGCAGCATGTTGACGCACTCTTCAAGAGATGGCATACTGCACACTCTGCAGTCAAATGATGGAAAAGATGTAGATGTTATGCGGCATGCTCTGTCTTTGAGTCTTGTGCCAAGGCAGGCATTGAAGAATGCTGCAGTGAACATGCTAGCTAAGACTGACTGGAGCTTGAAGAGCCTAGTCTCAAATGGAATCTTAGAAGTGTCTTCCCAGATGAATGATGCTTCATCACTCTGGCAATAGCCCAACAAAGCACCAGTCTTCTCTACAATGTATGCAGTTGCAGCTTTGATTGCATTTGCATAGTCAATGTCAAATGGCTTTCCAAGATTCTTTGTGAAGCTGTGGCCAGCTCTCATGTCAATGCGAGCATACACTGGAGCATTTGGAACTATACTGAGTTCGGTTGTCACTGCCTCATACTTCTTCATGCGGTCAGCAAGAGTCTCAGAGTTTGGCTTTTTAGTCTTCATTTCCATTCAGATCCTTCTCAATCTCTTCCTCCGGGTCAACAACATACTCAGCTCTCATGCACTCTGAGAGCTCTTTCTTCATGTGGTTGATGGTTTTCATGTACCACTTGCCATAGGTCCCAATTCCTGAGCAGAAGTGCCAATTTGAATTCAGCTCTCTGCACTTCTTCAAGCAGTCTTCTCTAGTGAACTCAATCCAGTCAAGGTGCAAGCAGTTCTTGTCATTCATGAGACCATCAATTGTCTTAGCGCTGAGATCAAGTCCTGGCGCACGATATCCGGAGTAGTAGTATGGAAGAACATACCTGTCACGAGAGCATGTTGGATTAGTGCACTTAGCAAAGACAAACAGCTTCTCATTAGGTGAAGTGCTTGCATCAAATCTGCCTTCATAGAACAGCTTTGCTGGCTTGAACACTGTAGGAGACTTGCCTTCTATGCAGCTTATCTCCCATGGATCATAAGGGTCTCCCCAAGTGTAATGGCCAAAGTAAGTTCCATGCATTGAGTCACCATGCATTGTGAAGACCGGCTCTTTGACAGCGGTCCAAATTTGGTCACCAACTTCTAGAGACATCATCTTCTTTATGTTCTCAGCATTCTCTTTCATAGCAGCTTTTGCTTATGTGCCTAAGTCAATCTGTATTTCCATCTCTTCAAATGTCTTTGGAATGTCTTTTTTTTTGAAGTTGATGTTCATCACTGCATGCACAATGTCTTCTAGTTGTCTAGACACTATGCTTGGTCTACTTGACTGCCCATCAGCTGTCTTTATTGCATTTCCTCGCTTCAAAGTCTTCAAAAGAACATCTACTGCATACAGTGCAATAGAGTCATCAATGTCAACATATATTGGAAAGACTTCTTTTTTGTTCTTCATGCTTGGCATGTGGACTAGCACTAGAATTCCATCGTATGTGACATCTCTTTTAAGTCTTCTCTGCATATGCTGTTGATGTAGCCATCCACTAGATCTAGCACTATTCCACATAAAGTGCACGCATCCAATCTTACGGCCACTTGAAAAATGCCGCTTGAGTCTTCTTAGCTGGCTCTAATGAAAAATACACAAAGTACAAGTCTTTCCAATTTCTGAATATAGCAACACTTTTTGGCTTGAATGCACTATTAAGCCAATCTAAGAAGATACGTCGTTGTGGTCTATGTTGCATTGACATAGAATGCTGTAGCTATGCTGCTTAGCTTAGTCATAGTATCTCATCGCATATGCCATATTCAAGGCACTGCTGCGGATCAAGATACAGCTTGTCATCTTTTAGCATCTCTGCTAGCTTCTTCTTAGATATCTTTGTATGCTGAGCATATATCTCAAGAATCTTGTTGAAGTGCTTGACATTGTTCTCAGTCTCACGCTTCAACTGCTCAAATGTAGTGAAGCTAGCTCCAGAGCATCCAAGATGGAGAAGATGGTCAGCATACTTTGACATTATGCGGTGGTCTCCATACACAGCAAGAAGCGAGCCTGCTGAGTAAGCACACCCAAGCACATGAGTCACAATCTTTATTCCACGGCGTTTTGCCATCTCAAGAATTGAGAGCATTGCAAACAGCTCTTTTGCCTCTCCGCCATACGAGTTGATGTAGATGTTTATTGATGGCTCTTTTTCAGATGACAATGTGTTGACTAGTGCAACTAGCACTGGAATCACATGTGTTGATATAGTTGAGTCAAAGTTCCCTAGTATATACACATTCCCATCATCTGAGACAAAGTTCTTTGGCTTTGTGTTCTTGTCTAGTTCGTCATCTAGCTTCTTAGTCATGTCATCTATCCTGCTTGTCTTTCTAGTAGAGTCTCTACTACGTAGATTCTACAATGTCTTCATGCATCTTAAACTTAGAAGATTTTGTGGAATGCACTAGACACCAACTTCTTGAATCTGTCTAGTTTTTCCTTTCTAGCACGTCTTTTCTCTTTAGCCAATTCTTCTTCTTCAATTCTAAGTTTTGATGCAAGTTCTTTCCAGCTATTCCAAAAGCAGTCTTCTTCTGCCTTATGTATTGCTCTAGACAGCATGCTCTGCATTATGCCAATGTTATAAGCACTGTATTCATTCTTTGCATTAGGGTATACAGGATCAACTCCACAGTCTAGCCAATTTGACCCAAAAACAGCTCGTTGGACTTCATATTTGTCTTTGTCAGGCCAATTATTGCATGTGTTGTTGACAAACCACTCCTTCAAGTCTAATCTATTTCTTCTCCAAAAATCTTGTGCAAGACTAGCAACTTCTCCATCAATGGCTTCTTTGGACTTGCATCCGCTTTTACGCGCTGACTCAAATGTGTAGCATGGCTTGCAGCAGACTCCTCTTTTGTAGTATGGGTCATTCTCTTCATCTGGCCTTCTGACATAGTTCCAATATTCTTCAACAAGATTACGCCAAACACACAGCCAATATGTGTCAAGCGCTTCTTCAGGAGTGTCTGCAATGTCTATCATAAGTTTCCTAGATCATTATCTATGCGGTCAACATTGATGTCTGAATATTCTATGCCAAACTTTTTTGCCATCAGTCGTGGGCTTTCAAGAGCAAACAGGTGCCTCCATTCAGGCAAAAAGTCAGATCCAACATTCAGCACAACATCTGTATACTCAATGCACTGTATGCCAATGAATGGAAACTTCTTCTTGAACACTAGTCTAGTCTTCTTCTTTCTAGCAATTCTCTTCAACCACTGCATCTCAACAACTTGAGCTCTTTCTGTGCCATCAAGATACGTGTAAGCTATCAAAAGCTTCTGTCCATACTGCAAGTTCAATGGAGTATAGCTTGTCATCGTCTTTTTCTCTCATTGCTCATCTTCGAGTGGCCTTTAAAGCTAGGATGCTTCAACTTCCACTTTATAAACTTCTGCATCTCTTCTGCAGCAAGCAGCTTCTCTTTTGTGTTGTACAAGTCGCGAAGAGTAGACTCATCCCACAGACTGTGGATTTGGTCATGGCAGCTACGGCATATCCAAATCAAGTTTGAAGGGTCTTCTTTGATCTCTTTGTATTTGTTCTTTGCCTTCAACTTTGGGACTAGATGGTGCTTTGTCAGCTCACATTCAAGTCCACACAACTCACATTTTGACTTTGTGCTGTCATTCATGGCCCAACTCCTTCCATTTCTGCACGGATAAGCAGCTCTTCATGAGAACTAGCAATGGCTGTCTCTTTATAGCGGTCAATTCGTTTAGTATCCCATGCGTCAAGCTCTTTTCTAGTAGTTCTTATAGCATCAACTTCTTCTATGTTGTCCCAATATGCTTTGAGAAACTCTTTTTTTACATCTAGAATGTTCTTTGTCTTGTATCCATATATAGAATGGTGGCTATTAGGTGGACTAGGATTGCAGTAGTCATCTATGACTAGACTATAGTATAGATCTTCACCAAGATACCCTTCAACACGCACTCTTACTTGAAATTTGACATTGAACTTCTTCTCTAGAAGATCTTTTATGAAGTTGACTTCAGCTTCAGCAGAAAGCTCCTTTGCTTTGCAGCTAGTAGACTCTGCACTATGGCGGTCTTCAAGACCTGCTTCGCACTGTCTTCTACTGTTGAACAGACTTTTGAGTGTAGACAATGCACTCATGCTGTCAAGTCTCCTTCTATGCACCGCACTTCAAATGGAATGACATGCACATTGAACAAGCTGTAGAACTGCTTGACAGAGCAGTTCACGGTGTATTTAGGGTCTAGCACATCATCTAGAGTCTCATAGTGTGTCCTAAGTTGGAATCTTGTGCCAATCCTCTTGTCAATGCGCACAAATGGAAATCTTCTTGAAAACAAGAGCTTATAGTAGAAGACTTCACGCACGCCACGGATCTTCTCAAGATCAAAAGGAATGATGATGCGCTTTCCATTTACAAGCTCAAGCTCAATCATCTCATCTACATTCATGTGCAGTCTATGCCTTAGCTTTGGACGTTCAACTCATCATACTTGGCCTTGATTGCCTTCCAAGAGACAGGAGTGTAGTCATGCCGCTCTACGCACACACAGCAGCTGTTCTTTGTCCATGTCTGGTATGCAGATGAGTCATGCACATGTCCAAATATTTGATAGAATGGACAGTTGCTGTTCAAGAACTGGAGTGGAGCATGAGCTAGCACAACAAACTCATTGATGATCACTTTTCTGTCATACACTCTATGGAACCCTAAGTCGTAGTACCACTTCAACTTCCAGTGGTCATGGTTGCCCATGACTAAGTTTATCTTGCCATTCAACTGCGGAAACACTCTCTCAGCAACTTCTTTGCCACCAAGCGCAAAGTCGCCAAGATGCCAGACCGTGTCATTTTTCCCAACAACTGAGTTCCATCTCTCAACCATGGCATTGTCCATGGCAAGCACATCTTCTGGAGTGACAACAATCTCTCCATCTGCCCCTTTTCCATGGTTCCAAGGACGGCTGCAGTACTTTATGATGTTGGCATGGCCAAAATGCGTGTCTGACACAAACCAAACATTGTCATCTTTTGAAATAGCACTCTTGTAGTTGCTCATTATCCAAAGAACATCCTTTGCCTGCACTTCTGAGAACTGCCCAATGCTGCACTTGACTAAGTTGTTTGGATATGCCTTGTTGAGTGACTTGGCTGAATTGAGCACAACAACAACAGCAAAAGACTTCACTTCATGTGAAGCTATCCAAGATGCAATATTGCTGTCTGCACTGTCCCAACTGTCAATTTCCACTTTGTCAAAGAAAAGAGACATCTTCAAGCTAAGCGCCTGAGACAACTGTGGAAGTAGACTACCATAGTCAATCAACCGCATCTCTACCTTTGTCCCTATGCTGACAATACGCAAGTCATCTACTTTAGATGCAATGCTCTTCAAAGCAGAGACAGCGGTTGGCATAAGGCTGTGGTTTGGGCTTACAATAGCAGTGTAGTCTATGAAAAGTGCATTTACCATACTTGCGGATTGTACAACTACTGTCTGCAAAAGTAAACAGCAAATGCCACTGAATGTCCAGTGGCATCTACATTTCAAGACATTAGACGTCAGTCAATGCTGTCTTCACCTTCATTGAAGTATGAGTAAGACATCCCAAACATGTTAGTCTTCAGCTTCTCTGCATTGTCTACAATGAATGACAGCATTCTCTTGACATCACTTGGTGTGTCTTTGTTCTCAAGCTGCTGCTTAGAGCGTGTGACATCTAGATATGGAAGAATGTACTTCTCACACTGCTTGGCAAATCTGCTGAAGAACTTTGTTGCAAAGAATGCATCTTCTTCGTCATGTGTCATGAACAAGTCATCTTTGTGGAAAAGAGTCTTTATCCCTCTGTCATGCTTCACTTGCCACCGCATCTTCCTCTTGTCAAACCAACAGAGATATCCATTGCCATCTGTGTCTGAGAACTTGCACCTTGCCAACTCATTGTGCGACATCAAGTTCTTCCAAGCAAGCTTCAACTAAGGGAAAAGCCATCCACGTATCTTGTAGACAATGTATGCAATTGCAACAAGCTCAAGTGTGTGGAGACCACCTGTCCCAAGCATCTTGAACTTGTCTTCTACTGATGCTCCTTCCCACTTTCCACCAATGAACCACTCAGACACCGTGTCTACTAGGCTTTTCCATCTTCCTTTGACTACATCCCAAACACGGCCTAGCCACCCTTTTGCTTTTCCACTGCTTAACTTCTCAGTTCCAGCAATTGTGCCTACTAGATTAGAGTCTGGTGCAGCTTGTGGCAGTTGACTGCCATCTGGCATGACTTTCTCTGGCGACATGAAAGTCTAGCCAAGCTCTCTAGCCATTGCAGCAGGGACATCTTTGCCATTAGCATCTAAGTCAGCAATCATCTTTGTTGCAACCTTTGCTGCATCATCTTTGCTCATGCCATTCACAACGTACTTCAACTCATTGCCAATGCGCGCGCCATTGCTAGCTCTCAGCTTTTCAACAGCTATTGCTGCAGCTTTCTATGCATCAGTCATGCTGTCATACTCTTTGTATGCTCTAGCTAGATCATCGCTTGGATTTACTAGTCTAGTCATAACAGCTTCATTCAATGTTCTAGGCGCCGTGTTGCAGAACAAGCACCAATATCTTGCAGTCTTCTTGTCAATGTTGCGGTCAGTAAGCATAGCGTCAACCTTTCTGCTGTTGTCTCTTGAACCATTCAGTAAATCTTCTAAACAAGAGGTTTCCACGAAGATATGCATCTCCTTCAATCTCTTCTAGTTGAGCATTGTCAACTAAGTCTTCCTTCTTGCCTAAGACACGTCTCATATAGTCACTGTTCTCAAGATTCTAGTTGTGGTGTATCAACTCGTGGCAGTATGATCGAAGTATGTCTTTCAAGTGGCGGTTGTCAATGTACAAGACAATTGCCTTATATGCTGGCATGTATCCACCAGTTGAAATCAGCATGTTGTTGCTGTCATTCTTCTGCTCATTTGAGCCAACTAACTGCAGTTCTGGAAGAGGGTCAATGCCCAACTTCTCAATGTCGCGAGCATACTATGATATCTTGTTTGTCCAAAACTATATAAGTGATCTACTTGCTAGTTCCATCTTGTCTATTATTTACTTCAGATTAGCATGTTTCAAGCTAGCAGTCATCAAATGCATTTCTGCAGCAGCTTTCTCAAGTGCACGTCTTTCTGCATACTCTCTATATGTCTCATCTTCTCTCTTTGTGCAGATGCATATGGGTGGATAGACCATTGTCCCAAGCAGCAGCCAGCGTAGTTGTATTGAGTGGATAGTGCTGAAACATCTGCATCCACTAATGTCAAGAGCAATTTTGCCTTCTAGCACAACAACTATGCCAACTACTTGGTCAATGTTAAATGGACTGTCTAGCTTTATGCCATGCATGTCTGCTCCAAGCCTTATAGCGGTCTCTAAAGCTACTGCATTTGCTTTTGCAAATCTACTTGGGTTGAATGTCTCTGGTGAAATGTCATAGTTTACAATTTGAGAATAGTCATTGAAATCTTCATCTAGCAGTTCAATAGATGCCTCTAGATGCTCTTCTTTTGGCATATATGCCTTGCCATAGTTGTCATAGAAGTCTTTGTCTTCTAGTTGATGGTTATAGAATTCAGTCTTGTTCTTGAATATGTGGACAGCAACATCCATAGATATATAATAGACATCTAGGCATTGTTTTAAGCACTATTCTCAAAGAGTAAATATAAACATGGCAAAGCACAAAATAGACAATCTGATAGTGTCTATCTGTGACGAGTGGAAAGTTAAAGTGCTTGTTGACACCAATTTCTAGAAAGACTATGGTGAATGTTATCCAGATAGCAATGAGATAATACTGTGTTCAAGATATTCATCTAGCAAGATAAAGATTGCTGTGTTTCTTCATGAGCTTTCTCACATAATAACTATGCGAAGAAAAGGCAGAAGATACATTGCAGCATCAGTGTTTCAAGAAGAGTTTGCTGTGTGGAGTCTTGCACAAGAACTGCATTTGAAATACTTGAACAGACCATTCTGCAAGTCTTAGGCAGACTTCATGATGCGGTGCCTTAAGACATATTCTCAACGTCACTACAACTTCAAGAAGAAATTCAACAAGAAAATTGAAGAAAAATAACTTTGAAAAAAAAATCTAGAAGTGTTTTTTATTTGGCTTGAGACTTAAGTCTCAAGCCAAAATAATCTAGTTTCATATCTTATATATAAATATGACAAATGACAAATCTATAAAAATAGAGTTCTACTAGAAGCCAAGACTGTGCAAAAATCCGTATCACAAGATAGACTTCCTTGTAGAAGATGATGAATACAATCCATTTGCAAAAAGACATCTATACAGTACAGCAAATCTATGTATAGATGATGCTATGTATGACAAAGTCATTGACTTAGTCATGCACAAAGACTTAAGCTATGACAAGCGGATTGAGCTGGCAAAAGGTGCAGACATTGCTGCTAGCATGCTTCCATTCTTGAAGTATGAGATGAATAGAAACAACATTGAGTTCAAGAAGTCTTCTAAATACTTTGTGCAATCAGCATTTGCAAAGATGTCAATGAAGACTGTGCATTCACTTGTCACATTGTTCTTCTAGCTGCTTGGGACAACAAAAAAGAAGACTGTGCAGTTGACAAGCACCGTGTTTCTCAAATGCAATGTACAATCTCTTTAAAACTTTTATGGACAAAAAGAAGATAGACAATTCACTGGCAAACCCTAAGATGTTTTAGCTTGCAAAGAAAGAAGGAGAACCTTTGTTTGTAGAAGTCATCAAAAAGTCAATATACGAGCCAATTGACATTGCTCTAGGCACAGAAGATGATGACAAGAAGCGGCACTTTGACATAAAGATGCTTGAATATGATAACTTTGCAAAAACCAACATGTGGCATTATGTTGACGTGAAAGATGTTGAAGAGTAGAACTTCAACAGTGGGAACTATGTACTCAAGAAGTCTTTTCTTGAATTCCACATGTATATAAGGCCATATGGATACTACACAGCATTTCGTATTGTTGAAGATGGCAAACGCTCAAGGAAATTCATTCTAGTAGACACGCAAGAGATGCTCTCAAAGTGCTGCCGAATAGACAAAGGCAGCTTTGAGCTTGTTTCATTGATAGAAGTCATGCACAACTGTGACTATAGACGCATTGAAGAAGAACAAATTAACTAACATTTCAAATTACATCTTTGAAGTAAATACTCATGAATATGAAGAAGCAATACACAAGGAAATAGATAGTTGAAACAATCAAGCATTGGACAAATGTCTTATAGAGAATGGATGAAGCATAGACAGCAATATTGAATGCGCTTGAAAATGCTTTTGGAAAATCAATTTATGACAACACATCTTATGTTCCAACAGATGTTGATATGAACAAAGCATTTGATGTCTTAAATAAGTCACTGTTTAACAATCAATTACCAAAAATAGATGTGCAATGTCTAACTACATCATAGATACAAGAAATATTTGACATGCATAAGCATAGAAGAAATGCTGCTGATTTATATGCTGTGTATTTTCCATTACCAGACTTAAAGAAAATAACATTTACTAAGAAGAATTAGTTGCCAAGCAAACACTATTTGATAATCAATGTTTCACGCATTAAAGGTGACTATCCAAATTTTTCATTCATTGTTAATGCATTGCGTCATGAGATGATACATTATCTAGACACAATTAAAGGAGATCTTCTATTTCAATTCAAGACAAAGTTTGATGCAAAAGACCTTAAATCATTCGATGAACACAAAACTGACATATTTATGAAAAAATCAAAATAGTTTAATGCAAATGGAATGACAATTATTCCTGATGATGGTGGATATTCTCAAGAATAGCTAAATGATTTTTCTTCAATGAGAATGAAAAAACTTCAAGAGATGGAAGACACACTCATAAACACTCAAAGATCAAAGTCTCATATTGTGGCAACAGACTTAGGAGATGGAATATTTGCAATTTCATTTTGATGATGGCATAATGCTTAATTATGATGAATAACTTATATTTAAAGAGTAGTTTGCTTATATCGCAAAGTCTAAAGAAATGATTTTGTGATACATTGGTTAAGTGTGCATTGATTTGAGTTACAATTTTCATATTTCAATATGAGGGCTATGTTTAAACAAAGACTTAGTATTTTTATGTTGGTTAGATGTAAAATAGAGATATGATGAGTGAAAAAGACCAAAAAGTGGCAACTAGTAATCGAGAGTTCAAAGTTCTTGATGACCGTGAGCATCTGCTTGAACGGCCTGGTATGTACATAGGAGGTGTCAAGCTTGTCAGTCAAGATCAATGGATAGTGAACACTGAGACTGGCAAATTTGAGTACAAGACTCTTCAGGTGACACCAGGCCTGATGAAGACAATCAATGAGATAATTGACAACTCAATTGATGTTGCTATAGACACAGACTTCAAGGCAGCAACAAAGATCCAAGTCAAGATTGACAACAAGTCAGTCACCGTGATAGACAATGGCATTGGAATACCTGTAAAAGTCCTTGACACTGACCCAGACAAAAGAACATTGCCTGAGATTGCTTGGACAACACTTCGTTCTGGCACATCATTTGGAGAGAATCGTGAAAAAATTGGAACCAATGGACTAGGTTCTGTTGCCACAAATGTCTTTTCAAAAGTCTTCATTGCAACATCAGATGATGGCAAAAAGCAGCAGATTATAAAGTGCTATAACAATATGTCTGAAATAAAGCCTGGAAAAGTCAAGCCATCTTCTGGAAAAGCAGGAGTAGAAGTGTACTTTGAGCCAGACTTAGAGCGGTTTGGGATGTCTGAGATTGACAAGACACATCAAGACTTAGTCTATCAACGACTTTTCAATCTTGCAATATCATTTCCTAAGATAAAGTTCAGCTTCAATGGCAAGCAGATAAGTGTGTCTGAGAAGAAGTTTGCCAACATGTTCTCAGACAATGCGGTGGTTGAGTCTAGCAGCAACACTACAATATGTGTCTTCCCAAATGAGTATGATGAGTTCAAGTTCTATGCGCAGCTCAATGGCCTCAACACATTCTTAGGTGGCTCGCATGTTGACTACATTGCAAATGAGTTGACTACACGGATTAGAGACAAGCTAGTGAAGAAGTACAAGACTCTTCGGCCAGGCGACATAAAGAATCGAATGGGTCTTGCTGTTGTCATGACAGGCTTCAAGAACCCTGACTTCAACTCACAGTCAAAAGAAGAGCTCAAGAATGCGTGGTCAGACATCAGCAAGCACATTGATGGCAAGATTGACTTTGATGCATTTGCAAAGAAGCTATTGAAGTGTGATGCCTTCATTGACCCTATTGTAGAGACGTTCAAGATAAAAGAAGAGCTGAAGGCAAGGCAAGAGCTCAAGCAGGCAAAGAGAGTCAAAGTGAAGAGTGACAAGTACATGAGCCCTATTGGGCAGCCAAAGTACTTGTTCTTGTGCGAAGGGCAGTCTGCTCAGTCATCTCTTTGCTCATGTCTTGGCAGAGATGGATGTGCATACTATGCATGCCGTGGACTGCCAATTAACTGCCTTGACAACAGTATGCAGAAGATTGCTGCGAACCAAGAGTTCAAAGACATAATGAACATCCTTGGCTTAGACATAACAAAGGACTCTGAAGACAAGACAATCAATTTTGACAAGATAGTCATTGCAACAGACCAAGACTTAGATGGCATCCATCTAGGGAGTATGCTTATTGGCTGGTTCAGGAAATTTGCACCAAATCTCTTCAATGAAGGGCGGGTATGCAAGCTGCAGACTCCTTTGATAATTGTCAAAGACAAGAAAGACAGCATAAAAGAGTACTTCTTTGACTTAGACTCATTCAAGAAGTGGGAGAAGACTAGCCATAGTCCACAGTTGAAAGTCTTCTACCAAAAAGGCCTTGGGTCAATCGAGAGAAGTGATATGAACTGGCTTATGGCCAACAAAGGTGGCATGGAGCAGTTCCTCTATGAACTTCGGGCAGATGAGAATGGCTTTTCAAATGTTGACTTGTGGCTCACCGGAGATGCAGAGCCTAGAAAAGAGAAGCTGAGGAAGTACACTCTAGACATCAATATGGCATAAAGGACTTAGACATGGAGAAGAGAAGCCTTACAGACTACTATGAGCAAGATGTTCCTGCGTATGCAAGCTATGACAATTTGCGCAAGATATGTGGAATTGATGGACTGAAGCTCTCGCAGAGGAAGATCATATATGCAGCATTCAAGAGATGCTACAATGATTGGCTCAAGACAGACACAATGTGTGCTCAGACACAGATTGACACAAACTACATCCACGGCGCAGCAAATCTTGAAGGTGTCATTGATGGCTTAGCTGCCAGCTATGTTGGGTCAAACAACTATGCTCTCTTGACTGGCAACTCAGGTGGCTTTGGCTGTAGGATATCTGAGCGCCCTAGTGCTGGACGATACACACGCGTGAAGCTCTCTGACTTGAGCAAGAAGCTCTTCCTTGACATTGACAACCAGATTCTTGAGCGGCAGTTCTTTGAAGGGCAGTACATTGAGCCAAAGTTCTTGATGCCTATACTGCCAGTGATGTTCTTGAATGGCACAAATGGCATGTCAACAGGGTTCAGCAATGAGATACAGCCAAGAAATCCCCATGACATCATTGAGTACATCAAGAAGAAGCTGAGTGGGACTGAGCGTCCTCGCACACAGCTTCTCCCTTGGTTCAAAGGCCATCTTGGCAAAGTTGCGTGGAATGAAGAGCTGCAGCGCAATGAGAGCTTTGGCGTCATAGTCCGCAACAACATGACATCTTACACTATCTCAGAGATACCCATTGGGACAAACTATGAGAAGTATGTTGACTTCTTAGACAAGCTTGAAGACAATGGGACAATACAAGACTTCACAGACAAGTGCGACCCTAAGACTGACAAGATACTCTTTGAGGTGAGGACGACACGTGAGTTCACACGCAAGCATGAAGATGAGAGGAAGCTATATGAAGTCTTCCACCTTGTGAAGTCACTTCCAGAGACTCTCTGCTGCATTGATGAGAGCAACCGTGTCGCTGAGTTCAACTCTATCCAAGAGATTCTTGACAAGTTCATAGATCTTCGTCTCAAGTACTACCAAAAACGTAAAGACTATCTTGTTGAAGAGATAAAGAGCTCTCTCATAAAGCTTGCATCAAAGTTCTACTTTGTCAAAGGCATTGTTGATGGCACAATCATTGTCAACAAGCGCAAGAAAGACAACATCATTGCACAGCTTGAGAAGTTTGACAAGATAAAAGCTGTTGATGGCTCTTACGACTATCTGCTGCAGATGCCTATCCACAGTCTCACACATGAAAAGCTTGAAGAGCTCAAGAAGCTGATTGAAGATGGCAAAGAAGAGTACAAACGGACAAAAGAGACATCTGTCCAAGACATGTGGCTTGCTGACTTGAGAGAGCTGCAGAAGTGCTTGTGAAGGAGCAAATATGGACATAGAGTCAAATTTGTCAATTGAAGCTATACGAAAAAGTCTTCTTGAAGAAGAGAAACTGAAAGCTAAACGCATTGTAGATGAAAATGAATCTATGAGCATGCCAAATAGTGAAAGACTTAGACTACTTAAGTCAAACATTGAAGAAAATGGATGTGCACAATGCAGATATCTTGGCAATGGCGCATTTGAAGAGACTTTATTTTGACACGCTATTCACTAGCTTAATAGAGCTGCAGAAGTGCTTGTGACATAGTTATGGAAGATCTGCATTATAGGCTTTGGCAGATTGCTGACAAAGCTCTAGAGAAGAGCATGTCTAGTCATCCATCTTTCTATGGCTTTCTTGACATGTGCAAGAGAGAAAGTGAGAGCTCAGCATTCTTTGTTGAAGCTGATCTTGAAGGCATAGACATTTCTGTCCATCTGTACTACGTGCTAGTGAACCGGTGGGTGGCACAGTACAGATACCAACATCTGTGCAGCACAGAAAAATCTCGTCAATGCTACTCTATAGTCAGCAACTTGTTCAGAGAAGAAGACTTTGTCTCGGTGTTCAAAAATGCAGAAGGTCTCATCAAGGAGATACTCAACTTGAAGAGTCTTGAGCATGAAGTGTGTGGTGATGGGTACTCTTCACACAGAGCTAGTTTCAAGAGACTGTATGATGCTGTCACTAGCCGCCTGAAGGTGTCATTGGCATGATCACAAGCAACCACATTGAGTATCTCAAGCAAGAGCTAGAGCCAGAAGAAGGATATCCACACAAAGAGCTCTATGAGTTTGCTGACAGCTACATTCTATGGCATAACTTGCTGGAAAAGCACAAAGACGATCCAGAGTTTGCTGCCGATCCATACTTTAAGTGGGAAGATCGATACAACTCTCTACTGCAGAGAGGAGTGTTCTTCAACAACTTAGTCAAGCTAGAGTCTCTTAGATATGATGTAGAAAGTGAAGAGATGTGGAAGATTGCTCTAGATCTAGAAGGCATACCAGAAGAAACTGCAAACTTTGAGATATGCTATTGCTGGATGAATCCTGGAAGAATGTTTAGTTGGGATTGGAGAGATCTAGATGATCCAGCTAAAGCTGGCTCTACACCACCATTTTCTAGCATACGAGAGTCAAATGCTTGGATTTTTGTCAATGAGAGATACAAGAAGATTGTCAACAAGCATCTGCCAATTTGCGCTGTTGAAGAGTTCATGGCAAAGAAGATATGACAGCTAACTACTCAATAGACTAGTTTCTTGAAGACTTTCCATAGTTCAAGCCAAAAACTAAGAACAAGTCCATCATTATTCGTGTTAGATATGACTGCTACGGCAGCTTTGATGTTGTTCCAAATGGATATTCAGTAGATGGTAGAGTTTTTGAATCAATTGAAGAGATGTTCATCTACATTGAGCTCACATATGGCAAAGATGTAGACATATATGTTGATGCTGAGCCAACATTGGCAGACAAGATAGTAGAAGTTTGGTACAGCAGCATCAAATAAGTAGATGGCGTGGCACACATCAATTGTATGCCATGTTTGCAGAGTTCTTTGTTGAGTCTACTTGGTATGGGACAAAAACTGGTGTTGCTTGAGGCTCGTCTAGCTTCTAGAGCACCTATGGCATGAATACATTCATCATGCTTATGAGCTGTTCAGTCTTCTTGAGCTAGTCTTCTGACATCTACTAGTTGCCTTCTTCTTTCTGTTCAAGCTGCACAGCCATCTCTTTGCTGTTTTGCTGTAGACTCTACTGCTCAGTAGTCTGCATCTTGTCTAGACTCTATATTGGCTGCATTGCCTATTGGACCTATTGCTAAGCAAGCTGTCTAGCCTATTCTTTCTGGTTGTATTGAAGCTCTAGTTTGGCTTTTCCAATCTTGTCTTCATTGGCAAGTTTTTCTGCTCTTTTCTATTCCAGTTTCTTCTAAAGGTCTGCTTTTGTGTCGCCAAATCCCCAAGCACCATCTTTTTTGAAATCTCCTGCTTTTATTCTTGCTTCTAGCTTTGCAATCTAGTCATCAATCTTGGCACTGTCTTTGCCAGCATCAGCAATAGTCTCTTGAAGCTTTGTTATGTTTTCATATTCTTTAGCTTCTTCATCACTTAACTTGAATGACTTTCCACCTAAGAAGCCAAATGGCCGTACAAAGCCTACCATTGGCAGCTTCCATGTTGCATTGCTCATCTTGTCAATCAGCTCTTTGGCTTTGTTTGACACGGCTGTGATGATGTCTTTTATCTTGTCAACCCACACTTTCAACTTAGACTGCTCATACCAGTCTTTTATTGGCTTCATCAAGTCATTCAAGTAGTTCTTCAACTTCTCCCAATACTCTTTGAAAATGCTGCTGTTCCACCAGTCTACAATAGTGTCCCACACAATGCCACCAATGTTTCCAATTGTCTCACCAAGAGATGAGTCTCCATTCCACCAATCCAATATTGCGTCTTTTATCACTCCACCAAGGTTCTTCAGGCGGTTGAACAAGTCTTTTGCAGACTCAACAAATGGCTTTATCTTGCCCTCATAGAACACTTTGAATGGGCTGTCTTCCCACCACTGCATGACAGAGTCTTTTATTATCCCACTGATGTTCTTCAAGTTCTCCCAAATTGACTTGTTTGTGTCCCATGCTGAGAAAGCCTTCACGATGCTGTCTTTGAGTTTTGTCAATGATGTCACAAATGGCTCTATCTTTGGCCATATCTTCTCATCCCAAATGCCTTTGACAAAAGCATACACCTTTTTGAGTGGCTCAACTATGTAAGGGCCTATGAACTCATCATACAGCCAATTGCCAAACTAGCACAGTTTGCTCCACACAAACTCAGCAAGGTCTACCCACATCCCAACAAATATGTATTCTAGTGCATCAATAGTCAAGTCCCAAAGCCACTTTCCAAAGTCTTTCAGCCAACTCCAAGCAGCAAGCATCTTTGCCTTTATGTCTTCCCACAACTCACCTGACACAACATAGTTGTAGAATTTCATTATCTTTTCTTTTGCCCACTTGTATGCTAGATACAGTCCAATTCCGATGAGAGTCAATGCTGCAACAATCAAGAGCACTTTAGCTACTATCAATGCAATTGGAATGATGACTGTTGCTGTGAATGCCAGCATGAACAACCCAACTTTCTCTATGAATGGCTCAACTACCTTCCACACTTTGTCAATCACCTTTGACATCTTTTCCATTATAGTGTCTCTCAGCTTCTGCTTCTTCTCTTCTTTCTTGTCTTTCTTCTTGAATGGATTCAGTGATGAGAAGAACCCTCCAATCTTCTTGAATGGAGATGCTATTGCGCTGCCAACTCTAGACCCAATATTACCTATGCCAGACACAACAGACTTGATGCCTTTTCCAAGTGCTGACACTCCAGCAGCAACAGCAACAACTGGAAATGCTGCAATCTTCAATATCTTCTTTGACATTGTGCCCATCTTGCTGAGCACGCCTGAGATGCCTTTTGACAGGCTTTTTCCAATTGATGTCAGTCTTCCAACTATTCCAATGACTGTGCCTGACACAATTGCCCCTATCTTAGAGAAGATGCCTGATTGGCCAGGTATGTTCTTCAAGTTGTCATTAAGGGCATCAAACTGCTTCTGCACAAATGTCTAGAGTGTGTAGAAGTTGTTGGCGGGTGTTGAGTCTTTGAAGTCTCCTTTCTCTTCATCCTCAACATTCTGCTCACTGCCAGTCTTGGACTAGTCTTCTGCTGTAGATGTCTTTTTCTTCTCAGTCTACTGTGCAGTAGGCTCTTGCTTGATGTTCTACTGCATCCATGCTTTGAGCTCTTCAATGTCTTCTTTCTTTGCATCACCGTCAAACAAGTCTGCCAACTAAGACACTAAGAAGTTCTTGATTATTGATGATGCTGATGTGCTAGATATCTCATCTAGTATCTCAGCTTTTATTTCAGCCAGCTCGTTCTGTGTGAATGACTCTTTTACTTCATCAAGAAGACTTGCAATTCTGCCTAGCAGAATGTCTGACATCTTTGCATCAAGCTTCAGCTGGTAGTCACCAGAGTCTGCAATGAACTGCTTCACTGCAGCAAGCACGTCAGATGTCAATGCCTTCTATGCACTGGGGGCATTCTTGACAGCATTTGCAACTAGGCCTTTAGACTAGTCAACAGCAGTGACTTGCTTCAGTGGGCCAACTGAAGCTCCATTGACATTGCCTATTCTTCTAGATTTTCCTGCCATTCTGCACCTCTTACTTCTTGTAGAACATCAAGTTCAAGTAGTCTGACACTCCTTTCAAGCAGTCCATTATCTTTGTCTTTGTCATTCCTTCTCTCTGCTTCTTCTCTTCGCTTTGTATTGCATTCATGTATGTGTTCAAGTCAAGCAGTGAAATGTGTCTCATTATCTCAAATGGGTCTACTTTGTACATCCGCAAGAACACTAGCTCTGACTTTATGATATAGCCATAGATCATCTATGCCATATCATTGAACATCATAAAAAACCTTCGGCCTGGTCTGTGCCTTCCTCCTCTTGCACTGTCCCACAAGCATAGCACTAGTGCTTGTCAAAAGAGTCATTTATCTTCTTCAAGTACTCATTTGCTATGAAGTTCAAGACACCATCATCTGTGTATAGAGCATCTTGTGGGAACTGTGCCAATATCTCCTCAACATCAATTGCTCTGTAGTTTGACATGTCAATTGTCCTCTTTGTGCCAGTCGCCTTGACTTCTAGCTCAACTTTTGATATGAACAAGTTTATGTACTCCATGTTTGACAAGTTGTCATTCACCTTCACATCTCTCTTTGACCCAGCCTTGTGCTTCAAGTAGTATGCTTTGTAGAAGCTAGATATCTTCTTCACATATGGATAAGACAGTGTGAATGTGAACACAAAGTTCTTGTTCTCATGCTTGAAAGTCTTTGGCTCTAGCCCTATCTCGTCAAGCTTTGCCAGCACAGTGTCAAACTCTAGCTTGTACTAGTTCTCAGCGCCACAGTTCTTGCATGTGAACTTGACATCATTGCTGAACATGTTTGCCTAGTACAGTGCAATCAATATCTTGAGCCTGTCAAACTCTGTCAACTAGTACACATCAAACCCATCTGCAAGAGCAGCGCTGTTTATTGTTGCACACTGCGCATCATAGATGATGTCTTTTCGCTGCTCATTCCCTATCATTATGCGTGAGAGTGACTTCTGCTGTGTCACAGTTATCTCTTTGAATGCAACTTCTTTTCCAAGCGAGTTGACATACACTTTTGTGACGCCAGATGCAAAGTCACCTTTCAGCACTTTCAACAGCTCATCTTTAGTCTATATGCTGTCAGCAACAACTTGCATCTATGGTGTTGATGCATTGACAATGTTCTCTTCTTTGCTTGTTTCCATGTTTTTTTCCTTTTACAATTTGACTTGTTTACTATGTACATCTACTATTTACTTCACATGCTGCTTGCAGTAGATGTATGATATACCATGACATGTTAAACAGAAAAATCAATATCTTAGTGACCGGAGCCAAAGGGCAGCTTGGCTCATATCTTGTAGACTACTTCAAGAAGAAGTCTTTCCTCAAGAAGTCTAGAATTGGAAATGTCTTTGGAATTGATGTTGAAGATCTAGACATAAGAGATGCTGAAGCAGTTGCTGACTTCTTCAACAAGAATGTCATTGACCCTCCAATTGACATTGACTATGTCATCCACTGTGCAGCAGCAACAGACACAGCAGCAATAGAGAAAGATCCAGAGAGCTACTATGCCACAAACTGCCTTGGGCCAAGAAACATTGCAGAGAGCTGCGCGCACAATGGCATAAAGATGGTCTTCATCTCAACTGACTATGTCTTGTCTGAGAAGAGTCCAAGCTTTGGGACAAAGATTCAAGAGTTTCCAGTTAACCAATATGGTTTGCAGAAGCTCATTGCTGAGCAGTTTGTCAAAGAAGCCTACAAAGGCAAGCCAAAAGACTTGATAGTGCTACGTTCATCATGGATGTTTGGCAACTCTGACCATTCTTTTGTTGAGAAGTTCTTGACTAACGTGTTCAAGAAATATGCCATAGAGTCAAGTAAAGAAGATGCCAAGTCTAGCGTGAAGATCTCTGTTGCAGATGACGCCTATGGCCGTCCAACACCTGTTTGGCTCATAGCAAGCATAGTAGAGAGTGTGATGCTGAATGGCATGCATGGGACAATGGATGCACAGTATCCATGTGAGCAGATAAGCCGCTATGAGTGGGCATCTATCATATGGGAAGCATTCACTAGCGGTGAGCACAATGTAGACACTAAGTTGTGTGATCTAGTCAGCAGTCTTAGAGAAGGCATAGAAGTTGCTCCTATGCACTCAAAAGACATTGGAATTTCTATGCACCACCCTGGACAGGTCAATCATGACTGTGCAGCATTACCAATTGATGCTATGCATGCTAGTTGCTTTGCAAAAGACACATATGACTATGTCAACAAGAATTGGCTAAGATATGTAGATCTTGCTGCCAAGATGCTGCTAGAAAAGGATGGCCATGCATAAGTTCTTTGTAGATGATGCACGCAGCATAGATGACATAAATGCTGAGTACAAAGGGAAGACAATGGCAGAGATATCAAAGATTGAAGATGCTAGAAAAGAGGCAGTCAGAGATGAAGTTGATGCTCTGCATGGAGACTTCATACAGCATGACAGGACTAGGATGCTGACTGTCTAGAAGTTGATTGACTACCTCAAGACACAAGACCCAAATGCATGCATACTAGCATATGAGCAGAACTCATTTGCATACATTGAGCAATGGCCGGTCTTGCCAAATGCTGACATCTGCACCGTAGCTGAAGACAAGGCTAGAATGAGAGAAGACCTAGAGAATTGGTATAGAGGCTCACCTGGGTCAAATGCCAAGATAGACAGAGAGATTGAGCAGACTTTCAGGTATGCTAGAGACACAGATGTGATAATTAAGTTTTGCTGAGCACTAGAATGTGATACAATTGACTTAAGATGAAGATAAGGCTTATAAGTGACTTGCACATAGACATAAACCGCAACTACCCTCTTGACTTGCACAAAGATGGGGCAAATGACATGTACACTGTTGTTGCAGGAGACATCAGTGGCTTGCCAACAAAGTCAATTGAGTGGGTGAAGAATAACATCCACCAAGGAGCACTTGTGTCTGGCAACCATGATGTGTATGATGCAGATGACCCTATTGAAGAGGTGAAAGAGCAGTTCCACAAAGCATTTCCAGTCAATGGCGCCATCACATACTTTGACAATGATGTGGGTGTCATCTCTAAAGAGATTGCAGATGGCATTCTTCTAGTTGCTGATGTCATGTACACAGACTATGCTCTCAAGATTCCATGGACAAACACTACTGGCAACCCTGCTAGGAACATGATGCTAGCTGACCCATGCATGAACAGGCGTGGAGGCATGAATGACTTCCACTATGGCAGATGCAAGACAAAGTATGTTGGTGCAAATGACTACAAGTCAAAGAAGATTCTTAGAGAAGATGTCTGGAGACTAGTCCCTCAGTGGTATCTTGACCACCACAATAGAGCATTCACAGCCATTACAGAAGTCATTGAGTCAAACAAAGACAAGCAGATACTTCTTGTAAGCCACCATGGCATGTCACCAAAGTGCTTAGACGAGAACTACAGTGACTTTGATGAGCTAGCAGCATCTTACACATCTGACAAAGAAGAGTGGATAAAGGCCCACCCTAACATCAAGTGCATTGTGTCAGGTCACATACACTGCCGCAAGCAGTTCAAAGTAGGAGACTGCTTGTATGCAATGAATGCACTTGGATACTGTGACAGGCACCTCAAGCAGTACAACAAGGAGACGGCGCAGTGGGAGAACTGGACACCTAACTGCTTCATTGACACAGACAACTGGACTGTTGAGTGGCAGCACGTTGAGAACAAAGAGTGGGAAGAGACTAAGAAGAAAGCTGATGAGAAGTTCATGCAGTTTTCTAAGTTTTTCACATAATCAAACAAGAAAGAGGCTTATATATGGAAGAAGCTAGAGACACTATGCCAAACTACAAGATATGGCACTTTGGCAAGACACGTTGGGACAAGGTTGTTGATGAGAGGTTCTATGCTGTAGATGATGATGCAGCATATAAGCATCTTGTGGAGTTCTCTAACAAGACTCCTATTATGGATGGACGGTGCTTCTACTACTCAACTATCCACTACACTTGCACAGTTGATGGATCTGGCAAGCACAGTGAGATGTTTGACTTAGATGACTTAGCATCAAGAGCAATGGCAAGAAAAAGAAGCAAAAGTTGGCTAAGAAGAGCTCTAGAAGAAACTATGTTCTTCTTTGGCTACTATTTTGTTGACAGGCCAAAAGACTTCTACTATTGGGCAAGAGACTTGGTCTATCTCTTGAAGAACAAAGAGGCATACTCTAACCAATGGAATCTTGATTGGCATCTTCTTGACTCTATTGAGAGGAATGTGCCTAGTTTGATAGAGAACTCACATGCTCTTGCATTCATTGATGAGGCAATAGCTAAAGTGCATGGAAATGAGCCTGGATTTGACATTGGCCAATACCACAAAGACCACTGCATGGGGTATCCAAAGGAGATAGAAGACTTGGCAGTGCAGATCCAGAAAGAAGAGTACAGCAAGCTGCTTCTATATGTCAAGCTCTATAGATACTATGCAGACTTTGGAAACATTGACTTCAACAACTCTGAAGAAGTTGAGTTTGACAAGCAGTGGCGCCACACTCTTCCAATAAAGCAAGGGACTTATGATGAGATTGCTGACTACAAGAAGGCAATGGCATTGTCAAAAGAGTATTGGGACAAGATTTGGGACTGGATGAAGGCCTACGGGCAGAAGTTGAATGACTAAGGAGATATTGATATGGGTGCGCTTAAGAGATTTTGGCATTGGTTGAGATGTGAAGACGCGGATGGCAAGTCTACATATGACAGAAATCCACTAGGGATACCGCCATTTCGATATTCAGAGCGGATCAAGTATTTTCCTTGCCATGGCAAGATTGGCAAAGAAGACATCTTGCAGCTGTCGCACAAGCTTGAGAATGGAGAGTATGAGACGTGCTATGTCACGGTCAAGCAGCTCAAAGATGCAATATTGGAGATGGCATGATAAAGACTACAGACAAGTTTGTGCTGTTCTACACCGAGTGGCCAAGCAACTTTGCTAAGACATCATTTGTGTGGGAAGCTTTTGGAGAGTCACACCACTTCTTCTGCACAGAGCAGGCATTCATGTGGGCAAAGGCAAAGTACTTCAATGATGAAGACACAGCACACGCAATCCTCTTAGAAGACTCAGACCCTATGACATGCAAGAGCCTAGGGCGGATAGTGGCCAACTATGATGACAAGCAGTGGAGCTTAGTTAGGTACAGCTTCATGCATGATGTCAACTATGAGAAGTACAAGCAAGACTTGAAGTTGAGAGATAAGCTCTTAGACCCACAGTTTGATGGCAAGACATTTGTTGAGGCAAGCCCTACAGACAAGATTTGGGGAATTGGCTTGGCACAGAGTGACCCAAAAGCAGAAGATGAGCACAACTGGAAAGGGCAGAATCTTCTTGGTAAAGCTATCACACAGGTTCGAGCTGAGATCATCCATGACTTCTGTAGATGACCATGAAGCTAGTTGGCTGGACATACATTGAGCAGTGCATGCCTTGGACCAAGGTGTTTGAGGTAGATGTAGCCTACAACAAAGACTTCTCTTTTGTGCCAATAGAAGAGATGGAGAAGGCGTTTATCCACTGTGACTTACGTGGATTTGTTAGAGATGCAACTGGAATTCCAAGAGAGTTCACTTACATGCTAGACATGATGTTCAATGTATATGGTGTAGACATCAAGAATGCATTCAGCGAACGTGGCAGTGTTGTATTCAATGGACACTTTGTAAGATGCTTAGATGATATGTCTGATCTTAAAGAGATTGCAAAACACAAGCCAAAGCACAAGTCAGGATCAGATGCAAATGTCACAGTCATAGACAATAGATATGTCTACTTCAACTGCACGTCATATGACTTCTACAAGTCGTGCCAAGATGCTATTGCAAAGAAGCTGGGATCAATAAATCTTGGTGGCTGGCTAGTGAAGATAGGCGAATATGAAGATGTTGACTAGCTCTTGAAAGAGATTCTATGAAGATCGACACAGCATATGGAAGAGACTTAGATGACTCTATGCTAGAGCAGCTGCAGTACATGGAAGCAGATGCGTGTGCACAGTATGCTAGTCTAGATGCTAAGCCAAATGAGATAATCATTGGTGGAATTCCATCTGAGACATTGAGGCAGTTCAAGAAGAGGACTGCCAACACACTGTTCTTGATGAAGACAAAGAAGACAAAGTCTAGAAAGACAATGCTCATTGGAATGGCATGCATATCAAAGAGAGGTAGAGCATCTAGCATGTACTTGCACACAGTCTTTGTCAAAGCTCTCTACCGTAGAAAAGGCATTGGAACAGCTCTAGTGAAGAAAGCGCTGTCAACAGCAAGGCGCAATAGCCATAGTCTCTTCCTCACAGTGAACCCTTTGAACAGCAGCGCTGTGCATCTCTATGAGTCGCTTGGATTCAGCATATGCAAAGAGCAGTCTTTGCATATGGAGTTCAACGCCAATAGAAAGTCTGCAGAAAGAAAGCCATGCTGTCTGCATGGCTGACTTATCAAAGATGCCAATTGATGGCATCAATCACTTTGCTTCTTTGCTGTTCTTCAAGATGTCAACCAGCTTGGCAATGTCTGTCTCGTTCTTTATTGCTTCTGCTATTGCCTTCTCATCTTCTGCACTTAGCTCGTCATCTTCATAGACTTGCATGAACAATGATGTCCACAAGTTTATCTTTGCTATGGCAAGCTTTGCATTTTCCCAATATTTTCCACCTTTCTTAGACGCATATGCAAGAATGCTAGCAATTGCTTTTGCAACCAGTGAGCAGAGTGCATCAACATCTAGAAACTTCATGAACACTGCAATTATTGTCTTTGTCATATTACACCTCGTTGTCTGTTGTTAGTCTTGTCTATTGTATTTACTTTTGAGTTTAGTCTTTAGTAGAATAGTTTACAATTTCACTATACAAACAAATGCACACACGCAAAGAAAGAAGCATAGACAATGCCAGAGACAACTACAATAGACACAACTAGCACTAGTACTGTTGACATGGCCATAAAGCCATCAACTGGAGACAAGATCAAGGGTGTATGTGACATCGTGTTCTTGATTGACGCGACTGGCAGCATGCAGCCTGCGATTGATGACTTGAAGCGCAACATCAAGATGTTTTTCAACCAGCTTGCTAAAGGTGATGACAATGGCAATGCAATCGTTAAAGATTGGCGTGCACGCGTAATTGGATATCGTGATGTCAATGTTGACAATGAATGGTACATTGACAATCCATTTGTCCGTGACCCTAAAGAGATTGAGCGCCAGCTTGATGCTATTGAGGCTGATGGCGGTGGTGATGAGCCTGAGTCACTGCTTGATGCTCTTTACAAGGTTGCTAAGTTTGGAAGCACCCCAAAGATGGCACAGGAAGAAGACCCCACAATGTGGCGCTACCGCTCTGAGGCAGCTCGCATTGTGATTGTCTTCACTGATGCGTCATTCCACCCTACAACTTCTCTTGGCGAGGCACCAAACCTTGACTGGACAGAGATTGCAAATCTTGTGATGCAGGAGAAGCTTCGTCTTTCAATCTATGCACCTCAGATGGACTGCTATGACAACCTCAGCCAAATTGACAAGTGTGAGTACATGCCAATTGAGTTTGACCCTGAAGTGAAGAATGACGCTGTCTATAAGCTACGCGACTTCACTGCTGACACAGCAAACTTCCAGAAGACGCTTGAACAGCTTGCAAAGACGGTGTCTGTAAGTGCGGTTGCAGAAGTGCTTTAAGGAGACTACTAATATGGCAGGTAGAGAGACAGCAGACATTGTGTTCTGCATTGATGCATCTGGCTCAATGTCTAGTGCAATTGATGGCGTTAAGAAGAACATCAAGAAGCTAGTAGACTCACTTGAGTCTACTCCAAACACTACGTGGGATGTGAGGTTTGACTTCTTAGCATATTCAAACGTTGATACAGAGTCAAACTACAGGCTTGAGTCTGTGAAGACAAGCGGCAAAGATCTTCTGAATGAGGTCTATGCTAGTGACCAGCAGAGTGGAAGCAAGTTGTTCACAAGCAATGTTGAAGAGTTCAAGCGTGCATTGAACAAGATCAAAGTTGAAGGCGATGAGACTACTATTCCAGCGCTTGACATTGCTGCAGACTTTCCATTCCGTGATGCTTCAACATGCCACCGTGCAATTGTTCTTCTGACTGATGAGGTCGTTGACACTGGCTGCTACAAGGATGAGTCTAAAGCTAAGCTTATGGACTTGGCTCAGAAGCTCCAGAACAAGAAGATTGCACTGTACATGGTGACGCCAAACTGTGATGAGTATGACACCCTTTCACAAGCTGACCGCTGTGAGTGGAGCATCAGCAATGACGAGGGAATGGAAGACATTGACTTCTCTAAGCTGATGCAACGCATTGGCAGGTCAGTTTCAATGTCTCAGACGCAAGGAACTTCAAAGAGAGATGACTCACCAAAGCCGCTGTTCAACGAGAGCACATGGCACTCTAATGGTGGAAAGTTTGTAGAGCTTGACATATAAAAAGGCAACTTATGGGCTACATAGCTAAAGTAGGTGACTATGTCAAAAGCGAGAACAACACATACCAGATTCTCGCTGAGATAAACAAAGGCGGCTTTGCTGATGCTTACAAAGCAGTGTCTGATGATGGCACGATTGTGTTCTTGAAGCAGTACAAGTCTCCAAGCAAGCTTGTCCCTTGGTTCAAGCCATACTTCAAGTATGAGGCTGAGCTCAATAGACGGCTAAAAGAAGATGCTGTCCTTCAAAATGCAACAGTGTATGCTAGTGAAGTGTTCTGCTCTAAAGTGTGGAAAGATGACAGGCATTCTCTTTGGACTAACAATGAATGCTTGTTCCAAGTGTTTCCATTCATTTCAGGCAACACAAACTTAGCTGACATGATCCAAAAAGGGTTCAAGGTCTTTGACTGGCACAAACGGCTTTATGCTTGCACAGTGTTTGCATTTGCCTTGAGAAAGCTGCATGATGCTGATGTCATCCACTGTGACCTCAAGCCAGAAAATGTCCAAGTCAAGCTTGATGACACGATTGCCATCAAGTACCGCCCGCTTCTTGTCGACATGGACTGGTCAATTCTGTCTGACAAGAAAGCTCCTTGGCATGGAAAGCAGGGCTATGTTGGAACAGTTGGATACAGCTCTCCTGAGCACCTGAGGAATGAAGCTCCACTTGAAGCATCAGACGTGTTCACTGCTGCAGTGATCATATGTGAAGTCATGGCAAATGCACATCCATTTGGGTCGCATCTTGGCCAAGATGACTTCAATGAGTATGTTCTTTCAGGAAAATGTGACTTTGAAGACAAAAGCAAGATACCCTTTGCAGGAGAAGTCACTGACAAGTTCCGTGAGTTGATATTCAATGCACTAGACATAAAAGCCAGCAAGCGCCCAACAATGGCAGACATCCATCTTGAGATGATGGCAATGTGCAAAGCCGCTGGAAAGCCAAAGGCATCAATAGAGCCTATCAAGCTAGTGCCAGATGAGAAAAAGCCTATTGGCAAAGTCAAGAACTACAAGCCAAAGAGCACGAAGAAGCCAATGCCAAAGCCTACTGCTCATTGTGGATTAAGGCCACTTGACAAGATAACTCTTGTTGGTGACAAAGGAGTCTTCAGCACACGTCTTGAGTTCGTTGTTGACCAAAGTGTATTGAGGAACATAACTTCATTTGCCAAGTATGCTGACAGCTATGAGCAGTTCAGGATTGTGCCGCGTAATGGAACATCTTGGTGGGCATATGGAAATGAGAATGCAACAAACTTGACTTTCTTGAATGGGCACAAGCTAAGTGCATCGTGTGAGCAGTTGAAAGATGGCGATGAGCTTCAGCTGAAAGGGAAGTCGAGTGGAAAGCTTGTGTCTATTGCCAAAGTGGAGATAAAGTGATGGCTACATGCCCACAATGTGGAACTGAGCTTCTTCCTGGATCTAATGGATGTCCAGCGTGTGGATATGGCGCTAGGACAAAGATAATGCTAAGTGGCTCAACTGGGATGCTAAGCTCAACTATTGATCTTGAGTTTGGAAAGGCAATTGGCCAAAAGGTTGTAGGTGAAGATGCAAAGTACATGGAAGACTTGCAGTTCTTCTTGAGAGTCAGAGATGACCAATGGTTGATAAAGCCATACCCTAGACAGAAGAACCCTATGTTCTTGAATGGATCTCAACTTGCAGTAGAGACTGTTCTCAATGATGGAGACAGACTGTCTTTAAAAGAAAAAGCTGCATTCATTGACATAAAGATATCACACTAAAGAGGAAAAAACTATGGCAAAATGGATTGAGTGGTTGTTTGGTGAAGAAGAGAAGAAGCCTATTGTGGCTCCACCAATTGTTGACCCTAAAAGAATAACAATGGTGAAGTCACATACTATTGTTGGCTCTATTGAGACTAGTGCATATGCTGCCAACTACAATGGACTAGTCAAGTGGTTGAAAGACAATGAGTTCAAAGTTGCAGACCGTCTGTTGAAAGATGATGCAATTCTCTCTCACCACATCATTTCACTGCGTCCTGCATGCAGAGGTGGCTGCTTTGCGCATGGACCAGGCTGCTTTGGAACTAAGAAGCCAAATGAGGCAGTGTATCTACTTGGTGACACGCATGGAGACTTTGAGTCAATGGTTGCTGTGCTTGACACTATCATTGACACTGCGAAGGTATATGGAAACAATGAGCCAACAATATATCTTCTTGGTGATGTGCTTGACAGGAATGGCGAGACATGCATGCTTGAAGCTGTGTTCATCATGGCAGTCATGCAGAAAGCTCTGCCTACACAGTTTGCCAAGTACAACAGCGTAAAGCTTGGCATTGTCAAAGGTGACCATGACGTTGCATTGAAGTGGGACATGTCAAAGAAGTTCTCAGCCGGCGTAAAGCCAGCAGACTTCTGCGATTGGCTTAATGCTCGTATGGAAGCGCACAAAGTCAAAGGAGCATATGTTGAAGAGTACTCATACATTGGACGTGCATGGATTCGTCTAATGCAAGAATGCCCAGCTGCTGCATTTCTTGATGAGTTTGGGACACTGCTCTCGCATGGTGGAATTCCACGTTCTGACATCCAGAAGATGATGAGTGAAGGCATCCCTTACCTTATGCAGAGTCAAGGTGCAGCAACAGACTTTGAATGGTGCAGAATGGTTGATGCCAAGAACAAACTTCTCAACCGTGGCTCAAAGACATCTGAGATTGGATTTGGTGAGTTTGCCTCATTCAATGCATTGATGGGTGGAAAGATAAAGAGGTTTGTGTTTGGGCACCAGCATCCTGCCAAAGGATTTATGCGTCTTGACAAATGCTATCCTGGCTATGATGTGTTCTGCATATCTTCTTTCAGGAAAGATGACACAATTGGAGGGCCTACTGTCCCTTACTACTGCAAGATAAGTGCAGACAGAGCAGATGTCTATTGCTTGCAGCCAGTCAAGTATGTTGTCAAACTTGAAGAGACTTCAGCTGACAAGACAACTGCTGCTAAAGTAGATCCACCAACCGTGGCATCACCGATGCCATCATGTCCTGCTCCAAGTCCAGCACCAATTTGGCAGAACAAGACTTCAGTGCAATAATGAAGTCTAGTAGATCTACATCTTAAGAAGCACACTAAGGAGAACTATACATATGAAGTTGAAGACATATAGAAATCGATGCAACACATGTGGAACAACAATAACATCATTGAAGAGAGCAACTTTCTGTGAAGCTTGTGGGTCAGATGACATGACAGTATGCGCATGTGGAAAGACATTTGACATAACATCTCTTTTGATAAAGATAGCAATTGGTGCTGTAGTAGTTGGAACGCTACTGTTCATAGCTTTCTAAAGAATAGACATTGCTATGACCGTGAAAGAGCTAAGAGATGCGCTTGACAACTACATCAAGAAAGATTCACCAGATCTATGGCAGTTGAATGACTGCGATGCTGATGCTGCAGCATATGAAGAAAGATGCACAGAACGTGGAAATAGAGAAGTCATCATTCTTGATGATGGAATGCAGCCAAAGTACTTCAATGTAGACAGTGCATTTGGCACATCTAGGCCAAAGCAGTCAACATTGGACAAAGCGTGCTACCGCATGGAAGAGGTCTTTGCATTGTGCATAGACTTGACACAGTGAACTATACTAGAAGACAAGTGTTTTGATGTGCTAGACACTGTTGTTTATGTTTTCTAGAGATGTTGTATAATAACTTAAACAAAATAGAGGAGATAATGCAATGGAACCTATCATAACATCGTTGATTGAGACTGACCAGTACAAACTGAATATGTGGCAGGTGTTTCTGCACCAGTTCAACAAAGACAAGGTTGTTTGGGCATTTAAGTGCAGGAATCCTGGTGTCAAGTTCACGCCCTTGATGATCGCCGAGATCCGCCGGCAGATTGACTACTACTGTACATTGCGATTCACTGAAGATGAGCTTCAGTATTTGCAGAAGAACCTTCCTTGGCTGACTGAAGACTTCATTGACTATCTACGCCACTGGAATCCTCGTCGTGATGAGATATTCATCAATGAAGGAGATGTCCAGGCATACAATGACTGTGGACTTGCTATTGAGTGCCGTGGCTTCCAAGTGAATGTCTCGCAGTATGAGATTCCAATTCTTGCAATTGTGAATGAAGTCTACTTTGCCTACACCTATGGTGAAGGCAGGCTTGACATTGAGTTCCAGAAGCGGACAATGCAGAAGTTTGAAGATCTCAAAATCGGGAAGTATGATGTTGGAGCTTTCTCGGAATTTGGTCTTCGTCGCCGCTACTCGAAGAAGATGCAAGATTGGCTGATTAACTACATTGTTGACCAGAAGATTCCTGGCTTTGTTGGAACTTCGAATGTTGCTCTTGCTAAGAAGTATGGAGTCAAGCCAGTTGGAACAATGGCTCACGAGATGTTTCAACTGATGCAAGGACATCATGAATACAATCCAGCTTATGCTAACATGCTTGCTATGAAGGCATGGACAAAGGAGTTTGAGACAGACAATGGAATCGCATTGACTGACTGCATCACTACTAACTGCTTCTTACTGGACTTCAACAAGACATTCACGAGGATGTTCAATGGTGTTCGTCATGACTCTGGAGATCCAATTGCTTGGGGTGAGAAACTGATTGCTCACTTCCAGAAGTTTGGTATTGATCCTAAGACGAAGACACTTTTATTCTCGGATTCGCTTGACTTTGAGAAGGCAACTGCAATCAAGAAGCACTTCAATGGAAGATGTGGCATTGCATTTGGAATTGGAACTTGGTTGTCAAATGACTGTGGAGTTCCTGCTTTGAACATTGTCCACAAGATGGTTGAGTGCAATGGTGCACCTGTTGCAAAGATCTCGGATGTGCAGGGCAAGGGAATGTGTCGTGACAATGAATATGTCAGCTATCTTCAGCGCTGCATTGACTGGCGCTTGAGGCATGAGTGACATAGGCAAAAATAAGAAAAGACATATGGCAAAAGATTTGAACCAGCTTTGCATTGACTTCCAGACAAAAGACCGAAAGCATCGGCCAAACTACAAGAATCCAGATGGTTTTGAGCCATGTCCATTCTGCGGTGCAGTGCCTCACATTAGAGTAGAAGATGACGAAGGCAACTGCCATGACTATGACCCAGACTATGAGAAGAACCCTTGGTCAGGACTATGGTATGTGATTGAGCATACTCGTGACTATGGTCGTGCTAATGCGCTTAAGAACACTGGTGACATTCCTGCAACTAAAGACTGCTTGATAGCTACTGAAGGATTTGAGTGGTGGGGATTCGGCACCGTTCCACATGTTGGTGGAGACAACGCCGTATTCAAGTCACGAAAAGAAGCTGTTTCTTGGTGGAACAAGATGGTGGCAAGGTGCTATAGCCATTCTAGTAGCCAAAGCTAACCATATCATTTTATGGCAGAAGTCAAGATAGAGTCATTAACTCCTACTAGCTATAGACTAGTAGATGTTCTACCTTGCACTAGCAAAGATTTGCCAAATGTGCCAAGCAAATCTATAGAAGTTGTTGTCAAAGACTTGATGAGCACCGCAAATGACAAGCAGATGGATGTCTTGTCTGCTATTCTTCAAAGCGTCAATGACACAGCATCTAGAGCAATAGACAACATGGCATTGACTCGTGAGGAGCAAGAGGCTCTTGACGAAAGACGCACTAGAATAGAGAAGATTCGCCAACTACTAGAAGACAAGAAACTTGAAGAAGATGAAGCATTGAAGATGCTTGAGCCGCTGTTGTCAACTGATGACAGAGAACTGCTTAAGGCTCAACTAGTAGCACACAGCTCAACATTTGTATAACTTAGAAGGAGTCAAGATGCCGCACAGAGTAGGAAAGAAGTGGAAGTGGGGAAACATTGAGCGGAAGTCTAAAGAAGACCTTCACAAGACAGTGTATGGAATTTGGATGAAGAATGGCTCGAAAGGCAGCTTCTCCAAGTTCTGGAAGACTGGCAAAGTCGATGAAGCTGAAGATGCGGTTAGTGAGCTAGACAAGCTTCAGTCAAAGATGGTCTTCAAGAAAGTCCCACGTGACAAGCTAGTGCCATTGCTTGATGAGATTGAGACATACAATGAGAGCAAGCGCTTCAAGAGAGAGCAGTTTGAGAAGTATCTTGGATCTGACAAGATGATTGACCGTGAAGACAAGTCAATGTACTATGGCTTGTTCAGCTTAGATGGCCATTGTCTTGCATTGTCATACTTGAACAAGACACCAGGTGAATGCATCTTAGTAGCGCAGATATCATGCGTGGTGCCAAGCTATGGTCGACTGCTGCTCCAAGACATCATCAACAGAAGTGGTGCTATGTGGCTTGCAGCTGATCCAACTGCATCAAAAAGTCTGCTTGAGTACTATAGGACATTCAATCTTGAAGAAGTTGCCTTAGCGCACTCTAAGTGGGCAGATGGCAAAGAAGAGCACTTCTTCTTGAAAGCAGATGGAGAAAATAGGCAGAAGATCATAGACAAAATTCAAGATGCATCTAGTGCAAGATGAGATTGCGCATCCATTGATAGAAAGGCCATCTATATGAAGTACCGTTTTGCAGAAAGTCGAAAAGCAAAGAAGCTTGACTTAGAGAAAAGACTAGACAGAATATGCTACCAATATTCACATAGCAGTAGTTGGCATGAATTTAGAGTGAATGTGTCTCTAGATGGATATAAGATGTCTTTCATAGAAGTGGTGAGCTTCTTCATCTACTATGCTAGTAGAAACTATGGAGACATTGTGGTAGCTTTATTGGCATGGCCAATAGCTGCGCTTGTCTTCTCTCTAGTTTGGATATATTCTCCACCGACTGCATCTATATCTGATGTGATTGGAAAGTCTCTTGCATGCGGGCTAGCGTCTATTCTAGCAACAGTAATCACAGTAATAGCTCCATATGCAGTCATAGTTGCTTCATTGAAAAAAAGAATTGGAGACTAGAGCAGTCTAGCACTAGACATATGGCAAAAAACGCAATAGAAGAAGATGCTAGAGAGCGTGTCATAGCACTAGCTAAGCGCAACAAGATGTATTTTGTTGTGTGGGAAGGGCACTTTGGCAGATATCTTGTAGCTATGCACAACACTAGAGGGAAGACTCCTAATGTCTACAGTGTCATGTATGAAGCATTCTATGACTTTACAGATGGAGATGATGCGGCATTTAGGATAGATCTACCAAGTAGTTTTGAGTGGAAAGATCTTTTGAGCATAGTGAAAGCAAACTTGCCAACAACGAAGAGTAGACAGGAGAAGACATGAAACAGAAACACAAATATGTAGTCTTTGGTGGGACTTTTGACCCATTTACACTTGCGCACAAAGAAATCGTGGACAAGCTGTATAAAGACTTTGGCGTGTATAAAGTCATAATTGCGCCGTCTTTCGTCAACTGGTACCGCAAAGACAAAGAGCCTTGGATGGACTTTTGGCAAAAACAGCGCACGGTTGACAACATGCTGAATTACAGGAACTTCAACCATGACTATTGGTTCTGGTTTGAAGACTATGAACGTTCTTTGAACTGCAAGACAGATGCTATGAAAGCTGAGTTCAACAAGCGTGGTTTCATTGACACATTGCTTGACATCAAGACTTGGTTCAAAGCCGGAAGTGAGGCAGATGAGCAAGAGTGGTATTTCTGCATTGGATCTGACCAGCTTGCATTCTTCAAGAACTGGAAGATGTGGGAAGAGGTGCTCAATCAGGCACAGATGATTGTCGTGCAAGGCAGAGGTGGCAAGAATGTTGAGTCAGACATACCACACATTGAGCTGAAGATTGATGAAAAATTCTTGAACTACTATTCTGCTTCTGAAATCAGAGAGCAGTATAAAGCAGAAGGAAAGACACCTGATGACTATATCGAGTGGGCATACAATGCTTTTGCTCGCGACAATTCAGTAACTGAATTGCTTCATACTCCTATATTTGATGTCACTAAAGGACCAGAAACTGACAGTGGCTTGAAGCCAATCAAGATAAAAGCTCCTGACTGGGTGTCTATCATGGTTGAGAAAGATGGAAAGCTTCTTGTTGAGAAGCAGTTCAGGTATGGAGCTGATGACTTCATTGAAGAATTTCCGTGTGGCATGGTAGAGAAAGGTGAAGATCCTCTTGATGCAGTAAGACGTGAGCTTCTTGAAGAGACAGGAATAGATGTCATCAACAAGAAAGACATTGTGAAGCTTGGCCAGACAAATCCAAATCCTGCATTCATGACAAACACGATGCACTACTACTATGTCTGCCTTGACTATTCATCATGGGAGCTGCGCAAGCAGAAGCTTGATGAGCATGAAGAGATTGAGCTAAGCTGGAAAGACAAAGACAGATTCATGTTTGACTTAGCTGATGATGCACATGCATGTGGAAAGACGCAGGTCCCGGCAATTGCGCTTGCTATGGTGAAGCTTTATGAGAACTCTTCCAACTATCCTTCTTGTGGAGCTTGACATGAAAACGTTGTATGAAGCAATTGCACTTGAAGAGCTTGCAGATGAAGACTGGAAGACACAGGCTGCAAGGAAATATCCAAACATTCCAAGAGGCTCAATAGTCAATGTTCTCCAAGAAGACTACTACAACTTCTATGGTGGGCCATGGACAAGAGTAGAGTGGAGTGGAAATTGGTATTGGGTGAATCCAGACAGCATCAGAAGAATCAACAAAGATGGACATAAACACGCTTGATGTAACACTTTCGGGCTATCCAGCATATGAGTATAGACTTCCAAATGGTGATTGGCAGTATTTCCACCACAGCAAGTTTGAGTATTTTTGGAAGCCGTACAAGAAGCCAACCATAAAAACACTGAACCTCATCAATGTTGAGTCATTTGAGAGCTTGTCATATCCAATAGTTGACATATCTATCAAAAGCAATCCAATGTCTTGGTTGAAGAGATTTTGGTATTCTGGATGGTACAACAGCAAGTTGTACAGTACTAGCATAAATGTCACTGGCATGAAGACTGTGACTAAGGTCACTATGCGGTCTAAAGAGACTTACATCATAGATGAAAGTGTACAATGCTTGAAGAATGCCATTGATGCGTGTGTATGGTATGCAGATGCAAAATATTTAGTTTAAGCAAATGCATTTCATGTTATAGTTTAAAACATAAATACAGTGAATAGTACACCTATGAAATACAACACGCCTATGAATGGATTCTACGACTTCACTCCTGAGTTAGCTTTTGATGTGATTAGGCCACGATGGCAGGAGTGGGATGCTCAAGTCAAGCCTAAGACTTATGTCATTGGCATATCTGGTGGCATTGACTCTACTTGTGTAGCTGCTCTAGCTTGCAAGATCTTTGGCAAAAATCGAGTTGTTGGCGTCTCCTTGCCTTGTGATGGCCAGAAGGACATGGAAGATGTCAACAAAGCTTTTGCATGGCTTGGCATCAGGCGCATGACACTTGACATTGGTGACGCATTTGCTTCTTTAAAGAATGGCATTGAGAACAATGGAGTTGAGCTCACTGATGTCTGCAAGACAAACATGCCTGCTCGTTTGAGGATGACTGCTCTCTATGGAGTAGCCCAGTGCCTTGGCGGTGTGATGGTCAACACTTGCAACCGGTCTGAGAGCGTTCTTGGAAATGACACTTTGTTTGGTGATGACTGCGGCTCTTATGGGCCTATACAGAAGCTCACTAAGACAGAAGTGAAAGCCATTGCTGCTTGGCTAGGAGTTCCAGATGATCTTGTCAACAAGACTCCTATTGATGGACTTCAGCCTCTTTCTGATGAGGACAGACTTGGAATCACTTATGCCAAAGTTGATGACTACATCCGCTCTACTGGACCAGCCAGTGTAGAGGAAGAGAAGTTGATTCTAAGCAAGTTCACTAAGAACATGTTCAAGATGCAGATTGTTCGAGTTCCTGGACCAGAGTTTGGACATTTTCCAGACAAGCTTCGCGCCAACTATGGAATATGATGCTGCTTGAAGAAGAGAAAGATTTAGCAAAGACTGTTGAGCAAGTTCTTAAGCATGCATCTGATCCTAAAGCTCAGAGAATTAGCTTGAGAGCAGCTCTTAAGCTCTACTACAGCATGGGTCATCGAAATGGCTACAATGAAGCAATGGCAGATGCTAAAGCTGGAAAAGACAAAAGAGTTGTTGCTCACTTGAACTGAACAAATGGACAATAGAGCTATCATACGAGCTATAGACAATGTCTTAGACAATTGGGCAAAGCTTGACAATGAGCACAGAGGCTCTTTGTATGGCAATGCAGTAGCATCATTGACTAGTTGGAAAAAGAAGCTAGAGGAGACCACATGACAGTAGAAGCTACAGTGCAAGAGATGTTTGACAAGCACCCTCAACTATTCTCGACACGAGAAGAGTGCTTTGACTATCTCTTCTGCACAATTGGAAATGGATATGAGTGGAAGTGGGGCCAACTAGTCTACCATGAAAAAGGTGATCCAGATTGGGATGAGGAGGCAGAGAAAGAGCGCAATGAAGATGACTATGCCAAATCTCATGTGAAAGCTTGCCAGTCTAAAGAGAACATAGAGGCAAAGAAGAAGCGTGAAGAGCTTTGGGTGAAGTGTGGAATGCTTGACAAAGTTGATAGGCACTGTTGGTACCCTCTCAGCAAGATGTACTCTAGGCTATTCACAATTCCAATTGATGCCAAAGAAGACTGGAAAGCTGCAGTTGAAGAGTGCAAGAAGATGCTAGAGAAAGATGGCATAGACTGGAGAAAAGCACAGTGATGGCTAAGGTAGTCTATCTTGTTGGATTCATCTATCTGGTTGGATTTGCCTTAGCATTATGTTTCTTCATCTGGTGGAACAGCTTAGAAGAAAATGCTGTGTACCGCAGAAATGAAGACTTGAATGCCAGAATGTTTGACATATGTCTTTGCTCTGCGTTTTGGCCATTGTTTGCCATAGTGCTGTTTGGCATAGTGCTAGATGCCATCAACTCTTTGAAGCTGGCAACCACTAAAGATGGCTACTCTTCTCGGCACATGGAACTACAAAAGTGAATGCGATTGCAATGAATGAAGATGATGTTATATGTTTGAGCCATTGACAACACGAGAATTGAACCAACTGCTCCACATGGCAGTTGAGAAGCACAAGCTTGACCCAAGTAGAACATACATAGAGATCACTTGGTGGGACAAAGTGTTCAAGCCAATGACACAGCTTGATGGCAATAGAAGCAAGAGCAAGTCATGGAGCATACTTGTATTTGGCAAAGAGGAGTGCAGCACCTTCTACAAGAGAAGTGATGGGCTTGTCATCCCTACTGGATTTTGGATTTGGAAAGATGCCTGTTATGCTGACCAAGTAGTGCGTAGGCCAAATACAGTAAAGTGGCTCATGGACAACCAAATGCTTCTAGAGTTTGAGACTGCAAAGTTCTTGTTCTCAAACTCACCGATAAACTACTATGTTGACATCAATCCATTCAAGACTTGCGTCTACAAGAACCGTGCTGGTGACAGCATACTAGCTCTATATGCTGAAGACAGAGATGGTGGAGAGTGGAGGCCATTCTCTGACATGCAGCCGTCATGCATAAGGTTGATTGATGACAATGTGTGAAACACTATAAAGGTACAATTCAAATATGGAAGGTACAATACAAATATGGAACTATTGAAAGCAATTGGCATCATAGCATCGATAGCAGTAATAATCTTGTTGGCTTTTCCATCGAGATATAGAAGCATTAGAAATGACTATACACGAAAGATTGTAGTTGATGACTCATCTAAAGTTGAGCAAGCCATCTCAAATGCTGTCAATGATGTTGTCTCAAGAGACTTCATTGTCAAGACAGTAGATGTGAAGTTTGACTGGTTAGATGAGAAGTATGTCATCTCTTGTGGTGGCATAGACCGTGGAAATCTATTGGCAAAGTGAGTCATGAGACGAGTGTTCATAATACGCAAAGACTTGCACCTCAAGCCTGGAAAACTTGCAGCAATGGTTGGCCACTGCTGTGAAGCTTATTGGACTAATCTGCTGAAGTCGTCTCCTTGTGTTGACAATGAGTTTGACACTCTATTGTCAGAAGATCCATGGCGTCCTGGCCAACCAGCTGTATACAAGCACCCAGATGTCTGTAAGAAAGCACAGAAGGCATTTAAAGCTGGGGAAAAGTACTTCAAGGTCAAGAAGCAGTTTTCAAAGAACAGCGTGAGCGTCACCGTTGAGATTCCAAAGGACATTTGGAATGACTATGTGAACAGCATCTTCACAAAGACAATATGTGAAGCTAGGAATCTTGACAACATGAAGAAGCGAGCACTGCCTGTCATTGAAGAGCTTGGCCTCAAAGAAGGATCTGACTATGGGTATATCAATGACAAGTGTCTCACTGACTTGACGCCAGAGAACAAAGACGGCACTTGCACCATTGGCATGTGGTTCAAGCCACTTCCAGATGAAGTAGCACACAAGATAAGCAAGAAGTTCCAGCTCTACAAAGACTAAAGATCATATTGAGAGGAAGACATTGAAGAGATGTTTAACAACTATTGTCATGCTTGCAGCATTGACTAGCTTTAGCATGACAGTAAAAGAGAGAGTTGCGGTTGCAGCAGTAGACATTGCTAAGATTGCTGAGCTGATGCCAGAGAATAAAGATGAGCGAGACCAGTTTAGAACTGAGCTGCTTTCCATGCTTGACAAGATGCCGGTTTCGCCGAAGGAGAGAGGCAGGAAGATTGTAGCAGCAAAGAAAGCATTTGCTGACTTTCAGGAGAAGGAGAGGGGCAGCAAAGTCATTCTGTGTCCGATTGCCGCATCTAAGACTTTTACAGGAGCAATGGCACTCGACTTTACTTCTTCTCAAACAAACTATGTCGCATCAACTAACAATATGGCATTGACAAATGCTGTTCACAGTCTAGGTAGTATGTTTTAACGTTGCATGTTTAATCACTGACCACTTCATAGTATAATCTCAATAAAGGATAAGCATGACATATTTGATAGTTGGCATTGGCATCATTGTATTCATTTGTTGGATTGCATGGGAGTTGAAGCATGCACCAGTGATAAATGAAGACTTCATGATATTCAACATAGATGATGCTGAAGATGACGAGCAAGACTCTAAGTATATTGAAGGCAAGGAGAATAATGGAGACTAAAAACGGCAAAAGCAAGCAGAAGTACTATCTTGGAAAGCTCAATTTAAATTGGGCAGATGAGATTGACATGGTGTATTTTGATGTGTTCACTGAAGCTAGCAAGAAGAGGCTTGAAGACAAGCTACGTGAACTTGGCAGCAGTGAGATAACACTATGCTTTGGGACAAATGAAGATGGAGACTACTCTGGAAATGATCTTCTTGACTCAATTGAGTGGATAGAGATTCTAGATGAGACTACTAGAAAATTCATCAAAAAGAATGTCTGTGACTATGACAACTCATTAGACCATATTCTTGAAAGTCTATGGGATGATGAAGAATATGATGACATAGATGAAGATGAAGATGAAGATGAAGATGAAGAGATAAATGAGGAGGACTTATGAAAGCAATAGTGTTTGTAGATGTCCAGAAGGACTTTGTGAAGGGTGGAAAGCTTGCATTTGGCTATCCAACTGAAGACAATCTCCAGAAGATTGTTGACTATGCAGAATTGTGTGCAGATGATGATGACGCAGATTGCAAGATCTATGCAACTCGTGACACGCATAACACAGACTACATGAAGACGCTTGAAGGACAAAAGCTTCCTGTTGAGCACTGTGTCGAAGGGACAGATGGTTGGCAGATTGTTGATCCTCTAATGGATGTCCTTCTTGGAAAGGCAACTTTTGTCAACAAGCCTACATTTGGCAGCTATGACCTTGCTGACATAATTGTAGAAGACTTTGGCAAGGATGGTCCTGAAGAGATCATCATTTGTGGCTATGACCTCTCGATCTGTTGCCTTGCGAATGCAGTTCTTCTTAGGGCTAAGTTCCCTAATGTGAAGATCACTGTCAGGACTGACCTTTGTGGTGATGTTGACAAAGCTGCATTTGACGCAGCTGTCAAGGTTCTGCAGATGCAGCAGATAGAGACCGCAAACAACTAATAGGCAGACAAACAAATCCTAGAAAAAGACAATATAAGTAAACAACAAAAGAAAGATAAAACATATGTTTGATAACATGTTCAATGGTGTGATGGGCAAGATCAAGCCTGGCTGCTGCCGACTTGGAATGAATGGACGCATTGCAATAAAGACGTCTGATGGCTATAAGACTTTTGACCCAAAGACGGGCAATGTGACAAACTGCTCTAACTTTGTGCTTGATGTCATGGACGACATGTTCATGGTAATCCCTACCCGCAAGCTGAAGGAAGGTGACATTGTCCTCATCAATGGCAAGCCAATGTACATTCTTGAGGTCAAGGCGAAGAACCGTGTTGAAGCAATGAACTATGAAGACAGCACAATCCAGACAGTGATTCCAGAGCGTCACGCAATCATGGGCCGTCGTTTCTATGGCAAGATTGTCTCGCTTCTTGGATCTGGCTTTGGCGCTGGCAAAGGTGGCTTCTTCAAGAACATGCTCAAGCTCAAGATGATGAGCAGCATGCTAGGTGGCAACAACAATGCTGATGGCATGCTTGGTGGAAATGGCCTTGCAATGATGATGCTCATGGGCAATGGCTCGATGGATGGTCTCTTTGATGGCTTCATGGATGATGAAGATGATGATGGAGACTGCAGCATCTTTGACAAGATTGCATCTGAAGATGAAGAAGATGAAGAAGATGAAGCTGATGAAGAGCCACCGGTCAAGAAGGCAGCAAAGAAGGGTGTTAGAAAGGCAATAAGAATAAGGAAATTGCGGTAATGAGTGCAGAATCATTTGAAGAATGCGCTACAGCAGGATTGGCTGGAGTGCGTCATAGAGAAGATGCTTCATATAGCAGCAATGGCTATTGTTCATATTGCTATGACCAAGTTGAAGATTGGATTAGTTCAGCTAGAAGCTATGTCTGCGATGTGTCAAATGGAATGAACTCAAAAGCGACAAATCGTGTGCTTTTGCTTAAGACACTAGAGCTACTAGATCTTTTGAAGCAAGCATTCAAAGACTCAAAAGAAGTCCTTAATAGTCCTACATTTCGAATCAATGTTGAAACGAATCATTCTGTAATTAGAGACATATTGGATGCGTGTCCAGATGAGAAACTACTTGACGCTGAAGATGCGCAAGAGCTTGCTGCTGCAAAAGCAGGAATGGCAATTGCTGAAGCAAAGCTTGGCAGTAAAAGCAAGTATGCTGGCATGTCAGTCATGAAGGAAAACTAATACAAGCAAAAGGAGCATATACAATGGGAAGTGGAAGTTGGAATACAAGAAGCTATGCAACATATGCATGCTCTGTTGGGCATGGATATGACACTAACACATGCACGCTGAAGAGTGACTACACAAGTTCTTCACAGGCATTCAAGTCATATGAACTTGACAAGGCAATGGACCCTAAGAATGTCATCAGAGAGTGCTGTGACAGCGACGAGCACCCTACGACAATCCCTGTCATCTTGGCACTTGATGTGACAGGCTCAATGGGTGCTACAGCAATTGAGGTCCAGAAGAAGCTGAACCCAATCATGGTAGAGATCTATAAGCGTGTCAAAGATGCTGAGATAATGGTCATGGCAATTGGCGACTTAGCATATGACTACTCACCAATACAGATCTCTCAATTTGAGTCTGACATCCGCATTGCAGAGAACCTTGACAAGATATACTTTGAGAATGGTGGTGGTGGGAATGACTATGAGTCTTACACTGCAGCTTGGTACATGGGCTTGAAGCACTGCAAGCTTGACTGCTGGAAGCGTGGAAAGAAAGGCTTGATAATCACTATGGGTGATGAGCCAATCAACCCTTATCTTCCATGTGAAAGGCTGAATGCTGCTACTGGAGACACATGCCAGGCAGACATTGAGACTCCAACACTCTTCAAAGAAGCTTCTGAGAAGTTTGACATCTACCACATCTCTGTTGAGTCAAGATCTTACCCTGACCAAACTAGAGAGCGTGGCACATTTGCAAAAGTCATTGGTGAGCAGCACGCCATTGTCTCAAGTGTTGACCAGATATCTGACAAGATCATCAACATTGTTGAAGACTTTGCAAAGCAGAGTGGGCAGTCTATCATTGTTGAGCATGGATCAACTGCAAATGGTGAAGGAGACATCTCGTGGTGAGCGACTTAGACTTTGAGCCCAGCATAGGCAACTGCAAGAAGAATTTTGGATCTCGTCTAGGGAAAATCTTTCTTGAAGATGGCTTAGAAGATCTTGATGACTTTGACCCATATGATGAGCACAATGATCTTCCAATAGCAGATGACTACAGCACAGATGACAGTGACTACATAAGTTGGTGACATGCAGATTGAAGCAGTCATAGGCGCAAACTATGGCGATGAAGGAAAAGGCCTGTTTACGGAGTATCTTTGCCGAAACAGGCCTAGTCCATTAGTTGTCTTGTCAAATGGCGGATGCCAGAGAGGGCACACAGTAAGCAATGTAGAGAAAGGCATAAGGCATGTCTTCCACCACTTTGGGTCAGGGACACTGCTCAGTGTGCCTTCAGTGTTCTCTAAGACATTCCTTCTCAACCCTATCAAGTACATTGAAGAGAAGAAAGAGCTTGAAAGCATAGGCATAAAGCCAACTGCATTTAGAGCTCCAGGATGCCTTGTGCAGCTGCCATGTGACATGCTCACAAATCAAGCTATTGAGAGGGCGCGAGGCCTTGGTAGGCATGGCTCTTGCGGTTGGGGCATTTGGGAGACTAAAGTCCGCAATTCTGGACATGCTCTGCTGTCTTTTGAGCAGTTTGCATCATACGACTGCAAGAAGAAGATGGCCACATATCTTGACTGCCTAGAGTGGCAGATTGAGAACAGACTGAAAGGTGTGTATGCACCAATATATGCAGAAGAGCTCCGCTATATAAAAGACAATGGCTTCATAGCTCACTTCATCAAAGACTTTGAAGACATGGCACGAGAAGTCAAAGCCTTAGACAGTGACTGTTTTCTTGAAGCAGACTTGGGAATCTGTGGCTTTGATGTTGAGACACTAGTAGTTGAGAATGGCCAAGGGCTGCTGCTTGACAAGAAGTACGCGCCAATTGATGAAAATGGCCGAACAGATGTCCATACTACGCCTAGCAGCTGTGGAATGGCTGGAGTAGTTGATGCTGTTGGAGATGGCGTAGATGCAAGCATTGTGGCAGCAAACTACATCTCTAGAACATACTTCACTCGCCATGGAGCAGGCCCATTTCCAGAAGAAGATACCAGCATCATGTTCAAAGATGCAACAAACATCCCAAATGACTATCAAGAGTCTCTTAGGTTTGGAAAGATAGATGAGAAGTCTGCTGCACAGTTGTTGGCGCGCATTGCTCATGATGCTTTAGGTGGATGCGTGCCAAATGCCAATAGGTACAATCTAGTCATGACTCACTGCAATGAAGTTGAGCCTTATATGAGCTTAAAGAGCTCTGCAAAGTTCTTCTCATGCAGTTGTAGCTCAACAGAAGTAGAAAGTGCTGGATGACTTGAACATGGACCTTCACATGCTACAGCCAAAAGAGTGCATGGAACATGACCTTCAGACACTGTCCAAGCAGCATAAGCGCCTTATGGTGAAGCTTTGGCAGTCCACTGCTGTCTGCATTGCTTCTATTGCAGTTGGCATCGCCATTGGTTGGTTTACAAAGTCTACATCTTTGATGATGAACTTTGTCTGCATTGGTGTGCTGTCAATGTTCAAGTGGATAGAAGTGATGCAGCGCAAAGTGAAGGCGTACTATGAATGCATTAGAGTAGCTAGCAGCAATGGAAAGCTTCCATACCACGAAGTCCTTGTCAATTTAGATGTGCTAGGTGCTAGCATCAAGCTGACTAGACGTACATACAAGTCATATTGCAAGCATTGGAATTCTACATATGGCGTCTAACAACAAGGAGCAATAGATGGACAAGATCTACGTTAAGCTATTTGAAAGCCTATCTAAAGACAGACAAGACAAGATGATGTTCTCTGCCATTGTAGTTGCTGTCTCTATATTGGTCTGCTGCATTGCTGGACTAGCAGCATTCACAATGTGGTTGTTGTCTCATGCATGACATAGTCTTGCATGGCTAAGTAAATAGTTTTCTATGAATGCAAAAAGACTAGCACACAAGCTTTGGGTGAAGTTCTTGACATAGTTTGGGAACATCAAAGTCTACAAGTACCCTATGTTCATGGTGTATGACCCATCTACCTACAAGATGGATGGCTGCCACACTATGAAGGCACTCTAGCTTCTTGAGCCAGGAGATGTAGTCCTTCGTGGATTTGACAGCTACTTAGATGGCTACTTCATTGATGACCCGCATGGCTACTCTCATGGCGCCATATATGTTGGCAAAGGCAAGATAATCCATGCTGTTGCTGAAGGAGTCAGTGAGATCAATGCTCTTGACTTCATGCAGTGTGACAGGATATGCATCCTTAGGCCAAGCAAATACAAGCAGTAGGCAATATCCCAAGCAAAGAAGTTCTTGAGAGACAATGTCCCTTACGACTTCAACTTCAAGTCTGGTGCATCAGCTCTCTACTGCTTTGAGCTTGTTGCTGAGTGCTATGCAAAGCTCAACCCTTAGAAGATGAAGTTCAGCAAGTTCTTTGGCCTCTTGAAGAGGAATGCATATCTTGCAGACAGTTTTCGAGAGAACTAGAACTTCAAGAATGTCTTTGAGTACAACCCACGGCACAAAATAGACAGATGATTCTCTAATCTCGCGTGTGTATATTCTCTCTAGAAGAAGAGGAACATACACAATGATATTAGAGACAGCAGAAAGCATATTCAATGTGCAAGTGCCAGCAGTAGTAGTCCATTAGGTGAACTGTCTTGGCTATGGGTCAATTGGGTTGATGAACTAGGTGATGAAGCGTTGGCCAAGTCTGTTCAAAGAGTACCATGACTTGTGCATGTGGTTCAAAGACTACCACAAGCAAGATGAGATGCTTGGGACAATTCAAGCTCTGCCAATTCCAAAGACTAGTCTAATACTGTGCAATGCATTTTCATAGAAGTTCTACAGTGACACTAAGTATGCTATTGTCCCTGAAGCATGGGACAAGATACTTAGAAAAATCACCGCTCAGACAGAGGCAAACTTCAAGAGGACAGGCATTCTGCATGAGATGCATTGCCCTGCTAAAATAGGCATTGGCATGAAGCCTGAAGAGATTGATGAGCTCAAAGAGATTGTCAAGCAGCATTTTCAAGACTCTACTATAAAGTGGGTATACCATCTTTAAATCTAGGTTGGCCCAGACTTATTGTGCCATAATGTGTTGTTTTTAGTGTGTTGTTTAGCTATGTGAGTCTGGGCCAATCTATCTATTGCATAGACCTACTGTAAATGGACATTGATGAGAGATTTGACCTGATATTTGACATTGGAAGAGCAATCTGCTCAGCTTATACAGGGTTCTCTAAGTCTGAAGTGCTGTACTGCCAATAGAAGTCAAATTGGATGCACCTACAGTAGTTTCTCATGTCTTCAGATCCATATGAGGCACTGATACACTTCTCACTGCACCCTATTGTAGATGTTGTTGGCTACTTCTAGCTGTTTGTTGGGTGCATGATGTAGTTTCCAGATGAGATGCAGAATGACAGACTGTCAAACTTGCTTGAGATAATTGACTCACAGCAAGATCTAGATGCTGCTTTGACAAATGCTAAGATGATGCGTGCACTCTTGGCAATAAATGCAAAGTACGTCAAGTCAGATCCAAGCCGCTGCTTTAGGCTTTTCTACAACTGCAAAAGAGTCCTTGCTCACATATTTAGGAAATACCCAGACTACCTTGACTTGAACATACTGCGGACAAACAGGAAGTCAAAGCACCTACGGTTCAAGAAAGAAGAGATTGATGTCTTTTGGTGAGCTTTCTCTCAAGTATGTCTACTAGCTCGGCAAAGACTTCATATAGAGCTTGGTCAGTCTTTGATGGAATAGGGAGCTTTATTGACCCAAGGTACTTGTATGAGACTGACTTTGACTTGTGGCTGTCTCTCATCTTCTTTGAGAAGTCTATGAACTTCTTGTCTAGTATTGCACCATCAACTGCACTAGTCTCAGAGAACAGCTTGAACAGCCAATATAGAGCATTGTCTGAGAAGTATCGAGATGCAAAGAAGAATGGAGATCTTGCTGTCTGCTGTGGCGTTTGAGAGCTAGCTTGTGACTGCAAGATCTTTTGGAACAAGCCAAATGTGAAGACATCTAGCTGGTCTATGCTGCTATGGTAGTTCTTGTCAATGGCCTTCAGCATCTTTGTCAAGCTAGTTCGCGCAGACATCTTGTTCATGTCAAGCCATATTGCGACTTCTTCAACTGTAGCTTTGTCTCTGTCTTTTGCAAGAGGAGACTGCTTAAGCATATGGTAGTATTGGCATGAGCTCACGCTTGTCTCCTTCAAATTCAATGTCTATGTCTATGAGCAGCTGCTCTAGTGTGGCATTCTCAAACATCTTTTCTGTGCAACAGTGTGAAAGTGTTCCAACAACAGACTTAAAGGCAAAGTCAAGATACTGTGAAGCGGTATCTGCATAGCCAATCACTTCTAAGTCTCCTATGAACGAATCCACAGGGACTAGAATCCATGGCACCAGAAGATTGTCTCTATGTAGTGGGAATACAGCATCTGTAAATGCAACATCTATATAGCCTCCACCAGTGCTTGGATTCAGCCAAACTCTATAGCCACAGTACTGTGCAAGCTTCTTCAAGACAAATGGGACAACACTGCTTCTGTTGTACTGTGCAAATGAGCAGTAGTCTAAAGCGCTAGCTCTAAGCTTATAGCCTAGCATCTTTGTCAATTGGGCATGCATACAAGTCATATTGTACAGCTATTGACTCAGGCGAGTCAGTTGAAGTGAAGAAGTTGTCAAAGACTCTTCTTTCATTTACAGTGACGTTGCTAACTTTGCAAAGACTAAGTGTGCCATTTTCCTTTGCTATTGCTAGAAGCCAATCAAAGACTATAACATAGTCAATCTCTTCTTTAAGAATGGCTCTATACCTTTCATGCAAGTCTTTTGTCGTAGAGCGCTTTGACACTCCGTCTAGCCAAGCTCTCTCTTCATGTGTCTTGCATTCAAGCATGACTAAAGTTCCATAGCAGTTAGACACATGCCAAACATATCCAGCTCTATCTATGAATGCGACAGCAACTATATTGTCACCAAAGTAGCCAGTAATGGCAATGCTCTCCATAGTGAAGCGCAGTAGCTTCAACCTCATAGCATGAGACTTAATATCTATCTCGTCTTTGTCCATTTATGCGCCAATGTACTCTTTCAATGAGATTCCAAACTTCATCTCAGCATTGATGGCATCTTTTTCGATGAGAATTGGCCAAAGCATGAGCGAGAACATCCAACTATATTTACTGCTAGCTGTATCATAGACTTCAGCTATGTACACAGCTAAGTCTTCTGGAAAGTTGATGCTGCCCATGAATTTTTTGCATGGATGGACAAATTTGCCATACTCAAATGAAAGCCTATGTGATATGAAGTACACAGCTTTGCCATTGTCAAGAAGACACTCTGCTAGATTACTAGCACTAGAGTCATCTAAGAAGCGGTCAATGCTAGAGAACATCCCTCTTACATGACTATAGTCAACTACACATAGTTGCCAACTAGTGTTCACTTTATAACTCTTATGTCGAGAAAAGACAACTTTCTTTAGAGGTTGCCATAAATCAATATTAAATATTTTACTTATGTTTTACACTTAATTGAAGTAAATAAAATTAGAAACATTAATTAAAATGATATTGAAGAAAGAGTAAATAAAATCAAATGAAACTGAAAGCATTAAAGATACGAATATATCCAAATGTCAAGCAGACTATTTTGCTGAACAAGACATTTGGTTGTTCTCGTTTAATCTATAACACGATGCTTTCAGAGAGAAAAGAAGTCTATGCAAAGCTGAAAGATAAGCCAAGAGAGCTGTATGAATACAAGTATCGGACTGAGAAACAACTAAAAGAAGAGTTTGAGTTCTTGAAGGAAGTAGATAGCATCTCGCTTCAATAGACAAGAATGAACTTGAGTTTTGCATATTAGAACTTCTTTAGAAAAATCAAAGATCCAAGAATTCCAAGTTCTGAAAAAGGATTTCCAAAGTTCAAGAGAAAAAATGCAAAGAACTCTTTCAGGACTATTCAAATCAATGGAAATCTCAAGATAGACTTTGAGAAGAAGAAAGTCAAAGCACCAAAGCTAGGATGGATTTCTTTCCATGATGACAGAGTGATTGAGGACATTAAGATTCATAGCATGACTTTCTCAAGAACTCCATCTTTGAAGTATTATGTCTCGATTCTTTACGAAGATGTAGTTCCAAACAAAGAGAAAGTTGACTTGACAAGTAAAGACTTGAAAGTTAAAGGCCTTGACATGTCATTGACAAACTTCTTTGTTGATGATGAAGGAAATTTTCCTCAGTATGACAGGAACTATCGTAAAGCGGAAAAGAAGATTGCTTGGCTTCAAGAAAAGATTTCAACTTCAAAATGCACCTAGCTGAAGAAGAAACTAAGGCTGAGACTTGCAAGACTTCATGAGCATATTACAAACAAGAGGAAAGACTTCAATGAGAAACTTTCCACAAAACTTATTAAAGAAAATGATGTGATAGTCATTGAGTCTTTGTCATTGAAAGACATGGCAAAGTTCAAAAAATGGGAAAAAAGAAAAACTTTAACTGACAAGTCAAAACATGGTAAGTCAGTGAACGACTTGGGTTGGTACTACTTTGTGAATCGACTGAAAGCCAAGGCTGAGGAACAAGGCAAGATAGTGATAGAGGCAAGCAAGTGGTTTGCTTCATCAAAGACATGCAACATATGTGGATATGTCAACAAAGATTTGACTATTCAAGACAGAAGCTGGATTTGTCCTAAATGTTAGACTGAACATCAACGAGATGAAAATGCAGCTAAGAACTTGAAGAATGTTGCATTGAACATTTTCACCGAGGGAAGCTCGGGCAGCGCTGCCGGAAGGCGGAATGGCAGTCATCTTCAGTGATTGCCAGCTTCAAGTCTCCTAGCATCACTGGCACAATCTTGACTGCTCTATATCTTGCAAAAGTGGCATCACTGTCTATATTGCCATTCCATGTTGATGGCATCTTTTGGTTCAAGCCAGCTTGGCGAAGATAGAAGTCTTCTTCACTTGTTATTCCGCACTGAACAAATATGCCATCTCTCAATAGGTGCTCAAAAGCACTTCTAGTCTGCCGCGACTTGTCACGAACTGCCCAATCATAGACAATTGCGCAGGGAATAGTGTGCTCAGCAACAAGGCCATACTTCTCTAAGCCAACTCTACGGAACAAGTTGTAGGCTTTGTTCCAGTCATTTGCCTTGTAGCATGATGCTATTGCCTGCACAATGCTGCAGTCAATAGAGTTCAAGTGTGAGACTGCCTTCTTTGACAAGCACGCAAATGTTGCTGCCCCTCCTAGACAGTACTTCTTGAAGTCTTTTGACGCTTCTCCATAGTCAAGTCTGAACACGTCTTCAAGACACTTTGCTCTCTCTTTGTACGGCAAAGTAGTCATCTTTGCATTGTATGCCATCTTATCTTTCTCCTTTGCTTGCCAAGTCCATCTCAACCAGCACCGACTCTAGTGTCTCACCCTTTTTCAAGAACCAATGGTGGAGGCTGCTGTTGTAGTAGTACAGCATTATTCCATCATCTTTGCTGACATTGAACAGCTCTCTGCAGAATGCATATGGCAAGAATCTAGTAGAATTGCCAACCATACCACGTAAAGCTTGGTTTGGCCATCTATATGATCTACATGGCAGAAGCTTGTCGAATTCAGGCAGAAGCTTGTTGTGGTCAAGCATTGCTCCAATTGCTGGAAATCCAATTCCATCGTTTCTAGACATTGCAGGAATGATGTGGTAGCTGCTGTCTTCAAAGTTCAAGGCTGCAACAGGCCATTCATAGTCACGGTCTTTCATCTACACTACATAGATGTGCTTGCATCTAGCCCGCGCCAGAAGATAGTCTATGACATCTTCATAGGCAATGCCATCATCTTGCCAATTAGTCTCATAGCGTGCTTCATACATCTTCATAGTGTCTACTGCTCAACTTGCAACATCTAGCTCAATTGCCAACTGCTCAATAGGGACATTTGCATGCCACATCACCATTCCAGGCACCATGCTATGGAAAAACTTCAGCCCAATTGCCCAACCAGTCATAGCTTCATGCTCCATTTGGTCAACTATTGCCAACAAAATGTCTTTGTCATCAGCGCTCTTTGAGTTCTTCCATCGATTGATGATGGCACGGACACTGTGCTTTACTTTTCTTGACTTCTCAAGCAATGCATTGTCATGCATTGCCAATGGTAGATTGAATGTGGCAGTTGTCTTCTCATTGATTCTCTTCACTAGAAGGTCATTTGTGCCAAGCATGTAGAATGGATGCATATCATCAAACAAGAAGAAGTCTTTCTTCCAGCCAAAGTGCACAAGTCTCTTAGATGCTTGACTTAAAAGCTTCTCAAGAAACAATATCTTCTCATCACTTGTCATCTTCAGTTGCCATCCACAAGATTGTCATGCCATCTTTATGCAGCCAGCCAACAGTCTCTTTCTCTTCTGTCCTGTACTTAGTATCAAGACCTGGACTTCCAGCATAGCCTTTGTCTCCAGGCTGCAAATGGTACTTTTCTACATTGACAGGTCTCTTCTGCACACCTTCATAGAGAAGACTGCACTCTTTGTAAGCGGCCTGGAGGTTGAATGGTGAAGTCACGATGTGCCACCCATGCTTTGTTGGCACGGTGTACATCTCATCCTCACTCTTGCCAATGAGCTTGAGATGCTTCTTCACAAGCTCTTGGACTTTCTCAAGTGTCCACTCTCTCTTACATAGAACATTTCCACCAAAATTGTGCTGCACCCAGGTCTCAACCATCTCATCTCTGTCAAGATCAAGAATCCACTGCTTCTTGCGAGTCTTGTGCCATTCACAGTATGCCTGCCTTATGAGATGCTCTGGCTTGACGCTGTAGTTCTTGTTGCGTATAGTCTCGAAGATCTTCTCGCCTAAGTTCAGCAGGCACTCAAAGTTGTCTTTTGGCTGGACAATTATGTAAGCACGAGCATTGTTTGCTCTGCACAGCTCTTTGATAGCTTCACGCTTCCTATCAAAGTACTCAAGTGAGTCAATGTAATATGTCTTGATGAGACGTTGAGCTTCATTTGCACCAAGAGCATTCTTGTACTCTGGAGTCAAGTCTTTAGGCCTGCGCAAGATGTGCACTACATATCTGTCCAGTTTTGTGTCAACAAAGTCAAGATGCTGCCTAATGATGTCAAAGTTGTCAATTTCCATAACTATATTGTATATCCTTTGAAATGAGTGTAAACTGAATTTGTCAAGCTGCAGCATGCATTTCATCAATGCACTTGATGACTGACTCGTCTTGTATTCCAAATGGATAGTTGTCTATGGTCTTGACTTCTTCAAGTGTCTTGCCTTTGAAGACAAGTGACTTTAGGTTGCTGCAGCCAGAAAACGCCCTCCACCCGATTGTAGTCACACCGTTGCCAATCATCACGCTCGTAAGATCTTTGCACCCGTAAAATGCATCTTTTCCAATGCTTGTCACACTATCTGGTATCGCCACGCTCATAAGACCAGTGCATCTTTCGAATGCATAATTATCAATACATGTCACACTATCTGGCATTGTCACACTTGTAAGTCTATCACACTTGTAGAACACATAACTCTCAATAGTCGTTACACTGTCTGGAATTGCCACATTCATAAGAGAACTGCAACGAGAGAATGCAAAGACGCCAATGTATGTCACACTGTCAGGAATCGTCACACTTGTAAGACTGCTGCAGTCCGAGAATGCTTCACCTCTGATATAAGTCACACAACTTGGAATCACTATTTTCTTGATGTCTTTTGAAACTATGCCTTCAGACAATGTGGTTATTGCTGAAATGTCTTTTTCTGTTCCATTAGCATCAAATAGATGACAGATCCCATCATCGGTGACAACAAAATAGTCATTTGAGCCTGCTAGCTTCTTTCCACCAGCATTCTTCAAGACAAGCTTTTCATTGCCAACATGCACAGCAAGCAAAACTTTGATCTCATGTATGTCCATACCTCTATGCCTCAACAGTTAAGTTTTCATGCAGATTTGAACATGTCAACTATGCCAAAGTTGTCTATGACTATATATGATCACTTTCTACGCCTGCGCTGGGCTTTGCGCATCTTCTTTGCATTCTTCTCTGCAGTCCGCCGCTTCTCCATAGTCTTCTTCTTGCGGTTTGCTGCACAGACGCTACGGGCAATGTATGCTCTACGCATTGCTGCCATCTCAGCAACAACTTTCTCAACGCATTCAGTTGGAGCATCAATAGTATCTACGACTGCTGTCTGAGGGTCTACAGCTGTTGTTTGAGGCAGTGTCTTGTTATCTATATCTTTCATATTCTAGATTGTACTGTATTTCTGATGTCAAGTTAAACTCTAGAAGCAAGATCTTTCTCTATGAGTGCTTCTTCAAAAGTCTCTTTAGGGTGCAAGATGACTCTTGAACGAAACTTAAGCTCTTCATCATCTTCTCTGCCTACAATGCTATCTCTTATCTGGGAAATGCAGTCACTAGGCAGAGTCAAGTCTACTAGACGGCAGATGTTAGTACTGCCAAGCTTGTTTGCGTGGAAACTGTAGTTAAATGTAGCATGTGCTTTGCGGCATGGATTAACGTCAAACACAACATCTTTCTCACTTATGCAGTCACTAGCTCCCATAGAGAAGCAGATCCACCCACCAGTATAGTTGACATCTCCTATCTCATAGCATAGAGAATATGATGTGTTAGCTGCCAGTCCACGCGCATACCAAGATGAGTCCATCTTCCGCACAAGAAGCCGTTTCTTGAAGTCACCGTAGCTGATGACAGGGTCTAGTCTATAGTAGACAACTGGGCAGAAGACTTCTTCAAGCCATGCATCTAGTTTTGCCATCTTTATACCTTTCAACCTCTTTTTCAGCTATATATGAAAGCACTTCTCTAGAGTTGTCTCCTGGAAACCACAAGTCTGCTTGCACTATGGCCTCTTCTATTGACTTTGCCTTGAGGATGCTCTCAGCTCCAAAGAATGGATTGACTATGACAACATTTAGACTGCGTATCTTGAATCCTGTTATACCTAAGCACAGTGACACAAGAATGTCACCTACCATGTATTCACGCCAAGACATCTTATTAGGTTGGCAAGACACGCATGAAGACAATGGAGCTGTGATGCTCAGCTTTGGAGCAATGTCATAGCCTAAGGCATGTGCTGTCCACACTTCATCAATGTTCCATGGACTGAAACGGCTGCTATTGACTTCTATGCCCATCTTCTTGAGCATGTAGTCTACTATCTCAATGCAGTCATATCTACTTAGACCTAGCTTCATGCTCTGTCATGCTCCTCTTAAGTCTAAGTCTATTTCTACTTGCTCTCGTGTCCAACCTGGCCGCCAAATGACATTCTTGACGATCCACCAACTGCTTGAGACAAACATAGTCCAACCAGCACTAGCATACTCTTCTAGCTTTGACACAACACTCTCTCCTATCTTGAATGTGACTTGGCGTGGTTGGCCATCTAAGTCTTGCGCAAACAAGACAAAAGGCATTGCCATAGGGTGGGTCTTGTCATTGAATGTAAGGCGGTAGCCACTATCGCCCCAAAAGCGTGAGACCTGCTCTAGGCCAATGTTCTTTGCTACTTTGTTGGCAAAAGGGTCTTTGACAATGCCACACTCTGGCCAAGTGAGCTTGATGTCTTCAATGTAGTCTTCCATCACACACAGCTCTCTTTGCTGTCTTCTAGATCTAGATTTATCAGCATGCTCTCTATGTTGTCATGCTCACCAAAGACTAATGTGTCATCAATGAAGAATGATGTGTTTTTGCTTTTTGCTTCTTTTTCTATCCATCTAATAAGTCTTGCGCAGCTTGATCCATATTGCTGGACACTCTGCTTGAGCAGTCCAGCACTGTTTTTGCTAGTGCTTTTGTACAATGCCATCAATGGAGCGCAATGGCCTTTGCCATCGTGGTAGGTGACGTCACACATGACTGAGCAAAATGTGCTTCTAGTGTCTATTAGAACATCATCAAAGAAATATGGCTTGAACTGCAGTTGCACATCAACAGCATCAAGTTTCTTCTTTGCAAAAAGCTCAAATGCTCTTTTAGCTCTAGTTGATGACAGTCTTTCCATATATTCTAGTAATCATTATATCAAATTGTCTAGAACCGTAAACCTAATGCAGTGGTAAATAGTTTTGGCTAAACAAAGAAAGAAGGTGCTACTATGGCAGAAAACATCACAAAATAGGCATTTCTCACTAGACGTGAGCTTCTTAAGGCGATTGCTGTAGGGACTACTGCATCTATAGTGTCAACACCACATGCACTAGAAGCTGAAGACTGTAGCTTAGGCATTTCTAGCCAAGAAGTTGTTGCTTGGCGTAGATACAAGTTCACAATGTCTCTAAATGTCCCACGGATATATGACAACTCAAGCTCTCTTGGCTACCGCAAGTACTAGCGCCAAAAGATAGTTGGCACTATGACTATGGGCTTTGACGAAGCTGGTGAGCTAGTTGACTTCTAGTTCTATGATCTAGTGAACAAGACACACAAGCTCTCAAATGGCAAGAACGTCACATATGATGGTGCCATTGACTATGATGCCCGCTATCCACTGTTCAATGCAGTTGGCAGCAACAAGACAAAGAGCTTCAGGACAGCATCTATCTGTTTTGCACTTGCTGCTGAGCCATCTTACAACATTGGTGAGTTTGATGAAGACACTTCGCTGTATGTCATGCTTGCTGGAAAAGGGGCAATAAATGCAAGTGGCGCCATCACAAAGGCCAATGGCTATGCAAGTGGGACACTTGGCTGTGGATGCATGGCCTATGGGCACGTGTCACCTACTAGGAAGATTGGGCAGTGGGGCGCAACAGATGTTGTCACTGATGTTGCTTCAGTCTATGGGACTTGGTCTTTGAAGCTAGCTAAGTGACTTGCACACTAAGTCTCTTGTGACTAGCATCTCTTCAACTGTAGAGCAGTCCTTGTAAGGGTTGTCTATCTCACCGCCTAACAGTGTATGGAAGCCATCTATTGACTGTAGAGTTTCTATCAGTCTAGAACAGCCATCTTTCATGTAAGTTGTCCACATCAGTCCACTGCCTTTAGTGTAGACTATGTAGACTTCATTTCCGCATTCATCTGTGAAGTTCACTCCACCGCCATAGGCGGCAAACAGCTCTAGGCCAATGGCCTTCATCATGCTCTTCAGTTGCTTGAAGCACACTAGACTTCTAAGAGCATCAAACTTGTCAATCTCCATCTGCATTGCCTCCATGCAAGTCCATCTCAACAAGCAGTTGCTCTAGTGATGTGCACCTGAACAATGGCTTGTCATTGGCAAACTGGTGCTGCCAAATCTCAAGCAAACGCGCTTTTCCATTTACTATGTGCTGCTCAACTAGCTTCAGCACAGTGCTGCCAATGCTACGCTTTATGTCATCAATGCAGTAGTTGTAGAAGTCTTTTAGAAAGACAGATTGATAGAGACTTTCATTAGTAGACCGCTTGAACTTCCACGTCTGTGACCATGGGACTGTAAGATAGGCATTTCCAGTAAACGACATAGCATCTGTGCTGTAATACACTATGAGGTCATGAGACACGCCTAAGTGGTTGTCAATGCACACATCGCACATCTTAGTGTTAACAACACCAAGGTTAACCGTGCCAAGATTAGCGGTGTTGATGCTATGCACATGCCATTCTCGTATGTATATGCTGTCTATTGGGACATCTTTGAAGACAAAGTCAAACAGCCTTTCTTCAATAGACGCTGTCTTCTCTGCCTCATCCTTAGCCATCTGACTCAATGTCCATCTTCATCATCAGCTCTTCAACATTCTCTACTTTGAAGAACAGCTCTTTAGCTGCAATGAAGTCATCAAAATATATGGCCAATGGCCCATATCTGTCTTCTAGAAGCTGAAGTATGGTCTCTCCAATAGCAGCCTCAACTAGCGTCTTCAATGGAAACTCTCTATAGGAGAAGTGGCCATTGCCTTCATAACATCTTCTTTTCAGCTCTGTGTTGAATGCTGGGAAATACCTGTCAATTCTGTCAGCTTCAGCATCAGAGAACTCTATGTACATGAAGAATTCACTATGCCTGCATTCAGCATGGAAAAGTGTACTGCGTTTTGAAAGTTCACTACAGCACAAAATCCACTTTATGCCAGTGCTCCTTATCTCACGGACAAAGATAAGGTCATCAAGTACATCTTTGAAGACAAACCTGAAGACTTTGGCAGCAAAAGTGCGCTTTTTCACTTGCTCATCAGCATACTTCTCAGCGTCATGCGCATATTCAAGCAAACCGTCCATTAGGTCTTCCTTCTAAGTCAGCCTTCACAAGTGCTTCTTCAACGCTTAAGCCATAGAATGGATTCTCAACAGCAAGCCACTTTGTTGCAGAAAGATTACGGCAAGGAAGTGGAATCCGGAAAGACTTGGCATTCCTAACATTGTAGAGAAGACTGTCTCGTGTTGAGAACACACTAAGCCTAAAATGCTCTGCTGGAAGCTCAAGCTCAATATTTAGTCATTTGTCTGCATTTTTCTTCAAGCTCCTAAGCCTCCACAAATCTTGACTGTTTCCATCAACTTTGAAATTGAGAGCATCAGCAAGTTTGTCTAAGGCATTGCCTTCAAGGCAGCTTTCCATCATATTTTGCCTTTCTTCACTGCATCAACTAAGTCTTCAAAGCCTGCTAGTTCAAGGTCAATCAACCGCTTCTCTAGCTCTTTAGGCTTAGCTTTGACCATCAAAGCAATGTCACCAAAAATGTTCTGCTGTCCATTTGCTCCAGTAGGCCACAATGTCTTGTTGCACAAGCATGACACAACATCTTTCCAACTTCTGCCACATGCGACAACAGTTGGCCATGAATATGTTGTCCTGTCAACAACTAAGCACTCAATGCTTTTTCTACTGCAGTTTGGCCTAGCTCTCTTGACTTTCTTTTTAGAGAAGAAGCCAAGATACGTGGCCATCCTAAAGGCTAAGTCTTTCCAAAAAGCTTCTTCTTTTCTAGACATCTTGCTTGCCATAGCACTATAGTACACTGTTCTCTAGACTTTTAAACCTAGATTTTCTCTAGGCTTGCTAAGTCAAACTCTACAAGCACCGTCTCAAGAGTGTCTCCTGGCGCAAGCACATATCCAAGTGAAAAGCCAAATCTCTTATCTTCAATGACACGCCACCTGTCAACAACAGCACAACCACGCTTGAACCCTACTCTTACTGCAAATGAGTCTAGTATGCTCTTTGCCTCTAGCTCAACAATCTGTATAGCCTTCATTTTCTGCAGTACTGCTGCAGTCTAGATCTGCAGCAATGAGGAGCTCTTCTACAGTCTTAGCTTCTACTAGAGGCAGATTGTTATATCCAAGTGTGATCTTCAATTGGCCACCATGCTGTATCATGAAACCATATATTGCCTTGCCAACTAGTGTCTTGAGCTTTGCCTTCTTGTTTTTCCACTTCCACAGCTTCAGATCTAGGCACCTCTTGAAGTAGCTGAATAAGCTAAGCTCTTGCAGCAGGCTTCTTGGCACTTTCACTCGCATCTGTGTCAGTAGAGGCGTACTATTCGTGAATGCACCTGCTATCCCCCACCAAATGGCCTCTTCATAGAGGCCGCGCGGCTCTTTTCCATAGACAGCAAACCATACGCCATCACTTGACCACACAGTGTCTTCAGATAGCAAATGCACATCTCTCTTCAACTTCTTGAAAGCGTAGTCATACACCTTTCCATAGAAGTCTTCCTCTTCTTTGCCTGCTACTTCAGCTAAGTCAACTAATGCCATGCTGTCAAGCTCCCATCAAGTCGAGCTTTATTTTCAGCTCGTCAATGCTCATGCTATAGAATGGGTTCTTCACGCAGATTGTCTCTGGCCAACCAACAACGCCAGAACTCTCAACAAACTTTCCACATAAGTGCATGAATGGTGTTGCGAGCAGCGCATGAAGTAGAGCACTTGCTGTTGGGTGTCCATAAGAGCCATTCAAGAATATTGGACCGCGTGCACACATGAATGCCTTGTCAGCAGTCAATGTGTCTTTAGAGACTTTTAGTTGCCATTGTGGCTCTTCGACTGCTCCATTGAGAAAGCGTCTCTCTTGAATGTAGACAACATCAAGGTGCATCCATCTTGCTGCTTTCTTGACAAGAGTCTCGTACATATCCATGATACAATAGTACACTAGTGCCTGCGAAACTAAACACTGTCTAAGTCTATCATGTCAACTTTCACTGCAGCTTCCCAAAGGCTCATCTTGTAGAATGGGTTTCTAGTCGTCTTCATCTCATAGACTCGATATCCATAAGCTAGCCAAATTGTTGGAACATACAAGCGCTCACTCTTCAAGAACTGCTGGAGCAGTTGCCTCTTTGAGAAGAATGAATGCTGCCTGATGTGTTCGAACTCAACAGGCTTAGTCTTGTCTGCTGTGCCATCTTTGCTATCGTTCTCTATGCAGTACAGTCCATCTCCATCTTTCTTCACTTTAAGATCTAGAAAGTGCAAGACTTTGTCAAACGTAGTCTCGATGCCTTCATCATCCATTGCCGTTCTCCAAGTCAGCTTTAATAGCGGCTTCTTCAGGTGCAAGATGGTAGAATGGATTCACTAGCTTGATCCAGTCATCTCTAAATGAGCGCCCTCGAATGTGGCCGCGGTAGATGTGGATGCTCTTGTTGTGGAGAATGTGGTATAGAAGATCCTCATATGATGAGAATGAGCACAGTCTAAGATGCCCAGGACTAGAAAGATCAACATTTGACATTGGCTCTGCATCTTCTCTCAAACTCTTCAATGTCAATAGATGCAGGTAATTGTCATTGCAGACTTTGAGACTAAGAGCAGCTGCAATCTTGTCTACTATGTCTGGCACCGCATTGCTGTCTGTCATGCCTTTCTGTCCCTCTCTTCAACTAGCAAGTCTCTCGTGATGCATAGCCCTTCAAATGGCATGCCAAAATATGGGTTCTTGATGTGCAAGACAGAATATGGCAGATGGGCATTGTCTGCTATTGGAGCTTGGAACTCTTCAATTCTACTGCATATGTCATCCACTAAGTCTTCTATCTTTGCACGAGTAGTATACATGCACTTTAGGCCTTCATAGAATCCCTTGACAACTCCACCATTGCCAATGCTCTTGATGAACCACATCTGCCTAAAATTGCAGATAAAGTGCTGGAATGAGCTTTCTACTCGTCCATAGGCAGTGCACAGCCCTAAAGGCTGCAAGACATCATCTAGCAGCTGCTGCATAAACTTCTTGCTGAACGTCTTCTTTGACTTCACACTAGTGCTCTTTCATCTATGCATTAGGACAAATGGATTATACATCATTCAACGCCATGATAAACTCAACTGCTAGTCTAGTCTTCTTTGCTATCTAGATCTCCTCTCACAAGAATCTCTTCAACGCTTCTTCCTTCTAAGATGTTGAACTCTTCAACAAACTCAATGTTCTTCTCTTGCCGTTCTTCTCTAGACATCTCATAGAATGCCATGCACGGCTTTGCAACAACAAAGCCATTTCTCTGGAGCTCAGCATCAACCGCCTTAAGTGTTGCGGCTGCCACTTTGCTCCACACCGCCTTCTGTGCTCTCTTTGAGACGAAGTGGACACTGTCAAGATAGATCTTCCAAGGGTAGTCATATGCAAGCTCATACTCACTGGCAACATCTAGTGGGACTTCTACTGCAAGAGCACGCGTTTCTCCAGTCTCTCTGCTCCAAGTGCAGAGAACGCTTTGGCCAAATGAGATGCCAAGCTTCACCATTCCATCTTCTGCTTGGCGTGGAAGATGGAACAATACTATCCAGTCTCTCTTGACAGACTTCAGCAGTCTTTCAAGCTGCTCGATGCTATTGCCAATGCTAGCAGCGTCTACTTCCATTTTGTGCCACCTTCCATCAAGTCTAGCTTTACAGCTAGCTCTTCTATTGAGCTGGTGCCATAGAATGGGTTGGCAACGCTGTCTATAGGCAGGCATCTGCCAGCACTTGGAGCACTGTGCCACCAAAAGCGCTTTGCCTCGCCCAGCGCGGCCAAGATGTCTTCAAGCTCAGTGAAGCTCTCTACTGTAGGCACGAGTGCTCCTAGTCCAGTTGTATGGACCTGCTGTAGTCCAGCAGTGCTGCGCTTGACTATTGTCCAGTTGCCACGCCTATCAAGAGACAGACTGAGCCCTATGTGCTCAACTGCTCTAGTGCACAGTCTTCTATAGGTCTCGCTGTCCATGTTGGCGGCTCTTGGGCTCTTTGAGCAAGTCAAGCTCAATCTTCAAGCTGTCTAAGTCTCTGCTTGCAAGTGGCCTTATGACTGGCTTGTAGACTATGTCAGGTCCACCATCCCCACTAAACTCTTCAGACAAGTGCATGTCAACTCCTAGTGTGTCTCCAGCCTTCAAGCTCCAAAGCCAGTTCTCAACAAACCACTTCCACTTTGCTCTATGCGCTTTCCCAATAGCTACCGTCTCCCAAGTGGTAGACTGCTGTTCTCGTGTCATAAGCCCATGGCTGCCATCTTCAAGCTCAACTTCTATGGTGTCATTGGCAAACTTTGCTCTCTTGACACCAAAGTGCTTGAACACTCTTCTCACATACTTCCTAGCATCTTCTGCTGGCATCTCTTGTCTTCTCATCTGATTGTCTCCTGTTGTCTGTTTCCTGCTCTAGCCACAGTATAAGTCTATCTTGACTGCAAGTTCTTCAAGTGAGGTGGTTGGCTCAAGTGCCCACTTTGGGTAGTTGTCAGAGAATGGACAACATCTTCCATAAGCCATGTTGGAGAAGCAGATGAAGAGCTCAAGCCATGACTTGCCATATGCTGCACACTTGCCTGTGTGGTCAAGCATGACATGTGGCATGTCTGGATCTCGCTGCACTTCCCAGCCTAGGGCACCACAGAGCTTGCCAATCAGCTTTCTGCATCTGTCTTCATCCACTGCACGCCACCTCTCCTTCTGAGCTAGCACCTAGCAAGTCACATCTGACCATCATCTCTTCCAGGCTTCTGCAGCCAAGATATGGATTCGCCACATAGTGCGTATCTATCCAGATCTTAGAGATCTCAGAGCAGAGCTTACAGCGCAGTGTCTCAAGCTTTCTATATCCTAAGATGTTCACTTTGTCGCTGGTCTCTAAGACAACGGCTCCACTAGGATCTTGCTTGCTGAAGAGCCGCCAGACTCCAAACTTGCATGAACTACTAGCAGCAATCCACCTGAGTCTCACCCCTAGAGGTGCAAAAATCCGCTCAATGCCATCGTGAAGAAGCTGGCTGTCACTTGCCACCATAGCTTTCCCTCTCCTTGTTCTCACCTAGCAAGTCAAGCTTCACTGCTGCTTCTTCTAAGCTGCAGCATCCAAAGAATGGGTTTTGGATTGGCTTGCTGTCTTCATCTCTAGAGTAGCTGAATTCATCTCTAAAGCAGCTGAACCCAATGCAGTCTTCAAGCAAGAACTCTGCTGCAGTCTTCTCATCACCCATGTTCCACCCTTCAAGATATGAGAATGCACTAGTCTTCTCATACAAGAACCGTCCAGACTTTGAGTAGAAGTACAAGCCATTGCATGAAGCGTCATTCCTGTCTGGCTCGCACCCGTCAATGCCTCTGCACTTGAGCTCAACACCAAGGAAGTCAAGAAGCTGTTTGAAGACTTTCTGTCCCTGCTCATTCCAGACTATCTCTGCCATGCTCTACTGCCCTTTTCTGCCCCTATAGCCTGCCCCACTTCTTGCCGAAGACGTGCTACTGCCATGCTATAAGATATATGTGCCATGCTCTGTCTCATCTCAGCCATTCTAGATGCTTCTGTCCCTGCCATCCCTGTCCACAGTCAACTAAGTCTGCCTTGACTAGCATCTCTTCTAGGCTTGCGCATCCATAGAAGATGTTCTTCTGCACTTCTGCAGCTGCTTTTGCTTCATCTAGGCCCTGCAGCTTTGCCCAAAGCGGACAGAAGACAATGCTGTCAGCCTTCTTCAAGGCATCTATGACTCCATCTGGATTCGTAAAGAGTGACCTGCCTCCAAACAGCAAGTTGAGCCACACATTTTCCATTCCCCATCCACCACTGGAGCAGAACTCAACTGGCTCATTCTCAGCCCCAACCCTGCCATCTAAGATGCAGAACCATTTCTGCAGCTCTTTCCACCCAGTGTCTCTGCAGCAGACCTCTACTGCCTTGTCTGCCGGCCCTTCCACTAGCCGTAGGCCAACAGTCTTCAAGACTCTCTCTAGCACTTCTCTCTGGCTCATGTTGTCCATCTGCTCTCTACTCTTCTGTCAAGTCACTGTCTACAAGCACTTCTTCTAGGCTCTTTCTGCCAAAGAATGGGCTAGAGAATTTTCCCAAGTCTACTAGCTTTATTCTCTTCAGCAAGCACTCTTCAACATCTTCTAGGCTTCCACACCGTATCCAGTTGCACCAATACGTCTCATTAGTCTTTGGGTCAACAAACAAGATAGAGCCTGTGCTCGCCGTGGCCCTGGGCGCAATCTTCCATGATGTCAACTGTCCATCAACCATCTTCAGCTCCTTCTTCAACTTTAGGCCTATCTTGTCTAGAGACCTCTCTAAGTCTCGCTTCTTGATGCATCTTGACTGTGCTGTCTTCTTCATGCTGTCTGCTTCCCTACCAAGTCAGCTCTTATGAGCACTTCTTCTAGGCTCTCACATCCAATGAATGGGTTCAAGATGCTTCCGATGAACTTCTTGCGGTTGTGCACACAGTCTTCCAGCAAACTCCTGTATGGCGAGCCAGGACTAGGCACTCCTGCTTTTCCATACACGCAGCTAGTTGGCCTTCTTGGCGCATCTTCTAGTTCAACTCCACTGGCAAAGTAGACATAGTCTTCAGTGTTGGCAAAGGCAAATCCCATTGCCTTAGCTATAGTCTCTAGGGCGTCTATGGCTTCATCTATAGACAGTCCATTCACCCAAGACTGCTCTCTAGCCCAAGATGACATTCTAGGCTTCATGCTACTGCAGCTCATCTGCCCTGCCTTCCCTAGATGACTTCACGTCTAGACATCTAGTCCAACCATTCAGTCTAAAAGCTGCGCCATTCGCCTGCTTTGTTCTCTTCTCTACCATCTCTTTTAGTCTACAGCCATTCCCGTCAATCTCTAGGTATTGCCTAGAGTAATTCTAGAAGCTATCAACTAGAGCCATCACCCTACGTCCCCTCTTCTCTTAGAGCCTCGACGTTCTTCGAAGCTTCCATTCTCTAGCTCATACTGCATTGCTAAGCTCTCTAGCGTGTCTTCTTTCTTCAGAAACATGTCGCCTTCACCCGACAACTTAACTGATATCCCTCTTCCATGTTTCTTGTTCCACTCTAGCAAGCAGTCCAAGAACTTGTGCCGACTGCAGCATGGATTCTCAAGCCCCATCAAGATCGCTTCTCCCTTGTCCGAGACTGTGCCAAAGTCAACTGGCCAGTTGTACCTACTCTTCCTCTTCTGCACTCCGCTGAAGATCCACGCCTTCTTGCCTGTGCCTCTGGCTCTCCTCTTCACCAGCCTCTTCTTCAAGCCATGCTTCTCCAGCAGCCACTCCAAGACTGCTCTCTTCTCTCTCTTTCCAAGCATCTTTTTCTCTTCACTTCCCTTCTAGATCTCTAGACACTTCCACTTCTTCTAGGCTCCCATGCTTGAAGTACCTGTTCTCTACTTTCCCTAGGTACACAAACCTGATTCTCTTCAAGATGCACTCTTCAACGTCATCCAAGCTGCCGCACCTGATGCTCTTGCACCAGCTGACTGCCTCACCAGCCGCATCAAGAATGTTGATGACATCGTCATCTTCTGTCTCTAGATTCGGCGAGATCTTCCAATTCAAGATCTGCCCATCCACTGCTTCTCGTATCTTCGTGAGCTGCAGCCCCATTCGTCTAAGAATCTTCTTCAAGACTCTTTCTTTCTTCGTGTCTTTCACTGCGTGTCTCTCACTTCGTGTCTCTCATTCTCTCTAGACTCTCTGCCTTTTAGACTTTTCGTGTCTTCGCATCTTCTGCATCTCCACGTCTTCGTGTCTCCACGTCTCTAATTCTACACCGTCTTGCCATCGTCTTAAACATGTCCTCTCTCTTCTGCGTACAGAGTAAATATTGCCAAAGACAGAAAGAGAGACACAGGCATGGGAACACAAATATTTCTAGGTGAACCACCACCTCACATAAAGCAGTGGATAAAAGACCATGCAGGCCCAAAGCCTGGCCCAACAGCCCCAGACGGCAAGGTCTTGTATAGGACTGTAGCTGGTGGAGAATGGCTGCAAGACGACGCTGATATAACAGACGGCACATTCAACGGATTTGCTGAACAAGAAAGTGCAGTTGAAGTCATACTCCCAAGCAAAAGTGCAAGCGGAAACACCGTGACGAGCATTGGGTCTGGTGCGTTCGAAGGCTGCAGCGGGCTTACGAGCGTGACAATACCTGACAACGTGACAAGCATCGGGTATTGTGCATTCCTTTGGTGTAGTGGACTTACAAGCGTGACGATACCAGACAGTGTGACGAGCATCGGGTCTTCTGCGTTCGATGGCTGCAGAGGGCTGACGAGCATGACGTTTAATAGTTTCACAAAGAATGAAGTCAAGACATTGACAACCAGCGACTACATATTTGGTGAAACATTCTATTACGAAGGGAATCCAATGGAGAAATCCTTCACTGCCATTTGCACAGATGGCTCTATGACGGTGCACTTCTCTGCAGATGACCCAGCAACGATAACATTCACTGACTTGTAATGGAGGAAACTACAATGGAAAAGACATTCGATGGCATAGTTGATGGCAAGCACGTGGAGGTCTGGACTCCAACTGAGGAAGACAAGGAACGTGCAAAGCAAAAGCTTGAAGAGCTTAAGAAAAAGAAAAGCAGCAAAGCTTAATCTGCATAAGACAACATGCTGAAAGTCAAACTAGATGATCTCAAGAAACTGCTGCCTGGCAGTGCAAGCGAAAGAGTAGAGAAAGACAAAACATGACAACAATATTTCTAGGTGAGCCACCATCGCACATCAAAGAGTGGATTGAAGTTGTAAAGTCAAAGACCCACATCAAGTTCGTCGATGGAACAGAAGACGACTACTTGATAGAAGGGGCTATGGACTGCCCAGCATTGATTGCTGCAGGACCAATGCCACCTGGAAGTGGAACAGAACTAGAACCATCTTGGATAAAGTAGCCGTTAGAAGTCAATATCGGAAGTGCAGTGACGACCATCGGGTCTTATGCATTTTACAATTGCAAAGGTCTTACAAGCATAATGATACCAGATGGCGTGATGAGCATCAGGAATTGGGCGTTCAATTATTGCAGCAGTCTTACAAGCATTGAATTTGAAGGCAACGCCCCAACAGTAGGAACTAATGTATTTAAAGGCGTTGCTTCAGACTGCAAAGCAGTCATCTCTTCAACTGCAGCAGACTTCCCAGCAGCAGGATAGACATGGAATGGACTAGTTGTTGAAGTGAAACAGTAAGCTTAAATGACAAAGACAATGTCTATAGAAGATAGACGGCTGCCAAACAGCAGCCGTTTTTCTTAGGATATAGACTCGGTCTCTAGAAGCTAAGTCAAGCGGAGTGCTAGATTTCTGACATCTAGAGCAACAAGCAGCTCGAATGGGTCTCTAACATTCAATGCAGAAATAGAGACTAGACTTGGCGGCTCTGTGGTCTTGTCAGCAATTGAGAAGTAGTCAATGGCAGAATTGCTTCTGTCACTAAAACTGGAGATTATGCCATCTGGCCCAATCCTGAAGTCAAGGTCTGAAAGACGTTTCCAGACAGCGCATGTATATATGTTTGAAGACCCTTTATATGAAAAGTCTTGAGACACAAGTATCCAAATACTGTCAAAGTCAGACTGGCTAGACTGCGGCATGCCAACTATATGTCTAGATAAAAAGACTTCGTTGGCATCTAAAGGAGATAAACTGCCAACGAAGTCTAGAAACTGTCAGGCTGTCAATTACTTAGCAGCTCTGCGTTTAGCATTCTGGGCATTCCAGTAGTCGCGCTTCTCCTGCTGGGTGAACTTAGAGAATGGCTTGTTTGGACGGACATAAGTGTCCTTGCAGGCCTTCTTTGCTGGCTTAGAAGTGTCAAAGACCTCATCAGCAGATGGAACCACTGTAGATGGATCTACTGTCTCGTTCAAGGGCTTCTTGCCTGCTAGACGGTCGACAAGAGCGGCCGCTTCACGTTCAAGACGGATCTCTTCGGCACGCTTAGCAACACGGCGCTGCCAAGCAGCATCATGCTCTGCCTTCTGGCGGGCGACATGAGCAGCCTTTGCCTCAGCCTTCTTGACACTGAGATTCTTCTTCTCTAGATCCTGGTCAAATCCAGCATCAACAATCTTCTCGAGCTTCGTGCCAAGGCCATTGCCATCAATCTCATTCTCATAGAATTTCTTGGTCTTCTCGTCATAGCGGCCAATCTTGCCAAAGAAGCGCTTCACCAAGGCATAGACGATAGCAGTCTGACGGTCATACTTGTCATTTGACGAGCACTTGATTGTAGTCTTCGTGCCATCAAGGAAGAAGACTGTCGTTGCTCCGCCAGAGTAGACTACCCGCGAGATTGGAATGACGTCCATAGTAGGAATGTACTTTGGCTTGCTGGGAGCGCTGGCAGGCACATATTCTGGAAACAGTGCATGCATAAGTGGAATGAATTCTGAACTACAAATGATTTCCATGTTTTTTTCCTTTTTCTAGATTTTCTTAGGCTATAGATAGCATCAACCGCAGATTGCCTTGCGGAGACGCTTCATTGTCCAGTTGCCGCCATTGCGGAGCTTAGTTGAGCTGGACACCTTGAAGCGGCGAGAGCCAGGGATGACAATGCCGCCAATGTAGGCAGCTGACTTTGTGCAAGTGACTGTGCCATAAGGGCCACAGTAGGCAGTGTCGCCTTCTGACAAGCCATTGATGTTGTTGATGACATTTGTCTTGTTGAGTGTCTTTGTACGCATTTTCATTTTTCCTTTTTTAGATTCTACGTTCTAGGTTTTCTTAGGCTATTGAGTTGGCCTTCTTGGCAGGAGGTGGAAGCTTGCTCTTCATGAGATGAGGGGCAATAAGGTTCACGCCAATGTTCTTGAGGAAGGTCTCTTTGCTGGTGATGTCATGTGATGTGCCATCAGGTGCAATGTACCCTTCAGTGACATACTTTGACCCAGGGTTGTACCCTTCATCACGTTTGTCGGTCTTTGTCTGCCAGCCTTGGAGGACTTTCTGGCCATAGTCCCATGAACGCAGCTTGTCTAGCTTTGTCTGGAAGAAGTTGCCAATCCTCCAGTTCTCTGACCCATTGCCAACACAGAGGAAGTAGGGCAGCTTCTCATCTGGCCACTTGCCACGGTCTAGACGACGAGAGTCATCCATGTACCAAGCAACCATCTTCTTGTAGTCGTCTTTCTTCCATGCCCGTGCTATCCAACGGTACAGTGACTTTGAGCGGTCGGTCTTGCCAGTTGATCCATCTGCTTCTGTGTGGTAGTTCTCTGCAACTAGTGCAACAGTGTCGTCATCAACTTCCATTAGGACAGCTTTGATGACTTGGATTTCGTCTTTCAGCATCTTTGCCATAGTGTTTCCTTTGTTCTCTCTTGGCACTATTGTACAATGTCTACTAGACTTTTAAACCTCTCTAGTAGACTTTCTCTAGATGCTTGGCAGAAAAGCTTAGGCTATCCAATGAATTCAACATGGTCAACAATCTTCTCAGCGGGGCGCATGTCTACCTGCCATGTGTTCTTGCGGTAGTAGGCAAGAGCATTGCTCATGGCCTCTTCTGCAGTCTCGCCATAGACAATGGTTGGAGAGCCAAAGCCGCACTTGTAGTAAGCTTTCCACTGTGTCTTGTAGACTGCTGCTGCATTCTCATTGAACTTAGGGTTGATGTCTAGATCCATATGCTTTCCTTCTTCACTTTGAAATGTCTTCTTTTGTCCAAAGCTTCTTGACATCATCAATGCAGAGCTCGCCGCCATTGAGGATGTGCGTTGCATAGTCAACAATGAGCTGGTCACCATTCCTGTCATTTGGCTTCCTAAGCTCTTCATGGTCTATGATGAGGTCGTCAGCGCTGTACCATACGCCTGCATCCTTAAGTGTCTTGTTGAGGTCCTTTGCAAGGGCCTTGAGAGACTTCTTCAGTGTTGACTCAATCTTCTTGAGCGCTCGTATTTTCGCCTTCATGATTGACTCACTCTTGTTGATTTCTTGCTCTATGTTTTTCTGTGTGTTTGCCATAGTTGTGCTTTCTTAGGCTGTCCTCTGCGAAAAGCCTAGGACAGGATGGTGTGGAAATGCTGGAGCACCATCAGCAGTGTCTCTAGACCTGCTGTCATTGAACTTCACCTTGACAACAAAAGACTCATTGTCAAGCCCTACTAAGTCGCACTCGCCGAGAACTTTTGACATCTTCTTGAACTTCGTGAGCTGGTCTATTGTTGCTGATATGTCCACGTGCTGATTATATCAAAAATCTTAGGCTATGTTAACCTCAAGCTGCAGTCTTTGCATGCTTCTTCTGGATTCGGACAAGCTTCTTCACGAAACGGTTGGCTTCTGCACATGTCTCTTTCTTCTCTTGCAGCCAAGCTAGCACTTCTGGCTGGTTGAACTTCTCATAGAAGTCATCATTGCTCTTGAGAAGGTACATGAGGTTGTTCATCCAACGGTAGGCAGAGCCAAGCCTGCGGATCTCTGAGGCTGGGTTGAAGAACGCCTCAAGAAGACTTGTGAATGTCTCTGGCAGAAGGTCTCTCCATGACTCTTCTCCATTGAGGTCAGCTTTCATCATGGCCGTGCAGATGTCATCTTCACCTTTGAGCTTGAACCAGCGAGCAGTGCGGAAGTAGACTTGGTTTGCCTGCACGACTCTAAGGACTTCTTGGCCAAGTCCAGTTATCCTATAGTACTTCTTGCCATGCTCACGCTTGCTTGAGCACTCGATCAAGTGGCGGCTGTCTAGACTGCGCCAACAGTCAATGTCATGCCCTGGAGCTAGATCTAGCTTGCCGCACACTTCTAGATAGTGGTGCTCATTGCCATCTGCATAGACTTCTAGCATCTTCATTGTGATCTGTCCAGATGTTGCGTGTGCAAGGTTCATTGCTTCACGAGCACCATACTTGTCGATGCCATAGACAATTTGGCCATTGCTAGTGCGGTAGACAACTTGGCCATCGCTGACAGTAGTAGGCCACTCATAGTATCTAGTCTGCTTAGTCAAAGCTGCGTGCTTCTTGAGATATGGATATCCATCAAACATTGAGCTGCTTGGCTCTAGTATTCCATAGCAGTCATGGATGTTGTCAGTGCAAGTTTGCATGTCTTCTCCTTTAATTCTATTGGCAAAGCAAATTATATCAAAGTGATGGCACTTCTGTTAACTCTGCTGGGCTGTCAAAGCTGAAGTCTGCAAGGTCAGTCTCAATGACAGCTTCTTCATAAGACTCTTCAGGGCGAACTAGTTCAAGGTCTGATATGAAAGACAAGTTGAAGAGGTCAAAGCCCATCCCTTTAGTCTTGAGTGCTTCAATGATGGCATATGAGACAAAGTGCTTGACGCATGGAGGGAGCTCAGAGAGAATGTAGTCTAATGTGAAGCCAAAGCCATTCGCTCTGTAGAGCTGCTGGCGCCAAATCTCAAATGCAGCGTCCTGAGGCTTGACTTTGAACAGCCCACGGCTTGAGCCATTTATGAAGCGGACTAGAAAAGGGTCTGTGCAGTCTTCATACTTGATGCCAAGGTAGAGTGAAGAGGTGTGGTGGCAGTAGATGACAAGCTTAGGGTTGTGCAGCTGCTGAGGCTGGCCTGAAATTTGGGCTCGATGGACTATGAACTGGACTATCTGTTCGTCGGTCATGTTGATGGCTCCATTAAGTTGTTGGCAAGGCTAATATATATCAAAGTTCTAGGCTTTTGTTAACTTAGCTAGAGAAGTAGTCTATAGACATGGAAGACAACATTAGACAACAGCCACTTTTGATTAATTTATGCGGGGCACCCGGGGCAGGGAAGTCCACGCTCGCGGCATATGTGTTTGCAAAGCTCAAGATGATGGGCATAAACTGTGAGCTTGTGACCGAGTTTGCAAAAGACAAAGTCTGGGAGAAGAACAATGAAGCTTTGTCAAACCAAATATACATCTTTGCAAAGCAGTACTACAGGACAACCCGATGCGCAGGCAAAGTTGATGCAGTCATAACAGACTCACCTTTGTTCTTGAGCCCATTCTACAACAAGGACCCTGACATTGATGAGCCATTGAAAGAGATAGTCTCAAAGATAGTCATGAAGTATGACAACTTGAACTATTTCTTGCGTAGGGTAAAAAAATACAACCCAATAGGGCGTCTGCAGACCGAAGCTGAGTCAAATGAGTATGGGCTGCACATCAAAGACATGATGAAGAGCTTTGGCATCAAGTTCAAAGAGATTGATGGAGACTTGATGAGTGCAGACATGATCATCCAGGATGTTGTAGAGAAGCTAGGTGGAACGCAGTTGGTCTCTTAATGGGTCTTCAGCAATACTAAGACCTTGAAGTCCAGCCCAGACAAGCAGCTCTTCTGGACTATCGCCAAGAGCAAGAGCATGGACTTCATCATAGCAGTCTCCACCATACATCACCGGCTCAAAGCCTTTCAAAGTCCAGATTGGAGGGTTGTGGTGGGTGTCTTCTAGCTTCACAAAGCAGTCATAGTGGTGGCTGAGATTTCTGCTAGTGACGTCAAATACCATTTTCGGCAATGCCCTTGCTCAACAGCCAATCTCTATAACACGGCCATCTTCTAGTCGGACAACTGTGCTAGGACTGTAGAACTTGCATATCCCTAGTCTAGGGTCATCCCATCCATCGGTGTCTACCCAATATCCATTTATGTCACAGAAGAGCATTGCCTCTTCAAAAGACAGAAAGTTGTGGTCTAACGCTGAAGAGCCAATGGTCACTCTATAGTAGAGTGGCAGGCCAGTCATATAGCTGATGCAAGCATAGACTAAGGCTATCTTCTGTCCATTTCTGTGAGGCTGTCTAGAGAAGCCAGTCTTGACAATAGGCTTTGGTGGAGTCCACCGCACCTTAAGTCCGCCTGAGAAAACCTTTGAGCTCGAGGTCAATGACGAGCTCTTCGACTGATGTGACAGTCTTCCACTCAAAGTCGGCTCCTTTGTCATAGACAATAGTCTTCCCTACAAGATTATTAAGAATGCTTGTCCACTTGGTAGAAGTGAACAAGAACATGTCAACGTACCAGTCGTTGCCCTTTGAGACTCTCAACACCAGTGGTGCACTCTTCCCATTCTTCCCTACAAGCTTCAGTTGGTACTTGCCATGGTAGTTCTCTCGACGGACATTGACATAAGACAGTTTTCTTGCCAATGCTGTCAGCACTCTTTTTGCAAATATGCCAGACACTGCTCTATCCTTTGTTTTGCTTAGGCTATGCAGTCTTAAGCGGCGTCAGCGGCAGCATCGATGTCGCCAAGAGGGATGTATCCAGGCTTGATGAGCTTCATAAGCTCGTCATGCATGACCTTCGAGCTAGTCATTGCCTGCAGTGGGTTGGCCATACGGTGGGTCGTGACTGCGGTGCAAGCATTCATGATGCGCCAAGCAGTCATGTCCTTGTGGTCATTGTACGAAGGGTTGTCGACCTCTTCAAGAATCTTCATGATGTTCGTGTTGCCAATTGCCTTAGTGCGGCCAAGAGCAATGATGAGCTTGCCAAGTAGCTCGTCGCTGTAAGGGACTGTCTTCATGAAGGCGATGTTCTCCTCAGTCTCACGAGCATCGTGGCGGAAGCGTTCAAGACCGGCGTCAATCTTCGACTCAAGCAGCTCGTGGATAGTGTGGGTGTGCTTACGGCGGCTGGGAATGATCACCGACGTCTGGAGCATGTTGGCGCACATGAGGACGGTGTTGCCACAGCTCATCTGGAAGCAAGAGCTCTCATCATTGAAAGAGCGGAAGCCAACAGCAAGATGGTACTCATCCTTGTCACCAATCTCAGGGACAACATCAGCTACATACATGTAGCGCTCTCCATCCTTGGAGAGAGCTCCCTGCTCGTTGAAGAGCATGAGGCCATTGGCTTCACACTTGTCCCTGAACTTCTCAAGGATAAGTGCATGGGAGACAGGGACGTGGCGAGGGCCATGAGACTCAAGGTGCTCATGGGCACGAAGGAAGTCTACATCAATGGCATTGTCAGAGTAGTACTTGTTGTTCTTGAGTAGAGTAGCATTGCTCATAGGTTTCTCCTTTAGACTAGGTGTTTTAGTTTTATTGACAGGCGAAATTATATCATTTTTTCTAGAACTTGTTAACTTTACTAGCAAGAAATACCTTAAATGCTAGATGTCTTTTCAAAGACAAAGCCGCCATGCAAAAAGTCATATTTGTCTGTTAGATAGTCAGACAAAGCCTCTAGAATCTCTTCATCTGTTGCATTGTCAGCAATAACTTCAGCTGCTTGAAGTTCAGAAAAACTAACAGCAACTTCATTAGGCAAATCAACATCTATAGGATTGCCCTCGCCGTCAGTCTTGTCCCATTGGATGTTTTTGGCTACATACTTGCACTCATACAAGTCTTCATCTAGAAGAGCAAAACCAATAGCTTGCAGAACAATGCTAGCCTCATCAGCAGCAATGCCATTGTCAATGAGGATCTGCTCAGCCTTTCGAATCTTTTCAGTGTTCATAAGTCTCTCCTTTAGGTCTATTGACAGTGGAATTATATCAAACAAGCCAGAGCTTGTTAACTTCTGGCCTGCTTTTGTGCTAGATTTTTTGAGAGAACAATTTGGTCTAGCTTACCAGTCAATTATCTCATTCTTGCTTGAGTACTTGAACATCTGTGTCACGACTGATGTCACAAACTGCATTTGGTTGCGTGACTTCTTGCATGCTGACAGGTTGCAATGGTACTTCTTGTCAAACTCTGCTGTATGCAAGTCAAGTATCTTCTCATATATGAAGTCAGACACTTTTATCTTCTGTGTCACATCATCAAAGAACTTGCTCTTGAGGTATTTGAAGAATTGCCTGCCAAGGTCTTTTGAGTCATCAAACTCGTCATTTAGCTCTTCATATATGTAGCTTGAAAGGTCAAGCAGCTTGTGCATCAACTCTACTCTCATATAGAGATAGAGTACAAGATTAGACAATTGCGAGGAACTTCAATATCCAACCACCAAAGCCAAGTGTGCCAAGGACAGCGCCTACAGCAAGAGCAGTCTTGGCAATTGTCCACATGAACTTCTTGCCTTCAGACATTCCAGCTGTGTGTCCATCTTGCTTAGCATCATTCTGCTCAAGCTTTCTAAGTCTAGAGTCATGCTCAGTGAACCTATAGTCGTGTGCTGTCAAGCGTTCAAGGACGCCTTTCATGTTGGCATTCAGCTCTGTCAGCTTAGACTCAAATATAGACTGCCAATTGCGTACATCTCTTGCAAGTCCAGCAATCTCATTCTTGACATCTTTGAACTCCTAAGCTATGTCAATCTCAAATGTTGTTGACTTCACTTGTCTAGCTAAACGCTTCTTAGTTGTGCTTTTCATCTTTGTTGTCTTGGCCTTTGTGTGTTGTCTTGTCTATTGATGGCTATTTACTTTTTCCTACAGACTTAGCATCTTTGCTTGACTTCACTTCACTAGCACCAGTCTTCTTGTTTGGGTTGACTACGATGTTCTTGTACACTTTCTGCAGTAGATAGTCCTTGAATGACCGTATAGCTTTCTTGTCCACATCATAGTAGATGACTAAGTCATCTGGCTTGTTCTTAGGGTGGCCAGACTTGCGCTAAGACTCAATTGGGATCAAGTCTTTCTTGAGTTTCCCTCTTGCTTTTCTTATCTTGCCATTAGTCTTCTTCTTGAATATGAACTAGACTATGCCTTTCTTCATGAGAGCGCAAAGACGTCTAGCTTTGCCATTCATCTCATCAAGCTGCTTCAAGTCCATGTCTAACAGTGACTATGCCATATTAGTCTATATTTACTCTATGGCCACGGAACCCTAAAGAAGCCGCTCCAAATGGAGCGGCTTATTTTTGAACCAACTAGTCTAACTGTCAGTCATCAGTCAACTCGCCATCATCGTCAACGCTTCCAAAGAAGTCTCGACGGTTATCAATGATGTCTTCATTCTGCTCATCACGGCTGTCTGAGATGAAGTCATCTTCTGCATCACTTATGTCATCTTCATCTTCATCATTGTTGCTGTCGTCATCTTCAATGTTGGCAACTTCGCCAGTAGGGTTTCCATTCTGGCCGTAGAGGTCTCCAGCAGGGACTTCTACATTCTGAGGCTCTTCTTCATTGCCAGGAACGGCTTCAACATCTGCAGTGCCAACTACTTCACTGGACGGCTCTTCTGCTTTGGTCTTCTGACGAGGCTTACGGACCTTCTTAGGCTGCTCATTGCCAACATCAGCAGCCTTTGCCTTCTTTGTCTTCTCAACTGTGAACCGCACAGTGACATTTCCATCAATGGTCTCAACAGCATATCCCATCCAAGCGATAGACTTCGCCTTCTTTGCACGCTTGCTGTCATCAAGAGATGCAAACTGACTTGCAATCTGCGCCATCGCCAACTTGACATTCTTTGCTGCTTCCTTGATGTCAATGCCATCAGTAGGCTTGTCAGCCTTCTTGGCAATCTTCACTGTCTTGGCAGTCTTAAGAGCGGCCTGCTTCCTCTTCTTCTCAAGAGCAGCAGCACGCTTAGCAGCCTTCTTTGCCTTGGCAGCTTCCTTCTTCTCAAGGAGCTTAGCCTTCTTCTCTTCTTTAGTCATCTTTGCCATGTTGTTTTCCTTTAGACTAGTTGTTGTTTGATGAGAGAATTATACCTACTCCTAGAGCATTTGTTAACTCTAGGAGCAGTTTTTTCTTGATTTACCGTAGCAGCGTCCAGCCGTCCTGCTTGACCATCTCAAGCAGCTTGGCAAACTGAGCACTGTCAAAACTGTAGTCTGTGATGTCAACATTCACATTTGTCTGCGAATTGTAGAAAGACATCGAGCCAGGCTTGAGCGTCTTGAACTTGTAGTTCGGATTGTTTGGGTTAGAGATAGTGTCGAACTCAATAGCGGTATTGCTGCTGCCGCTCTCATAGGTAGTAGGTGCATCAGCATACTGCTTAGGGTCACGAGCATCAATAGTGACTCCACCGCTGAAGCCAAGGTTTCGTGCACGCTTAGGGTCACCACCAAGCTCTTCAATCTTAGAGGCAACGGTCTTTGCGAGTGTCTGGAACTGCTTGATTGTCATTTGCTTCTCCTTTGTTTATGTTAGTTGAACTAGTTGACGTGTGGAATTATATCAAAGTTTTTAGGTTTTGTTAACTTTATGCTTCGCACTTTATAATTGACTCGTCTTTGATTCCCCATGGATAGTTCTCCATTAATTTGATTTCATCAAAAGTCTTGCCTTTAAATATCAAGCTTGCAAGCTTGTGGCAATCTACAAATGCATGAAATCCAACACTTATCACACTATCTGGAATTGTCACACTTGTAAGGCTGGTGCAACCACAAAATGCAGACATTCCAATGCTTCTCACGCAGTTAGGTATTGCCACACTCGTGAGACCACAACAACTATAGAATACAGCATCTCTAATGCTTGTCACATAGTCAGGTATCACAATGCTTGTCAGCCTGCTGCAACCGGAGAATGCATAAGACCCGATGCTTCTCACGCTATTCGGTATCGTCACACTCATAAGGTCATGACATCCCTCGAACACAGAATACCCGATGTTCATAACGTTATCTGGTATCATCACGCTCATCAACCTACCACAGTTACTAAATGCATTAGACTCGATGCTCGTCACATAGTCAGGTATCACAATGCTTGTCAGCCTGTTGCAACTGGAGAACGCATAAGGCCCGATGCTTGTCACTGAGCTAGGCACAACAATTTTTGTCAATATGCTGTCTTTATAAAACAAATGACCACAGATTCTGATTAGACTATGTATGTCTTGCTCTTTTCCGTTTTTGTCAAATAGATAGCAATGTCCATTACTAGAGTCAACAAACAGCCATCCATTGCCGTAATCTTTAGCATGTGATTTTATGACATCGCCTGGATTGTCAATGTCTAGCAAAATTTTAAGTTCATTGATTGTCATGTTGTTTGTTCTTTAAACGAGAACATCACGTATTTTTCTCATCCACTCTTTCTTTTGCCAAACTGGTACAAATATTGATGTGAGACGGCAGCCTGTAGAGTTCCATGTGTCAAGTATCTTCTTTGTCTTCATGTCAATTGCAGCAATGTGGTGGGCGCTGACAGCAGCAATCATGCCATCATCTATGCCACAGTCTTTGAACTTCCTAAGGAACACCTTTGCAGTGATGTGCTTTGGAAGAACAACTTCAGTGAAGCCACGCAACTCTAGAGACTTTCTCCACACTCTAGGAGACCGCCATGACAGTTTTCCCCAATAGTTCTTCTTCTCTTCTGCTAGCACAGCAAACTGCTCTTTCTGTATAGTAGTGTAGTCTACTCCTGTGCAGAAGCTGATGCAACGAGTTGTGCAGTCGCCATGGTGGTTCCCTTCACCGCGGTTGTCAATGATGCTGACCATGCTGCATGTTCCATCTTCACGGACTCTGTACTGAGGGACTCTATATCCAAGACTAGAGTCAAGCACTTTACGACGGAGAATCTTGTATCCACTAGATGATATGCTCTGCCAATAGTTGCGGAACATAGACCGTAGTCTAGCTTTCTCATCTGGCTGGCTAGTGTTCCAGATGTCAAGATTGATCTTCTCAAGTGCTTTGCACTTCTCTTTTGCTTCTTCAATTGTCATAGTGTCTATGTTGGAGTTTGGCTTGCAGCTGCAACTATATCAAAAGTGCTAGTCCCTGTTAACTTCTACAGCAAAAGCTAGCAGATGTCTGCTAGCTTTGTCTATTCTACTGCAACTGTACAGTAGAGCCTGTCAGCCTTCAGTGTATGTCACAGTGTAGTCATCATTTGGATCCATTCCAAATGTCAAGTCAAGTGGTATCTTCAGTGCTTCAAGAACTTTTAGCCCTTCAGGGTTCTGTGTCTTGACAATCTCAAAGTAGCTAGGGACAGCAATGTATATCTCTCCACTCAGCTCTCCAGCATTGACATACTTGTTACGCATCACCATTGTCCCAACTTTGTACTTTCTATTAGGGAAGAACAAGTCTTTGAATGGGAAGTTTGATGGTCCACATCTCCAGCCAGGCATCTTTCCTGCTGCTTTAGGGTCGAGCTGCTCAACTGCATACCAGCCAATCTCAGCTCCGCGTGGTGCCTTGCTGCCAAGGCTCTTGTAGGAGCGGCCTGTCCCACCATATCCACCGCGTTGCCAGCCACGGCCTTCACTTACTTCTCTACTGTCTTTCTCTGACAACATTATCTATTTCTCTTTCTCATATGCGGCAAGACTTGCATCTGAATTGTCCATCAAGAAGAATGTGCCATTTGATGGATACCCTTCTGGCCTAACATACTTGACTTTGCTGAAATCAACTACTTTTCCATTGACTATTCCAGCGATGTTGTCTAGAATCCAAGCATCACTGTTGTTCTTGTATGTGCTTTGTCCAAGCTTCCGCAAGTCAGCTACAGTCATGAAGTCTTCAAGTGTGCTGTCTGCATGGAGCTCAATGTCTTCATTGACATCTGCGCTTTCATTGACACCTACTGCTCTAGTTGAGAGTATGACAGAAGTCTTCTTTGGGACAACTTTAGTCACATAGTATGGATTGCCATCAGCATTGACAATGACAAGGTCAATTGGAGCATTTGCCTTAGACTGCAGCTCTTTTGTCAAGTCTTCTACATCTAGCATAGTCTTCTCATCTTCATCTAGCCGTTTTGCATCAAGCGCTGGGACAATGTCAACAACTGTTGTCCCTGCTCTAGAGTTGACGTCAAACAGCATTGCTGTCTTCTTTGCAACTCTAAGCATCAACTTGTCATCTAGATCTGCACGAGTACGGAGAAGCTCAATGAAGTCTCCAACTGTCACAACATCTTCTGGCTGGCGAGAAGCTTCAGACAGCTGTGTATCTTCATCTACTGCTTCTTTGTCTTGTGCCTGCTCAGCTTTCTCATTGAAGAAGAACTCTTCATCTTTGAAGACAGCTTTGCCATCAATGTCTTTGTCTTGGCTGTCTTCTTCATCGACAAGGCCAAGCTTTATTCTTCCAAGGTCAACGCCACTTCTTATCAACTAGAACAACTGTCTAGCTGTGAATTCGCCACCAAACTCTTTCTCCCATTGGGACAAAGTCTTGCCTTGATACTTGATAGCTTCAATGCTGTTGTCTTCAACTTCTTTGATAGTCTTTGCCATTTGTAGTTTTCCTTTGAAATGTTTCAAAGACTATTTACCTCTCTCAAGAATTCAAGTCATTGTCATCATACTTCAGCTTGATCTTCTGTCCCCAGTCACAGAAGTCTTCGGTGCCATCTTTAGTGACTACCCAAAGGACTGGAAGGCCAGGAATAGGGTTAGATGGTATGTCATCAATGTAGCCATCAGTCATTATGCAGAGAGCATCGCACTCAATCTGGTTGTCAAGTATGTAGTCAAAAATTGGGCGCATTGCAGTGCCACCACCACCTGTCATTGCATACTCACCATTGTCAATCTCAAACTCGAGGTTGTCATCTTGTGTGTAGTGCTTGTAGGCACCAACTTCAGCATCACACTCAATTATTGACAAGTCAAACAGTCCAAATGACCTTACAAGACTGTGGAGTTCTCCTAAGAACTTTGACCTGTCTCCTGATGTTGAGCCAGAAGTGTCAATGCCAACTGCAAGCTTTATCTTGCACGCTTGCCTGCTCTGCAGATACACTCCATTGTGGACATGCCTACGGTTCGGAGGGATCCAAGAGCGATTGCCACTGTTGTAGCAGCGAGTCACAAACTGTGCAAGGATCTCCTGCCACTTGATCTCTGGAGTCATGCACTTCTTGACAATTGCTTTGATGTGGCTTGGCAAGCTTCCCTTCATCTTCTCACAGCGCTGAGCTTCAGACACAATAGTCTCACGCATCTTGTCAGCGAAGTCTTTGGCAACTTTAGGCCGATAGTCAGAGTCAATGCCAACCTTGCCATACTTGTCTGTCAGCTCTCCATAGCTAGCGCCATCACCATCTCCTTCACCATCCTGGCCATCGCCTTTGCCATTCTGTTGGCCATTGCTTCCACCATTGCTGTTGTTGCCATTCTGTTGAGGAGCGTCTTCCATGCCATCATAGATGTGCTTGTCAAACTGGCCAGTCAGCTCTCCAGTCTCATTGCCATCTTTTCCATTTTGCTTAGGCTGTCCATTGCCGCTAGAAGAGCTTCCACGGCCATTCTTGCTCTGCTGTGACTTGCCAGAGCCACTGCCGCTGCTGTTGCCTCCATTCTGCTGCTGTTGCTGGCCTGACATCTTCTGCTGCTTCTTCATCTGCTTGATGAGCATCTCATAGATCTCTTCAGCGCACTTGCCTTCTTCCTCACGCGTAGGCAAGAGGACTTCTTTTGGCGGAGTGAAGCCATCTTTCTGGAGAAGAGCATTGACTTCTTTGTCAGTTGCAATGTTGAAGAGCTGCGGGTCACGAGTCTGGCGGCGCACGAGGTGCATCAGCACGGCATGCCAAACTTCGTGGGCAAGGACAAACGTCTGCTCTTCACGAGAAAGAGAAGAGAGGAATGCGATGTCAAAGTATACCGCATTGCCATCTGTGCAGGCTGTACGGACACGGATATCACGGACTGGAACCATCTCCATACGAAGAGCTATAGAGCCAATGAAAGGGTACTTGGTGAGCACGTCTCTACGGCAGACAGAGAGGATCTCAGACGCCTTCTTCTTGAGGGTCCTAGTCTCTTCATCAGTCAGTTCTCTTGCATTCAACATAAGCTTTTCTCCTGTTAAGTAGAATTGGTTGTTTGGCAGACAGAATTATATCAAGATCTGCTAGTCTTGTTAACTCTATATGCTGACTAAGCCAGTGGAATGTCTCATCCACTGGCTTTTCCTTTGGCTACAAGGAAATCAGATCTTCGTGTGCTTGGAGATGAGGTTCTTGTAGCGGTCCATGCACTTGCGGTAGAGAGGGTGGTTGTAGAGCTTCTTTGCAGATATGCCAGTGAGCTCTTCGCTACGGCCATGCATTGCACCATTGAGGCTCATCATCACAAACTCCGGCGGCATCTCAGAGAGGATCTTGAAGAAGCCATTGATGCGCTGAGTCTCATCCTTCTCATCTTTTCCACGCCAAAGGACATAGATGAGCGAGGAGCACATAGCATAGAGCTGGTCATTCTTCTCAGGGATCTTTACAGGGATCTTGCCATAGAGCATGTCAAGGATGTTGTCAAAGCTCTTGTTGAGACGGTGGAACTCCATGAACTCAACGCCTTTGGCAGGGCCAACAAGTCCATAAGTGATCTTACGGAGAAGCTGCTCATTGTTGCCATAGATCTTGCACATCTGAGACACACGGTCCCATGAACGAGGAGAAGGCCAACCACGCTCAAGGTTCTCTTTCTCCATGTTGAAGAGGTTCTCAGGACGGTACTGGATGAAGCCAGTCACTGAAGGGTGGACATCGTGCGTCATAGCCCACGTGCACCACTGCTCAGGGTCCGCCTCAAGCTCAACGTGGAGGAAGCGGTTAGAGAGAGCCGAAGACATGCTCATCGCAACTGCACGGTCAGTCGTGAGGTTGCCGGCAGACACAATGTACCAGCCGTCCGGCACCTTGTAGAAGTCGCCAATCTTGCGGTCGAGAATGAGCTCATAGGCAGCTACCTGGCAAGACTTGTCACAAGAAGTGAGCTCATCAAGGAAGATGATTCCCTTAGATTCAGGGTCACGAGGCCAGAAGTCAGGTGCATTCCACTTCATGACACCTAAGTCCTTGTCAACAGAAGGAAGTCCACGGATGTCAACAGACTCCATCTCAGCAAGACGGACATCTACAAATCCAATGCCAAGCTTGTCAGCAACCTGACGGACAATTGAAGACTTGCCAACGCCCGGAGAAGAGTGGATGAGAATTGGCGGAATTGTCATTGCAAGTTCAGGGTTCTCAATGATGAGCTGGCAGTTTGTGCGGATGATCTCCTCGAGCTCTTTCATTGACATGCGGTTGTGGGTGTCAACAACTGCTTTGTTCTCATTTCTTGTAGCCATTGTAGTTTCCTTTGTTAGGTGTTTGAATTACGATGTGAATTATATCAAGTGTTTTTGGATTTGTTAACTTTAATTAGATGTCTCCAATGATTTCATGGATGTCATCGATGGCGTCCTGAGCAGTGTAGTCAGGGTCGTGCTCTTTGTTGGGGTCGCCATAGTCGTCGCACTCAAAGTAGCGCTTGAGCACCTTCTTGATCTTGTTCTTGAGAGTGCTGTAGTCACACTCAGCAGAGTAGTCAGTCGTATTGTCGAGAACGTCGTCCATTGTATTCTCCTTTTGTCTAGTTGCTGTTGGCAAAGCTAATTGTATCAAATGCTCGTGGCAATGTTAATTAAAAGTTGTGAATAGTTATGAAACTTTATTGTCATTTGAGTAAATAGTTTTATAGATATTTGACAAATTGAAGTTTTAAGTCTATGTTGATTGACAAGCTATAGGATGATTAGAGATGACCATTGGAAGGAATCAGCTAATTGATTGTTTTGATGATTTCATCATCAAAACATGAAACTATAGATGATTGAAGCATAGATAAAAGAAATCCGACTTGAAATAAGGTATTCTTTTAATTGAAAGTTTTCTTAAGGTCAACTAATGTATAAAACTTATAAACAAAAAATCTAGTGAGTTTACAACAGTTTATAACTAGTCATAAGTTGAATATTTTAACTCTACTCTACACTTCCATCAAGTCTAGCTTCAAGTTGACTTCATCAAGCGTTGTGCCAAACATCTTGCTTGTGTCTATCTCAACTTTCTCTTTTTTTCCAATTGGATAGAAGCACAAGACACTGCTTGGTGAAAGCATCTTCTCAACAAGAGCAGCTGCATTCTCAAAGAACATCTCACACACTGGCCGTCCTGTAGACTTGGCAGACGCTATCGCTGTGCGCTTGATGGTAGCAATCTCTCTGTCTACTGTCATGATGCAGACCATTCCACCAGAATAGTAGTTGGGATGCACATCAATGCCAGAGAAGTTTGACACAGCATTGCAGATGCGTCTCAGTAGCTTCTTTGCTGCAATTGGCTCTAGATCAGAGATTGCCATAGTCTGGTGCAGTAGGCCTGCCATATTCACGGCACTTTGGCTCAATGACATCTGACAAGTCTCTTATGCCATACTCTTTGAGCTTCAGCTTCATCTTCTCAAGAGCTCTCTTCTCAATCTTCAATACGCCCATGCATGTCAATGGCTGCTTCTCAGTCTTTGGGTTCCAGATTGCAACCGCAGTCTCTTCAAGAGTCAAGCGCTCTCCTTCAGCTCGTTTCCTAAGAGCAGCCTTCTTCATCTGCATCCAATGCTCTCTGTCTTTTGTCTTTCTACTTTCGTATGCCATGTTGCATCTCCTTTGTTCTACCAGTGCATGTCTACTGCATTGTCTAGACAAGCAGCAACTATATCAAATGCTCTACTTCTTGTTAACTTCTGCAGCGGAAGTCTAGCTTCTTCACAAGCTCAATTGTGTCTGCCATTGCATCAAACAGCACTTTGTTTGTGTGCAAGTCTATAGACTTTGCTATGTACTCTTTCAAGTGGTCTCGTGTCTGTATTCTAGTGTCTTCAAAGTCTGGGACAATCCCTTTGTTGAGCTCAAGCCAAATCATCCACTCTTCAATAGAGTCAAAATGCCTACTGTCTTTACTGAGATTGTCATTGAATGATGCAACTTGCCCACCAAGTGTCAGCACGTCATCTTTTCTAGACAGTCTTTTTGCATGCCAATCTAGTATCTTGCTGTATTCCCACTCGCACGGCCTAATCAAAGTACTGTAGTATCTACTTGCAACTAGATGGCCATCGTCATCTAGCTCATACATCTTCTCTAAGAAGTAGGTCATCTAGAAGTCCCATTGGAAGTTCAACTGCGCTGCTGGCTTAGGTGGAGCATCTTCACATGCACTAGCTTCAGCTTTGTTCAAGTCTACTAGACTCGCATGAAGCCGCCCAATTGTGCAGCCACACATGCACACGGCCAGCGCAACAGCAGCAGTCTTCACGGCAATGTCACGCATCTTTGTAGCCAAGATGCTTCAGCCGTTTGGTGTTGATAATATTGTTAAACATGATAAATTGATTATATCAAATAGTTGAAAATGTGTTAACAAATATTTCTATTCAAATACGTAACCATCCAAAATAATATCCTAAATTTAGATATGTCTGAAATTCTTCTGGCTTAGCATAGACACGAGATACACCATTGTTCATCCATCGTTTTCCATATGATGGATTATTTGAACCTGCCATTCTTTTGCTTTGGTTCTTTGCTAAATTTGGATTTTTACGATAAGTATCCTTTAATGAATTGCTTAATCGTTCTTTAGTTTTTTGTTTTTCTTCATTGGTTCTATTTAGCATGCCACTGCGTCTATTAATGCTAATTTGCTATTTTTCTTCATTTGACTTGCTATCTAATGTCTTTAATCGTTTTGCAGTGATCTAATCTTTTTCTTCTTGTGATTTACTATTGAATGACTATTTCCATTTATTGATAGAAATTTCTTTTTCTTCATCGGATTTATTTGCCATAGTCTATTTCCAATTTGCAATTCTCTAATTACGTGTCTCTTTAGATTCATTTAACCACTATTTTTTAGCAGCATTTGATCGATTGGTATGATGCATTAACTTTTCTTCTTCAGTATATGCATTAATTGTCTATTGAGCTTTTTGCTTGATACTTTCTTTTTTATCAGGTGAATATGATTTTTTAGTTGAACTTATTTTCTAATTTATAACTAATTGCTATGATGATGATCTTTTTTTATGGACTTCATACTATGCATTAGATAGTTGTTTAGAAATGCGCTATTTTTCTTCAGCTGATCTATTTTTAATATTTCGCTTTGATGCTTCACTTATACGTTGGTGATTTAACTATTTTTGTTCTTGTGTCCAATTATTTCTAGTTTCTTTAGCTCTACAAAATATTTCATTTATTTCTTCTTTTGTCTTACCAGCAAATTTGTTAACCATACTAGTTCCACCTTCTATAAGGTTATAACTAGTTTTGTCATTTGGATAGCAAGCCGAAAGAGGAACTAGTTCCTTCTCTTTCTCATTCATCTCATCAAAGTTATCGAAGTCAAAAATGATAGTCTTCACAAACTTCTCAATTCCATGCTTTGCAATCGCTTTAAGAATCAATTTGCCAGATCCCATGTAGTCATCAAGTGGATTTTGAGTGGAATGCTAGCCAATGTAGTGCTTGCCATTCTCAAGATTGTCAATTCTATATATCAAATAATGAACCGACAATGACTCATTGATGTTTGAGAGTCCATTGATCTTGATGTTTGACTTAGTTACAAGCTCAAACTACGAATAGTTTTCTTTATTTTCCATGACTTTGTTTCCTTTATTATTGTGACATTTGCGTGTCACAATTATATTTACCTCTTAAAGTATCAAGTTACAAAAAAAGCATCAGCCGCAAAACTGATGCTTAATGTAGTCATGGAACTACAAAATTATTTACTTCTCTTAGTCTTTATATCCAAGAAATTTTACTAATTTGTTTGAAGGGCATGTCTCTAACCATTCCTTTGGAGAATTTATTTTATGGTCAAGTAATGCAAATCCAATGCCACTAAACGACTTAAACAATTTTTGAATTTCAATTGCTTTATCTTTACGTGATGATAATTTACTATCCATTATCAAATAGTTTGCCCATGCTTGGTCAAGGAATGATAAAGTCTGTTTAAGTTTTTCTTTTAAACCATCAAGATGATTTTTAAATTCTGGAAAATATGTTACTACTTCAGAAATTTCATTTGATCTAACAATATCTATTCCACGTTCATATGACAATTTTCCATTTCCTTTCATATGATGGATTGCGCAGTACGCCGGGGATTTCACTTTAACTCTGTTGAACTTAGCGTCGCAGACAACATAGCCCTCTTCATCCCATGGCATTGCCTTTGTAGCAGCCAAGCACTCGTCAATTGACTTCAGAGAAAAGACTTTTGGTGTGTCAAACAGCTTTGAGAAGACAGGGTCATCAGTGAAGTAAGTCTCTTCAAAAGTCTCATTGTTGCGCTTGCCAAGGAAGTAGAGCGTGTTCTCCTTGTGAGGCACTACTACACGAGTCCATGGAGAGCAGAGCTCAAACATGTAAGTGTAGCCCTCTTCCCAAAGAGCACATAGTCCTTCCTCTTGCAGCTTCTTCTGCCAGCCAGACTTCTCAAGGACTGCATCAAGCTGCTCAGCGACAATGTCTCCAAAGAACTGGTACTTGCAGCCAATCTGCTCAGCAATAGGTGCCTTAGAAGCAAGAATAGTCCCATTAGTAGAGATGAGCAAGTTGTCACCAACATTCACAATCTTGATGAGGCTTCCATCTACCTTCTCTCCACAGCGAGCGGTTGACCAGTCAATCTCTGGACAGTATCCTTCTCCATAGTTGCCAAACTTCATGAAAGGAAATGAGACAATCTCATTAGTGTCTTCATTGAGAATCAAGCCACGGCACTCACGCACAATTGGCTCATTGAAGTCAGAGTCAACTTGAGAGTACTTGAGCATCAAGAGATTCATGCCATTGAACTGCTCCCTTGACATAGTCAAGCAGTAAGGCTTCTCAGACAGCAGCTTCTCCCAGTCAGAGTGCTGCTCTATGAAATACTGTACATTGAGTTTCTTGTTCATTTGTCTATAAGGTTCTTCAGTTGTTTTAGTTTCAGTCTCAATTGCCTGTTCTCTTCAGCAAGTTCTTTGACTTTTTTCTTCAATGCACCATCTATCTTTTTGTCTGTAGTGCAAATTTCATCAGGCATATCCTTGCCATGCAATAGATTGTATACATCCATCTGCACAAGCACTTCTTCATATGACTTGCATTTCAAAGCTGATATTTCTATAGTCAAGCCATCTATAGACTCAAGTCGGTCAATGTTGTCGCCAGACTGCGCTCCAAACCACTCAATATATTCATCGCCATCATTATAGATGAATGCCAATGATGAGAATAGTGTAATGACTTTTGCATTGTCATTTGTGTAGCCAACTATATATGGAGCGTTCATGCTGTAGATTATATCAAAATTCTAGACTGTTGTTAACTCGTCTAGTCAAGCTTTACCTGCTTGAAGACTTTTTCTATGTCTTTTAACTTCTTCTTAAGAAGACTGTTTTCTTCTCTAAGCTGCTTGACAGTGCTTGCAAGCTCTTTGATTTTCTCTATAGAAGAATTGTCATTGTTGAAGAAAGCACCATTATGCACCAAATTGTTGACGTCTAGTGCAACCAAGAACTCTGCAAAAGTCTTGCATTTTAGGCTTTCTATTGACACATTTTGCCCATCTTCTGACTCAAGCACCGTGATGTCATTTCCATCATGGTCAATCAACTTACTTATGTATTTGTCGTTGCCATCTTTTGCAATCAATGTGCTTGACAATGCAACATAGTAAGGATAGTTATAATCTGACGCTGGCGTCTTTATCATCAATGGAAACTGTGAATACATAGCATTAGCGCTTGCTGTTGTCTAACAAGTCTTTCTCAATCTTCAACTGCTCTAGAGACTTTCCATACAGCGGATTTGGCTGCGCATCTTGAGGATAAGTGCCGTAGCAGATCTCCTTTGCCTTGAACAGTGTGTCAACTAAGTCATCTAGAGAGTCAAAGTTGACCTTGTACATCTGCTGCTCACGGTTCACAAATGCATACTGCCATGACTCATAGTCCGTATTGCGAACTTTGTTCAAGATTGTGTGGAATGGAACCATGACAAAGCCATGAGGCATGTTCTTGATTATCATTTCTGGCATTCCATTGTAGTTCAATGCCATAAATGCATCTGTAATAGTCAATTGTGTCATAAAAACCGGTAAGGCTTTTTGTCAAGCTTCTTCAGCTCAGCCTCAATCTTCATGGCAAGGTCGCACTCCTTTACCATGTAAGGGTAGATGTCAATGCCGACGTTGACGTTGAGAATTCCAGCTGCTGTATCATACTTGAATGCCCATTTGTCATGAACATGGCCACAAATGTTAAT
>Ga0256405_10000876_pt1 | contig 91281 bp, 77 predicted proteins | sample RumenRJG_02DNA_FD_189096 | JGI IMG/M metagenome (GOLD analysis project Ga0256405, IMG submission 189096) | Bovine rumen microbial communities from Lethbridge, Alberta, Canada - RJG_02 | ecosystem: Host-associated > Mammals > Digestive system > Stomach > Rumen | place: Canada: Alberta...
CCTTTTTGTACGCAGGCGGGTAGATCAGGTATTTCATATCATCCATGCGGTGCGGCAGAAGCAGAATCGCTGTCACAAGTACATTTCCGCTTGCGAGCCGGTTCATTTCCGAATCGTACTGCGCCATCGCATTTTTCGCGAACCAGTAAGTTGTCCCCTCATATTCAAAGGGAATACAGTGCGTTTTATTCCGGTAGGCCGCAGACGGCATAAAATCTCCTACACTCAGATTGATGGTCGCATGCTGGACCCCCAGTTCAATGGCGTCTTCTTCCATCCCGGGACACACATACAGCCCTTTCTTTGACGTTGCATTCGGATAGGGATATTGAAACTCGGCTGCCTGAACACTGCCCACTGTCAAAAGAATCATCATCACTGCCAGCAGCCCAGGCAGCAATCGTCCGTATGCACTACTTCTTCTTTTCATCTGCTCCTCTCCCCCTTTTCAAGCTGCCGCGGTTCAGACGCCTGTCCCTGGCAGCAGTCAGAGTGCACCGCAAAAGTGATTATTCCAGATAATCTCTCATTCTGATATTTTTGCGCTTCAGCTTCCTGAGCGCTTTTGCTTCAATCTGCCGAATGCGTTCGCGTGTCACATTCAGCTGTCTGCCTACTTCCTCCAAGGTTCGCGAGCGGTCATCATCCAATCCGTACCGAAGACGAAGTACCTGCTGTTCCCGCTCGGTCAGGTCAGAAAGAATCTCCCTGATCTGTTCCCTGAGCATTGTGCGCGCAGCCTCATCCGCGGGATGCGGTGTCATATCATCCCGGATAAAATCTCCCAGAGAACTGTCTTCCTCATCTCCGACCGGTGTCTCCATGGACACGGGTTCCCGGGAAATCCGCTGAATCTCACGAATACGCTCCAACGGCATATGGGTTTCCTTTGAAAGCTCCTCCGCAGTAGGATCTCTTCCGAGCCTCTGCACCAGATCACGGGCAGACCGGTTCACCTTATTGATGTTCTCTACCATATGAACCGGAATCCGGATGGTACGGCCCTGATCGGCAATCGCGCGCGTAATCGACTGACGAATCCACCATGTCGCGTAAGTCGAGAAGCGAAACCCCTTCTTATAATCATACTTTTCCACTGCACGAATCAGGCCCAGACTTCCCTCCTGGATCAGATCCATCAAGCTCATTCCGTGCCCGGTATAGTGCTTCGCGATCGAAACAACCAGCCGCAGATTCGCTTCCTCCAGCTTTCTTTTTGCTTCCTGATCTCCTTCTTCGACGCGCTTTGCCAGTTCAATCTCCTGCTCCGGCGTCAGCAAGGGCACCTGTCCGATCTCTTTCAGATACATATGGATCGGGTCTGTGATATTTCCGGTATCAGCATCCCGGATCCCATCCGCCAGAATGATCTCCTCATCAGGATCCTCTTCCTCCTCATCCTCGAGCAGATTCTCCTCCTCTCCGGAAGAAAGAAGAATCTCAATCCCCTGGGTGGAAAGAAGATCCAGGGCATGATCGAATTCCCGGTCGGTCATGTTCAGATCATCCAAAGAATCCGCTACTTCCTGAAAGCTCAGCTGGCCATGCTCCTTTTTGGCTTCCCTGACAAGCGAATCGACTCGTTCTCTCAGTTCTTTTTCCCGATCTGTCAATTCCACGGCGGAAGTGTTTTCTGTATTCATACACACCTCTTCTGATAGGGTCCTTCCTGCATCCGCTTCTCATAGCCACGGTCTGTATGGAGGACAATAAGTCATTTTGTCATCATACTCTATTGCACAAAAATGTTCAACAATCCGGCTATTTGCAGCACGCAGGCCGGACGCAGTGCCCGGCCCGTTGAAACCTCTCTTTGAGAAGCTTTTATCTGATTACAAAGTGAAGCCGGTCTGTCAGGCATTGCACTTCGCTGGTTCGTCTTTTATTTCATCAAGGTAATGTCCTGGTTCGGGATGCCGTCTTCTCCCACAACCGGGATCGGCGTATCATCCCATCCATCCAGATCATTGATGAACCGTTTCGTATCCTTCACAATGACATTGGACAGAAGCAGAACCGCCACAAGGTTCGGAATACTCATCAGGGCATTCAGAATATCCGCAACCGTCCATACCAGATTCAGTGCCGAAATGGGAGCAATGACCGCAACCGCGATATACAGGCAGCGGTATCCGACCAGAACCTTTCTTCCCCCGATGTATTCTACACAGCGCTCTCCATAATACGCCCAGCCAAGCACCGTGGAAAATGCAAATGTGATAATGCCGATCGTAAGCAGAATCGGCCCGACATAGGGAATCTGTCCGAACGCAAGGCTGGTCAGCTTGCCGCCATTATCAATCTTGCTCACATCAATATTCGGATTCTTCATAATTGAGCTGACAAGAACAAGGCCTGTCATCAGACATACCACAACCGTATCCCAGAAGGTTCCGGTGGAAGCAATCAGCGCCTGACGAACCGGATTCCTTGACTGCGCGGCTGCTGCAGCAATAGGTGCAGAACCCATACCGGATTCATTGGAGAACAGGCCGCGGGCCACACCATACTGGATCGCCGCACGGATTCCGCCGCCGACAAGTCCGCCGGCTACGGCACCCTTCGTAAAGGCCAGTGATAAGATCGCCTGAATTGCCGGAAGGATGAAATCATAGTTGATGCAGAGGATGATGATGCATCCGATTACATAAAAGATCGCCATGAACGGAACAAGACGCTCGCAGACACTGGCGATTGACTTGATACCGCCGAAGATCACGATCGCAACCAGGATTCCTACCACTACTCCAACAACCCATGCCGGGCAATGGAAGTTCTCTTCCGCAACCGTAGCGATCGCATTGACCTGTGTCGCGCACCCGATTCCAAAGGATGCGAATCCTCCGAACAGTGCAAATATAACGCCAAGCCACTTCATATTCAGGCCTCTTTCAAGGGCATACATGGCGCCGCCCTGCATACGGCCGTCCTTTGTCTTCACTCTGTACTTTACAGCGATCAGAGATTCCGCATACTTTGTCGCGATTCCGAATACACCGGTCAGCCAGCACCACAGAACAGCACCCGGTCCGCCGAGCGCAATGGCTGTGCCCACGCCGATGATATTTCCGGTTCCGATCGTCGCCGCCAATGCAGTTGTCAGAGCGCCAAAGGAGGAAACCTCACCTTCTGCATCCGGATCTTTCGTAACAGAAAGCTTGATCCCTTTGCTGATGGTTCTTCTCTGGATGAAACCGGTACGGATCGTCATGAATACATGCGTTCCGAGAAGCAGAATTATCATCCACCATCCCCAGACAAAGCTATCCATTGAGTCAATAAAAGCAGTTACCTTCTCCATACTTCGTGCCTCCAAAAAATAATTTGGTCAAACGCCATTTCCGTTAATCATAGTATGAACATGTCTATATGTCCATAATTTTTTCGTTTTTTCCTGTTTTTCTCGGATATTTCGAAATATTTTCGGCCAAAAAAACTGCCGCGGCACGGGGCGCGGCAGTTTTGCTATTCTTTTTTATCGTTTGTTTTCCTTGCCTGCTGAGGCGGGTACACCCCCGCTGAGTAACCATCTGTCACTCACCACACATAGAGGTGAAGCCCCCCCCGGCTGCGTTGCATCAGATCCGGATGTGGAATCACTCAGCCACTTCCGCAGCCTCTTCCTCGACAGCCTGGGCAGCATCCGACAGAGACATGGTTGTCTCAATCTCTGCAGCAAGTGCATCCGCCGGAATCTCAATCTGCTCCGGCGCTTCTTCGTAATTCATGGAAAGCTTAAGCGCATTGACATTCACACTGATCTCCGGAGTCTGTGACGCGTCCTGAGAAGAAATCGCCATAGCGCCGAACATCTGTCCGATCATGGAGAAGTCACTGTTTCCGAGATCGAGTTCCGCATAGACCGGAGTGAAATCCACGGCACTGACATCCGCAACAGCATCCACCTGAATGCCGTTAAACAACATCTGGAACGCGGAAAGGGAAGTCGAATCGATTCCTGCCTGCGGCATTGCTTCTACAACCTCCGAAAGGATACTGAACAGCGTATCTCCGTCAATCGACTGCGTGATCTCATAGCAATCCACACCGTTTACATTAACTGCCTCCGGGGCAAGTGTCGCGTTCGCCTGGATCTGCTCGTTAATCGCATCAAGATCCATGCCAAGCTGCTCTGCCGCTGCTGTTTTATCTCCCCTTAAGGAAGCTTTCACAGTCTCAGACATCTTTTCCATGTCCTCTGCGCCGAGCGCAGCTGCATGCCAGCCAGTATCCTCTCCCTGCGGAACACGGACATAAACGATTCCGGTGCCGTCTTCCTGCTGCGCGAGATACATCTCCATCTCAAGGCCTCCGCTCACCCCCATTGCGGCGGCATCGCCAGCCATGCTTCCGCTTACCGCCAGTGCAAAGGGCTCTTCCGTAATCTGAACGGAATAATCCAGTTCTCCCTTCATCGCAAGGCTCTGTGTCTCTCCGTCTGCGGCGACATCAATAGAGGCATCTGCGACACCGCTCACGGTCGCGCTGAATCCATTCATCGTACTCAGTGCTTCCTTCGTCTTCTCATTGACATCTTCTACCGTCAGAGTGGAATCAAATCCGGAAAGAAGCAGAAATGATGCGGCTGCCGCTGCGGTAACAACAAACAGTCTGTTTCCAAAACCTTTTTTCATAGTCTACACTCCTTATTCGTAAAACCCGGTTGCAGTGATTCGTAATGAGAGAAGTTCCCGTGCTCTCCTTGTCATCATAGCACAGGACGATCTCTGAGTCGATTGTTTCTCATCTCAGCGGTGTGCGGCAAGAACGCCGTTCCATAAATTTCATGATTGCAGAAAGATGCTGCTGCAGAATATTCTCCGCAGCAGCATCTTTGTTTTCCTATTCAGTTAAACGGTGTCATCATTTTGCATAATCAACGACCCTGGATTCCCGGATCAGGCTAACCTTGACCTGGCCCGGATATTCCAGCTCCGACTCGATCTGCCTGGCTACATCACGCGCCAGGAAGGTCATATCCGCGTCGCTGATCTGTTCAGGAACAACCATTACACGAATCTCTCTGCCTGCCTGAATGGCAAATGACTTGTCAACTCCCTTGAAGGAATTGGCGATATCTTCTAATTGTTTCAGTCTGTTGGTGTATGTCTCCAGAGTCTCTCTTCTCGCTCCCGGACGGGCTGCCGATATCGTATCAGCTGCCTGAACCAGACATGCAATCAAAGACTCTGCCTCTACGTCGCCGTGGTGAGACTCCACAGCGTTGATCACAATATTGGATTCCTTATACTTACGGCACAGCTGCGCACCAATCTGCACATGCGTTCCTTCCACCTCATGATCAATCGACTTACCGATGTCATGCAGCAGTCCCGCTCGTTTTGCGATCCGGACATCTACGCCGCACTCCGAAGCGAGAAGACCCGCAAGGTGTGCCACTTCGATCGAATGATTCAAAGCATTCTGTCCATAGCTGGTACGGAACTTCATTCTGCCTAAAAGCTTTACAAGCTCCGGATGGATGCCGTGTACGCCGACCTGCATGCAGGCCTCTTCTCCGGCTTCCCGGATTCCGTTCTCGACTTCCTTCTTTGCCTTCTCGACAGTCTCCTCAATCCTCGCCGGATGAATTCGTCCGTCTACAATCAGCTTCTCAAGCGCGACTCTTGCGATCTCGCGGCGGATCGGATCAAAGCTGGAAAGAACAACCGCTTCCGGTGTATCATCAATGATCAGGTCAACACCGGTCAGTGTCTCAATTGCCCGGATATTGCGACCTTCCCGGCCGATAATACGGCCCTTCATCTCATCGCCGGGCAGCTGTACAACAGAAATCGCCACCTCAGCAATGTTGTCTGCTGCGCAGCGCTGAATTGCGGTCACGACAAACTCCTGGGCTTTTTTCGCCGCCATGTCTCTCGCTTCGTTCTCCAGCTCCTTGTAGAGCTTCGCAGCATCTGTCTTCACTTCGTCTTCAACAGATTTTAAAAGATATTCCTTTGCCTGTTCGGAGGTTAAACCAGAGATTCGTTCAAGTTCCTGCTGACGCTGCCCGAGCAGTTTATCTGCCGCGGACTGCTTCTTTCTCAGTTCCTCATCCTTTTGTGCTGCACTTGCCTCTCGGCGTTCCAGAGCCTCCAGCTTCTTGTCCGCAGTTTCTTCCTTCTGCATGACACGCTTTTCAAGACGCGCAACCTCTGCCCGGCGGTCTTTGGCTTCTCTCTCTGATTCATTCTTGATCTTGAGAGCTTCCTCCTTCGCCTCCAGCAAGGACTCGCGCTTCATGGTCTCTGCGCTTTTCAGTGCGTCATCGATGATCTGTCTGGCCTTTTCCTCAGCGCTGCCGATCTTTGCCTGATCTTCTCTCACGCGTCGATCGACTGCGACCTTGGATGTAACCGGGATCGCGATAACCAGTGCAGCAACAACAGCAATCAGAACCGCAATTACTGTAGTAACCACAACAGGAGCACCTCCTTAGAACAATATGTAGTTGTCTCGTTGTAAAAAATACAACGAGACTATCATAATGAATCTCTGCCCTTCTGTCAATCTAAAATCTCTCCGGATCCGGCTGTTTTGCATCTTCAGTGTTCTGATTCCAGAACAGATCGGATCGACTCATATCCGAATCCTTTGCCCGACAGATAGCGGTAAAACCGCGCCTTTTCCTCCAATGTGGCGTGATCCGGTTCATAGCCCCGCTTTCTGGCCAGAGTGCGAATGGCTTCCTCCTCTGTCTTGTGTTCCGGATCTCCTTCTTCAGAAAGAGCGGCGCGAACCGTCTCCCGGTCCACGCCCTTTTTCAGAAGTTCATATTCCATCTGTCTGCGGCTCTTTCTTCCGGACATCTGACGGATATAGTTCTGCGCATACCGCCTGTCATCCGTATAGTGAAAGGAATCAACGTAGGCCAGTGCCCGGAGAATGCTCTCTTCCGGATAACCATCTCTTCTGAGGCAGTCTCTCAGCTGCTGCACGGTCCGGTCCGAGGTCTTGAGCAGGTTCATGCACCGCATACAGGCTCTCTTTTGCAGGATCTCATCCAGGATCATCCGGATCGTTTCCGGCGAAAGGTCTTCGCCGGGATGGATCCTGAGCTTTCTGACTTCGGCATGATACAGTGCGAAGAAAGAACCGTCTTCTAAAAGAACTCTGCTCTTCCTGTTATTGATCTTCCTTACTTCCGTTACCAGCATCAGTCATCGCTCCTGATAAGGATCCGGCATCCTCCGAAACCTCCTGCCCGTTATCAGCGTCATTCTCCAGGCCGTAATGCACCCTTACCTTGTGGACAACCTCATCAAAAATCTCAGGATGCTCTGCCAGATACTGCTTCGCGTTCTCGCGTCCCTGACCGATCTTCTCCCCTTCATATGCGTACCATGCACCGCTCTTCTGAATAATGTTCAGATTCGCGGCCAGATCGATCACATCGCCCTCACGGGAAATTCCTTTCCCGAACATGATATCAAATTCTGCTTCCCTGAATGGAGGCGCGACCTTATTCTTAACAACCTTGATCCTGGTCCGGTTGCCGATCACCTCTCCCTGCTGCCGAATGGCTTCGATTCTTCTGACATCCATACGAACGGAAGAATAAAACTTCAGAGCTCTTCCTCCGGTCGTAGTCTCGGGATTGCCGAACATGATTCCAACCTTCTCACGGAGCTGGTTGATAAAGATCACCACACTGTTCGACTTGCTGATCACGCCTGTCAGCTTCCGCAGTGCCTGGCTCATGAGACGGGCCTGCAGTCCTACATGGGAATCCCCCATGTCTCCGTCAATTTCTGCCTTCGGAACCAGTGCGGCGACAGAATCCACGATAATGATATCCACCGCACCGGAGCGCACCATGGTCTCACAGATCTCGAGCGCCTGCTCTCCGTTATCCGGCTGGGAAATGTAGAGATTGTCAATGTCTACGCCGATGTTTTTCGCGTATACAGGATCCAGTGCATGCTCGGCGTCAATGAACCCGGCAATGCCGCCTCTCTTCTGGGTCTCCGCAACCATATGAAGCGCAACGGTGGTCTTGCCGGATGACTCCGGTCCGTAGATCTCGATGATTCTTCCCCGCGGAATCCCGCCGAGTCCAAGCGCGATATCAAGGCTCAGAGAACCTGTGGGAATCGTCTCTACGTTCATGTTGGCAGTATTCTCTCCAAGACGCATCACCGCGCCTTTTCCATATTGTTTCTCGATCTGGGACAATGCAGCGTCCAGAGCCCGCATCTTGTCCGGATTCTGTGTGTCAGCTGCGGCTGAAACGGTACCTGCTGCTTTTCTTGCCATCTTTCTTCTCCTCTTCTCAATGATTCGCGGCAATCCGCGAAAGCGAAAACACGTTCGGGAACTCACGTTCGATACCGATAGTACAGGAATTCCCTTCTTCTGTCAAGTGTTTTGGTGAAAATCCTTCCGAACGGAATCAGACTGGTCAGAGTGTGACTGCGGCATCAGGCCGCCGGATCCTTATGGATTCGGTATACGCCGCTTTCCACAATGTGTCAATTCCCTGCAGCCATATGTCACTCAATAGAAGTGAATTATCTTGCGCACATCATTGAACAGAATCACAATCATAACTGTCATCAGGACGGCAAAGCCTGCAAGATTGATATACGCCTCCACGTTCTCCCCGATTTTCCGCTTTCTCACGCCTTCAAGGAGAAGGAGAACGATTCTCCCGCCATCGAGGGCAGGAAACGGAATCAGGTTCATCACGCCCAGATTTGCTGACAGCAGAATCGCCATATTCAGCATATTCAGAAACAGGATGAAAGCGCCCTCACGCTTTGTCTCCTGATAGGTGTCGCTGATGACGCCGACAATTCCGACAGGCCCGGAAACATCATTCAGGGAAACCCGGCCTCTCCCGATCATACCCAGGCTTTTTATCGTTGTTCCGATCCAGTACTTCACTTCATAGAGAGAGTATCTCAGTATCATGGGAACGCTGCCGTGCACGCTGAATCTTCCGCCGCCGTACAGACCGAGAACTCCTGCCACACTGCCGGAAGTTCTGTCCGGAACGATTTCGGCGCTTTTCTTACTGCCGTCATGGATCCATTCCACTGTCACGGGATTTGCAGCAGCATCCTTTTCCAGATCAAAGGTAACATAGTTGACGATGTCGCGGAAAACCGTAATGTCATGTCCGCCTACAGATGTAATCTCATCTCCGGTCTTCATTCCTGCCGCAGCCAAAGGAGAGTCTTCGGCCAGCCATTCAGCGACCGGAGCATCGTATCCGGCTGTCCCGATGATGATGGCCGCAAAGAGAAACGCCAGCAGAAAATTAAAAAACGGGCCGGCCGCGACGATCAGGATCCTCTGCCAGATCTTTTTGGAGCCAAAGGAGCCCTCGCTCTCATCGTCATCGTCCTCCCCCTTCATCTGACAGCTTCCTCCGAAAGGCAGAAGTTTCACGCTGTACCGGGTCCGGCTCTTCGCGCTGACATGCGAAAGCAGCCTGGGCCCCATCCCCAGAGAGAATTCCAGTACTTCAACCCCGCACAGTCTGGCCATCGTAAAGTGGCCGAACTCGTGGAACAGTACAATTACGCTGAAGATAATAATTGCAGTAAGAATTGCCATTCGTTTTCCCTTTTGCGCCGCCGGCTCATCCGATCCGGGCATATACCTCTTGTTCCGTCTCCAAAATCGTATCCAGATCAGGATCCGGCACTGCCTCATGCGCGTCCATGCAGTCTTCTATGATTCGATAGATATCCGTAAACCCAATTTCCCGCGCAAGGAATTTTGAGACAGCTCTCTCATTTGCCGCGTTGAATACTGTCGGCATGGTACCGCCGCTCTTCATTGCCCTGAGGGCAAGCGGCAGTCCGCGGAACACCTCTGTATCCGGCTTGAGGAAGGTCAGCTCCTTGAGGGCAAACAGATCCAGACGTTCCGTCTCCATCGCTCTTCTGTCCGGCCAGAACAGTGCATACTGGATCGGCAGTCTCATATCAGGTGTTCCCATCTGCGCAATCACTGCGCCGTCCGTGAACTGAACAGCAGAATGAACCACACTCTGCGGCTGTACAACCACTTCGATCTGATCCGCATCGACATGAAACAGCCACCCGGCCTCCATCACTTCAAGCCCTTTGTTCACTAAGGTTGCGCTGTCTATCGTAATCTTGGGACCCATGTTCCAGTTCGGATGCCGCAGCGCGTCTTCCACGGTTACCTTTTCCAGCTCCGAAGCACTGCGTCCGCGGAAGGGACCTCCGGAGCAGGTCAGCAGAATCTTTTCGATTCTTTCATACCGCTCTCCGTTCAGGGACTGAAAGATTGCGGAGTGCTCGGAATCCACCGGAAGAATCTTCACGCCGTATTCCTTTGCGAGCGGCATGATCAGATGGCCTGCCGTCACAAGCGTTTCCTTATTCGCCAGCGCAATGTCTTTCCCCGCCCGGATTGCCGCGATCGTAGGACGGATTCCGATCATGCCGACAATAGCGGTTACCGTGATATCCGCCTGGGAGATGCACGCTGCTTCGATCAGGCCTTCCATTCCGCTGACAACTCTGACATCCAGATCTTTGACACGTGCTTTCAGATCCAGCGCTTTCTCCTCGTCCGCAACCGCTGCCAGGCACGGAGAAAATTCTCTGATCTGCTTCTCCAAAAGAGTGATGTTCTTCCCTGCCGCAAGCGCTGCGATACGCAGGTCAGAGTGATGTCTGACAACGTCGAGCGTCTGTGTTCCGATTGACCCGGTACTTCCAAGAACAGAGATTGTTTTCATGCTGTGCTCATTTCCTCCATCTGATCCGTCAGCCGCGCTGCTTACATCCCTTACAGCGAAGCGAAGGTAAGAATATAGATAATCGGAGCGGTTATGATAACCGAATCAAAACGGTCCAGAATCCCGCCATGTCCCGGAATCAGGTTTCCATAGTCCTTGATATCTTTGTTCCGTTTGATCGCGGAAGCCGCAAGATCACCGGTCATGGAAACCAGCGCACCGACCGCGCTGATCAGGGCAAAGATCAAAATGCGGCTGCTGCCCGACTCCAGGAACCTTCCGATTGCCGCAGCATAGATCGCGCCGATCAGGGCAGCTCCGGCAACACCTCCGACTGCCCCCTCAATGGTTTTCTTCGGACTGAGTACGGGAGCCATCTTATGCCGTCCGAACAGTCTTCCCGCAACATAGGCCATCGTATCGCAGCCCCAGGAGCAGATGAAGATCAGCCATACGTAAAACTGTCCGTCTTTGAGATTCCGGGTCTGATAGATAAAACTCAGGCTGACCGCAACATACACGATTCCGAAAAAGGCGGTCATCACCTCATCCGAATGATATTTCGGAAACAGGAACACGTAGACGAAAAGAAGCAGGATCATTGCCGCCAGGACACCCGGAAGGTAATAATCCTTCCAGCCGAACCATACAAGAATATAATACAGAACACATCCTGCATAAGCGGTTATTGTCAGCAGATTATCGGATTCCCCCCTCACACCGGTCGCCCGATAAAGCTCAAACATACCGATCAGAGAGATCGCCAGAAGAAAAAAGAACAGTACCGGCCCGTTCACGCAGACAGCCAGAATCATGACAGCAAGCAGGATCACCCCGCTGATCAGTCTGGTGACAAACATAATTCTCTAATCCTCCTCTTCTTTCTTCAGCCCGCCGTACCGCCGGGTTCTCCTGTTGTACTCCTCGATGGCAAGCTCCAGATCCTTTTTTGAAAATGCCGGCCACGGTGTCGTGGTAAAGTACAGCTCCGCGTAGGACAGCTGCCACATGAGATAGTTGCTCAGCCGCATCTCTCCGCTCGTACGGATGAGAAGGTCCGGATCCGGAATATCCGCGGTATCCAGTCTTGAGGAAACTGCCTCCTCCGTAATCTGCGACGGATCCGTGATCCTGCCCTGCTGCACATCGGCTGCAATCTTTCTGACTGCGCGTATAATCTCATCCCGGCTTCCGTAATTAAGCGCAAGCTGGAAATTCAGGCCCGTGTTGTTCTTTGAGCTTTCCACCAGTTCTTTCAGGTTCTTTCTGAGTGTATCATCCAGCTCCTCTACCTTTCCCAGAACCCGGCAGCGCATATTATTCTCCCGGGCCTGGCGAATCGCGGTGCGGGTATAGCTGTGGAAAAGCTTCATCAAAGCCTTCACCTCATCCTGGCTGCGCCTCCAGTTTTCCGTGGAAAACAGATACACTGTCAGGTACTTTATCCCCAGTTCATCCGCCGCACGGCAGATCACTTCCACATTCGCGGCTCCTTTGACATGACCGTAATTGCGCGGCATGTTCCTTGACTTTGCCCACCGTCCGTTCCCGTCCAGTATGATCGCCACATGACGCGGTATCTCCATAATTGTTCTCCTCTTAGCAAAACGCTTCCTGCATCCTGGCAGGAAACCGGATCCCTCGCTGAGATGTCATTAAGCTAAGCCTGCGGAATCTGCAGGCTTAGCTTAATCATCACTCGGGTCCTTCTGATCAAACACAAAACACGCGGTCAGACCGTCAGGATATCTTTTGATTTCTCCTCGACCATCTTATCAATCTCTTTCACCTTCGCATCTGTTTCTTTCTGAAGCTCTTCCTGAAGATCCGCCACTTCGTCCTCAGAAATCTCATCCTTCAGTTTCTTAAAGGCCTTGTCAGCATCGCGGCGGATGTTCCTGACCGCAACCTTCGCGGCCTCTCCCTTCTTTTTGACGTCCTTCGTCAGATCCTTTCTGCGCTCCTCCGTCAGTTCCGGGAAAACAAGACGGATTACCTTGCCGTCCGTTGTGGGGTTGATCCCGATATCCGCCATATTCAGCGCTTTAATGATCTCCTTGATCATATTCGGCTCCCATGGCGCAATCTGCAGAATTCTCGCCTCCGGAACAGTGACGTTTCCAACCTGTGAAACCGGGACCGGAGAGCCGTAATACTCTACACGCACTTTGCTGATTACCGCAGGGTTCGCCCGTCCGGCACGGATCGTTTTGAATTCTTCCTCCAGGTTAGAGAGTGTTTTTCCCATCTTATCCACGTATGGGTTCAATCTGCTGTCCATTGTACATCCCCTTTCTTACGGTTCGTTCCATTCCGCTTTATGGCGGCGTGACAAGGTCTGAAGAATCTTCAAACCGTGACTGATGTTCCGTCTATCTTCCCCCGCGCCGCGCGCAGGATACTGTTCTCTTCGTTCAATCCAAACACATACATCGGCATCCGGTTCTCTCTGGCGAGGATCGATGCGGTCATATCCACTACCTTGAGGTTTTTCGCGATTACCTCATCAATCGTAACCTCCGTATACTTCTTCGCATCGGGATGATCCTTCGGATCATCGTCATACACGCCATCGATCGACTTCGCAAGAAGAATCTCATCTGCCTCAATCTCAATGGCACGAAGCAGCGTCGCCGTATCGGTTGAAAAATACGGATGTCCCGTACCGCCGGCAAAAAAGACGACTTCCCCGCTCTCAAGCGCACCAACTGCCAGGTCTTTTGAAAACAGTTCTGTGAAGCTTCCGCAGACAAATGGCGTCATCACACGTGTTTTCAGTCCCTGCGAGCGAAAGATCTCCGAGACATAGATGCAATTCATCACAGTTGCCATCATCCCGATCTGATCAGCCTTCGTCCGGTCCATATTCTTGCTGGAGCGGCCTCTCCAGAAATTTCCTCCCCCGGTGACTACGGCGATCTGAACGCCTTCATCGACAAGCATTTTTACCTGCGCGGCAATTCCGAGGACTGTCGCCTCATCAAAGCCTGTCTTCTTATCTCCGGCAAGCGCCTCTCCGCTCAGTTTCAGAAGTATTCTCTTCATTGTTTTTCCTCCGGCATGCTATCGCCTTGTCAGCACTGCAGATTATATCATATCTGTACCGCAAATACCATGAACCGCATGGCAAAAGAGCCAGGCATATTCCTGAATCGTTACAAGTCATACCCTGACCTGTAACCCTGAATCAGTATACCAACACTCTTGTTTTAAGGGGGATCATGGAATAGATCTCATGCGCATCCTTCTCGGACAGCCTGATGCATCCATGCGAAGCAACATGATTGCCGAGCGTAGCGATCTTAATCTTGCCCGGCCACCTGTGCATTCCGCCTCCGGCGACTTCTGTGTACCACCGCAGTCCCCTGAATCGTGAGCGCTTATAGTCCACCTTTTTCCATCCGATCTTCGTCGGAGACTTTGCTTTTCCCGAGGAACAGCGGAAGACACGATGAAGCTTCCAGACATTCCCGGAGGGAATGAAAACATTTACTCTTTGTTTATCCAGGCTGATCCAGACGAGGTATTTCTCCTTCGCTTTCACCGAAGTGCTCCCGTTGATAAACGCCTCCTTCGTCGCAATATTGTAGTCTCCTTCCGACTGAATGGTTGTGTAATCTGACTTGTAGGAGAGCCAGGAGTTCTTGACATCTGCAAGTTTCCCGTCTCCATACATAATCTGGCTTATCCCGCGTTTGTAATTCCGCTTTGTGACGATAACAGACGTACCGGACTTTACCAGTGTTTCCTTCCCGCTCTTCAGGCTCTTTTTTAATTTCGCGTTCCAGTAAATCGTATGCACCTTTTCGAGATGTACGCCATCATCGGATGCTCCTGCCTGAAAAAAAGCGCCAAGGCTCATTGCTGCCGCAAGAAGCACTGTGAATAATCTTTTTCTGATCTTCCCGGTTCTGTTCATTTTGTCCGGATCCTCCATCTTTCTGTCTTTCTGATATACGTTCTGCTCTTTTATGCTACCTCACACACAATCATGCGCAGCTTCCCATTCTCATCAGGAGGTATTACCTTCATCCACTCATACTCAAACCGGAATGGCTTCTTAAAAATCTGATTGAGAGAAGATGTCAGGTATTCCTCCAGCTCAGGGGCTGTCATCTTTGCCTGCTCATCCCTCACAATCTGCACATGAATCAGATCCCAGCTCTTCTGGATAAACCGGATCTGAAGAATGTCCGGACAATGCGCAATCACCGGCGTCACCTCAAAGAAGCTCGTGACTCTGCCGTCCTCATACCGGAAGTAATCGTTCAGGCGGCCTTCCATATCGGTAATAAAATGCACGCCCTGGGAGGTACGCATCACGGCGCGGTCCCCGACCTCATAATTAATCAGCGGCAGATCCGTTTTATACAAAGGTGTGATAATCACACGCCCCTGTCTGGTCAGATGCCCGTCATCATCCACCACATTGACCACAAAGGAGTCGTTGTGCACCACATAGTAGTCTTTGCCCGGAAGCCGCAGCATACACGCGCCGGTTTCGGCCGTTCCGTAGGAATCAATGATCCCCGGTCCTAACTGTTCGATAAACAGAGCGCGGTCATTTTCGGTCACTTTCTCCGAGATCGGATCATAGAATTTCGGATGGAAGATCTTCTTCCCGGTACGTTTCGCGTACAGGACCAGCCGCATCAGCTCCGTCTTATTCATGTAAAGCCAGTCCGGTTCATACGCATTGATCCGGTCGATTACCTCTTCCTCCGGCGCGTACTGATCAACAAATTCATGGCGGAACAATCCAAGCTTCTGAAGAAAAGTATCCTGTCCGCCCGGATTCACGTCATGCATATTGATACGGCTCATCATCTTGCCGGTCAGCGGATGATATCCGCAGCAAAGCATGACACGATACCAGTTTGCCTTCATGTAGGCCTTCTCTCTGGGGGAGAACAGAATAGACACCGGCTTTCCTGTAGATCCGGATGTCGTATCGCAGATCCAGTCCTGGTATTCCGGAAGATCTTTCAAAGATCCCATCCACTCACGCAATTCGTTCTTTGTCAGGACCGGCAGTTTGGTCAGATCATCTCCTGTGCGGATATCCTCCGGCCGCACACCTGCTTTTTCGAATCTTTCCCGGTAGAACGGAATATCCCAGGCACGCTTTGCCAGTGCCTGTACCCGCTGGTTCTGCACCTGCATCACCTTCGAGAAATTCTTCGGAATCTGCCAGGCCATCTTCGGCAGATCTGCCAGAAGATAGCCATTCATCAGTTTCTTCTGTATCTTTTCTTTCATCTCTGTACACCTATCCTGCATTTTTCCGGACACTCCATCTGGTGTGCATGGAACCCTTCCGGTTTCGGACAAATTCGATTCTCCGTCCGCTTCTCACACCACCTCAATGGAAATATTCTTCAATGCGCGGTCCAGGGCGGCAGTTGCTTCCGCAAGAGTATTTCCCTTTGTAATCACATGGCCAATCCGGTTGGGCCCCACATGGAACTTTTTGACGTAGTCTCCGACGGTATAATCGAACATCACCTCATACAGGTTCGGATCGGACTTCGGGTTCCGGTTCGCCATCGCGATAATCTCACCATCCCTGTCGCTCATCAAAAGTTTCGACGCGTTCGGCACATGCAGGCTGGTCGGGAAGTCCGGCTTCTCTCCGAGCGCAACCTGAATGATCTTCTCGTAGTAATCAAATCCGTAATAGATGGCTACCAGCTCTGCAAGACATGTCGCGCCGGACCGTCCTCCGATCTCCAGCACATACGTTTTTCCGTCCCGCATGATGAAGTCACAGTTGCAGGCACAATTGTCCAGATGCATGGCCTTCAATGCCTTCTCGGTCGTCTCATAGCAGTCCTGCAGCTGCTCCTCACTCAGCTCATAAGGAGCAAAATGACCTGCCGGCACACCGGTGCTTCCCATGAAGATGTAATCTCCGTGCGGAAGAATAAACTGTACCTTCCCGTCCATCATAAATGCCTGGGCGCCGAACTCCCGGCCAACGATAAACTCCTCCACAATGTAATAATCCTTGCGGGTATAGGACTGCGCGTTCCGGATCGCATCCGGCAGCTCCTCCGGCGTATCCACCCGTGTAATGCCACGGCTTCCGGAGGAATCCACAATCTTGACGATCAGCGGATAATTCAGGCCTGTGATCTTTTTATTGACATTTTCATTGAAATACACCTTCCGGTAGCGGGCCGTGCGGACGCCGTTCGCCTCATAGCATTCCTTCATCTGCACTTTGTCGCATGCCAGCCTGGCGGCCTCGTAGGAAATGCCGGACAATCCCAGCGCATCATTGACCCTGCCGATTGTCATGACAGCAACGTCCGTACCGGCTGTGCAGATCCCATCGATCTTTTTCTCGCGCGCCGCTGCAAGAACCGCACCGGAATCCACTGTATTGATATGAAGTACCTCATCCGCATAAGCGAATCCCGGATATTTCCCGGGAATGGAAACCGCTATGGTATGAATGCCCATCCGCTTCGCCGTCTTGATCAGCGGAACCTGATAGATTCCCGCCCCCATGATCATCAAAGTCTTCATGCCGTACCTCCTTTGTTTTCCCCGCAGGATTCGTAAGGAATCTCTCCGGATCCATCCTTCAGATCCGGTATGCTCCCATGCTCATCAATTCTGCGCACCACGTACTGCGGGTTATTGCTCATTCCAAGAAAGATTCGTCCGATATACTCACCGATCAGCCCCATAAAGATCAGAATCAGACCGGAGAAGAAGAAGATGGAAACCATCAGGCTCGGCCAGCCGATCGCCGTCACAGGACGGATAATCTTCCGGATCACAACCGCGATAATCCCGATCAGTCCTGTCAGCGCGAAAATATTCCCCAGGATCGTCGCCAGGCGGAGCGGAACCGTAGAGAATCCGATGATATTCGCCCACAGCTGCACCAGCTTTTTGAAGGTATATCCGCTCTGACCGACCTGTCTCTGAAAATGCTCCACAGGTACACTGCTGATATTGCGCGTCACCCTGAGAAAAACACCCTGTATATGCGTATAAGAGCTCCTGTACTGGATCGCGTAATCCCGGACAAACCGCCGGATTACCCAGAAGGAGCTGGTCTTCATATCCTTCGGCTTCCCGATCAGGACATTCATCGACCACTGGTTGAACTTACTGCCGAGATTCCTCCCGCCGGAATGCTGCTTATGCGGATAATAAGCGTATACAATGTCATAGCCCTTCTGAATCTCATCCAGGAGCTTTTCCAGCTGTGTCGGACTGGTCTGCCCGTCATCATCCATTGAGATGATAAAATCACCCTTCGCATAGTTCAGCGCGGCCATCTGCGCATTGTGCTGACCGCTGTTTTTTGCCAGCTCAACCACGCGGACACAGGGATACTCCTCTACCAGATGCCTGAGCTCTGTGACCGTTGCTCCTTCGTCCGGGCTGCAGTCATCCACCAGAACAAACTCCACCTGACCGCGGTTCATCTCTTCAAATTTCTGCATCGTCTCCTCGACAACCCCTCTGATTGTCCGGGATGACTTGTAACAGGGTATAATCACACTATACAGCATAGACACATCCCGCCGCGTCTTCAATCGCGGCGTCAGTTCTCCTTCTTCTGTCTTTCTTCGTCAACAGCCCGTTTTCCTCTGCCTCGGACCGTTTCCTTATCTTAACACACTATGTGCCATAATTCCATTTGCACACACCGGCATGGCATTTCCTCTGCTCCGGGCTGGTCGTTTCTTTCTCAGAACGGTTCCATCGAATACAGCACAACCCCGGCAATGATCATCAGATTCCCGATCAGCTTCCACTTTGTGACCTTCTCCCGCAGCACAAGCACCGAAAGAAGCAGCACAAACACATACGTAAATGTGTCAATGACCGGCCCGTACTTCAGGTTCACCTTGGTATATGCATAGGTATTCAGAAGCAAAACCACCGCAAATATGAGATATGCGGTAATCACTTTCCGGTTGAGATATTCGCCGAAGCGTCCCTTATGCGTTTCATTCGCGCTGAGCTTTAAAAGCAGCTGGGAAAGTGCCGAGAAAAAAGTCAGCGCAAACATCAGCAGAACATACTTATTCATGAAACACCACCACCAAAACGCCTGCCATCACAAGGATCAATCCGAGGATATTGGAAGCACACAGATGCTCCCGGAAGATCATGACCGCCCAGATCTGAACCCAGACAAGATACACTGTCCGGTTTGCGTAAGCAACATTCAGGTCAAAATGGCGTATCACCTTCTGCCAGGCAATCGCATAGATCCCGCAATTCAGCATCATCAGGAAGAGAAACAGCCACACCATCGGCGATTTCAAGCCTCCTGCATTGTAGTATCCGCTCGCAGCCTTTGAAAAAACGCTTGTGAGAGAAAACAACATGATTGTGAGATGGAGCGGAAGGTATTTTTTCAGTTTCTCCATAATTCCTCCAGGTTCCTTCCGTTGATCATCACACAGCGTCTTGCCTGCGACATTGCCGCATCCAGCGTCTTCTCATGATCCGTCTTCATCAGGACGTGTCCGATCCGGTCCGTTCCATCCGACATCGCAAATACATGTGCGCCTACCGGATGATCGATCATTACGTCAATCCCGCTCTTCTTCATTTCCTCCAGTCCGGACGCATCAATTCCTGTAATCGTCCCCTCAACCGGGCTGGTCATGAGCTTAGCCATACAGGGCACTCCCTTTTCCTGTTCGGGAAAATGTGCCCGTGTGCCGGATGCCTCCAGAAGCATGGCCTCATAATAGTCGAAGTCATAATAGACAGAGATCAGTTCCGGGATGCAGGTCGCGCCGCATCTTCCTCCCACTTCAATCACATAGGACTTCTCCCCGTCAATAAAAACATCCGCGTTGAAGCAGCAGTTGTCAGCCCCGACAGCATCCAGCGCCCGCTGCATCTGCTCCCGGATATCATCAAGCACCGCAGCAGACAGACTGCATGGGAATGCATGTCCGACCGGTACCGTAGAGTATTCTGCCCGATAGACGAACTTCGTGTGCGGTGCCAGAAAAGCGATCCGGTGATCCCGGATATAACCGTCCACACCGATCTCACAGCCCTTCAGCATCCGCTCAACCAGTACATATTGCTGATTTGACCTTTCTCTGGCATGCTCAAATGCTCTCTCCAGGTCTTTTTCTTCATACACCATTGTGATCCCGCGGCTTCCGGAGCTGTCTACCCGCTTGACCGCCACCGGATATCCGAGCTCTTTTGCACAGGCAGCCGCTTCCGGATAGCTGTAAACCCGCCTTCCCTGCGCGCATCTGACGCCGCCTTTCAGAAAAGCCTCCTTCATGCGGGCCTTGTCGCACAACAGTTCAGCAGCATGCTGGGGAATCCCGGCCAGATGCATCTTATCGCAGACATAGCCGATCGAGGAGACGGCAACATCGGTCCCCGTCGTACAGATGCCATCGATCTGTTCCTCCATGGCCACGCGCAGCACCTGCTCCTTGTCCCTTGTATCAATCATTAATACCCTGTCCGCGATTTCAAAACCGGGATAAACGCCAGGGATGCTTACTACGATTGTTTCGAAGCCCATCCGCCGGGCACATTGGATCAGGGGCACCTGATAGATTCCTGCCCCGAGAATCATCATCTTTTTCAACTTATTCTGTCCTCATCCTTCACATTGACCATTTCCCGAATCACAAACTGCGGGGTATTATTCATCGTCAGAACGATCTCTCCGATGTACTCTCCTATAATCCCCAGCACAAGAAGCGTGAATCCGAAGAAAATGAGCATAATGCTCAGCGTGGAAGCCCATCCCACTGTCGTTGTCGGGTCTGCCAGTTTATGAATCACGGTGGCAATCGCGGCTGCGAATCCGATCAGTGCCGTGACAGATCCCAGCACGGAAGCCACGCGGAGCGGAAGTACAGAGTAATTCCAGTATGCCATCCACAGCTTCATCATCTTTCTCAGCGTATAGTTGCTCGATCCGACCTCTCTCTTATGATGCTGGATCGTGACATTCCCGATATTATGGGTTGTCCGGAAAAACAATCCGTCTACATAAGGGTTGTAATTCCGGTATTTGATGACCTCTTCGCGCACCTTGTCTGTGATCAGCCAGAAATTGCTGGAACGGATCTCCTTCGGGCGGCCGAGCAGCATACGGGAAGATACTTTATTGAACCAGCTGGTCAGGTTTTTCCCGGTTGAATTCTCACTCTTTTCATACACCCCGTAAACCAGGTCATACCCCTCACGCTGCTTCTCCAAAAGCTTTCTGATCTGGGAAGGGTGTGTCTGCAGATCATCGTCCATTCCCATGATCAGATCCCCGTGCGTATAGTTCATCGCACACATCAAGGCGTTATGCTGTCCGAAATTGCGCATCAGACTGATTCCGTGCACATTGGAGTATTCCGCGCTCAGCAGGCGAATCTGTTCAAAGGTCTGGTCCCGTGAATTGTCGTTGACCAGCACAAACTCCACGTCATAGCCTTCTATCGTCTCAAATTCCTGCATCGTCAATTCTACGACTTTGCGGATGGTTTTCTCCGAATTGTAACATGGTATTACGACTGAAACCAGCATGACTCTACTCCTGTCACTTCATAGCACATCTATTATGATTCAGCTGCAAGATCGTCAAAGAACAGAGGGGTCCCTCCCGTATGGAGAAACAGAATATTTTTTCCTCTGATCTGTCTCTTCGCAAGATCATCCAGCATCCCCCTGAGCGCTTTTCCCGTATAAGTCGGATCCAATGGCACAGATGTCTCATGGAAAACCGTCCGGATCAAGTCCAGGACCCTTGGATCCTTTACACCATATCCCCCGCAATGATACGCAGTCTCAAGATGCAGATGCGAAGACAGATCCCGGGGCGCCTCCTTGTGTTCCCTCTCATACCAGGCGCGGGCAGCCCTGTCCAGGCAGCTTTGTGCGCGTTCGGGCGTTCTGGAGGAAATGGAGATTCCGATCACGGATGCCTTACTTTTACGCTCCAGCATACCAACTGTCAAGCCAGCCAGCGTACTTCCCGTACCGCATGCTGTGAACACATAGTCAAATGAAATATCATTTTGCGCTTCCCAGGAAAGGATCTCCGGACAAGCCCTGACATAGGCGTCAACAGCAGTTCCTTCATTTCCCTCTCCGAGTGAGTTCCCATAAATGTAGTACGGTTTTTTCCCCTCCCGGCGAAGCAGGTCCATCGCCCGTTCTACCGCAACTTTGATTCCGGACTTTTCACAGGGAAGAATCCGCGTTCCCAAAGACCGGATCATCTTCTCATTAAACGGTACCGCCGCATCCTCTTCGTGTTCACTTGTCTCAATCATAATAGCATCTATGCCGGATGCGGCACACATGGAGGACAGCACTCTGCACAGGTTCGACCGTCTGTCGCCGTACAGAATCATAGCATCATATCCCCTGCTGACACAATCCTCCAAAAAGGATGCGGCAATCCTCACCTTGTTTCCCCCAAAGGAAAACGGCAGAAGATCATCTCTCTTGATCCAGAACCGGTTCTGGGTATCATCAGGCAAAGGCAGTCTCTGGATCGGAGTCTTAACTAAAATCGGATCAATCATGCTTCTTCCCCCTGTGCTTTTTGTGATAAAAGAACGTCCATCCAAACAGCAGGAGCAATAGTCCTGCCACAGAGCAGAGTGCGCCGGTTCTGAGCATCTCAGTCCGGTAGGTCAGACGGATGTCATGGTCACCCTCCTCCAGAATCAGTCCCATCCAGCAGGTGTCCGCCTTCAGCAGAGGAACCTTTTCTCCGTCCACTTCTGCCTCCCATCCCGCACTGTATGGGATGGAAAACAGCTGTATTCCTGTCTCTTCCCAATGAACGCTGCCCGTAATCGTATCGCCTTGAATCTCTTCGTTTTCCATCGCATGAGATTGCAGCAGCCCGACCTTTTCTTCGTATCCGTTCAGCGGAATATAGACCAGATTCATCTGGTCAAACAGGCAGCTGCCCCTCTCGGAAAAGCGCAGAGAGACTTCTTTCATTGCTTCCTGCCGGCCAATTCCGAGATTCACCAGATAGTCGCTGCGCTGCAGCGTATAGGTCTCCTCTTCTGTCAGAAGCGTTACCCTGTCTGACACATCCTCCGCTTCCACAAAGATCTTTCCCGCCACGGAAGGCGAAACTCCGGTAAGAGACAGATAGCACGCATACCCCTCCCGCATCGGAACCTGGAAGCGGAACCTGGCTTTTTTATTTTTCGCCTTCAGAATGATTCCGCCTTCCGGACGGATGATTTCTTCCATCCCGTCATCCGTCTGGGCTTCTGATACCGGAATTGTCTGCGTTTTAAGAGCAGAGCGGTATTCCTCCGCGCTCAGGAGACTGGCACCGGAACGATTCGCGGCCTCATCTTCCAGCACAGCCGCTTCCAGGCACACGTATTCTCTTTCCGCACCGGTCAGCTTTTCGTATTCACTTTCCGGCATAACGCGGCTGACACCGTAAGACAAAGAGAGCGGATACTCATTTTCATAGATGGAAATCTTCTCATCAGAATACACCGGCTCCTCTTTGTATCCATAAGGAATCGCGGCCTTTGTCCCGGATCCTGCCATAAAATAGCGGACAGAGGCAAGTTCCTCCAGCGCACTTCTCCCATCGAGGTACCGAATGTGCAGCATGGTCGTGAGCCCGGAATTCTCCGTCTTCATCTGCGCGTCAATCTCAGCCGGATTCATCACGCTGTTGTACATCTGGATTCCGGGATAGCCCAGCAGCAGAGCCGCATTGTCCTCCCGGTTTCCGGGGAAAACCCCGTCCACGCGGTAGAAGCCAATGGCGTCTGTCCCCGGGATCTTCAGATAATTCGCGTATACGCTGTCCCGGTACCAGGCAAGAGAGTCTTGCGCGTGCCGGTAGTAGCGGGGCAGATTGCCGAAGGGCTTCGCAAACGTCATGATCCCGTTGATCATTACGGAGACCGCGCATATCCCGGTCAAAGATACGCAAAGCGTTCTCGCCGCCGCTTTCCTCCCCAGCAAAAGAAACAGTGTCACAGCAGTGAGCTGAACAGCTCCCACGACAGGGTACCTGTCATATCCAAACAAAACCGCCGCGGCTGCAACAGCCAGATCGTAAACGATACATCCCAGGGCAAGCGCCGTGGTCTGGCGTTTCTGCAGCCGGAAAAAATCGGGGAAGGAAAAGGAAACCACGCCTCCGCACAGCAGCGCGATCAGGAACACCCACCGATTGTTCTCATTGTTCATCGCTGCCAGAAGGAATCCTCCTGCGGGAATCAGAAGAAAAGCAAGCAGAATCAGCGCACAGATCCTTAGAAAGATCCGTTCTTTTCCTCTCCCGCTCTCCTGTTCCCCTTTCGCACGGACGAAAAACAGCAGGATCAGTGCCGGTATGACAAGGACCACATAGTTCAGGTGCGTCCCGTTTCCTGAAGCACGAAGCGGACTGATCAGATTGATCAGCCATGCCACATACCTGCGCTTATCGGCGTAAACCAGAAGATTCGAAAGAGAAGTCAGATGCTGTGAGCGGTAGCTGCCTGCATAGCGTTTTAATACCGGAAGCAGGGTAATGCAGGCGATCAGAGTCCCTGTTACATATGCCGCCGTAAACCGGACGAACACAATCACGAACTTCCGGATCCGGTTCTCCTTGTAAATCTGGAAAAACCGTACGAATACATACAAAACCGCCGCCACGGAAGCAATGTACATAAAATAATAATTACTGATAAAACTGACCGCCGTCATCACGGAAAAAAGAACGAACCGATGCTCCTCTTCCCGGTGCAGCATACGCTCTGCCCCCAGCAGGAGCAGCGGAAGCGTGATCAGCGGTGACAGATAGGTCGGATGCACGATCCCGAGGCAGTAAGTATATCCCGTGAAAAGATACACCATACTTCCCGCCAGTACCGCCCAGGAATCATACCTTTGTCCTTGATCCGCATCTCCTCCGGCCATCCTCTTCCAGGCAAAGGCATACGCAGAAAACGCGATGCCGGCGAGATACAGCCGGAAAAAGATCAAAAACTGATACAAAAGCTCAGTCCCTGCTTCCGGTACAAAAACAGCCAGAAAGTCCAGCGGGTGGAAGCGCACGACAGAGGTAATGTCGTCCCCCATTCCGATCGAAAAATCAAATCTCGCAGGCGTAAAATCTCCGTGCAGGATTCCGCCCAGTGCCTGTCTGAGCCATCGTCCCATGTATTCCAGCTGCAGAATATACTGAGACTGTCCGTCTCCGTTTCCGACCAGACAGCGTCCGTCCAGCGCAAACGGAGCGAAGACCACAGCGCACAGAAGCAAAAACACAGCACTATAGATCAGGATGTATTTGCCTGTAATTCGTTTCTTATCCATATCCCTGTTTCACCTGTCAAGATCCGGTCCCGGATTGTTTTGCTCCCGTATCCCGTCTGCGCCAGGCTGTGCGCCGCAGCGCTTTTTTCCTCTCAGACCAGACACAATGAGTGCGAGCCAGATTACAAACGCTGCTAAGGAGACGGCTGCTCCCGTCCGCAGTCCGGGTGTCTCATACACAAGGAGAACCTCATGTACCCCCTCCGGGATGTATGCGCCAAGATAGCAGACATTGGAACGAATCAGATCTTTCTCTTCCCCGTCAATATAGAGTTTCCATCCCTTTTTGCTGAGCACCTGAAATGTAACCAGCTTTTCCCTGCTCAGAGAAATGGTCCCGCTTATCCTGTTTGCAGTGAATTCCGGCTTAGTCATAGCCTCTTCCGAAAGCCCGGCAATTCCTTCTCCATAACGCTTCACCGGCAGATATAGCATCTGCACAGAATCAAGAGAATACTGCCCGGGGCGGAAAAATGTAATCTCGATCTGCCCTGTCTCTCCCGCCTTGACCGCTTCGGATTCTGCCATCAGACTGATCAGATAGTCTTCCTTTCCCAGGGTATAAGTATTTTCCGCACCCCGCAGATTAAACTTCTTGTCCGCCAGGCCGGAGGAAACACGAATGAGCCGGGCTTTCTCATTTCCGCGAAGTCCTTTCAGCTGCAGCACGCACACATACCCCGGCTTTTTCTCGTAGCTCAGAGTCAGAACAGAGCGCTTCGTTTCAACCTTGTAGCCATTTTCGGTTCGTATCATCCCTTCCTGCCGGTCCGGAAGTGGAACCTCTTCTGTCAGAATCTCCTCCGCAGCACCGCTGATTGGTGTAAGCGCCTGAGGAATGGGTCCTTCGGAGGCATCCACGACTGCTGCGTGCAGCTGGACAAGTTCCCGCGAAACCGGATCCAGTTTCTCATACTCCTCTTTCAGGATGTAATGATCATAGCTGTAAGCGAAAGGAAGCGCATAAGCATTTTCATAGACATAGTAGGAATCGGTGGTCAATACCGGCTCCTCGGAAAAACCATACGGCCGGTTTCCCGGTTTGTCTGTCACATAATACTTCACACCGGCCAGACTTTCGGCCAGGAACCTTCCGTCCATGTCCTGAAGATGCGTGACAGAGTCCAGACCGATGTTTCCCTCGTCCAGCATGGCGTGAATCAGTTCTGTATTCAGAATACTGTTATACATGGATACGCCGCGGTATCCGTAATAGATCCCTGCGTTCTCACTGCCGGACTTCACAGCGGAGGAATCCACCCGGTAGAATCCTTCCTGGTCCAGCTGTTTGACCGTGCTGCCGATCCCTCTGATATAGCGGCGATATGACTGACCGCTTTTCGTGCTGTGCGAGGCCATATTTCCATAACCGGGAAGAAAGGTCATCCATGCATTTCCGATCACACTGACACAGGTGATCAAAAGCACAACCCCGCGTACCGTCTTTATGGCAGCGCCCCTTCGGTTGAGCACAATCAGGACCGCGATGCATACAATCAGCTCCAGCCCTGCCGCAGCCGCGTAGATCTTCCAGGATGTGGCAGCGGCGATCCCGCCAAGCAGCAGCAAAAAGAATACGCCAAACAGTACCAGCGCTCTTTGTCTTGCACGATCCAGGCAGGAAAATGCATCCATCAGAAAAACGACACACATGCCGAGTGCCAGTGAGATCAGGAACATCCATCGGTTGTTCTCGTTGTTAAAGCCTGCCAGAATATACCCGCCTGCTGGAATCAGCAGAAACACAAGCTCCAGCGCAAGCACACGCTTCATCGTACGCAGTTTCCCGCGGCAGAAAAAAACAAGCAGGAACAATGCCGGGGCAACGGTCACCGCGTAGTTCAGATTCGTCCCGTTCCCGGAACTGACAAACGGTGTGATGAGGTTGGGAATCCATGCCACATAACGTCTCAGGTCCGCGTAGTACAAAAGATTCTGTCTGTGGGCGGTCTGAGAAGTCCGGTAAGACGAGGCATAGCGGAGGATTGTCGGCAAAAGAGTGACCAAAGACATGCAAAGTCCCAGAAGGTATAGCAATGCAGCTCTGATCAGCAGCGAGAAGAAAGCCCTTAGCCTGCTCTTTTCCTCCCTGGCGCAGTCTCTCAGATAATCCGGCAGACGAAGCAGCACATACAAAAGCAGCGCAACAGAGCAGATGTACATAAAATAGTAATTGCTTACAAATCCGAGAAAAACCACTGCCGGAAAGAGCACATACCCTTTCCCTTTCAGGAGTCTTTCTACCGCAATCAAAAGCAGGGGAAGAATAATGAAGGGAGAAGCATAGGTCGGATGATTCATGACGCGCAGAAGCATGTATCCGCAGAAAACATAAATCATCGATCCGGACAGGATCCCGGCCTGGGAGATCGGATAAGGGAGCTTGTTTTGCTCCCGCGTGCCGGCATTCTTCCACAGAAAAGCAAACAGGCAAAAGCTCAAGCCCGACAGATAATACCGGATCAGCAGAATCGCATCATACAGATATTCTGTCCATTGGGAAGGCACAAACAAAGAGAGAAAATCAAGAGGATGAAACCGGATGATGGCATTCACATCATCCCCCATTCCAATCGTAAAATCATACATGACCGGAAGAAAATTCCCCCGGGCGATCTGTCCTGCCCATTCTTTCAGATGCTGTCCCATATAGCGCAGGTACACGATATACTGGGAGGCCCCGTCTATGCGGTAGACAAAGCTCCTGTCCAGGATCAGATAGGGCAGAAAAGCCAGAAGGGAACACAGAAAAAAAAGCACCGTATAATTCAGGCAAAGAGCCCCAAGGCGGATGTCTCCTTCTGACGTATATGCGCACAGATCCTTCCGGCGAATCCCGGTGCCTTCTCCCTTCACAGTGGCTTCTCTTCTCCTCGGTTTCATAATACAATTCAATCGAGTAGGGGCAAAATGCCCCTACTCGATTCTGTTTCTCCTCTTCTTCAAACAGATCCGTTCAGGAAAGGTCCATTGTCCTCAGGATCAATAGACAACAACTCTTGTATGCGCCGGAACGTTCTTGTACATCCAGATCGCATGCTTCTTCTCCAGGCGGATGCAGCTGTGTGACACCGGGTGCTTGCCCAGGTTCTTCTTTCTTCCGCCGCCGGCCCACTTATGAAAACCGCTGCCGGAAAACTCCATAAAGTACTGCACAGTCGCGCTGAAGGTCGGGTTAGAGTACCGGTAGACTCTCTTCTTGAACCCGATATCCATACCGAATCCTGTCCTTGACGGAGACTGCGCGCTGCCGCTGGAGCACTTCGATACCCGGATCAGCTTCCAGTCGCCGCCGTTTCCGCTCCCCTCAAACAGATTCAATCTCTGCTTATCCAGGCTTGCCCAGATCAGATATCTCGTCTTGGAGGTAAGATGATGCTGCACATTCACAAAATGCTCTTTCGTTGTAGTATTGTAGTCACCCTGATTGATCGTGCATGCATCCGTGATATAGGAAATCGAATTATACGGAACCGGAATTCTCACTCCGTCCTTTTCAACGATGCTGTTCCCCTGTCTGTCATACGGGCGGGAGACAACCAGCACCTTCTCTTTCTTTTTCAGATAAACCGACTGACCGTTTATCGTCGCCTTTTTGTCCGTTCTCATCTTTCCGATCCAGTAGATCCCATGCACAGGCTGAATCTCCTCCGCCTTTGCCGGATGAGCGGACAGAAACATGGCGCAGCTCAATACCAGAAGCACAAATGCAATGAAAATGCCTGCTCTTGTCTGTATTCTCTTCATACTTCTTACCACCATTCCCCTTCTTTATTACTGTCTCTCCAATCCCTTATCAAAATACTGATTTTTTAATAATAACAGAATCAGGGCTAAAAACAAACCCCCATATGCGCTAATTCTGCTCTTTCTTCCCGGAAACGAGCTGATACATCGCATACTTCTCATCAAATGTACCGATCTGCTTTGCCTGTACCTGATCGTCATAATATTCATGCAGGTAGCTGATCGTCCAGTCAATGTGATTATCAATCCAGTAGACCTTATCATTGTTGATGGAATCCCGGTATGGATTCTCAACTCCGTACTGTTTCAGTACCGCAGTGTAGGAAGGGCTTCCTGCCGGCCAGCCTCCCAGCGCGCAGGTATTTGCTCCGGCACCGATCGGAACAAGGGACAGCGGACTGTACGCGGTGGAAAGCGTATAGAGTCCGACCTTTGACAGATACAGATGCTCCGAATCCCGGCTTGTCTGTGCCACAAGATTGGCATCCCTTGTCATTTTATTTTCCTTCTTTTTCGTGTTGTGTCTCCAGCTCTTGCTCCATGTGTTCTGGTTCAGCGCCAGAACGACCAGAATCAGAACCGCCGCGCATCTCCCATCCACCACAAATCTGTCCCGATCCAGGAAAAATGCGAATATCAGGCAGGCACACAGCCAGATCGGACTGTCAACACGCTCCAGATTGTACCGTCCATTCCAGTACATGATAAAAAACACTGCAGTGATTGCCGCAAGCTCCATCACAACCGTGACAAAAACCTGCCACTTCCGCTTTCCGAAAACAATCACCAGAGCCGCCATTACAAGGAAGCAATAGAACATCGGATTCTCAAACCACTTGTACGGATATTTGTCGAAGAACCCTCTGACCAGCTCCATGTTCAGTTCCTTATGCTTCTGTGCATCCAGGATCTTCTTCTGCGCGTCCAGCGGGAATACCTCCGGATCATAAAAATTCCATCCGGAGAATAGCTGCCACGCGTTTCTTGTGATCTTCAGAGAATCATACAGTTCCTTGTTTTCCTCATATGGAGGAAACCCGTAATCCATAATATCAGACCGGATATCATTGAGTTCTTTGTATGCGGAGGCTTCCTCGGACATGGAATACGAGATTTTGTTCACGCCCCACGCTGCGGCACACAAAACACATACCAGCGCAAGTGAGCCGAAATAAGCCTCCACCCGCCGGAGTCTGCGGCCCGGCTTCTCTTCCCCGATCTGCAGCAGGAGGCCGGCCCCCATAACGCACCACAGAGCCAGCATCACGTACACTTCTCTGTCACGATACAGATAACCGTATAAGGTGATCAGACTTCCGAGCAGCAGCGCGCCTCTGTGTACATGCTTTCTTGTCATGGCAAATACCACGAGAAAGAGTCCTGCCGCCCCGCAGACGCCGGCAGTTTTGGTAAACTGCACGCTCGTGTAAGCGTCTGCCGCGAAAAAAAGCAGAAGGAACATGGAAAGTGTCAGAGCGCTCCACCTTGAGAACAGCTTCTGAATGGCCCATGTCATCCCGGTGAATGCGCAGACAAGCCCAAAGTACTGCAGCACCGCATACCATGGAACCATATTGGTCATCCGGTAAAGAGCAGCTCCGACCCAGCCCACGATCGTATTGATAAACAAAAGATGCGGATCCTGAACCGGGCGGGCCAGGTTGATGAAAAAGGCAATATTGATATCGTCATTCGAATCAAACACAGGCCGCATGATCAAAAGCACAGCGGCAAGGAACAGAAGATTGATCAGCAGGCACACGAAAAGGTTCCCCCGCAGGAGGTCGAAACGGCTCTCCTTCGGGGAAACTGCAGTATCCATCCTGCTGTCTTCGCTCCAGGCGATCTCATCATTTTGTCTTGCTTGCGGTATCATCTTCTATCAGCTCCCTGAGCCTGATCAATATCTGTTTGCTCGTAACCCATTTGTAGTGATAATTGTCTCTTCTTCCCCGTTTGGTGTCATCCACAATATTATTCTCTTCCAGGAAGCGATAGGTATCGATCCACATGCCCTGCGGTTCATATTCCGCCTTCAGAAGTGAATTCAGACGAAGGACATTCGCATTGGAGTAGGATCCTTTTTTCACGATTGTGGAACCGATCCCTTCCACATAGAAGGTAAGATCCGGATACGCATTTCTCCAGGTTCTGTAGATATTGATGAGCTTTCTGGCATTTTTCGCCGGACGGCCATTCCCGTTCAGACCAAAGTTGAAAATTATCACCGGATTCCGGCTGCGGTATCTTTCAATAAATGCCTCTACCTGGGAAGTAAGCTTGCCGCCGCCCCGGCGGATCACTCCGACATTTCCACCATTGACAAAGCAAAATGCAAAGTTGGTGCGTATGTCATTTTTCTGCCCGCCGCCGCAGGTGCAGTACATGACCCTGGAATCACCGACGTAGATGATTACCCGGCGCGAATCCCCCGGTTTGACATACGTAACAGAAGCTGCCTTCCCTACCGCAGTATGCTTCGCAAAGACCTGTCCGGTCCCTCCCAACATCATCGCCATCAACAGGGTCAGAATCAATAGCTTTCCAATACCAGTCTTTTTCAGCAGCATTGCGCGCCTCCCTTAACGAAGTTTTATAAGTTGACTTATTCTTTTCGGATGCCGATTTTGTAATTCATTTCCGATCGGGCTCATCCCACAAGTCCGACCGTATTCAGCACAACACCCTCACCGGTGAAGCGGAATACATGCGTAATCTCACTTGGCTTATACAGTTTACTGTAAACCTGAAGTTCTCCGCCACTCTGGTCTCCGCCTTTTTTCTTTCCCGAGCCGGGGCCGCATGCCTCCGCAACCTCACATTTATCCTTTGTCCCTGCAGAGATAATCAACTGCTCATGCTGATGTCCGTTCGTTGATACCGCGATGTCTCCTGCCTGATACACGAATGATGCGCCGGCCATATTCTTCTGTTGCGTTATCTCTGTAAATCCGGCCTTCGGATAATAATTCGTGCAGTCAAACGGCGCTGTCGATCTGGGTTTCGAATCTCCCCAGAAAGATACGCCTCTGCTTGTGAACAGCATCGTGGAAAACGGCGGATAGATTGCCGCGCTCGGATTGCCAAGACACTCTCCCAAAAGATTCACGCCTGCAAAATAATAGGCACATTCCGTAAGGGAATAGCAGCAATAGTCTCCCGTTCCCGGACTGTCTTCCTTCGCGATTCCCCAGGTGTACCTCGCTCTCCCGCTGCCCTGCCCGTCATCGTAGCCATGATACTCGCTGTCACAGACCGCTCTGGCCCACAGGCACGCCTTCTGAATCGTTCCGATGCGTGCCGCCTCAGACAGCTTTACGCCCTGAACATTTATATTACCATTGTTTGTCGGGGCGAAGATACTCTCCAGACCGTCGCCGCCGTTCGTGCTTGTGTACAAAGGAGCACTCTGTCCGAAGCTGCTGACAGAACTGACATATCTTGCAACATCCGACCGGATTTGCGTTAGTGTCTGCACCGGCGTCCCATTGTAGGAAAGTGTAATGGTTCCCGGCTGACTGCTGTCAGAAGTACCTGCATCTGCTGTGCCTGCGCCTGCTGTACCTGCACCTGACGCCGCAGAGGACTTTTTCCCCTTTCCAGCTGTTACAACGCAGGAAATTGTGTAATTTTTCCAGACAGCCTTAACTGTGACAACACCATCCTTCAGTGCCGTTGCCCGAAACTTATTCTTCTTTTTCGCCTTCACAACACTGACGACAGACGGATCCGATGAAACAATCCGGAACTTTTTGCTGGTCCCGGTTACCCTGAGGACTGCAGTCTGGTCCAGAGGGATCTTAATCGCCGACTGATTCAAAACAGGCGCTTCCACCGTAATCTTATAACGGTATTTTTTCGTTCCCCTTCTGGCAATGACAACTGCTTTTCCGCCGCTTCTCGCTGTCACCACTCCACGGGAAGACACGCTGGCAACGGATGGATTCCTGGACATCCAGACAACATTGTTTCTTTTCAGCTGCCTTGTCTCTCCACGCATCATCGTAATCTTCTTCGCAGAAGCCGCCATAGCGCTGTGCGGCACAAAGAACATCAGAAGCATGGAAACCAGAAGGATCCACAGAATATGCTTTGCATATTTTTGCGTTTCATTTCTTACACTCACAATTCTACCTCTTTCCCGTAATGTGCCGCAGTTCAAGCCCTTTTAATATTTATGTAACATTATTGTAACATCATTCTTCCGGGTACGCAAGCCAGTCTTGATAGCTTCCTGTCTCCGTAACAGAGGTAAAACCCATATCACTCAACTTCTGCGCGCCTGCGCAGCTTTGGTCTTCATCTGCGCCATACAGATACAGCATCATATGCCGGTCAGAAAGAACTTTGTCCGCACGCTCTACCATCTCATCGACAGGAAGGTTCTTCGCTCCCTCTACATGAGAGATTTCATAGGCTGCCCTCTCCCGCACATCCACGATGCAGTATTTCATCTCATAGCTCATATACTCCCGGGCTTCCTCCACACTCAATCTTTCATACGCTTTTCCCTTGCTTGGCCGCAGGGAGCGGATCAGGGACCATGCCGCAAACACGATCACCGTCAGACTACAGAGAAAGAAAACTACCCGAATCTTCTTTTTCACGAATCACCTCTCCCCCAGCAGGAGAATCCGAAGCGGCTTGATCTTCCGGATCACCCATTTTGAAATGGGGATCGGCAGACAAAGCGCACAGACAAATATCACAAAGGTACATAAGATATAATTCCACCCAAGCCGGTTCCACAGCAACAGCTTTACGGCTGTCATGATCGGCTCATGCAGGATATAGATGTCCATGGAAAAAAGCCCCAGCAGCAGAAGAATCCGCGCAGCTTTTCCCGGCTCCTTTTCTTCCCCATCGATGTTATAGACCAGTCTGGAGGATACCCAGAGAACCAGATAGATCCCGCACAGACTTGTCAGCACCATCGTCACGGTAATGGTTGTCCGATACAGAAAAACAATGGCAATGATGTCTGTAACAAATGCAAGGAATGCCAACAGATCCTGCCCATCCATGGCATCCTCATATCCAGCCTCGCGGCAATCTTCAAACTTCAGTCTGACCCAGATTCCCATCAGGAAGAAAAACAGATATTTCGGCGTCCGGATATCCAGATTCAGCCAGTAGATCGCAACACTCAAAAAGAAGCTCCCGTACCAGATCGAACGGAAGTTGTATGTATTGACAAGCGCCGCGCAGATCAGTTCAATCAAAAACAGAATATATAAAAACCACAACGATACGTCGGGATTCTGTCCGATCAGGAGTTTCCAGATGTCAGAAACTGCAAAGGGCTTCACTGCCGCTTCGCTCAGCTTCAGCTTGACCGGGATATAGATCAGTCCGATTGTAAAATAAGGAATCAGGAGTCTTCTGGCTCGTGAAGAAACATACTGAATCCTTTCGTGTTTGTGCATGCGCAGGATTTTTGCCGATACGAATCCGGACAGGCAGAAAAAAAGCGGCATGTGGAAACTGTAGATGATGTAAGTCAGAATCCTGATCCATGCCGCCTGTATCTGTGTCTGTTTGATCGAATGTCCGAGCACCACAAAAAAGATACCGATCCCTCTGGCGATATCAATCTCGGTATATCTGTTCTTTTTGATTCCACCCTTGCCGCTCATCATCAGGCATTCTCGCTGATATACTTTTTGATCGCAGCAAAGCTTTCCGCACTGATATCATGCTCTATCCTGCATGCATCATCCACAGCTGTCTTTTCGTCTACTCCAAGGTGGATCAGCCAGGCCGAGAGCACCTGATGACGCTCATAGATCATCGATGCAATCTGCAGCCCCTTTTCGGTCAGATAGATATACCCTTCCGGGCTGATGGTGATATAGCCATCTGCCTTCAGATTCTTCATTGCAATTGAGATGCTCGACTTGCGGTAACCGGTATAATTGGAAACATCAACACTTCTGACGACCGGTTTCTCCTGGCTTAGAACGAGAATCGATTCCAGGTAATTCTCAGCTGATTCGGTAGCAGCCATAATAAATCCCCTTTCCGGTATCCTGTTACGACCATCACATCCCGCGGCAGTTCCAACCGGATCGGGCCTTCCGGCCCGATCCCCACACGGCCCGTCTGCTGACGTGACAAAGGATGCAAGGACTGCAGGCCGTCCTGTCTGATGATATCATGACATAGCAAAAGATTCAAGAAAAGGGGCCGCTGCATTTTGTTTTAATGCAGCGGCCCCGTCTGTTTTCTGTCAGGGGATCACCCCCGTTTCCCATTATACAGGATATGCTTTATTCTTGGCATCTCCCTGAGTAGGATCCACACCTGTCTCCTGCGCCTGACGATACTTGAAGTAATCGATGGCGACCTGCGGGAACAGCGCATAGGTAAGGACATCCTCATCCATCTCTTTGTACTGCGCGATCTCCTTCTCATAGCCCGGAAGCATCGGAGCGATGTCATCGGCCGGACGATGTGTAATAACCTTTGCGTCTCCGATGCACTTCTTCTGGACTTCCTTGTTAAACGGCTTGACGGTCTCGCCATACTTTCCGCTCAGTACATCCTTGGTTTCCTGCGGAACCATCTTGTAGCGCTCGCCTGCAATCACATTCATAACCGCCTGTGTGCCGACGATCTGGGAAGACGGCGTAACCAGCGGCGGTTCTCCGAGATCCTTCCGGACATTCGGGACTTCCTCAAGCACCTCATAGTACTTATCAGCAGCACCGAGCTTGTCAAGCTGCGAGGTCAGGTTTGAGAGCATGCCGCCCGGCACCTGATAGACCAGTGTCTTGATATTGACGCCGAGGTTCTTCGGATTCAGCAGGCCATTCTCCAGGCATTCGTCTCTGTAGGGACGGAAGTAATCTGCAATCTCCTCCAGAAGCTTCATGTCGTAACCGGTATCATACGGCGTTCCCTCAAAGGTCTTGACCATAACCTCTGTCGCCGGCTGGGAGGTTCCCAGTGCGAACGGGCTCATGGCACAGTCGATCACATCCACACCGGCTTCCACAGCCTTCAGATAGGTCATCGATGCTGCGCCGGAGGTGTAATGGGTGTGAAGCTGGATCGGAAGATCCACCGCATCCTTCATGGCTGCGATCAGCTCAGTTGCCGTATACGGAAGAAGCAGCCCGGCCATATCCTTGATACAGATGGAATCCGCACCCATATCCTGGATACGCTTGGAAATGTCTACCCAATAATCAAGTGTGTAAGCCTCTCCCAGCGTGTAAGAAAGAGCAATCTGTGCATGTCCCTTTTCCTTATTCGCGGCCTTGACACAGGTCTGAAGATTTCTCAGATCATTGAAGCAGTCGAAGATACGGATAATATCAATACCATTCGCAATCGACTTCTGAACGAAATACTCTACGACATCATCCGCATACGGCTTGTAGCCAAGAATATTCTGACCACGGAAAAGCATCTGCAGCTTCGTGTTCTTGAAGCCATCACGCAGCTTTCTCAGTCTGATCCACGGGTCTTCCTTCAGGAAACGAAGCGCCGCATCGAAGGTCGCACCGCCCCAGCACTCTACGGAGTGATAACCGACCTTGTCCATCTTATCAATGATCGGAAGCATCTCTTCCGTCGGCATACGTGTCGCGATCAAAGACTGATGCGCGTCGCGCAGCACGGTTTCAGTTATTTTAATCGGCTTTTTCTCTGCTGCCATCTTATTCTTTCCTTTCATTATGAATTGTCACAGCCAGGCGGTCAGGTACTGTGAAGCCCGTTCCGCCCTGGCGCGAAAACCTGTTTCTTCTGTGTTACGCGACTCCGTAAATTGCCATAAACGTACCGGCCGCAACGGCGGTGCCGATAACGCCTGCAACATTCGGTCCCATCGCGTGCATCAGCAGGAAATTCGTCGGATCTGCCTGGGCACCGACCTTCTGGGAAACGCGCGCTGCCATCGGAACAGCAGACACGCCCGCAGAGCCGATCAGAGGATTGATCTTCCCGTGCGTCAGAATCTTCATCAGCTGTCCGAGCAGAACTCCTCCAAGCGTACCAAACGCAAATGCAACAAGGCCGAGGACCACGATCTTCAGGGTATCGACATTCAGGAATGCCTCCGCGGAAGTGGAAGCGCCGACGCTGGTGCCAAGAAGAATAACAACGATGTACATCAGTGCGTTGGATGCTGTCTCCGTCAGCTGACGGACAACGCCGCTCTCGCGGAACAGGTTCCCGAGCATCAGCATACCGACCAGCGGAGCCGTTGTCGGAAGCAGCATGCAGACAACAACCGTGATGATGATCGGGAAAAGAATCTTCTCAAGCTGGGTGACAGGACGAAGCTGCTCCATCTTGATCTTTCTGTCCTTCTCGCTGGTAAACAGTTTCATGATCGGCGGCTGGATAATCGGAACCAGTGACATGTAGGAATACGCTGCCACCGCGATCGGTCCCATCAAGGTCGTCTGTCCCAGCTTACCTGCAAGGAAGATCGAGGTCGGGCCGTCCGCTCCGCCGATGATGGAAATCGCTGCCGCGGCCTTGCCGTTGAAGCCAAACGCGATTGCCAGGAAATATGCGATATAAATACCCGCCTGTGCCGCGGCACCCATGACAAATGAAATCGGGTTCGCGATCAGCGGTCCGAAGTCAGTCATCGCTCCGACACCCATAAAGATCAGGGACGGAAGAATTGAGGCTTCGTCCAGAATATAGAAATAGTGCATCAGTCCGCCTGCATGGTCAACACCGAGAATATCGGTCGAAAGATCCGTAATGATATCCGGGTATATGTTGACAAGCAGCATGCCGAACGCGATCGGAACCAGCAGAAGCGGTTCAAAGTCGTGTTTGATCGCCAGATAAAGGAATACAAACGCGACCAGCATCATAACATAGTTGCCCCATGTCAGATTCAAAAACGCAGTCTGATGCAGAAGATTTGACATTGTAGATGCAATGTAACCCATTGATTAACCTCCTAACGTCAGGATCTTACCAGGTCCGGCGAATCAGTTCATAGTTGCAAGGACCTGTCCGTTCTCGACCGCGTCGCCGGCAGCGACTTCGATGGAAGCGATGGTGCCATCCTGCGGAGCGACAACCGGAATCTCCATCTTCATCGCTTCGAGAATGATGATCGGATCTCCGCCCTTCACCGCCTGTCCTGCAGCGGCTTCCACCTTGAATACCTTGCCCGGTACGGAAGCGGTAACCTTCACGCCGCCTGCGCCAGCTGCCGGAGCCGCTGCCTTCGGAGCCGGGGCTGCCTTCGGAGCTGCCTTGACTGCCGGAGCCGCTGCCGGTGCTGCTGCCATACCTGTTCCTGCGCCTTCTTCTACCGTGACATCATAAACTGTTCCATTTACGGTGATCGTATAATTCTTCATCTTAACATTCTCCTTATTCAATCTTTTCTGTGATCCGCTGACAAAGCAGCGGCTGCGGAAAGCTTACGCTCTCCAGTTGCTCTTTCTGCCTCTTCTGCGGATCGAACGGACGACAAATCCGTCTGCGGGAGCTTGTTCACTTGCCGCGATCGCCGCACTGATTACCGCTATCAGTTCCAGATCATCTGTCTCCTCAGCCGGTGCTGCCTCTAAAGCGGCCTCAGCCGGAGCAGGTACTGCCTTCACAGGAGCAGGTGCTTTCTCTTCCTTCTTCTTTCCGCCCAGAAGATCCGGAATCCAGTGAATCTGGCTGATGATGAATGTCAAAAACAGCAGAACCGCAAAAACGGTGCCCAGACCGATCAGGGTGTTCATACCTGCCTTGCCGACGTTCGCGCTGAACGAATCTTTGACATCCCAGCTCAGCAGCGTCACGTTTCTCGCAAGATCATAGGTAAAAGTAACCGTAATCTTCGAATCATTTACCTCAGCCAGCGCATAGTCACAATCCAGGTTCATGGTCAGAACCTGATCTGTCATGTCTGCCGTATAACTGTTTACTCCTTTGAATTCCCCGCAGGAATCCACATTCGCGTACCAGTTGCGGAGCATCTTGACCATGGCCATGGTCGCGTCATCTGTCTTCGTCAGTGTTGAGGAATCCTTCATCGAGTTCGCAATGTCGCGCACTGACAGGTTAATCTGTCTGTTATAGCTCGTGATCATGTTCTCGAGTTCGGATACAGACAGTTTTGACAGTGTGGCAAGCTGCTGCTCAACCTGCTTCTCGATGGACGGATACTGCGCCTCAAGGGAAGATTCCCCGGTCACACTCTCCGGCTCCAGAAGGTCAGCCTCCGTTTCCGCTTCCGTCTCATCCGCCGCGGACGAGGCCAAGGCAGCTTCGGCTTCTGTCGTCTGTGTCCCGTCAGCCTCCGTCTGGGAAGCAAACGCGGTCATACATCCGATGGAGACAGAGAGCGTAAGCGATGCGGCAAGCCAAGCCGCAAATAATCTTTTTCTCATCTGCATGTCACCTCACTCAAACCGTTCCGTGTTTCTTATCAGAATGCTCTTCCGCCTTCGTATAAAGCATCTCAAATGCGCCAATTACCATCTTACGGGTATCTGCCGGCGCAATCACCGTGTCAACATATCCGCGCGCTGCCGCCGCATCAACACTCTGCTGAAGCTTTGCATATTCGGATGCTTTCTCATTCAGTGTCGCGTCATCGCTTCCATCATACATGATGCCTGCCGCAAGCTTCGGATCCATCATACCGATCTGAGCGCCTTCCCACGCGAAGGTGATGTCCGCGCCGAGTCCCTGGCTGTTCATGACCATGTATCCTGCGCCAAACGCCTTGCCCGTGATGACATTTACCTTCGGAACCGTAGCGTCAGCCAAAGCATAGGACAGCTTCGCGGCAGCACAGGCGAGCCGGAACTCATTTTCCTTATCCGCGTAGAATCCGGTTGCATTCGTCACCGTCAGAATCGGGATATCAAACGCATCACAGAAGCGGACGAATCTCTCCGCCTTCTCCAGTCCCTTCGCTGTCAGCAGCGGTTTGAATTCCTCGGCCTTTTCTCCCTTTTCATCATACACTTCCGTACGGTTCGCGATCGCGCCTACGGTTGCGCCATTCAGCTTGATGAAGCCGGTTACCATCTCTTTCGCGGCAGCCGCCTTGACCTCACACAGAAGATTCCCGTCGGAGATCTGACTGAGCAGAATGGAAGTGTCACCAGCAGCGCCTTCGATGTTATCGCAGGATCTGTTCAGATCATCGCCGGCCTCTGCCAGAGGCGCTTCCTCAGCATTGTTTGCGGGAAGAATCGATACGAGCGCTCTGATTGTGGCAAGAATCTCTTCCTCGGTTCCGACAAAGTCCGCAAGGCCGCTCTTCTCACTCTGGAACTTCGCACCCGCGGTATCTTCTTCCTTGTTGCCTTCCAGCGCATTCGGAGAGTTCACATACAGCTTCGCGCTTTCTCCCTCCATGAATACGAAGTCACTCATCCCGGCCGCAACGGCAAGAGAACCGCCGCACTTACCCAGAACTGCCGTGATCTGCGGAATAACGCCGCTTGCAAATGCCATTCTGCGGTACAGCATGCCAAAGGCATTCAATGCATCCGCGCTCTCCTGAAGCCGCATGCCGGCACTGTCGAGCAGGCCGATCACCGGAGCTCCCATCTTCATGGCAAGGCTGTACAGACGTACAATCTTCTTCGCATGCATCTCACCGATACTTCCTCCGAGGACCGATGCATCCTGGCTGTATACATAAACCAGGTTTCCATCGATCAGGCCGTATCCGGTGATGACGCCATCTGAAGCAGCCTTCTCTTCTGTCAGGTTGAAATCCGTGCTCCTTGCTGTAACAAGTGAGCCGATCTCAACGAAACTGCTTTCGTCAAGCAGAGCAGCAATCCGGTCTGCTGCCTTGCTCTTTGTCGTTTTGCTCATACTTAGACCTCCATTAATAAGAAATCAAAAATTGCCACCATCCATACTAATTGAAAACGAAAAAAAAGGCAAGCCATAATGACCTGCCCTTTTTGTCAGTCAAAAGAAACTGTTTTCCTCTGGTCTTACCAGACATAAATTCTGGTTCCGACCGGAATATTCGTATCGTCATAGATCCAGCGCGCAGCGGGACCCTGAAGACGTACACAGCTGTGAGAAACCGGAACCAGTCCGATCTTGGCCTTCTGGCCGCCCTTCCACTTATGCATGCCATATCCGTAGATGAAGGTGTACCACCTCAGATTCGAAGTCGTTCCGTAGCTCACCTTCGGTGCCTTCTTCTGAACTCTGTAGATCTTCTTGAAGGTCTGATCGAAGGTCGGCGCATCCACCTTACCCGTTGAGCAGGGATATTCCTGAATCAGGCTCCACTGGCTCGACCCGTTGCTCTTGCTGAACACATTCACCCTCTGTTTGTCAAGGCTGATCCAGATCAGCTTGTCCGGAACGGTCGCTGTAGCGTCAATTCCTCCCTCTCCGTTGACAAACGCTTCTTTTGTAGCCTTGTCATAATCACCTTCTATGCCGGTGGCCATCGGTTTTTTGAACTTCAGAGCACGGTTCGGAATCCAGCACAGCGTTCCGTCGGGAAGCATGCACTCACTGATGCCTGCCTTGATATGATAATCCCTCTGAACTACCGTCACCGTCGTATTCTTGCTCACCGTTACCTGCCCGCTCGGAGTGGTTGCAGATCCAACCGTAGCCGCCTTCAGCATCTTGGAGGTCTTTGCTTTCCACCAGATTGTCTTGACCTCCTGCGTCTTTGTTTTCTGTGCAATTCTTTTTGCTCTTTCCTGCAGTGCCTCATCACCCGGCTGCGCAAATGCCTGCGCCCCAAAAGTCAGAATCATGATTGTCATAGCCAGAAAAACCGCAACTGCTCTTGATGTCTGGAAACGTTTCCTCATCCTCATTACTCCCTTCTGCTCCCCTTTTCCGTAGTATCCTGTACATGAATACAGTCAAGATTCACACATATTTTAGCAGATCCCTTACCGGGAATTATTAAAAGTATCTTAACTTCAGTCATTTCAGGACTGTTTTCGTTACAAGGGGTTCCAGAAACACATCCGTGATGCCTCCGCACAGCATATCCGCATATTTGCCGCTGCGTCCGCTCAGGTCGATGGTATGAACAAAGGGCCGGAAAGCAGGATCTTCCGCAAGCAGTTTTCTCACGCTTTTGATCACTTCTGCTTCCATGATCCCGCCGCCGATGGTTCCCACTGTTGACCCGTCCGCGCGGATCAGCATCCTGGTGCCGGCCATACGCGGCGTGGAGCCTTTTTGGGCTGTGATCGTCGCCAGAACAGCATCCTGCTTCTCTTCCGGATCAAAGGCTTTCAGAATTGCCTGCATCAGTTCATCCGGCAGCAAGCTGACAGGAGGCATCTCCTTCTGAACCTGAATGATCTGTGCCACGATGGAGACCGCAATCTCCTCCGGCGTCTGCGCGCCGATCGACAGGCCAATCGGTGCATGGATCCCTTCTGCCAGTTCTTTCCCGAATCCCTCTTCCTGCAGGGATTCTCTCAGCTTCTTTGCTCTGGTGTGACTGCCCATTACGCCGACATAGCCAAACGGTTTTTTTAAGATCTCCCGAAGACATTCGAGATCAAAACAATGCTCCCTGGTCACGGTCACATAGAAGGTATTCCCATCCGACGGAAGCCGGGAGAGAATCTCCGCATACGACCCGCTGTACGTTTCTTTCGCTCCTGCGGCTGCAGCTTCCCTGGCATATGCTTCACGGTCATCAATAACCGTAACATGCCATCCCAGAAGAGCCGCCATCTTTGTCACAGCCTGCCCGACATAACCGCCTCCGCAGATGACCAGGCGGCATGCATGTCCCAGCTTCTCACAGAAAACCGCCTCCCCGGGAAGCGCTTCCATCTTCTCCTGGCTGCATCCGGAAGACCACAGTGTCTGTCCGTCTTCCAGCAGGAGCTTCTGTCCTGCACAGGCTCCGGAAAGAACGGTAAGCAGCTCGTATTCTTTCCCTGGTTTCAGGTTGTTCAGGATCTCGTACAGCTGTTTCATATGCAATCCTCCTCCCAGGCGCTGCGTTAAACTTCAAGCTTCAGCTTTGCTTCTTCTTCCGCTTCTGCCTTGAAATCCTCCACCTTCACAGGACTGATTCTCGGCAGGTCATCGATGGAGTCCGTGCCGAAATGGCGAAGGAATTCCTCCGTGGTCCCGAACAGAATCGGTCTTCCGGGCGCATCCAGCCTTCCGGCCTCACAGATCAGGCCGTATTCAAGGAGACGGTTGATCGCATGATCACAGCTCACCCCCCTGATCTTTTCAATCTGGGATCTGGTGACAGGCTGCTTGTAAGCGATGATGGAAAGCGTCTCCATCACAACATCGGAAAGATTGATCTTCCTCGGCTGCCGCACCAGACTGATCAGGGCAGGATACTGTTCTTTTTTTGTCGCAAGCTGGTAGCGTCCTTCCAGCCGGATAATCCGGATCCCGTGTGAGGGATCCTCATATTCCTGCTCCATCTCATTCAGGACCGTCCTGATCTGCTCTTCTTCCACTTCGAGTGCCTGCGCGATTGACTCTGCGTCGATGGAATCCCCCATGGAAAAAAGGATCGCTTCGAGTGCTGCCTTCAAAGCTGCCTTATCGCTGCTTACCTGTCCCGGGCGCTCCTCAACGGTCAACAGTTCCCCGTTTCTATCCTCAATTTTCAGCTGTCCCATCCGGCTTCTCTTCCCTTTCCGGCAGGTCGGAGTCCTCCGACCATTCACTCATAAAATCCATCCCGTCATCATTCCATTGAGACGGATCATTTGCCTCAATATTAATCTCTCCGAAGTTGTCATTCTGCGTCACATAGATGCGTCCAAGCTTCATCAGCTCCAGAATTGTCAGAAATGTCACTACGGTGTACATGCGTCCTTCCCGCAGCATAAGAAGGGATCGGAACGTGCAGCGGCGCCGGTTCATAATGTACCGTTCCACAAAAAGAATCGCTTCCTTTGTGTCAATCTGCTGTTTCTCAATCTTTCCGAATCCTGCTCTGACCGGATCCCTCAGGTCTTCCCTTCGCTTCATGACTTCCTGGAAGACTTTGTACAGACCCTGCAGCGTCACGCCTGCCTTGTCCAGCACCTCATCCGGATCGACCGGTTCCCGGTATTGCAGCACCTGTCTCGGAATCGAAGGTCTCCGGACCAGAACACCCTGCGCGCTCCCCTCTCTCTCCCTGAGCTCGAACGACATATATTTATAGGTCTTATATTCCAGAAGCTGGCGGACCAGCTCTTCCCTGGGGTCGATCTCCTCTCCCTCTTCATCCTTCTCCGCCGGAAGCAGCATGCGGGACTTGATGTCAAGAAGGGTCGCCGCCATGACAAGGAACTCACTCATGACATCCATCTGAAGATTCTTCTGTGTCATGGCATCAATGTATTCCATATACTGCTGTGTGATCAGCGCAATCGGAATGTCATAGATGCTGACCTTGTTCTTTTCAATCAGGTGAAGAAGAAGGTCCAGGGGGCCGTTAAAAGCCTCAAGTTTCAGTTCGATTGCCATTTTTTATCTCCACAATTACCAGCTCTGCCGGATTGTTGACTCTGAGATTGACGGTGTGTGTGCCGAGTCCTGCGCTGACGATCATCTTCGAGGTTCCGCTCTCATACAGTCCGTGCTCATAGTGCGGAAACAGTTCGGGATCCGGACTGATCACGCCGCCCAGCATCGGAAGCCTTGCGATACCTCCGTGCAGATGGCCGGACAGCGTCAGGTCCGCTCCCCATCCGGCATAAGCAGGAAAGTACTTCGGATGATGCGCCAGCAGAATCTGAAACCTGCCTTCGCGGCGCGTTCCGACCAGCCGGCAGATCTCTTCCACACTCAGATTCTTGTGATACCGGTTCCGGAAATACCTGTAGTCCAGCTCCAGCCCGGTAATGGTCAGTTCCATCCCTTTCAGTCTGACATCCGCGCTCTCATTGTGAAGGCAGACCACACCCGCCTCGTGCAGCTTCTGCTCATAACGAAGGTACTCTGCCGGATACCGTCTTGCCATTCTTGTCTCATGATTGCCGTTTGTCACATATACCGGAAGGCTGCGGGCCAGCTCACTGACCAGCGAAACCGCCTGGTCCGTCCGGAAATGTCCGCCCTTCATAAGAACGAGATCGCCGGCAGAAAGAACGGCATCACAACGCATCTTTCGGATCATCCTAAGAAGCGAGGGAACGTCCGAACGGTAGACCCGGTTATGCAGATCTGCCAGAACCGCGATTCTCACAGGCTCTGATGGTTCCTTTGCCCGGGATCTGTATTGGATCTGATATCGTGATTGTCTGATCTTTCCCATGATTGCCCTCCGGAAGGGTATAGACTGGAAGATGCCCCCGGCCGCTGCGGCCGGGGGCATCTGTACCACTCAGGGTCAGTTAAACTTGCGCTTACGAGCTGCCTCAGACTTCTTCTTACGTCTGACAGACGGCTTCTCATAATGCTCTCTCTTCCGAATCTCCTGCTGGATACCGGCCTTGGCGCAGCTTCTCTTAAAACGGCGCAGTGCAGCGTCCAGTGATTCATTTTCACGAACAATTATGTTTGACATTCTTTCCTTCCCCTCCCTCCAGTTGTGGATTGTGCACACCAACTGTCCGGGTTTTCTGCACGATTGATAGTATAGCACCCGTTCCGCGGTTCGGTCAATGGAAATCTTTCCGTTCAGGAGCCCTGTGTATGCCTTGTACCTGGCAGGGGTGTGACTTGCAATTACTTCAACTGCTCGGCCAGCACTTTCCGGGCTTCTTCCAGTGCGGCATCTACGCCGCTCGGATCCTTGCCGCCTGCCATGGCCATGTTGGGGCGGCCGCCGCCACCGCCGCCGACCAGCTTCGCGACACCCTTGATCAGGTTGCCGGCATGCGCGCCCATCTTCTGGGCTCCATCGGTCGCGGTTGCCATCAGCTGGACTTTCCCGTCATTGACAGAAGCCAGCAGGATAACGCCTTCCTTCAGCTTCTCCTTCAGACTGTCTCCCAGCTCACGCAGGCCGTTCGCGTCTACGCCTTCCATCTTTGCCGCAAGGAAGGAGGTGCCGCCGATCTGCGTCACATTGTCCATGACATCTCCCATGGCATTTTTCGCTGCCTCACTCTTCAGGGCATCAATCTGGGCATGTGCTTCCTTCAATTCCGTCTGCAGAGCACTGATTTTATTCAGAAGATCGTCCTTGCCGGTCTTCAGCAAAGATGCCGCCTCCAGAACTTCCTTCTCCAGACCGCGGTAATACGTGATCACATTGTCGCCGGTCAGCGCTTCGATTCTTCTTACGCCGGCCGCGACACCGGACTCAGAAAGAATCTTGAAGTTCTTTATGTCAGCGGTATTCTTCACATGCGTGCCGCCGCACAGTTCCTTCGAGAATTCGCCCATCTCAACGACACGGACCTTCTCTCCGTACTTCTCGTCAAACAATGCCATCGCGCCGGTCTTCTTCGCCTCATCCAAAGACATGACTTCTGTTACGACCGGAATCGCCTCCGCGATCTTCTCGTTGACCATGTCTTCCACCTTTGAAAGCTCTTCGGCTGTCATGGCCTGGAAATGAGAGAAGTCGAAACGCAGCCTGTGCGGGTCTACATAAGAGCCCTTCTGCTCTACATGCGCGCCAAGCACTTCCTTCAGTGCCTTCTGGCACAGGTGTGTAGCGGAATGATTGCGGCAAGTCGCCTTCCGGAGAGATTCATCCACCGTCAGCGTGACCTGATCGCCTGTTTTCAGCATGCCTTTGACAACGCTGCCGACATGGCCAATCTTTCCGCCGCGCAGATGGATCGTATCCTCTACGGCAAACTCACCCTCCGGTCCGATGATGCGTCCGTGGTCTCCGACCTGGCCGCCCATGGTTCCGTAGAAAGGAGTCGTATCGACAACAATCGTTCCTTTTTCTCCGTCTGTCAGTGCCTGCGTCACTTCCGTCTCGCCGGCAATCGCTGTAATGGTTGACTGATCTGACAGATGATCATACCCGTCGAATTCCGAGGTCAGTTCCACCGGAAGCGCATCGTAGACTGTCGCGTCCGCTCCCATATAGTTTGTGGTCTTGCGTGCTGCCCTGGCTCTCTCTCTTTGCTGTTTCATGCACGACGCGAACTTCTCTTCATCCACGGAGTATCCCTTCTCCTCCAGAATCTCCTTCGTCAGATCCAGCGGGAATCCGTAAGTATCATACAGGGTAAATGCATCCTCGCCGTCCAGGATGCTGCTCCCGGTTTCCACCATTTTCTTCTCAAGGTCGGCCAGGATGGAAAGTCCCTGATCGATCGTGCGGTCAAAGTTCTCCTCCTCCTGGGAAAGCACCTTGAAGATAAACTCTTTCTTCTCTCCCAGTTCCGGGTATCCGTCCTTGGAGGTCTCAATCACGGTTCCGGACAGCTTTGACAGAAACGCGCCGTCAATTCCGAGAAGTCTTCCATGACGGGCAGCCCCTCTGATCAGGCGGCGAAGCACATAGCCTCTGCCCTCATTGGTCGGCATGATGCCGTCTGAGATCATAAAGGTCGCAGACCGGATATGGTCCACAATTCTCCGGATGGAGACATCCTTCTTCTCGTCCTCATGGTATCTGGTATGCGCAAACTCACACACCTTATCGCGCAGCGCGACAATCGTGTCCACGTCAAACATCGAATCCACGTCCTGACATGCGACAGCAAGACGCTCCAGACCCATACCGGTATCGATATTCTTTTGTTCCAGGGTTGTGTAGTTTCCTTTTCCGTCATTCTCGAACTGTGTGAAAACGTCGTTCCACACCTCCATATAACGGTCACAGTCACAGCCTGGCGCGCAGGTATCCTTCCCGCAGCCGTATTTTTCTCCGCGGTCATAGTAAATCTCGGAGCAGGGACCGCACGGGCCGGCACCGTGCTCCCAGAAATTGTCTTCTTTTCCAAAACGGTAGATGCGCTCTGCCGGAATACCGATCTCCTTGTTCCAGATCTCAAAAGCCTCGTCGTCATCTACATAGACAGACGGGTACAGACGGTCAGGATCCAGGCCCACTACCTCGGTCAGAAACTCCCAGGACCAGTGCAGTGCTTCTGTCTTGAAATAGTCTCCGAAGGAGAAATTACCCAGCATCTCAAAGAAGGTTCCGTGGCGGGCTGTCTTTCCGACGTTCTCGATATCTCCCGTACGAATACACTTCTGGCAGGTCGCCACCCTACGTCTGGGCGGAGTCTCCGCACCGGTGAACCAGCTCTTCATAGGTGCCATTCCGGCATTGATCAAAAGAAGACTCTTGTCATTGTGCGGAACAAGCGAAAAGCTCGGCAGAACCAGGTGACCCTTGCTCGCAAAAAAGTCCAGATACATCTTTCGCAATTCATTAACACCGTATTTTTTCATGTCTCAATCGACCTTTCTTCTTAGAGCGCAACACGCGCGAATTTTTTCTTTCCCTTGCGAAGGACGATGCCGCCGTTTTTCAGCTTGTCCTGATCCAGAACAGCATGGACATCCGTAACCTTTTCCTCATCCACCGTAACACCGCCCTGCTCGATATTCCTGCGGGCATCCGAGCGATTTACAGCCAGCTTTGCAGCGACCAGAGCCCCGATCAGATCAACCTTCTCATCACGGAACGTGGACAGGTCAAGCACTACCGCCTCCAGATCATCCGTGTTCGCCCCGCCTGCCGCAAACAGCTTGCGGGCACCGTCCTGGGCCTTTTTCGCCTCTTCCTCTCCATGGATCATGGAGGTCAGCTCGTATGCAAGCACCTCCTTAACGCCATTTAATTCCTGGCCTTCCTTCTTCTCATACTCCGCAATCTGCTCCAGCGGCAGGAAGGTAAGCAGCTTCAGGCACTTGATGACATCCTTATCGCCGACATTGCGCCAATACTGATAGAACTCATAGGGGCTTGTCTTGTCCGGATCCAGCCACACTGCGCCCTTCGCGGTCTTGCCCATCTTGTTGCCCTCGGAATTCGTCAGCAGCGTGATGGTCATTGCCTCGGAATCCGATCCCGGAATCTTTCTGCGGATCAGCTCACGGCCGGCGAGCATGTTGGACCACTGGTCATCTCCGCCGAACTGCATCCTGCAGTTATACTTCTTGTAGAGCATATAGAAGTCATAAGCCTGCATGATCATATAGTTGAACTCAAAGAAGGTCAGTCCCTTCTCCCAGCGAAGCTTATAAGCCTTTGCCGCCAGCATCTCGTTGACGGTAAAGCAGGTGCCGACCTCCCGGAGCAGATTGATGTAGTTCAGATCCATCAGCCAGTCTGCGTTATTGACCGTGATAGCCTGCCCAGGCCCGTCTCCGAATTCAATGAACCGGCTCATCTGCTTCTTAAAGCATTCACAGTTGTGCATGATCGTCTCCACCGTCATCATGGGACGGGAATCTGTTCTCCCGGAGGGATCTCCGATCATGCCTGTGCCGCCGCCCAGAAGGGCGATGGGACGGTTGCCTGCCATCTGCAGCCTCTTCATCAGGCACAGTGCCATGAAATGTCCCACGTGAAGGCTGTCTGCGGTCGGATCAAATCCAATGTAAAAGGTCGCCTTCCCGGCATTGATCATTTCGCGGATACTGTCTGCATCCGTCAGCTGTGCAAGCAGCCCTCTCGCCTGAAGTTCTTCATATACGCCCATAGTATTATTCACCTTTCTGTGTTTTATCATTCAGGTTCACGGTCATCCTTGCACGGGCCGCGGCCTGGCTGCTCCTTCGCGGAGCCATTTCAAATCTGCATCTGCATTCACAAACAGAAAATAGTATACAAACCGCATCTGGAAAAATCAAGTGATACCGTGCCCAATCAGGGGCCAGGCTGCCGAAGCTCTGCAGGTCACACCCTTCCCAATACCTGCGGCGCACAGGGCTCCTTCGCTGCGAGTCTCCGCTCCGCTCCGGTCGGCGCAAAGCGAGCGTCCACTGGACGCTCTGCGCCCCCAAAAGTCTCCGCTCAGAAGCCCTGTGTACGCCTTGTGTCTGGTCAGGGTGTGACCTGCGGCGCCGAAGTCTACACGCAACCGGAAATTGTCACACCCACCGGAGCTGCGGGATTGCCTGAGACGGCAGAATCATTTACAATAGGAAAATAATTGTTCTGAGAGGCACCTTACCTATGGAGAAACCTGTTGTAACCATCTACACGGACGGCGCTGCTCGCGGCAACCCGGAAGGGCCGGGCGGCTACGGCGCGATCCTTGAATATATCGATTCCGGCGGACAGCTTCACACAAAGGAGCTCTCCCAGGGATATGAGAAGACCACAAACAACCGGATGGAGCTGATGGGCGCCATCGCAGCGCTCGAGGCGCTGAACAGGCCCTGCACAGTCAGCCTGTGGTCGGACTCAAAGTATCTGATCAGCGCTTTCAATGAACACTGGCTCGAAAACTGGGTCCGGAAAAACTGGATGCGGACCAAAAAAGAGCCGGTCAAAAACGTTGATCTGTGGAAACGACTTCTTGCGGCAGCCGCGCCCCATACCATCTCCTGGTTCTGGGTAAAAGGGCACAGCGGCATGCCTCAGAACGAACGCTGCGACGCACTCGCAACAGCAGCGGCAGACTCCAAGGATCTGATACCCGATCCCGGTCTGATCAAAGAAAACGCGTCAGAAACGCCGGCGATGTTCCGGAATTAAGGAGAGCAATCATGTCAATGCATTTTGAAAAGAAACTGCCGGTTCCCGCGGAGATCAAGGCTGCCTATCCTCTCTCCGAAAGATCCAGGCAGGTTAAGTTAAAACGCGATCAGCAGATCCGGGATATCTTTACGGGAAAAAGCGACCGGTTCCTTCTGATTATCGGTCCGTGCAGCGCAGACCGCGAGGATGCTGTTCTGGAATATCTCGACCGGCTGGCTGCAGTACAGGAAAAGGTGGAAGACCGGATTCTGATCATTCCCCGGATCTATACAAACAAGCCAAGAACGAACGGGAAGGGATACATGGGACTGCTGCATCAGCCGGATCCGTCTGAAAAGCCGGATCTTCTGGCCGGTATCATCGCGATCCGTGAATTGCATATGCGTTCGATCGAACAGACCGGCCTGACGGCCGCGGATGAAATGCTTTATCCGGAAAATTACCGCTACCTGGATGATGTGCTTAGCTATGTCGCGGTAGGCGCCCGCTCTGTGGAGGATCAGCAGCACCGCATGACAGTATCCGGAATGGATATTCCGGCTGGTATGAAGAATCCGACCAGCGGAGATCTGCGTGTCATGTTCAACTCCATTATCGCAGCCCAGGCAAGGCACAACTTCATCTACAGAGGATGGGATGTGACATCAGACGGAAATGAGCTTGCTCATGTCGTTCTGCGCGGCTCAGTCAATAAGCACGGAAATTGTCTTCCGAATTATCATTATGAAGATCTGCTTCTCACGGAAAGGCTGTATGATCAGTACGACCTGAAGAATCCCGCGATCATCGTAGACTGCAACCACGCAAATTCCAATAAGCAGGCACAGGAGCAGATCCGGATCTCTCATGAGGTGCTGCACAGCCGCTCCTGCAACCCGGATCTGAAGAAGCTGGTCAAGGGACTGATGATCGAGAGCTATCTGGTCAGCGGCAGGCAGGACATCGTCGGCGGCGAGGGACATGTCTACGGCAAGTCCATCACCGATCCGTGCCTGGGATGGGAAGAATCCGAAGCGCTGATCCTGGATCTGTACGAGCGCCTGTAAACAGACAAGACAGCCGCCCCAGCCTTCTATGTCTGCTGTGACCAGTCGCAGCGGCGGCGGGAGAGATTCGGATTATAGGCAGGATCTCCTTCTCTGAGGATGCGCGCACGCTTCTTCCTGAACAGGGCCTGCTCTTCGGCGAACCGTTTTTTCTTTTCTTTTGTATCTTCTCCTCCGCGGGTCAGGGACTCATGGTGAATCATCACAGCCGCAGGCTCCAGGATGATGCGGTATCCATGCTCTCCCAGGCTCAGGCAGAAGTCCACATCGCCGAGTGCGACGCTGTATTCGTCCGGAAAGCCTCCCACCGCAAGGAATGCCTCCCGCTTTACCATCATACAGGCCGCAGTCACTGCGCTCATATCCTGTGTCAGAACCGCGCGGCCCATATAGCCGGGGTCTTCCCCGTTTTCCGCCACCATCATGGAACCTGCATATCCCATAAGTCCGACTACAATGCCGGCGGACTGTACCCTTCCGTCCGGATACAAAAGCTTCGGGCCGGCAGCTCCAACCTCCGGTCTTGCCACCTGCGCGAGCAGGCGTTCGATCCAGTCTCCGGAGCGTACCGTCACATCGTTATTCATCAATATAAGATATTCACCCTTCGCTCTTCTGACGCCCTCATTGATGACTTTCGAAAAATGAAACTCGTGCGGATACCGTACAATCTTCGCTTCCTTGTTTTCCTCCAGCTTCCTGTACAGTGCGAACGTTGGCTTCTGTACGGAGTTGTTCTCCACCACAATGATCTCGATGTTCTTCCAGGTTGAGCGGGTTCGGATCGAGAGGATACAGTTTTCAAGAACCGAGGCATTGTCTTTGTTGGGAATCACAATCGATACAAGCGGCTCTTTCGGAATTTCATACGCGACATGAAAGGTTCCTTCGATCGGACCATCCTCTGCCATCCCCCTGCATCCGCTCTCTTCCAGATCCTTCTCCAGGGCTTTGCGCATCCTCTCATTCAGGACGTCCTGTTCCGGAGAGGAATCCACTTCCTTCCGGACATGACACAGTACTTTCGGCACATGCCTTACCCCTCCCATGGAAGATGCGATCCGCATGCAGCGCAGTGTAAAAAGATAGCAGAACGCAGGATCGGAAAGACGGTGCTCCGTAGGCATCCGGTCTTTGGCTCCGTCCGCGTAGAGGCTTCGGATGATGCCGACCCGTACCAGAAGCGGCCGGTCTATGTAATTAAACGCTCTCAGATAGTCCGGATTGTAATCCGGCTTGAACAAAGGATCCGAATAGATCAGCCCCCCTTCTGAGGGCACATAGGAATCCGTATCTGTATAAACCGCGTCCGCGCCGTCCTGGAGGGCAAGAATCATTTCAAAGACAGCATTTCTCTCCAGGAGATCTCCCGGTCTGACAAAGGTCAGATAATCGTCATCCCCGATCCGGGAATGCAAAGCCTGAGCCGGAAAAACCAGAGGATAGGTCGAAGCCTTTACGGACCGCAGCGTGTCCGCGCGCATCTGTGCGGACAGTCCTTCGCCGGCACCGCTTTTCGTTTCCGCCAGCATAACATAGACCTTCGGCATCCTTTCCAGGTGAAGCTTCTTCTGGTAGCCTGCCTGGACAGAGGAGATCTGCTGCCTCTGAACCCATTTCTGATAATCAAATGACCGGTCGCGCACTTTCTCCACCGCGTGTGCAGCAAACTCCTTCACGCCGCGTTCTCTCAGATAGCGCAGTCCTTTCCTGGCTGCAGGTTCGTGTTTTTTCTCTGAATCCATGCTGTTTCCTCTTTTCTGTCTCACAGATGCAGATACTGCCGGTACGGCTTTCTGTCTTCCCGAAGTTCGTCTTTTGCGGTCCAGCTTCTGCCCACAAGAGTCAGATTCGGATTGTAGAAGGGATCTCCTTTTTCCAGCTCCGCCTGCCACCGGTGGACAAAGATCCGGATCTCCTCGTGGAAGCGTGCTACCTTCTGCGGAGTGTCCTCACTGCCGCGGGAAGCCGATTCATCGTGCAGGAGGCAGGCCTGCGGACACATCAGAATTCTCAGGCCTTCTGAGCGAAGACGCATGCACAGATCAACATCGTTAAATGTAACCGCCAGGGACTCATCCATTCCTCCGACCCCTTTGTAAAAGCTGGTCTTTAACAGCATGCAGGCGCCTGTAACGGCACTGACATTATGCGTATGGGAAAACACCAGTTCCGAAAACGGCTCCATTGGCTCTGCGGGGGATTCTCCTTCCCAGGCATGACCCGCGATTCCTCCATGGCCCAGAATAATCCCGGCATGCTGCACTCTGTTGTCCGGATACAGCAAAAGCGCGCCGACAGCGCCGACACAAGGCTTTGATGCCAGCGCATACATCCGGGCAATACTCTCCGGCTCCAGAATACAGGTGTCATTGTTCAGGAGCAGAAGGTATTCTCCTTTTGCGAAGGCGGCGCCGTGATTGTTGATTGCGGAATAATTGAAAGGCTTATCCCATGTCAGAACCCGGATCCGGGCATCGGATGCCTCCAGTTCACGATACAGTGCAAAGGTCTCTTCCTCTTCGGAGTGATTCTCCAGAATCAGGATCTCAAGATTGCTCCAGGTGTTTACCGTAAGCAGCGAATCCACACAGCGCCTCAGATCCGCAGCATGATCCTTGTTCGGAATCAAAACACTGATCAGAGGCCTCTCCATGGGAGAGGGCTGCACACATTCTTCCCTGTCGGAAGGCTGCACATCATACTCTGCCGCGTCATGATACAGAACCTTCGGAATATGTGCGATGGATACCGTCTCCTTTTCCCCCTCCCGATTTCTAAGGCAGACCTTTTTCAGAAACCGGTAAAATGCATCTGTTCCGAAATCAGGTCCGGATGCCTCGCGCGCCAGATCCGCGCGCACCAGAACGACATTTCCCATATAGTTTGCGCAGGACAGAAGGTCCGGATCAAAATCAGGGCGGAAGGAAGGATGGCATTTGTGTCCGTCTTCTCCGATCACATCCGAATCAAAATAGATCAGTCCGATGTCCTGCCCGTCCTCCTCTGACAGACGCCGGGCACACTCCCACAGCAGGTTGGGACTGATGGTGCACGGTCCGTTCACAGCCAGGATGAATTCGGCCAGCGGTTCTTTTTTCAATGCGGTAAAGTTCCTGTAAATCTGCAGGTTCAGCGACTGAAAAAAGGGAGTACGGTCTTTCGCTTCCATCGAGGCGATCACGCCGATCCTCGGCTGATGAGAAAGCGGGGTCTTCTCCATCTTCTGATAATCATGGGAAGACAGACGATTCCGGCTGAGCCATTGCGCATAGGAAACCTCTCCTGGCTCCCTCCCCAGGAGTCTGTCCGCAGCCAGAATCGCGCCGGATCGTATTCCGTGATCCCTTACATAAGAAACTGCCTGACTCAATTTCATATTCCGTACTCCTTCACAATTCAAGTCTGCCTCCGGCAGACTTGCGGCCGATCGTACGACGCAGCGCTCGTCTTCCTCCGTGCGCTCGCGGCATCCTCCGAAGGCTGCATCACACAGCCCGCTGTCAGACCTTCAGCGTGCGGACTTCAGCAGCTTTTTCAGAGGCTCCTTAAATGGAATATTCGCCTCCGACAGCTTCCGCGCCATACGGTAAGAGGTCGTGCTCTTCAGCATCTCAAGCGATCCTGCCAGCATCTCGTTCTCTTCCCTGAGCCGGTTCATCTGCGCTGCCTGGCCGCTTCCCTTTACGAGCGGATTCGCCATGGCAAATCCCTCCAGAAGAAAATCAGGATCCTGATCCCTGCGTCTGGTTACCACCACAGGCATCGGAGGAACCATGCACGCATCATACAGGGCGCGATAAGCATCATTCATCTGTGCAACACTTCTGCCTGCGGTCGCGCGGACATTCTTTTTCTTCTCCTCCAGTTCCTCCGGATGTTTCCGGATGTGCGCAAGCAGATCTCTGACCTCAGCTCCGGATGCGCCGGCCCGAAGCAGCCATCCGCCGGAAGATGCACGGATTCGCTCTCCTACCGCCCCCAGATCCGTCCCGATCACCGGAATGGAACAGGCCCATGCTTCGGACAAAGTATAACAGAAGGTTTCCGCCCAGAGCGGCAGGATCAGCGCCACGTCAATCCGGCTCGCTTCCAGAAGATCATAGATATCATCCTTCTGGTAAACCCCTGAAAAACAGACATTGTCCGGCGTCTTCACAGAACGGATCGCCGGATCGCCTACCTCCCCGTAAACATACAGACGGAAGGAGGAATCATTGGATGTCATCAGCTCTTTCAGAACGCCGGATCCCTTTGCCGGCGTCACACCGCCAAGATAAGCAACCTGCAATATGCTGCCGTCAGATTTTTCCTGTTTCCACACAGTGCGGTAGATCCGCCCGTCTGTCCAGACATTTTCTCCTTCCCGGATCAGAAGCCTGATCCGGATACGCCCTTCCTTTAAGCCGGGAACCCGGAACACCGCATGAATCCCGCTCCACAGATAGTCCGGCTGTGCGGTCGCTGTAGCGACATCAGGGCGTGCATGTTTGCGCACCTCCATACAGAAGACTTTTCCGTCCGGCCCTGTCACTTCGATTAATATCGATGTTTCTGCGCTGCGCACTCCCTCAAGATATGCCCACCCTGAGATATAATGAAAGCTGCCCCCGTCTCCGGGCATCTGATCAAGCCTGGAATGCATCCGGTCTGTCCGCTGCACTCTGTCAGGCGTCCTGACCCGGACAGTTCCGGAAGAAACCCGGTCAATTCCGTGTGGAATCACTACACTTCTTGCTTCCAGCGAAGGGAAGACCTCACACATAATCCTTTTCGCGCTCTCTGACGGAAAGATCAGCTTCTGGCAGCACAGCAGCGCACGTTCATTTTCCTCTCTCCACTTTTTGATCACTTTGACCTTCGCATATCCGCAGTTTTTCCGCAGACACTTCGCACAGCCCGCGTCCGTGGGATTCAGGAACCGGTCCGTCATCGGGCAGAATTCTCCGGACGGCTGCAGAAGCTTTGTCGTCGGACAGGCATAATAGTAGTCATGCAAGGTTGCAAGCACCGGAATCTCCAGTTTTCTGCACACATGGAAAATATCCAGGGAAAGCCCCTGCGTATGATGCACATGAACCAGATCAATCGAGAAAGAAGACAAAATAGAGGTCAGCACCTGTTCAAGATGCTCATCATAATAGACCGGGAAAGGTTCCTCGCTTCCGATCGGAAACTTCAGGGAGATAAGCTTTGACCCTGCATCCGCGCTTTCCTCTTCCTGCAGAAGCTCCCATTCCGGAAGCCCTTTATCCTCCAGATAGATGGTCAGCCGGAGCGCATCCTTGTCCCTGGAGCACACGAAGACGTTCGCGTCCTTTTTTGCTCCGGCAACCAGATCCCGTACGTGGAGCTGTGTTCCGCCGATGCTGTGATGGGCGATCTGGCGGAAGTCAAGGTGCAGAAAATAAAGAAGGTTCCGCTTCCCGTTGTCGAGGCACTGATGCAGCAGAAGATTGTCCCGGATCTCGGAATCCGGATTCTCCCGGCAGTAGGCATCATTCGCCTCCATGAAATGCGGATAGCGTTTTCTCAGGATCTTCTCATGTTCCTCGATCAGTCTTCGCTTCTCTTCCGTCTGAAAGGAAGCGGTTCCCTTGTGATAGATGAACGTATCGTCACACAGCACATGGGTAAAGCCCAGCATGGAGCAGCGGAAACAGAAGTCGTTTTCCTCCCCGTACCCGCGGCCAAACGTTTTCTCATCAAATGCGCCCGCCTGCAGGAAGGCCTCCTGGCAAACATACATGCAGAAGCCGACTCCGACACACACGCGCGGATAGCGGTGGAGAGATACCCGCTCCACCAGCTCTGCATAGGAATCCGGTGTATATCCCTCCGGAAGCGGATTGTCCTTCAAGAATACCGGAACGGACGCAAGGGTTGCCGCATTGGACAGCGGCGTCACGGTCGCAATACGCTTTGAACGGTGTGCGCAGGATTGAAGTTTTTCCACCCAGCCTGCTGTTACGATCGTATCCGAGTTCAAAAGGATGGTATCACGGTCAGACCAGAAAAGCCCCTTGTTGACATTTGCGGAAAAGCCCAGGTTCTTCTCGTTGAAGAGGGCAATCATGCCATGCTCCGCATGCACATCCCTCCCGGCGCACACCTGGCTCAGAACATCTCTTACGCGCTTGTCCGGACTGCAGTCATCGATCAGAAGGACCCGGTGCCTGGAAAGATCTGTATTTCTTCTCAGGCTATCGATGCAAAGCAGCAGATCCTCATACCCATTGTAGATGGGGACGACGATATCTACCGCACTGTGAATGCTGTTTCTGCCCATACTCCCACCCTTTCTCTTTCACGAAGTTCTGAATTGCCTGGCGGCGCGGCGCGCCGCGCGGCCCAACACGCCCAGGCGGGACTGCCGCAGCAGTTCCTGGCTTTTGGAAAGTGCCCAGTAAATGTCCTTTGTTTTCACCTTCCCGAAGAGGTGGATCTTCGCAGGAATCTGATCAAAGCTCAGCCGGTAAGCGGGATCCATCGTAAGAAACACTTCACCGTTTTTATGAATCGCGGATGCATTCATCGCTTTGAGTTTTCCCTGCTCAGCCGAAAGGTCACAGATGCAGGCCGTTCCTTCCAGAGGATCAAAGCGCAGTGCCCGGATCTCTTCCGGCTTTTCCAGATCAAATGTGACATCGTACGCTCCTTTCTCCAGAACCACATCCCTGTGAAGGGCTTCTTCCTCGCGGAACCCGTTTCCGCGGTCTGTGTAGAGCGTCGCTGTCAGGCGGACATTCTCTCCGGACCACTGTAGGTCCTTCAGATCCGCCTTTCTGGCAGGGACCGCATACAGCCCCAGCTGATTTGCTTTCACATATTCTTTTTCAAAATGAGATGCCCAGGTCCAGAATACCTGGCGCAGGGAAGCATTGATCCCGAATTCCTCCAGAAGCTGCCCGACGGGAAGCGTCCGCTCCATCTCCTTTCTGGAGGAATACAGCTCATTGACAGCACGCCACAGGAGGAACAGGGCAGGGACAGGCGTTTTTGTGATCCACTCCCCGTCAATGACCTTCTCATGGTCCCCGTCCCGGAAGATGTTGTCAAGAATCAGGTCAAGGTTCGCCGGACTTACCATGCAAAGATCCGTATCCGGACGTGCAGGGCCAAACAGCTTCGTGAATTCTTCCGTATATTCACAGCCGTCCTGCGCGTTGTCCAGGATCCGGTCCAGAAGCAGCCGGAAGGCTTCCCGGATCGAAGAAGCATCCGCCTTAAGACACTGCGCAAGGCTTTTTGTCTCAAGGAACGGATACACGATGGATCCGTCTTCTTGCAGATCGCCTTTCAGAAGCGGCATCGCTGTTTTGCCGGAGGACACCTTTCCGTCCTGTGCTACCTCCCATTCATGCATGCGGAGAAGATGCAGCTTTGCTTCCTCGCAAAGAGGACTCTTCACGACATATTTTGAACCGTCCTTCCGCCTCCTGATCACAGTCTGAATCCGAAAGGCGGGGCTGCGGTCTGCACTGATCTTGGCATAGAGCACCTCGTCGCGTACATGGGCCTTGCGGGCTTTCTCTGAGCCTGCTTCGATCAGGAAGGAGTTCATGAAGCTTTCCATCACACCTTCCTGCACAAGACTCTGTGCCATCTCCTGCTCATTGAACAATTCCAGACGTTTTTCATCAAAATTCCACGCGTTTTTCCCGAATGCGTCCGCACGGAGCGTCTCTTTTGTGAAGATCTCATTCGGAAATTTATAATCCGGATAGGGATAGAAGTATCGCCGGTACGAAAGGCCGCAGCACTCGCAAAGCTGCTCCCATTCCGCCCTCGAGAAGGTCCGGACAGAGGAATTCTCCGGATACTGTTTCAAGCCTTCCATGTAATTCTCTGTGTGATCCTCAGGAGCGCCGGAGAAATACTTTAATCCCAGACGGTTCTCGATCGCGATCAGCAAAAGACCATCTTCCTTCAGATAACCGGCGCAGTGCTTCAAAAAGGTTCCGTACGGATCCGTTCCTTCCGTGAAGGAGCCGGCATACTCGAATACGCCGTTCAGAATAACGTAATCAAATGGTCTGTCGAAATGCATGTCATTCAGATTCCCGACCATGATCGTGAGATTGTCAAATCTCTTATTCCGCTCGAAATTGATCTTTGCCCTTAACCGTGAAAGCTCCACGCTCGTCACATGGCCGCATCTGCGGCACAGGAGGGATGTGATCGCCCCCGGTCCCGCGCCGATCTCCAGAACCGATGCATTCTTCTCGAAGTCATACCAGGACAGGATATTTTCCCTGACGTTTGAGAGATGGTATAAAACAGAAAATGACCTGTCTCCGGACTCCTCCAGGCTCTTTCCTTCCTGTACAATCTGAAGGATCCTCTCCTCCACACTGCCATCCGAATACTGATCATCTCCAATGTAATACTGTGTATCGAACTGTGCCATTATTCCTCCGGATCCAGCACGCAGGTGCTGTTCATGTCATAATATCCCACCGTGTCCCTGGAAGAGACAACCGTGAGAGAGATCACATCATACAGGCGGTGAAAGACACGGAACATTCCGTCCTGATACCCGGTGCAGCCGAGGGACAGAAGATACTCCCCTCCCTGCAGATCGATCCTCTGCGTAAAGGTGACAATATGCTCATCGCCGCTGTGCATGGTCGGAACCGGGATCTTCTCCATCGTCGTATTCGTTCCGCAGATCTCGATTCCCTTCAGATTCTTGATGGTGAACGCAAAGATCGGCTCCAGCACCGTCTCGCGGGCACGAATGCGCATCTTTACCGTGCATTCCGATCCCTTGATGAAATTCGAGGTCGGAAGGCCTTTCTCATCATACAGTCCGTAGTCGATGATCTCAGCATTCTTTTCCCCGTACTCCACCAGGCTTGGATTGACCGGGAACTGATCTCTCCAGCGCTTTTCGCCGGACTTCAGCGCCTGTCCGCCCTCTTCGGACGAGGTGGCGGCAGCATCTGCTGTCCCCGAGCCTTTGTGAAACTGGTCCACCAGAACCTTTTTGTAGATATCGATTGCTTCTTTCGGAGTCCCTTCGTATACCTTGTCTCCCTGGTTCAGCAGGATCGCCCGGTCACAGTACCTGGAGATTGCGCTCAGATCATGGGAAACGAAAAGAATGGTCTTTCCCTCCCGCTTGAAGTCCTCAAACTTCCGGTAGCATTTTGACTGGAAAAACACGTCTCCGACAGAAAGCGCCTCGTCAACAATCAGGATCTCGGGATCTATGTTGATGGCCACCGCAAACGCGAGCCGCACAAACATGCCGCTCGAATAGCTCTTGACCGGCTGGGTGATGTAGTCCCCGATATCCGCGAAATCAATGATGGACTGAAGTCTTTGATCGATTTCTTCTTTTGAAAACCCGATCATGGTTCCGTTCAGATAGATGTTCTCGATGCCGGTGTATTCCATATTGAATCCCGCACCAAGCTCAAGCAGCGCACTGATCCGCCCGTCTACCTCGATCTTTCCCTCGGTGGGCGTCAGCACGCCGGTAATCAGCTTCAGCATCGTTGACTTTCCGGATCCGTTGGTTCCGATAATGCCAACCGTTTCCCCCCGCTTCACCTCAAAGCTCACACCGTTGAGCGCATGCTTTTCCTTATAATTTTTTCTGAAATCAAGCCCCAGAGACTCCCACAGCCGGTCCCTCTGCCGTTTGTACAGACGGTAATTTTTCGTTACATTCTGTACACGGATGACCGGCTTCTCTTTGTTTGTATCTGTCATAACTCTTCCCTGTACACAGCTTTTCTACAGTACATCCGCGAAATGTCCTCTGCTTCTGCGGAATGTTTTCACGCCCCACAGATAAACCAGCGCCGTGAACGCCCAGAAGTATGCTGTGAGAAGCGGGTGCTCCCAGAATCCTTTGTGCAGGACAAAGGTATCGCGATAGCCATAAACGATGTAATACATCGGATTCATCTTAAAAAGAATGACAAGCCATTTCGGCAGTCCGATGGAAGTAAGATTCCACATGATCGGGGTGGCCCATACGCCGATCTGGAGAACGATTGCCACCAGCTGCTCCATGTCACGAAACAGAACCGTGATTGCACTGGTGCCGTAGCTCAGGCTCAGAACCATAAGAAACATGCAGAACGTGTAGTAAAAGACCTGAAGGGTGAAAAGCCCCGGAAACTTTCCGTACACACAGTACAAAAGCCAGGTCAGCGCCACAAAGAAAGCATGTACATACAATGCGCTGACTGCCTTGACAATCGGCAGGATCTCAATCCGGAACACCACCTTCTTGACAAGATAGCTGTACTCAATCAGGGATTTCGTCCCGCCCTGCAGCGCATCATTAAAATAAAACCACGGCACAAGTCCGGCCAGCATCCACAAGATAAACGGGACGCCGTCCACCTGTGCGGTCTGCCTCAGTCCGACCTGAAAGACAAACCAGTAGACCAGTACCGTCACAACAGGCTGAACCAGCGCCCACACCACACCCAGATAGGAACCGGCAAACTTTTTGCGGAAATCATTTTTAGCAAGCGGCCAGATCAGGCGCCGCTGTGTGATCAGTAATTTCAGCATAGACATTCACGCTCTTGCATACTTGATAACGCCGTGCACTGCGTAGCTGATAAACAGGCAGGCACTTTTTACAGGGCCGAAGCCCATATAACGATAAGCCCGGTAGGTCATTCTGGCACTCTTCAGCTTGTTCCCGCTCTTTCCGGAAGAGGACAGACGGTACAAAAGAAGAGGTTCGTTGACCGCGCATACCTCGTCATACCGGTTCAGAATGCTCATCCATGTAATGTAATCTTCATGAGAGTCTTCATGCACCATGGGGTAATGCCGGGCAACCTCTGTCAGCATGACAACAGAGGAACAGTTGATCTGATTGTGCCGGAGGAGATCCCTGTACGTCAGCACCGGCTTTACACCGATCACCCGTCCTGTCTTGCTGCCATCCGGTTTGATCAGCTCGCGGCCGGTACAGCACAGCACATCGCCGGTCTCAAAGATTCTGGCGAACTGCTTCTTCAGCTTATCCGGCCTCCACATATCATCGGAATCCAGAAACGCCACATACTTGCCCCGGGCAAGCAGCACGCCCCTGTTGCGGCTCTTCGCCGCCCCGAGATTCTCCTTGTTATGCAGATAAATCACACGCGGATCCGATTCATACTGACGCATGACGCTGTCCGGATTATCCGTCGAATTGTCATCGACAACCAGAATCTCCAGTTCCTGAATGCTTCCTCTTCCGATCCGGTCCGCCGATTCAAAATGCATATCCTGTGCGAGCACACTGTCAATGGCAGCCTTCAGCGTGGAAGCACTGTTGTACAGCGGAATAATGACAGAGACCAGAAGCCCCGGAAGCTGTGTGGCTGCGACGTCCTTTGCCCTGACTCCCTTTGGAAGCGCGGCGGCTTCTTCATAGGTGATCGGTGCAGCGGATCCCGGTGACTGATGCTCTACCAGTTTCAGTTCCCGGATGGTATCCTGCACCTGCTGCTCCATCTTTTCAGGATCCTTCGGAAGGAGCTCATCGCGCTCTGACGCGGTCTTCTGGGATGCATCCACACCCTCGGTATTCTCTTTCTGGAACAGAATCTTTACGGTTGTCGCAACAAGCTGCAGATCCAGCAGCAATGAGTAATTCTCGATATAAGTCAGGTCCAGCTTCAGCTTGTCATACGGCTTGGTATTGTACTTCCCGTACACCTGGGCATACCCGGTCAGTCCGGCCTTCACCTTCAGCCGGTAAGAGAATTCCGGGATCTCTTTCTCATACTGGGCGGCAATCTGAGGCCGTTCCGGCCTCGGGCCAACGATCGACATGTCGCCTTTTATGATGTTGAACAGCTGGGGAAGCTCATCAAAATGAATCTTCCTCAGAACTCTTCCGACCGGAGTAACTCTTGCGTCTTTCTTTGCCGCAAGTCTCGCTCCGCTCTTCGTCTCGGAATCTACCCGCATAGACCGGAACTTGATGATCTGAAACACCCTTCCATACTGGGTCAGCCGTTCCTGCCGGTAAAAAACCGGTCCCCTGTCATACAGCTTCACACAAAGAGCAATCAATACAAGCAGCGGAGACAGAACAATCGCAAGGGCCAGACATACCACAATATCCAGCAGCCTTTTTACGAACTGCTGCTCCGCGGTGAGTCCCCTGTTGCGCATCAGAAGAAGCGGCGTGTCGAACATGTGGATCTTCTCCGCTCCCATCAGCATAATATCCGAGATCTTCGGACTGCAGTAGCAGCGCACCCCCTTTTCAAAGCAGTACTTGACTAAAAGGTTGCGTTCATGGGACGGAATATCGCCCAGTATGCACGCTTCATGGTTCAGGATATGATCCTTGATGTAGTCGATCCCCCTGCTTACCGGCACCGCCTCCTCGATTTCATATTTATCTTTGCGGGAAGCGATGTTTTTCAGCAGCTTTTCCGGATTATGCTGGTCATAGACCAGAAGAACCGATTTGGGAGGATAGATCGTGTTGTAGATCCATCTCATGAAGATAACCCACACAATTACCAATCCCAGATTGACTGCGGTCAGCTTCAGCATGGGGGTGAGGTGATCCGGAAACTTCCATCGTCCGATCAGTGCCAGCTGGATATAAGCGAAAATATTTGTACAGAGTACAGAACAGATCTGCGCGATGATGACATCCTGAACGCGCATGTAGCCAACCTTAAATGCGCCGAACAGCTTTGACATCAGGAATATCACCAGCGCATAGAGTCCGATCAGAACCCAGTTTCCCCGTCTCCAGTAAAATATCTGAATGACAGATCTGCGGTTATACTCCGTAAACCAGATATAGGCAAAATTCGCCGTCTGCAGCCCGATCACAAGCAGGGACGCAAAAAACATGATCAGGCGCTTGTATCTTTCTCTATCCATGAATTAAACTCTCCGGAAGCGTTTTACTCCCCGGCTGCTTCCTCCAGAATCTCAGAAAGAGCCCGGGCGGCCTCTGTCTCGTCTGTTCCGTCACAGCGCAGGCAGGCTTCCTTTGTAGATTTCACCTGCGCACTGAGAACGCTGAGCACACTCCTCAGGTTATAAGACCTGTCGCCGATCACAAGCTCACTTCTGCAGCGATACTCCATTGCCCGCTTGCAGATCTCTCCTGCAGGCCTGAGAAACAGACCACCGGAGCACCCTAGCCGGATGCTTTTCTCTACCATCCTTACTCGCCCTCCGTCTGAACAGCCTGTTTTGTGGAAATCACCGTCAACGACACATTCGACGCCAGTTCATATCCTTCCGGAAGCGCGACCTGTACCGGAAGCTCATAGCTGCCCTCCGCAGCACAGGGCGACAGATCAACACTCAGGCTGAGCGCTTCAGCGGTAAGCTTCTGCGCTTCCTCCGACAGCGCGTGTACCTTCACGACTACCTCATCAGCAGGAGTGAAGACCAGATCCATTCCTTCCGGCTTATTTGCGAAGCTGATCGAGCTGAGCGGAATGGTCAGCGTGACATCGCCGCTCGCCTCAATCGCGACTTCGACCTGAACAGAGGGATCCGCATCCGTGATCAGCTTAATGCCGGACATCTCAGAGAGTGAGGCAGTCAGATCAATCTCCGTAGTGATATCCTCGGTAAGGCCTGTCACGTCGATCTGATCAGCGACATCAAACATCGCTCCAAGCGCTTCCAGAGCCTCCTCTGTTCCGGCAACGCTGATCGTTTCCGGAATCGTGGTAATGCCGGAGACACGATAGCCCCAGGCAGGGTTTCCGGTTGTCTGCACCCGGATCGGTACATCGGTGCGGATTCTCCACAGATCCACCTGCACCTCAACCGTATGGTTCGTCAGAACATTTCCGTTCTCGTCCTTAAACTCAAGGCTGGCAAGCTGCGCGTCCGTAAAGGTATCTCCGTTTTTGTCATAGATCTTCAGAACGCTCGATACAGTAGTATCCTCACTCATCCCCTCAACATTCACAGGCGCAACCACCTGATTGATAATGTTGATCAGAGAGCCCGGTCCTGCGATGACGATATTCTTTCCCTCTGTGATTGTACTGGCTCCAACCTCCCAGCCAGCCTGGGGAACTCCCTCCGCAGAAACGGATGCAATATAGGTCTGTTCCACCTTGTCCTCAAGGGTAACCTTGAGACTGGAGGGCGTGAGTTCGATCTCATCCCAGGTCACCACAGGATTCGCGCATGTCACGGTAAGCGGCACGGTGTTCATCTCTGTGATGTTATTCATGTCAGCTTCCACGTAGAAATCAGAGCCGCTCCTGCCAAGCCGCTCCAGGACAGACTTTTTCTCCGTGACTCTCAGCGTCACGGTTCCGCTGCCCTGTGCTTCTATGACCTTGCCGATATCCGCGACCGAATCCTGATTGACGATCGTGATCGGAATATTCGGAAACAGCATCGTCCTCGTCGGATCGTTCGCGTTCGACACCATGAACCAGATTCCGATCGCGATCAGAAGCGACAGCAGTTTTATCCACAGATTGCCCAGAAGGGCTTTACGGATCTTGTGTCCCATTATTTCCCCCTCCTGAACAAATGACTCTTTCTGCGCACCGCGGCAGACTTGTTCTGCGCTTCAATCAGACGATCCCTGAGGGTCATCTCGTTGACGTTTCGCTGAAGCGTTCCCCTGTAGGCCAGGGAGATCCCGCCGGTCTCCTCCGAGACGATAATGGTAAGAGAATCCGTTGCCTCCGACACGCCCACGCCGGCACGGTGCCTGGTGCCCAGCGCCTTCGACAAAGACTTATTGTCGGACAGCGGAAGGTAGCACGTAGCCGCAGTAACACGGTCATTGCGGATGATCACCGCACCATCATGAAGCGGTGTGTTATGTTCAAAGATATTGATCAGCAGCTGGCTGGTCACCAATGCATCAATCTCAATTCCGGTTCTTTCATATTCTCTCAGGTTCTCATTCTGTTCAATGACAATCAGCGCTCCCGTGCGCTCGGCAGACATTTCCAGAGAAGCCCTGACAATTTCATCCAGTGTTTTGTCAGAAAACCGGCTTGTGTAATTTCTCGAGGATCCGAACAGGATGGAATGATTCAGAAGCTCCCGTTCTCCAAGGGTTTCCAGAACCTTTCGCAGCTCCGGCTGAAACACGACAACAAGGGTGATAATCGCGATGCTCATTCCCTGATTGATAATATAGATCAGCGTGTCCATCTGAAGCAGATAGATCAGTGCGAGCGCGACGGCAATGACCATGATGCCGCGCAGCAGGGTCCATGCGTGGGAGCTCTGAATCCAGTTCAGCAGCCGGTAAACCAGCCATGCCAGGATCAGAATCTCAAGAATATCGATCAGGGTCAGCGTCACATTCGGCAGGTCCAGCCGGGTGAGATAAGTATTGACCCTTGTAATGAAGGCATTCACCCATGAGATCATCCGCGCCTTCCTCCTCTTTTCGGCACAGCTTCGACATAGTAGCAATACTCGTCATCCTCGAACTCCAGAACCTCCATATGCCTGTAGTCAAGGTCTTCCTGCGACATGTGTCCGCTTCCTTTCCTTCTTCCGGAACGCGGCGGCTCTTCCCACAGATCATCCTCTTCGTATGCGGATCTGCGCCTTCTATTGTCGTTCCCGTCCATCCGGTTCATCCTTTCAAGCTGTTCCAGCATCCGATGATACTGATCGCGCAGGTCACTGATCCTGCGGGTATTTGACCACGACAGCATCACCGAGATCAGTATCGTCACCGCCAGCAGACTCAGCCAGGCGATCAGTACAATCATGATCAGGTTTTTGGTCTGGTCCTTCGCAACCGCATCCAGCACCATATCCATATTCAGTGCAGCCAGGAGAACGGCCGCAGCAAAAAAGAGCAGCGTAACCGCAATCCCCCGTATCCATACCGGATTCGTGATCAAGTCAATCCGACTGGTATTCTCGGCCTTTCGGATCTTCTTTCCGCTGTGCTTCTCAAGCATGGCAAGTCTTGTCATCAAACGGACTTTCTCCTGATCTGCCATTTCCGCTCTCCTTCACCTGCAGTGCTACTGGAAGTATACCACACAACCATCCCGGCGTCACCTTGGCGAAAAACCGGATTGACCTTCCTTCTCATCGGGGTATTATGGAAGTGAGAGTACGCATAGGTTCCATCCATGCATTTCGATCCCATTTTGAAACCAGATTCCTCTATCTTTCCTCCCGTCCTGCGTAACCGGCTGATTCGTGTGGGAACGGTGTTTCTGAATCTGCTTTATCCTCCCCGCTGTCCGGTCTGCGAGCGGATTCTGCTTCCCAAGGAAGACCTGATCTGCGGCGAATGTCAAAAGGCGCTTCCCTATGTAGAGGAACCGTTCTGTATGTGCTGCGGCAAGCCGCTCCTTCATCACGAAAAAGAACTGTGCGCAGACTGTGAGACACGCGGGCATATCTTTTCGGAGGGCAGAGCAGTTTTTCTCTATGAGAAGGGAATCCGTCTTTCCGTCAATCGTATGAAGTTTCTGAACCGGCGTGAGTATCTGCCCTTCTATGCCAGATGTCTGCACCGGCTTCTTCTCGAGATGGAGCCATACTGGCAGGCCCGGTGTCTGGTCCCGATTCCGATGCATCCGAAAAAGCGCGCTGCGCGCGGCTATGACCAGGCAGTCCTGCTTGCCCGTTCCCTGGCACGCATCAGCGGCCTGCCGGTATCGGAGCATCTCCTGATCCGAACAAGGCTGACAAAGTCCTCCAAGAAGCTGAGCCGCTCTGAGCGGAGAAAAAACCTTCGGGGTGTATTCAGCATACACCCCGAGGCGGTTATTCCCGAATCTGTCATTCTGGTCGATGACATCTACACCACCGGCACCACAATGGATGAAGCCGCCTTCACACTGAAGATGGCCGGAGTAAACAGAATCTTCTTTCTCACTCTGTGCATCGGTCTGGGCAGCGCATGATCCGGCATACGCGCTTTCCTTACCCTGCGATCAGTCGGGCAAGGCCCACCATCAGAGGAATTGTCACCATACTCAACAGTGTGGAGGCCACCACGGCCTGATTGGAAAACTCATAATCCTGATCATAGCGAAGCGCCATCATCGTGGCAGTTGTTGCCGTAGGGCAGGCGGACGGAATCAGAATCGCGTAGAAAAGCGCATCCCCGAACCAGACGACACGTCTTGCCAGTACCAAAAGCAGACAGGTTACCAGCGGTGCGGCTGCAAGCTTGATCCCCATAACCAGAAACAGTCTTGGTTTTTCCCGGATACCGGAAAGACCGGTTTCCGCCAGAACACACCCGGTGACGATCATTCCGAGCGGTGTATTCATAGAGCCAATATAGCTGACCGCCTGCTGCACATGAGACTCCAGTTTTATCTGCAGCAGGAAACAGGCGATTCCGATCAGCGTACAGAGAACGGTCGGGCTCATCAGCCCTTTCACAATCTGGGACAGGGACGTCTTTCCTGTTATCTCAACCAGGCCATGCGTCCAGCACAGAATGTTGAACGCAATCATGTATCCGGAAAGATACAGCACCGCCTCCGCTCCCAGCACGGCGCTGACCAACGGGATTGCCATAAAGCCGCAGTTGCTGTAGACAGCTAAAAAACGCTCCATCCCGATCCTGGGGTGCGACGACTTCTTTCCCAGCAGAAGACAGCTGACGGCAATCACCGCAAAATGGGCCAGAAAGCCGAGCACAATCGCAATCAGAAAGCCGTGTGCAATGGACGGGGTGTACTCTATGGAAAGCATCGCGTTCAGCAGCATCGCCGGTGTAACCACCATAAGCAGTACATTGGAGATGGTACGGTTTCCGTCATGATCAGACAGATGGGTTCGAAAGATGACATAACCTGCCAGAACCATCAGAAACATGATCAATGTCTGTCCGGCTAATATTTGAATCATCCTCTGGCTCCTCCCATAACGAAGCTTTGTAAATTGACGAACCGTTCCCGGATGCCGGTTTTGATGCAATATGGCATGCTGCTGTCAGCCCTTACATCTTCTCCGGAGCAGTAAACCCAAGCAGATCGATTCCGCACTCCAGGGTGCGAAGCGTCAGGCAAAGCAGCGCAATGTAGGACTCTCTTTGCGCCTGAAGGCTTTCTGTCATGATCTTTGTCCCATGATAGAAGCGGTTAAACTGATTCGCGAGTTCATAGAGATATCCGCAGATCTTATGCGGCGCAAGCTCCGCCCCGGCCTGAAGAACAGCCGGAACAAAGGAAGTCAGCGTCAGCTGAAGTGCTTTCTCATCTTCCGCTTTTGCCGGCAGAATCTGAAGGCCGTCCAGATCCCTCCTCTTCTTTCCGGTCTCCTCCAGGAATCTTCTCAGGATCGACTTGATCCGGACAATGGTGTAGAGAAGATAGGGACCCGTGTTGCCTTCAAAGGAGGTGAACTTATCGGTATCAAAGATATAGTCCTTCGAAGCCTGGTTTGACAGATCTCCATATTTGATCGCTGACAGCGCAACAATCTTTGCTGTTTCTTCGGCTTCAGCCGGATCGGTCTCATGATTCTCGCATATCTTGCGGAGCATCTCTTCATTGATCTCCGCAATCAGATTCTCCAGGCGCATCACGCCCCCGTCCCTGGTCTTGAACGGCTTCCCGTCCCGTCCGTTCATCGTTCCAAAGCCGAGAAAGGTCAGCCCTGTATCTTCGTCAACCAGCTTTGCCTTGCGCGCGCAGCGGAAAACCTGGGTGAAATACAGATCCTGCCTCTTATCGACGACATAGATGATATGATCCGGTTTCCAGTTCTCCATCCGCATCACGATGGTCGCCAGATCGGTGGTGTTGTAAAGAGATGCCCCGTCTGACTTCAGGATCATGCAGGGCGGGATCTTTTTGGTGTCAGTTTCCTCGGCCACATCCACGACCAGCGCTCCCTGATCCAGGTGGGCGTATCCTTCTTTTTTCAGGTACTCTACCAGATCCGGAATATACGGCTGTGCATCCGATTCCTTTTTCCACAGCTCAAAGGAAACATGCAGGCTGTCATAGTTTTTCTTCAGGTCTGCGATGGACACGTCCAGGATGTGCTTCCATACAGCCGTATATCCCCTGTGCCCGTGCTGCAGCTGTTCCGTCGCCTTCAGCGCCTTTCGGCGAAATGCCTCATCCTCTTTGGATCTTTGGCTTGCCTTCGGATAGATCTGCTCCAGCTCGCTGATCGTAAAAGGAGCCTCCTCGGGATACGCTCCCTCATATGCCTCATCGAAATAGGGCAGCTCCGGCTTGTCTTCGCTCAGCTGCGCGATGATCAGGCCCATCTGCAGTCCCCAGTCTCCCAGGTGAACATCTCCGATCGTCTCATGTCCGAGAAACCGCAGGATCCGTTTCACACTCTCACCGATGACCGCAGAACGCAGATGCCCGACATGCAGCGGCTTGGCAACATTTGCCCCGCCGTAGTCAATGATGATTTTCTTTTTCGTCTCTGCCTCAGGAACGCCAAGACGTTTCTCCCCTTTCATCTCATTCAGGAAGATCGACAAAAGCTGCGGTGACAGCTTCAGGTTCAAGAACCCGGGCGCCACAGCCTCTGCGCGCTCAAACGCGTCACACCCTTCCAGAATGCCGGCAACATCCTGCGCGATCGCAAGAGGCGCCTTATGATAGCGCTTCGCGCCTGCCATCGCACCGTTGCACTGATATTCGCAAAGGTCAGGACGGTTTGAGATCGTAACCTTGCCAAGGTCTTTGTCATACCCTGCCAGGTCAAATGCTTCCGCCACATAATTGCCAAGCAGATCCAGTATCTGTTCCATACGCTGTTGTTACCTCCTTGCTGTAATCAGGCTTTCCGACTGTCGTCCATCATGGCTCATGAATCCAGTCCAGATAGCTTTGAACCTGTTTTTCAAATCCATTGTCTGATGGCTCATAAAAATGAACCTCTCCCAATTCCTCGGGCAGATATCTCTGTCTCGAGAAATGCTTCGGATAATCATGTGCATACTCATACCCGATTCCTCTGTTCAGACTGGCGCTTCCCTTGTAATGCGCATCCTGCAGGTAGGGCGGGATGGAGAAGGTGTTCTCCCTGACCGCCTTCCTGGCTGCGAAGATGGCTTCCGTACAGGAATTGCTCTTTGGGCTTACCGCCACGCAGATCGCCGCATGCGCAAGAATCAGTTGGGATTCAGGCAGGCCGATTCTTTCCACTGCCTGTGCTGCTGATACCGCAACCACAAGCGCCTGGGGATTTGCCATTCCCACATCTTCCGAAGCGCAGATGATGATCCGCCGGGCAATGAAACGAATGTCTTCCCCTGCCTCCAGCATCCGCGCCAGATAGAACACCGCAGCGTCAGGATCTGAGCCGCGCATGCTCTTGATAAATGCAGAGATGGTGTCGTAGTGCTGGTCGCCATCCTTATCATACCGTGCCACTCTTTTCTGTATGCACTGAGCGGCTACTTCCAGTGTAATGCGGATCTTCCCGTCCTCGGAACGAGGTGTCGTGAGAACGCCAAGCTCCAGCGCGTTCAGAGCGCTTCTGGCATCTCCGCCCGATACATCCGCAAGGAAGGACAGGGCATCTTCCTCGATGACGGCATCAAACGCGCCCATTCCCCGCTCCCTGTCCTCCAGAGCTCTGATCAGAAGGCCGGCAATCTCCTTTGCGGACAGCCGCTTCAGCTCAAAGATGACGGACCTCGACAGCAGGGCGCTGTTTACCTCAAAGTAAGGGTTCTCTGTCGTAGCACCGATCAGAATGATGGTTCCATCCTCAACAAAAGGCAGCAGATAATCCTGCTGCGCCTTGTTAAACCGATGAATCTCGTCAATGAAAAGGATCGTACGCTTTGCGTACATGCCAAGCGTTTCCTTTGCCTGTTGTACGACTTCCTCCATATCCTTCTTGCCGGACGCAGTCGCGTTGATCTGCCTGAATTGCGCAGAGGTTGTATGCGCGATTACCTGCGCCAGCGTTGTCTTCCCTGTCCCGGGCGGACCGTAAAAGATCACGGAGCTGAGTTTATCCGCACGGATCGCTCTCTCCAGCATGCAGCCTTTTCCGATGATATGCTCCTGTCCGACAACCTCATCCAGAGTGCGCGGCCGCATCCTGGACGCCAGCGGGGAGACCGATTCCTTCTCCTTGCGGGCAGCGTATTCAAACAGATCCATCTTCCGGCTCCTTCTCTCTTTGCAGCCTGTTTGCCGCGGTTGGAAGGGCATCGGGCGTATCCTGTTCTATGGGATCCGCACCCATGCTGTTTGCACCATCCGTCTGAAGGCTGTCCGCCTCCGGTCCGCCTGCTTCCTGTCCGCCCGTATGCTCTGCCGTCTTTTGTGTATCGGTTTCCTCATCGGAGATCCCATAATAGGTTTCTCTCTGCTTTCTGGCGGCAACCATTCCGAACATATAGACGACTGCCCCGAAGATCCCTTTCCCGTCCATTCCGATCAGAAACCAGACAAGACCTGCATAGGAGACAAATTCAAGCCCCGCAGCCTTCAGGTAGGCCGCCACTTCTTCCTCTGTGCGCTGCGCAAGGGAATGCTTCAGCAATCCGCCCAACACGCATTTGATAAACCAGACAGCGGCAAGCAGCGTTATAATCAGCGCATAATACCACGTCCCGACCGGTTTTTTCAAAACCAGCGCCCAGATAATCAGTGCGACCGCAACGCCCGTCATGGCAAGGATGGCAATCCGGATGTTTCTGTCAATCCTGTCCTCCTGCTGCTGGCTGAGTCTTTCCTGATTCTTCAGATTATCCAACATCTCTGTGTCACCTCGTGTGCAAAACGCATCTGCATCGTATCAGTTTCAGATACCGTTGACAAGTTTCCCTTTCCGTGTCTATAATTCACGTCGCAAATCACAGCCGTTTCCGGGTCTGTGATCCTGTGCCCCGTACAGCAAACGATAAGGAGACCGTTATGGCAAGCCTGCTTCCCAACAACCCGATGATGCTGCTCAGTGTGGTCAATACACAGCTGAGGGATGAATTTTCCAGCTTAGACGAGCTGTGCGCATTCTTCAACCAGGACCGCTCCGAGCTGGAGGAAAAACTTGCTGCGATCGATTACAGCTACGACCCTGATCTGAACCGTTTCGTCTGAAGAGATACGTTCGGCGTGAAACGGGACTGCACATCCGGCAGTCCCCTTTTTTTTATTCTTCTTCCATCTCCACGGTATTTTCACGGGAAGATTCCGTCGCCGCTTCTCCATCCGTAAGCATATCCACATATTCCTGCGGAACGCCCGCGGAAGAGAGCTTCTCAAACATCCTGATCGCGGAAGCATCTCTCATATACTTAAAAAATGCTTTCCTCGAATCAACCCGGAAGGCATCTGAGACGTCAAATGGTTCCAGGCTGATGTCTTCGGCCTTTTTCAGGTCTGCTGTCAGGGTAAACCATTCGGTCCCGTTCACACGAAACAGCATGGTGCGCAAACCGTCTTCGTCCGTAAAGAATTCACAGTTCCATTCCATATTCTGCCAGGACGCTGTCAGGTCACCCGACAGCCAGCCGTCCTGAATCGCAAGAAGATCCAGATTCCGGATGATCAGCACAGGCATCGTCATACCGCTGTAGCTGATGCTGAGCGTCTCTTTCAGAATATCGTCCTTCAGACTGCCCTGAACCGCCAGTCCCCATGGCTGATTCGCTTTGATCTTCAGTTTCCGGAGAAAAGCAGGTCCGAGTTTTCCCTCAAAGGCATGGTCAGACCCGTCAAAGATTCCGTTGATATTGATCAGATCTGCCTTCATCCCGCTCTTTTCCATGGAGACGGACAGATGAACCGGAATATTGTTCTGGTCCAGTGCCAGCATGGCCGAAACGGAGTGTCCCTTTGCGTAGTCTTTTTCGGATGCCTGGATCAGCATCTGCTGTACCAGCTGCCAGAGCGCGCCCTGGGGAAGCAGTTTTGATGCTTTTTCTCCGACAGTCATCCGGAACACACGCTCCGCAAAGGAGCTTTTCAGAATCTGCTCCAGGAGCTCATCCTCTGACAGCATCAGCAGTGCCTTCGGAATCAATTCTTTCAGGTCGGATGCTTCAATCGTCCATGTAGTGGCATTGGCTTCTGTCTGCAGGCTCCCCGCGGAAACAGAAGCAAATCCCTTTTCCGCATGGATATATTCTCCCAGGCCTATGCTGTATTTCAGCCATTCACCGCGCAGCGTGTCCAGAGAAATCGACTTTACAAGATCATTGAAGTCCTTTAAGACAGAGGTGTACTCCGCAAGCTTTTCCGGGGTAATCTTCTTTCCCGTAATGGTCTGGGCATCCGCTCTGAAGTCTCCGATCGGAAATGCAAAAACTTCCTCTTTCAATTCCGGGCACTCCAGGTAAATAGTGTTTTCCTCCCGGTCGAAAGAGAACTGCAGGTGATAAAGCTGTGTCCCGTTGAACAGGAATGCCGCTTCCATGTCCATTCCCCGGGTATCGTTTGACGTCCCCTTCAAAGCAAGAGAGGCATCTTCTATCCAGGACATGTCGTCTTCCGAATGGTAATGCTTCGCGATCGCGCTGCGCATTCCTTCTGCTGCGGCAACATGCACCTCCCCTTCAAAGTCAGGAACCGTCCATTGTCCGGCAGCTTCGCCGGCCTGCCCGAACAGATCCGTCAGGATCGCTCCCGGGTCAAGATACTGACTTTCTCTTTCTGTCTCGTCCTGCGCACCGTAAACCGCTCCGGATAAAACAGTTATAAAAAAGATCCACGCACAGACAGCGCTTCGTATTCTCTTTCCCTTCATCATATGGTTTCCTCCCATCAGGCATGATTGTGCCTTTTCCATGTTTGATGCCGGATAAGTAACTATAACAAAAACATCTCTTTCACGCAATCCGAGTTTGTGATACAGTATCATCATTATGAAGATTAGCATTCAGAATATCAGAAAAAAATATCGGTCGTCGCAGATTCTGAGCGGCGTCGACATCAGTGCTGAAGAAGGAACCATGACCTGCATTCTGGGAAAGAACGGATGCGGAAAGTCAACGCTTCTTTCGATCCTTGCAGGGGTCGTGCGTGCAGATTCCGGCTCCTTTCTCTATGAACAGGGCAGCGAACCGAAGATCGATCTGTTCCGGCGCAGGAACGATGCGTCCCGGCTCATCGGTTATGTCCCGCAGTCCACTCCGCTTCTGGAAGAACTGTCCGCGCTTGACAATCTCCGCCTGTGGTATACGGGAGGGAAAGATGTGCTCCGTCAGGAGCTGGAGGATGGCGTCTTGAAAGATCTTGACATCGACCGGTTTCTGCACAAGAATGTCCGGACACTCTCGGGCGGTATGAAAAAGCGTCTCTCGATCGGCTGTGCACTCGCACATCATCCGCGGATTCTTCTTCTGGATGAACCGGGGGCGGCACTGGATCTGCTTGCGAAGGAGCAGATTGTTACCTGGCTGAAGAAGTTCTGCAGCCAGGGCGGCATTGTTCTGTTAGCCTCCCATGAACTCGGAGAGATCGAAAACTGCAGCAGAGCCTATATTCTGAAAGACGGAACCGCGTCCCTGATCGATCACAGGATAGACGGCGCCCACCTTGCCGCTCTGCTCTGATCTCCTGCCGCATCCCAGTGAACGGGCAGCATCGTCTGCTGCCAGAAATGAAACTCTTCCGGAAGGATACACATGAACCGTTTCATTGTTTACACCAGACTCCGCCTGAAAGCGGTACTGAAGATATTTCCATCTATGTGCGTCATGACTTTTCTTCTGTGCCTCTCCCTCGGCGGCATGCTTTATCTGCAGTCTGCCAGATCCATACAGGTTGCGGAAGGAGACGAAGACGCTACCGTTTCCATCGGAATCTCCGGGGTAGGCGGCGAAGGTGATTTCAGTGCTGCATTTCCCGCTCTGCTGAAGCTGGATTCCTCCCGCTCGGAGGTCAGTTTTGTTCTCTTTGACACGAAAAAAGAAGCAGTCCGGGCAATCCGTAAAAACCAGATTCTCGCAGCGATTGATATTCCGGACGGAGCTGTCAGCAGCCTGCTGGCCGGCGATATGGCTCAGATGACACTGATTGTCCCTGCTTCCTCCGCCGGACTGGAGGCTCTGATCATGAGAGAGCTTTCCAGGTCTGTGTCTATTATTCTGGGGTCTATGAACAGCGCGGGGAAGGTGCTCTCTGACTATTACATGATTTCCGGAACGAGTGATCCGGATGTGATCTCCAATGCACAGACCGATCTTCTGCTGACCTCCATGCAGGATATGCTTCACCGCAAGCACATGTTCACCGTGCGCTATGTAAAGTCACAGCAGCAGCTGTCCGTGGAGAGCTTTTATCTGATTTCCATGGTCTTTCTGCTGATTCTTCTGACCGGTGTCATGTGTGCCGGAAGCTTTATCCGGTCTGATTACTCTCTCTCCCGATTGCTCAATCTCCGAAGACTGGGCGCCTTCAAGCAGATCAGCGCGGAATTTATCAGCCTGGTAACACTCCTGATCTGTCTGTGCGCAGTCTTCTTCCCGCTGATCGGTGCTGCCCTTGGCCAAATGCCGATCACTTTCTCCGCATTCGGGCTGACGAGTTCCTCCTTTCTGAAAGACTTTCTTCTGTTCGGCCTGAAGGTCATTCCCGTGATTCTTCTTGCCGCCGCCATTGACCTGTTTCTCTATGAGATGTCCGAGGTTCTGATCACCGGAGTCCTGCTGCAGTTTCTGGTGATGATTGCGCTCGCTTATCTTTCCGGCGTTTTTTATACGATGCCGACAATGCCGGAATCGCTGAAGGCAATTCAGCCCTGGCTCCCGACCGGGCAGGCATTGATCTATCTGCAGCAAACCGCAAAACACTCCGGCAAAGCCCTGATCAGCCTTCTGTGTGTGCTGCTCTGGACAGGTCTGTTTCTGATTGGTTCCTTCCTGCTTCGGAAAAGCAAGATTACCGGAAAGCGAGGCGGAAGATGAAGAAAACAAAACATCTTTTCCTTTGGATGATACTGCTGAATAAAAGAATCCTGAAGCAGCCGCTCTTTCTCGTCCTCATTGCGATGGTTCCGCTTCTGGTATTCGGGGTAGGCCGCCTTTCCCAGGAATCCTCAAGCCTGATTACCGCGGCAGTCGCACCTCAAAACGCAGAAGATGAAGCCTCTGCCCTGCTGATTCAGTCCCTGGTGGAAGGCAGCAATTCGGCGGTGCGCTATATTTCCTGCGCCGACAAAGACGCACTGAAAGATACGGTATCCTCCGGTCAGGCACGAATCGGTTTCCTGCTTCCCGAGGATGTGAATGCTTTGTTTGAAGCGTACGGATCCCAGGAGACGAAGAACCTTTCTGCCGGTGCCCTTGCGCTGCTCGGTGCTCTGCTGGGCGGAGAAAACGCATCCGAGGAAATGAAGGAACATGCGATCATATCCTATGCAGCCACCAACGATGTCGTATCAAAGATTACCCGTGAGCAGCTGTTCGGAAAGCTCTATCCTTCTTTGGAGAAATCCGTGCTGAAAACATGGCTGAAGATCCATCCGGACATCGGCTCCATGAGCGATCTGCAGAAGGAACGGTTCGTTGAGGACACACTTGCATCCTATGAAGAGAACTATGATTATTTCTCTCTGGAATATCTGGATGGGACAAAAGTAAAAGATGACGAGATCGACCGCTTTATTGCCTCCCCAATGCGCGGACTGCTGGCGGTGCTTCTCACACTGACCGGGCTTGCCGCAGTCCTCTACCTTACGGAAGACTGCCGTCTGGAACGTTTTGTCTGGATTCCGTCTCAGCTGCATCCGGCCTTCCACTATCTGTACCTGCTGATCCCGCTGACGGATGTGGCATTGGCGGTTCTGGCCGCTCTGTGGGTCAGCGGAAGTTTTACCAGAGTTTCCATGGAGGTCTCGGCGCTTTTCCTGTTCCTGTTCCAGGTTGCAGGATTCTCCAACCTTCTCAGGATGCTGCTTCGCAGAAAGGATTTTATGGCCTCTTCCATACCGATCCTCATCTGTGCCTGCCTGTTCCTGACACCGGTCTTTGTGGATCTGTCAATTCTGGAGCCCGTCCAGATGCTCCTGCCGCCGTACCTGTATCTGAAGGCAATCCACGGGAATCTGCCTCTGTGGTATATGGCGGTCTATGCTGTCCTGTCCGGCATCTCCTCGGTTCTGCTTGACAGATCATAACGAATCAGGATATCCCGGCATACAAAAGGCGGCTGCATGAAAGCTTGCAGCCGCCCTTTTTTTCTGACTGACGTGACACATTATGAGTCATTGCTCTTTCCGAAGATTCTGAGCAGGTCAAGGAAGAGATTAATGATATCCAGATAGATATCAATCGCACAGTCGATGGCATTGTCCACCGTGCGCGGGAATTGCTGTGACCGGTAAACATCATAACCGATGTACAGAGAGAACAATCCTGCCGACAGAATCGTAAACGCCATGTTGACTCCCGGAAGAAAGATGGCAACCAGGAAACCGAGCAGCACACCGATCAGGCCAAAGAACAGAATCGAACCGATCTTTGCGAAAAACTGCGGGAACAGAAGGCCAGCCGCGACCATAATCACCGTGACTCCTGCAGTGGTAATCACCGCATGCCAGACCACAGAAGGATTGTATCCGCCCATCACAACTGCCATGCCGACAGTCAGTCCCATCGGGATCACAATCAGGTTATAGCCAAGAAAGCTGATCGCCGGCCGGTCTGACCTATGGGCAAGAAATACTCCCCCGAATGCACAGACAAAATACACGATAAAGAATACAATCGGATTCACTCTGTTAAAAACATAATTGACAATCGATTCTCTGCACAGCAGCGCATTGATGGCAAGTCCGTACAGAACAGTCCCCGTCAGAATCAGGTTATAAGCACGAAGAGAGATCTCCTGTCCGGGATTCACAACAACGTTCATTCTCTTTGCCCGTGCTTCTTTTGACATATTAAACATATGATTCTACCTCCTCTTGCCCAATTATACTCACAGCATCCGCTATTATCAAGGAATTGTTGCCGGCAGCGCCGATACAAGTCACACCCCTGCCAGTACCTGCGGCATAACAGGGTTCCTTCACCGTAATGACAAACCTGTCGATTCCTGCTATACTCAGGATTACGATGCAGACTTGCAAAGTTTTATTACGGGAGGAGGAGTTGTAAATCATGAAAAGGGTACGAAGAGGTCTGTTGTTTGTTCTTGCTTTGTTGATGCTCACCGTTTCGCCTGTTTTGCCGTCTGTCACGCAGGAGGCAATGGCTGCGCAGACAGGATGGGTCAACCGCGGCGGTAAGATCTATTATTTTGACGCTGCGGGAAATATGGCAGTCGGGCATAAGATCATTGGAGGAAAAGCATTTTTCTTCTATAAAAAGAAGGCCAAGAGAGGAATCCTCCGGACCGGTCTTGTCAAGATCGGAAAGACGGAGTATTACTTCAAAAAGAAAGGTGCGCTTGGTGTTATCGGAAGCGGTGCTCAGGGCTGGACAAGCATCAAGGGCCGCGGACTGTGCTATTGCGTCAACGGAGTCATCCAGAAAAGAAGCATCATCGACGATTATTACGTGAATCCGAACGGATCCATGACCGCGACTTCCAGAAAGCTGTATAAGCTGGTAAGGCAGACGGTGAGCCAGCATGTGACCAATGCGCAGACCAAGGAAAAGAAGCTGCGCGCCTGCTATGACTACCTGTGCAGCAAGGCTTTCACCTATGTGACAAAACGCCCCTTCTCCTACAAGAAGGACTGGAGAGTGACTTACGGATATGAGATGCTGACGACACATTCCGGTGTCTGCTACAATTTCTCCGCTGCCCTGGCTTACATGGCAAGGTTCATCGGATACACAGACGTCAAGGCCATCGCCGGAGAGCTTTTGTATCTGGACGGGCACTGGGATTTACATTCCTGGACAAAGATCATGATGGAAGGCAAATGGTACGTATTTGATTCTTCCATGGAGCATGGCGGAATGGGCGATTTCTGGAAGAAGACTTATGCCGGAACCGGAAGAAAGTACAGGGAATGGACTTCCGGACAGTACAGCTATCTGAATGCCTGAGTCCATTGCGGCGAGTACGCCGATGGCATTCCTGAATGCGCTTCTTTATGTTCTTTCTGAGGAGTCCAGAAGATCCGGTCTTCTTTCACGTGTGATCCGCAGCGCTTCCTGGTGTCTCCATGCCCGGATCCGTGCGTGATTCCCGGAAAGTAAAACCTCCGGAACCTTTTCGCCTTTCCAGTCGGCAGGCTTTGTATACTGGGGATACTCCAGGATCCCCTGCTCAAAGGACTCCTCCTGCGTTGCCTGCTGCCTGAGAACGCCGGGCAGCAGGCGGATCACGGAATCACATACCACCTTTGCGGGAAGCTCTCCGCCGGTCAGCACGTAGTCACCGATTGTGAATACGCCGTCCGCGTGATTCAGGATCCGCTCATCCAATCCTTCATAATGACCGCAGATCAGAATGAGATGCTCCATCTTCGCAAATGCATGCGCCTGTTTCTGCGTGTAACGCCGTCCTGCCGGCGTCAGGACCGCAGTATAGCTGCCTGGAGTGCGCACCGTTTCCAGCGCGTCCAGAACAGGTCCGCAGCGCATCACCATCCCTGCTCCGCCTCCGTAGGAGTCGTCATCGATATGCCGAAAGCTCCCGCCGGCAAAAAGGCGGATGTCCACGAGCTCCAGACGGACCGCCTCTTTCTCAATCGCTCTCGCGATCACCGGCTCTTTCATGAAGTCGTGAAACATCTCCGGAAAAATCGTCAGGATTGAAATCTTCATCGATCTGTCCCGTTCCAACGTTCAGCGGAGGAATCCGTTGATGATCTGTTCTTCCGCCTCTGCCTGTGTCAGGCCCAGCGTCATCAGTTTCGTCAGCTGCTCTCCGGCAATCTTTCCGATTGCAGCCTCGTGGATCAGAGCCGCCTCGACGCTGTTCGCCTCCAGGGACGGAACCGCCAGAATCCGTCCTTCATCCATGATGATCGAATCACATTCCGTATGTCCGCTGCAGACCGCATTTCCGACGATCTTCAGATCAAGTTTCTGGTAAGAACGGTCCCTCGCAACACCCCTGGAAACGATATCCGCACTGGATCCGTCCCGGTTCAGGTTTACTTCATATGCGCTGATTGCTTCCTGCACACCATGCGTCATCAGTCTTTCACGCACCACAAGATGGCAATCCGCACCCAATTCGGCCTTTGTCCGGCGGTCTGTGGAATCAACGCCCTTGATCTGTACCATCTCCATCTCCATGGAGCTTCCATCCTCCATGTAGACTTCTGTCACCGGATTCAGAATTCGTTTTCCGCTTCCGTCTCCGGAGCCATAGTGCTTCTCCACATATTTCACCTTCGAATTCTTACCGATCCAGAACCGGTGGATCCCGTCATGTTCCGAGTTCTGGCTGCCGCAGTTATCAATTCCGCAGCCTGCGATGATCAGGACATCACAATCCGCCCCGACATGAAAGTCATTGTAAACAGTCTCTGACATTCCGCTCTGGGTGAGCACGACCGGAATGTGAATGCTTTCATTCTTTGTCCCGTCCTTCACGGCAATCTCCAGCCCGCTGACATCCTTTTTGGACTCGATCTCTATGTTTGCCGTGCTCTGCCGTCCTGCGGAAACACCGTTTGCACGCAGATTATATGCGCCGGTCGGAACATCATGGAGTCCGGACACCTCACTGAGAAGTCTCTTCTGTATCTCATCCATCTGCAGCATATCAATCCCTCCTGTCACTCAGTCTCGCACAGGAAGACGCAGCTGCTTCCGTTCCGAGAATCTTTGGCAGTATCTCATCTCTGGTTCCCATCTGCTCGACCGTTCCGCCGCTCAGAACAATGATTTCGTCCGCGATCTCCAGGATCCTCTCCTGATGGGAAATCACAAGAATCGAGCTGTCCTGGGTTTCCTTCTGCAGCTTTTCAAAAATCCGGACCAGATTCTGAAAGCTCCACAGGTCAATCCCTGCTTCCGGTTCATCAAAGACCGAAAGCTTCGTCTTTCGGGCGAGAACGGTCGCAATCTCGATCCGCTTCAGCTCGCCGCCGGAAAGAGACGCATTCACTTCACGTTCAATGTAATCCTTCGCACACAATCCGACCTCAGACAGATAAGCACAGGCTTCATTCACCGAAATGGCTTGTCCGGACGCAATTTTCAGAAGGTCAAACACCCGGATTCCCTTGAATTTGACCGGCTGCTGAAATGCATATCCGATTCCCAGCTTCGCACGCTCCGTGACGCTCAGGCCGGTAATATCCTCTCCGTCCAGAAAGATCTGTCCCTCCGTCGGCTTCTCAATCCCGGCGATCAGCTTCGCCAGGGTAGACTTTCCTCCTCCATTCGGTCCGGTGATCACCACAAATTTACCACTCTCCACCGTCAGGCTGAGGTTGCGTACGATCTCCTTCTCTTCTGTATCATTTACCGCAAATGAAACATTCCTCAGTTCGAGCATCTGGCTCCTCCTATAACGAAGTTTTGTAAGTTGACTTTCTATCATTCAATCCCGGCGGCGCCTTCTTTCCTTTCCTGCCGGTTTTTTCCCGCGAAGCGGCCTTCGTCCGGAACCGGTCAGACGCCTCACCAGCCTATCAGATCCTGCACAACTGCCCATGCAAGCGTCAGTCCTGCGGCAGCCGGAGCAAACACGGTGCTTCCCGGTGTGTCCTTTCTCCGGACAGACGCACGCTCCTTCCCGTCCCCGGCTTCCGCTTCCTTTCTCTTCTCTTCTTCAAGCGGCCGGAGCGGCTCCTGCAAAGAATAAACGACCTTCAGGTCCCGAATGCCTCTCTTTCTGCATTCTCTTCTCATGACTCTCGCCAGGGGACAAACACTGGTCTGGCTGATATCCGCTACGCGGAACATAGAGGGATCTGTCTTGTTTCCTGCCCCCATGCTGCTGATCACGGGGACCCGGCACTCCTTCGCTCTTTGAATAATCTCCAGCTTTGCCGTGACGGTATCCACCGCGTCGATCACGTAAGAATACTCCGAGAAATCAAACTGATCTGCCGTCTCGGGCAGATAAAAACATCTTCTTGCTTCAACCCTGGTCTCAGGACAGATATCCCGGATCCTGTCAGCCATGACGTCCACCTTGCATCTGCCCAGCGTACTGTTCAGCGCGATAATCTGACGGTTCAGATTGCTCCGGGACACTGTATCATGGTCCACCAGCACCAAAGAGCCAATGCCGCTTCTGGCAAGCGCTTCTGCCGCATAGCCGCCCACTCCGCCAATTCCGAAGATTGCGATCTTCGCGTCTGACAGCTTCCGCATATTGTCTGCTCCAAAGAGCATCCTGCTTCTTGAAAATGCATCTTCCATCCGCTCTCTCCACACACCGAATCCCGATCTGAACCTGCAGGGCTTTTGCTTTTCCACTCTGCCGCCTGCTAAGGCGGGTGTCAATCCCCCTCTGAGAGATACACAATCATGCGGTGCGGCAGACATGCAATCACCTCGCCCGGATTGCGGATCCTCCCGGTCCGGACGCAGATCTGGTTGCTGCAGTCTGCCTCCCGGACCAGAACACTGTGATCCTCTACAACGATCACATTGTAATGACCGTCTTTCGTCTCAGCCCGGTACTCCGTGTTCTTGTCAAGATCCAGACTGCAGACTTCTTTTCCGTCGATCTGGATGACTGCCTTCAGCAAGGCAGAGTCCTTCGCTACCGCTCCCGGGCGAAGCAGATACCGGATCGCAGACGCGGCAAGGAAGACTGCCATAAGAGACAGGATAAGAACTGCCGTATTACGGCGCTGCCCGGCCTTGCCTGCAAGAGCGTTTTCCTTCCGGGAACCACTGTCTTCTCTCGTACGATCTTTCATAAAACTCATACGGGGCGCTCAGGTTTTGACATGAATTCCCCGGTGCTCATCTCTGCTTTCCCCTGCCGGGAATTCATAATCATTGCCGGGCAGGATCGCATTGAGTACAATTCCCGCGATCGAGGCAATCGCAAGGGAAGTCAGCGTGATCGAAGTTCCCCCGATTTCAAAGGTCAGACCACCTGTGAAGCCGAGGCCGCAGACAAAGATAACCGCTGCAATGATCAGATTTCTTGACTTTGTCAGATCGACCTTGTTTTCTACGATATTTCTCACGCCGATCGCGGAGATCATTCCGTAAAGCATGAACGACACGCCGCCGATGATCGCGGTCGGCATGGTTCCGATCAGCGCTGACAGCTTCGGAATAAAGCTGATGATGATCGCATATACAGCAGCGATGCGGATAACAGACGAGTCATATACTTTTGAAAGCTCCAGCACGCCGGTGTTTTCTCCATACGTCGTGTTGGCCGGTCCTCCGATCAATCCGGCAAGAACCGTCGCAAGGCCGTCTCCGACCAGGGTCCTGTGCAGACCCGGATCCGCGATAAAGTTCTTCTCAGTCGTTGCGGAGATGGCAGAGATATCTCCCACATGCTCCATCATGGTCGCGATGGAGATCGGCGCCATCACCAGAATTGCCGTGAGGTCAAACTTCGCGAGCTGAAAATGCGGAACCCCGATAAAGCTTGCGGCAGCGACTTGGGAAAAGTCCAGAATCGCGGATCCGTCCGCATTTGTCATACCGGCCGCATTCATGATCAGCGCACAGAGATAGGCAATCACCACGCCCATCAGAATGGGAATAATCCGGAACATTCCCTTTCCCCAGATATTAAAGATAATGATGGTGGCCAGTGCGACAAAAGCCAGCAGCCAGTTGGTTTTCGCGTTATTGATCGCGGAGCCTGCCAGAGACAGTCCGATGCAGATGATCACCGGCCCGGTCACAATCGGCGGAAGAAAACGCATCACCCTGCTGACTCCGACCGCACGCGTAATTGCTGCCAGTACAAGATACAAAGCACCTGCAACCACGATACCGCCGCAGGCATAAGCAGCCTTTTCATTTGCTCCCATCTGCGCATACATGCCGGTTCTCAGATTCGCGATGGTAAAGAATCCGCCCAGAAATGCGAAGGAGCTGCCCAGAAAAGCCGGAACTTTCATTTTCGTGCAGATATGAAACAGCAATGTGCCTGCGCCTGCACAAAACAGCGTAACCGCAACCGTCAGTCCTGCAGTCGGGGCCTCCCCGGTTGCGTCCTTCAGGTAGCCTGTGATCAGAATCGGAACCAGAATGGTTGCGCCGAACATCGCAAACATATGCTGAATGCCAAGAATCAGCATTTTCGGCAGGCCAAGTTTTCTGGCGTCATAGATAGGTGCTGTCGGTTCGTTCATGTTGTCTCCTCTTCTATTCTATATCATGATGTCATAAGCCATGGAACATTATACCGATTTACCCCGGGTCATTCAACCCGGGTTTTCACCGGAAAAATGACAATCATGTCCGAACATGTTATACTGAAAAGGATTTGATTCATTCCTGTAAAAATGATCTCATACGGAGGATGACCCTTATGCGAAAAACCAAGATTGTCTGTACGATCGGACCCGCTTCTGATTCTGAGGAGATGCTGCGCAAGCTATGTCTGGCCGGCATGAATGTCGCACGGCTGAATTTTTCTCACGGAACCCATGACGAGCACCTTCGCCGCATTGAAAAGATCCGGAAGGTGCGAAGTGAACTGAACCTTCCGATTGCGATCATGCTGGATACAAAGGGACCGGAATACCGGATCGGTACTTTCAAGGACGGCAGCGTCGAACTGAAGGAAGGCGATCCTTTCATCTTCACTCCCGAGGAGGTGGAAGGAACAGAGGAAAGAGTCAGCGTCAGTTATCCGAAGCTGTACGAAGACATGGCTCCCGGAGATACCATTCTGCTGAACAACGGTCTGATGGTCTTCCGGGTCACGAGTATACAGGATCACGACATCCATACCGTAGTGGAATGCGGAGGAGTTCTGTCAAACCGCAAAAGCATGAGCTTCCCGGGAAAGGTGATCCAGCAGCCCTACCTGTCCAAGCAGGATATGTCCGACATTCTCTTTGGCATCCAGAATGATGTGGATTTCATTGCCTGTTCCTTCGTCTCCGTCCGTCAGGATCTGGTGGATGTACACGAGTTCATGGATCGAAACGGCGGCAAGGGAATTGAGCTGATCGCCAAGATCGAGAATCAGTCCGGTTATGACAATATCGAGGATATCTGCAAGGAATGTGACGGAATCATGGTTGCCCGCGGAGATATGGGCGTTGAGATCTCTTTTGAGAAGCTTCCTGCGATCCAGAAGAATCTCATTACCAAGTGCCGCATGCTTGGAAAGCGGGTCATCACGGCAACCGAGATGCTGGAATCCATGATCACCAATCCGCGGCCTACCCGCGCGGAGGCTTCCGATGTAGCGAACGCTGTTTATGACGGCTCCAGCGCCATCATGTTGTCCGGTGAGACAGCAGCCGGCAAGTATCCGATCGAGGCTGTTAAGACAATGGCGAAGATCGCCTCCACTACCGAACAGGATATTCAGTATACACAGCGTTTCCATGATTCCAAGTTCCTGATTCACAATGAGGTGGATGCCATCTCACACGCAACCGTACAGATGGCCATTGACATCAATGCCAACGCGATTGTCGCTTGCTCCATCTCCGGCCTGACTGCCCGCATGGTCTCCCGGTTCCGCGGCCCGGTCGATATCATCGGCCTGACGACCAATGAAAAAACCTGGCGCAAGCTGTCCCTCTCCTGGGGCGTCCTGCCGCAGCTTTGTGAATACTATCCATCGACCGATGTTCTTTTCTACAGCGCCAAGAAAATTGCGGTAGACGCAATGAGCCTGAAGAGCGGAGACAAGATTGTCATCACCGGCGGTTATGTCACCGGACAGTCCGGTAATACAAATCTGATCAAGATCGAGAATATCTGAGTATCCGATCCAAAGAAAGGGCCGCGCGCTGGCACAAAGCCGGCGCGCGGTCTTGTCTGTTGCTGCTGCGCCGTCAGCGCATTTGCTTCCTTCCTCATTCGCATTCGGTTTTATGCAGACTGTTGTCGACAAAGATTGCCCGGGCGCCGTCGGTGTGCCGGATCAGATCCATGGCTGCATCCTGCCCCAGCAGCATGCAGACTGTACTCAGCGCGTCTCCTGTGAGGGAAGAGTCGCTGATAATGGAAACGCTCCACAGATTGTTCTGCACAGGATATCCGGTTTCCGGATCCAGAATATGGTGATACAAAACGCCGTCCGACTCAAAGCATCTCTCATAGACGCCGGAGGTAACCACCGACTGATCCTGTACCTCCACGGCATCAATGATATCGGTATCAAATGGTTTCTGGATCCCGATCTTCCAGGCACTTCCGTCTTCCTTTGTTCCGATCGCATACACATTTCCGCCCAGATTGATCAGTCCTGACAAAACCCCTTCTTCCTTCAGGTAGGCAGACAGCACATCCGCGGCATACCCTTTTACCAGAGCCCCCAGATCAATCATGGTGTCTTCCCGGTCAAAGTCCAGATACCAGACGGTTTCTCCGGTTTTGTTCTCCTCAGACACTACATGCACTGCACTCCCGTCCACCTTTCTCAGTGCATTCTGAATCTCGGCTTCCGGCGGAACCGAAGGAGTTTCACTCTTGAAATCCCAAAGGTCTGACAGGGGAGCAACCGTAATGTCGAATCTCCCTTCACTGATCTCATAGTAATCCAGTCCGGTCTGTGTCAGACGGGCCAGCGGCTCACTGACTTCCACGTGATCAGATTCTCTGTGATTGACTGCATACAGCTCACTGTTCTCATCGGTACGGCTGAACGTCTGCTCAAGCCGGGTACAGATATCCCTGCAGCCCTGCAGCAGGGCCTCCCCATCCTGATCCGTGTCAAACCGGATCGAAACAACCGTGTCAAAATAGAAATCATTCAGGTTGTACGTTTCCGTCTGCTTCGCATCTTCAAAGCTTTGTGCTCCGGCCAGGGGCCCCCCTGTCATGATCTGTATGCAGACAGCAAAAAGACAGGCTGCCGCCAGCCTGTCTTTGATCGGTTTCCTCCAGAAGTTGAATGTCATGTGTCCTCTCCTTCCCGGACAGCTTCCTGTTCCCTGTCACGGCATCCTTACATCATGGATTATACCACACAGCACCTTCTTCCGTTATCCCACACTTGCTTTGAGCGCGCCGTCAACGCAGTCGATGCGGATGGTGCTGCCGGGCAGTACTTCCCCTGACAGAATCATGCGTGCCGCGAGGGTCTCCACATTTTTCTGTATGTAGCGGCGCAGGGGTCTGGCTCCGAAGGAAGGATCATACCCGCCTTCCGCGACAAAATGTCTGGCTTCGGGAGTCAGTTCGATCCGGATCTGACGCTCGGACAGACGGCGGTTCAATTCGTCAATCTGCAGATCTACGATATGCGCGATGTTCTCTCTCGTCAGCGGATGGAAGAGAATGATCTCGTCCAGCCGGTTCAAAAATTCCGGGCGGAAGTGATTCTTCAGATCCGCGTCCACCATCGTCTGAACATCACTTCGTATCGTTCCGTCCTCATCAATTCCATCCAGCAGATACTGTGACCCGATGTTGGAAGTCATGATCAGGATCGTGTTCTTAAAGTCAACCGTCCGCCCCTGGGAGTCCGTAATCCGTCCATCGTCCAGAACCTGGAGCAGGATGTTGAAGACATCCGGATGCGCTTTCTCGATCTCATCAAACAGGACAACCGCGTAGGGCTTGCGGCGCACTGCTTCCGTCAGCTGACCGCCTTCATCGTATCCCACATATCCGGGAGGCGCTCCGATCAGTCGTGATACGGAGAACTTCTCCATATATTCACTCATATCGATCCGAACCATATTGTTCTCATCATCGAACAGGTTCTGCGCAAGCGCCTTCGCAAGCTCTGTCTTGCCGACACCGGTCGGTCCGAGAAACAGGAACGATCCGATCGGGCGGGTCGGGTCCTTGATCCCGGCCTTTGATCGAAGGATTGCTTCCACCGTACGCTCTACCGCCTCATCCTGGCCGATCACACGCTCGTGCAGCTTATCTCCGAGGGCAAGGATCTTCTGCCGCTCTCCCTCATTGAGCTTTGAGACCGGAATTCCTGTCCAGCGGCTGACAACGCGCGCAATCTCTTCCTCATCCACGGATTCATGCACCAGAGACAGATCCTTCTGCTTCAGGGCAGCCTCCTCAGCGGCAAGCTGTGACTGAAGTTTCGGCAGTTCTCCATACTGAAGCCTTCCTGCTTCATTGTAGTCATTCTTCCGTGTCGCCGCCTCGATCCGGCGGTGTACATCCTCAATCTGCTCTCTCAGCTGGCTGAGATTATCAACGGCATTCTTCTCATTATCCCACTGGGCTTTCCTGGCGGTGAACTCCTCCTTCAGGTCTGCCAGTTCCTTCTGCAGAGTCGCGAGACGCTTCTTAGAAGCATTGTCTGTCTCCTTCTTCAGAGCAGCCTCCTCGATCTGCATCTGCATAATCCTCCGGTTCAATTCATCCAGCTCAGCCGGCATGGAATCCAGCTCCGTCTTAATCTGGGCACAGGCTTCATCCACAAGATCAATGGCTTTATCCGGCAGAAAACGGTCTGAAATATAGCGGTTCGACAGCGTCGCCGCAGCGACAAGCGCACTGTCCATAATCTTTACATGGTGATAATTCTCGTAGCGCTCCTTCAATCCTCTGAGAATGGAGATTGTGTCCTCCACCGTCGGCTCATCCACCATGACTGGCTGGAATCTTCTTGCCAGGGCCGCATCCTTCTCGATGTATTTCCGGTATTCATCCAGCGTTGTGGCACCGATACAATGCAGTTCTCCGCGCGCAAGCATGGGCTTAAGCATGTTCCCGGCATCCATGGCTCCGTCTGTCTTGCCTGCGCCGACAATCAGATGCAGCTCATCGATAAACAGCAGGATCTCTCCTTCGCTCTTCGATACCTCCTGCAGCACAGCTTTCAGGCGCTCCTCAAACTCACCGCGGTACTTCGCTCCGGCGACCAGGGCTCCCATATCAAGAGAAAACACCTTTTTATCCTTCAGTGCATCCGGGACATCTCCCACAGCGATTCTCTGCGCAAGCCCTTCCACCACTGCGGTCTTACCCACGCCGGGTTCCCCGATCAGCACAGGATTATTCTTTGTCTTTCTGGACAGAATGCGGATGACATTGCGGATCTCATCGTCCCTCCCGATGATCGGATCCAGCTTCTGGTCACGAGCCTTCTCCACGAGCTCTGTACCGTATTTTTTCAGGGAATCATAGGTGTCCTCCGGGCTGTCTGTGGTAACCCTCTGGTTCCCGCGTACCGTCGACAGCACCTTCAGAAAACGGTCTGTCGTAATCCCGAATTCCCTGAAAAACTGCTTCATGGAAGGTGAAGGGCGATTCAGCATGGACAGGAAGAGATGTTCCACGGAGACATACTCGTCTCCCATCCTCTTTGCTTCATCCTCCGCATGAATCAGAGACTGATTCAGATACTGTCCGATATAGGCCTGCGCGCCTCCCGATACCTTCGGTCTTGCGTTCAGTGCCGCCTCCAGTGTATTGTCAAAGTACTGCTTCTGGATCCCCATCTTCTCAATCAGGCGGCTGATCAGAGAATCCTCCTGATGCACCAGCGCATACATCAGATGCTCCTGCTCGATCTCCTGGTTTCCGAATTCCGAAGCGGTTTTTTCAAGCAGATTCATCGCTTCCACCGATTTCTGCGTAAACTTCTGTATATTCATGGCTGTCCTCCTTTCCGAAGACTCCTTCTTCTCTTCAGGATCATTTCCCGCTTTGCGCAGGATCTCTTTCTCCGACAATTCTATTTATATCACCTTTTGTTAGCACTGTAAAGTGTCGAGTGCTAATTTGATTGTGTAAAATATGTGTCCGTGAGGGAAGGGAGATTCCTGTGCACCTGCCTGATCGCGCAAAAAGAGGCAGCCGCATGTCTCATCCATGCGGCCGCCCCGTTCAGGACTTACAATCGCTTCTCAGCTGCCGTGCGCAATCACCTCAGCGCCTTTCCAATACTCGGTCAATTCCTCTGCCAGTTCCTGTCTGTCTAGCTTTCCTGCCACATATTCCTGCATCATCGCCCCGACAACCGTAATATGATCGTCCGGGAAGAAATCATAGGTTTTGATCAGATTTCCCTCATCCGCATATGGAT
>Ga0256405_10000878_pt1 | contig 91044 bp, 82 predicted proteins | sample RumenRJG_02DNA_FD_189096 | JGI IMG/M metagenome (GOLD analysis project Ga0256405, IMG submission 189096) | Bovine rumen microbial communities from Lethbridge, Alberta, Canada - RJG_02 | ecosystem: Host-associated > Mammals > Digestive system > Stomach > Rumen | place: Canada: Alberta...
TTTTTGCTTGTCTTGATTTGCAGCACTAAGGTAAGTGAAAAATCTGACATGGCAAAATCCTGGGCAACTTTTTGTTGCTCAGGAACTTATAAAAATAGTTAAACTAAAGTGCTGCGGAATTAAGGATCTACAAAAACATATCACTTCTGCGCCCAAACACAAAATTTTACTACGACCGAATTTGCCAAAAGTACAGGGAAAAGTATCTCAAATCAGTTGTTTGTGTACGATTTTGGGGGCTTTTTGGGCAGAAAAAATACATAGAACTGATACTATTTCTGTCTATGATACCACGATGCCATGATATCAAGGATACCCTAATTTTGCACGAAAATATTGGAATAAACTAAAACAGCGTCTGAAGGAGGAAGGAAATGAAACGGTGACAAATTGTCACCAGTTGAAACTCCGCGCTGCCGACGGCAGATATGATTGGCGAATACTGAAGTTCCAGCAAGGGATGTCGAGATAGGTTGGCGTTAGAACCTTCCAACCGCCATTACAACGAGGGCGAGTAGTGCGGTGATGAATGTGTTTATGTTTATTTTCTTTTCAATATAGTATGGTTCCTATTTCAGCAATTCGTCAAGTTTTGCTGCAGTGGGTGGAACATTCTTCTCTACAATATTACCGTTCCTGTCAATAAGTAGTGTGAAAGGAATGGCGTTAAACTGGAATTTGTTGGTGAGGAGATTCCATTCATCGGACGAGAGGAAGATATGCTCGCCCTGAATTTGATTGTCGGACAGGAACTTCTCGCTTGGTTCACGTGGAGAGTCTTTTTCGTTGCAGATATAGAGGAAACGGACTGGAGCTTCCTTATATTGTTCAACGAGTGTACGCTGGTCGAGCATCCCCTTACGGCAAGGTCCGCATCCGATGCCCCAGAAGTCCATATAGATGACGTTGCCGGCATATTTCTCCTTCAGCGATTGAAAGAGAGAGTCGCCTGGTGTGGAAACTGACACCTCCATGCGAGCACTTCCTTCACGCTCGATGACAAAGCGGCGGAAGGCGTCAACGGCATGGTGACTAATGAAGCGGTCTGTAAACTGTGGAATAGCTCCAGCCAATTCCTCTGCCTTGCGAGTGAGGAACCAGCCGTCAGAGCCCTCGCAGTCAAAGTCAAGAACACGGTGAAGCAGGCACAGTTGCATCATGAAACCGGTATTGTGAAGTCCGAAACGCGAGCGGATGCTGTCGCTGCATACCGCATAATAGTCTGCCACGGAAACCAAGCGCCCCTTGTCAAACTCAAGCATTTCGCGGTGAAGCGCAGGGTCGTAGTCGTGCGGCAGGACGAAGTTCTCCTTGTAATTGCCCAGTTCGTCGGAGTCGGTTGACTTGCTCCACCTCTCCATGTCATTTGCCAAGAACAAGTAGGAATTGAGCACATGGAATTCCATATTGTTGATGACACCGCCGCCGTCGGCAGCAAAAACCATCAGCGGATTGTCCAGCAGATAGGATTGCCTTGCCGCAAGGAAATCAAAGAAAGAACTTGAGGGAATCATCAGGTCTGGATTGACCTTGCCGTCCTCTCTACTTGTCCTCCACATCCACTGATGTGCTGCCACTAGTATGTGCTCCAGCGGCATGGCCAGGAGACTTGTTTTCAACACGTCCTTTGCGTAGTCTGAGCAGCCGTTTAGCAAGGTGATGGTGTCGGCATCTATGGCACTGGCTATTCGGTCGAGTTCCCTGACCTTGCGGTTTTTCCACTCAAGCATGGATTTGCGATCTAATCCCTCCCACGGTGTCTGTGTCTCTTTCGAGGCAAACTGGGTCTCCAGTTGTGGCCAGATACTGTTCACCTCGCCTGTAGCACCACTGCCTGAGATTATTGCTTTGCCCCCTGCGCCATCAATCAATATCTCTAAGGTATCGCCAACAGCGATAAAAGCAGGCGGAATTTCTGCACCATCGAAATACACCCATCCTGAATGCGGCAGACTAATCAGTTCAAGAAAAGAACCATCGGGCTCGATGTTAATTGTTCTGACAAATTCCTGATTGGAGAACTGGTCCGTTCCTGTCACATTGAAAGTTGAGAAACTGTGTTCCGAACGATGGACAAAACGCCCCCTGACTACCGCTTTTCCTGCATGGAAGTGGTATTCATCTATGGTCCCCGATGGGTAGCCCCTGAGCGTAGTTTTAATTGCAGGCTTCTTCTCTTTTGCCATGCAGCAAGTAAAAGTCAATACTGCGAGCAGTGCGGTGATGATGGTTTTCTTGTTCATATTTATTTCGATTTTTTTATTTCATTTCCTCCAGCAACTGCTCAACGGTCCTGTCGTCACTGCGGTTGCCATTCTTGTCGAAGAGGACGACAAAGGGGATGCCTGTGAACTGGAACTTCTCCTTCAGATAGCCCCATTCGGTGGGCGTGATGTGGATATGCTCGCCTTGGATGTTGTTGGGTTCGAGGAACGGGCGGCACTTCTCGGGCGTGTCGTCGGTGATGTAGAGGTATTTGACAGGCTTGTCCTTGTTGGCCTCCACCTCGTCGCGCATCTGGAGCATCGTGGCACGGCATGGGCCGCACGACATTTCCCAGAAATCGATGTAGAGCACGTTGCCCTTGTACGGCTCGACGATGCGCTGGAAAATAGAGTCGCCCTTGGTCATCGGCTTCTGCTCTATGACCTTCACCTCGTTTTCCTTGATGAAGTCGCGATAGGTGAGTACGGCGCGACGAATCAGTTCGGGGTGAGTAATGACGGCCATTGTGGCAGCAAAGTCATCAGCAATAACATCATATTGGTCATTGTTCCATTTTGTGGAGCTGAAGATGTTGCGAAGTTGGCATACCTGTGCACAGAAGTCTGAAGGGCTGAGGTGTAGCTTGTCTTGCAGCTCGTTCATCGCGTTTCTTCTGAACTCGCGACGATAGATATGCTTTTCCTGTGAGATGGTCTCGGCAATCGTGGGGTCGTAGTCGAAGGGGATATATTCCAACACTCCACCTGCATACATGGGACGCATAACAGTACACTCAACATAATTAAAAAAGAATTCATTACCAGCAATCATCAGCAACGGATTGTCGAGCAGATATTTCTCACGAGGCGCTACGAAGCTGAAGAACTGCTGCCAATAAGCCGCTCTGTCTATGTTTTCCATATCCGTAAGCATGTAGTAGCGGCAAATATGCTCCAAATGTTGTGAGATAATATATGTGCGCAGGATGTCAGATGCCAAAGGTGAGCAGCCTTCAAGTTCTGGCAGTCCGGCGTTGATTTGGCGGGTGACATCATCAAGACAAGCCACCTGTACATCCCTCCACGTCATGAGCGAGTCAGGTCCCTTCTCGTGTATGTTGTCTCTCGCTGGGAAATCGCAATATGTTGTTCTTATCTTGTTGATGAGTCTGTTCACCTCGCCGCTCACGCCCGTACCGTCGAGGACGACTCCTTCCTCGCGTGTTGGCTTCGTGGTGTCCATCGTCACGTCCACCGTGTCGCCCGGACAGGCATAGACCTCGCCCAACGGATAGACGAGCACGAACATTGGGTAAGGCACGTGCAGGTTCATCGAGAACGTGCCGTCGGCCTTGATGTCGAACAGCGTGGCCTTTTCCTTTTTGACGATATAGTCGCGCATGATGGCCGAGATTCTGCCCTCCATCTTCTTGATGATTTGCGGGTCGTTCGCCACGATGCGCCCCTTGATGAATACCTCGCCGCCGTGCAGCCGGTACTCGCTCACCTCGGCGCTCGGGTAGTTCACGAGTTGCGGCACCTCCACCGTCTTCATTTTCTTCTTCGCCTCCACGCCGAGCGGTGCCATGATGAGGACAAGCAGGATGGTGATGATGGATTTCTTGTTCATTGTTCTATTTGTCTTTAAAGATTTCGGCCAAATTCTTCTCTATCTCTTCTCCGCGCAGGCCGCGGGCGAGGATTGTGCCGTCGGGGGCAAAGAGGATGATTTGAGGGATAGCATCGAAGCCGTAGGCGGAAGCCGCGATTTGCTGGCTATTGAGGATTTGCGGATAGGGGATTCCGTCGTCCTTAATGGCTTTGAGGGTGGCCTCGGGCATATCGTTCACAGCCACGCCTAGAACGGTGAAGCCCTTGTCTTTATACTTGTTATAAGCGGTAATGAGGTTGGGAATCTCTGCACGACAAGGACCGCACCATGAGGCCCAAAAGTCCACAAGCACGTACTTGCCGCGCCCCACATAATCAGAGAGGCGATGCGTGGTTCCATCATAGTCCACTGCAAAGTCTTTGAACATATCGCCCTCTTTGGGACGATTCAGCATGGTATTCAATCGTTCGGTTAGTTGGATGGTAATGGGGTGTTGCTGAACAATCTCACTACACTGTCCGATAAGCGAAAAAATATTCGCGATATCATCGGTAGTGAAGTTATCTAAGGCTGTCAGCATTAGCACTGCCGTGAGGTCTTCGCGATGCTGAAAGATATAATCCTTGATGAGCTGTTGCGCCTTGTCCTGCTCTCCCTGTTGCTGGGCTTGACCTACTTCGCGCGTGGCACCGAATAGCGCATCGTTCAGCGGTGTACCTCCTACGGTGCACGATCTATCGTCCATTGTAATCACGATATTGCCCGCTTCGAGGATGAGAGGGAGGCACTGTGTGCGAACGCCACCAAGGATTTTCATCTCCAATCGCACTTGTGCAATTCGAGGTTCGTCAACCGTTCCACTAATGGTGAACTTACTTCCTTGACAGGCATATTTCTCAGAAAGTTGTTCTCCTGTTGCAAAGTCAGCCAGATAGAAGCTGTCAATGCCGACACTTTCTTTTGCCATCGTTTCCATAGCAGCCTGCATATCGCCGCTGATGGTGTATTTGTTCTCTTGTCCCTGTCCCGCCATTGCAACGAGAGCGAGCAGGAGGGTGATGATGGGTTGCTTGTTCATATTCGTTTCTTATTTTTAGTCTCATTACTTTCCGATAGCCTTGCTTTCATTTCGCCTAACCGCTGTAGGAACAAATCGTAGTTGTTGGAAAAGTAGTTAAGTGAGTTGCGCATGATTTGGCCGTCGGGCGAGATGGTGACGTAGTGAGGAATGCCACCAAACCGCAGGAGTTCCATCAGTTGGTCAAGTTCCTTGCGGCTGACGGGATAGCAGCCGGCACCGAGCAGGTTCTCGCGGACGTATTGCTTGTAGGTTTCGCTGGTCTCGGGGGCATCCTCTTGCGCAATAAAGATGAGCCGCAGGTCGGGATTGTCCTGAAGCTGGCGGCGCAGGTCACGACTTTCTTCTATGGCTTGCTTGCATGGGCCGCACCACATCGCCCAGAAGTCTATCAGCACGAACTTCCCACGATAGGGTTTGATGATTCTTTCGAACAAAGCCTTGCCGTCGCCTTCTGGAATGGGATAGGTAAAAGAATCGTCGAATGTGACGGTGAAGAGACGTTCAGCCTCCTTGCGCAGTTCGGGCTGCGTGAATCCGTCGAGCGCACGATGGCGCACGGTGTCGAGCGGCACGTATGGGGACGCTTCCCACGCCGCACGGTCTTCTGCCGTCAGTGTCGTGTCAGCCAGTGCTTGCTGGCGATGAACGTATGCTTCGGCAGCTGTTGTCAGTCCTTTTGGCAGTATTTGCATCATGGCCATCTGAGTCAGCAGGTTGTCCTCGTCGCCCATCATGCGGTTCATGGCCTGACGCAGTAACTGCTGTTCTTGGGCATAATACAAGAAAGAGGATGCCAACGCACAGACGGGTGTTTTGGACAGGCTTCCCACCAATCGGGAATAGCAGTAGGAGACAAAGAGAATGGGGTCGTTCAATGGTAAGTATTTCAGCGGGGCATAGTATTCGGGGGCACATAATTCTGCCTTGAATGTGCTGTCGCTGAGCGCACGCATCAGGTCTTCGCGCATTAATGAGCCGTGCCAGAAAAAGAAGCCTGCGCAAATCATGCTTGTTGCCATCGTTTGAGCCAGTTGCCGCTCGTAGGAAGTGAACTGTTTGGCACCAGCCAAAGCATTAACTTTGTTGAGGGTTGCGCGAATGAGGCTGTCGCAAATGGCAGTGTGGCGTTTCAAATCGCTCTCGTCTGCCAGCATCATGCGGTATTCGTCCGTGAAATCAAGATTTTCTTTTAACAGACGCTCAACTCGTCTTGCCGAACTCCCTGCATTGTACCCACAAGTCCAACGCCCGTCGGCATCTTGCGTCAGTTCCATTTGCAGCGTCTCACCCGGTACGAGATAATACTGTACCCGCTCATTCTCCGAGAAGTTCAGCGTGTTGAGAACAGGGTGGTGCAACTGCATCCGACATGTGAAACTACCATCCGCAGCTATATCGACCATGTTGTCCTTGGGGATATTTGTCAAGGCGTTGTTCCATTCCACGTATACCTGCTTGGGCATCGCCTCGGCCTCTAATCCCACAATTTTTCCAATGATAACTGCCGAGTCTGTGCGGAAGAAAGGCTCGTTAGTCTGCCCCAGCCCCTTCAATGCGACGAGGGCGAGCAGTGCGGTGATGATAGTTTTTTTGTTACATAAAATGCTCACGCTCGGCCATCTGCAAACAAGTTTGCATGGCTCTCTCTTAATCGCATTTTTCATTATTCTTTTCGTTTATATTTGTCCTTACTATTATAAACGCTGTTCACGCGGAAATATCAACGTCCGGGGGCGTTAATTTTTCTTAATCAGACAAAGAAATGGTGCGAAACTGATTCCGCATCGGTTTCTGAGGCATCGCCAAACGCCATAACGTCCAGCCTTCGAGATAATACCGATGGCATTGGTCTTCTCCGTCCACTCTTTAGCACTGAGACGGAAACGGTTCAACCCTGCCTGAGATTTAATTATGTCGAATTCGGCACAATTAAAATTCGGATTCATCAACCGCTCCCATATTCCAAGGAACTCAATGGTATTGCGGTTGCGCAGCCAGTTAGAGAAAAAGAATTCACCATCTTTCGCCTTCAACATGTCTGTTAGGCTGATATAGTCATCTTCATTCTGCCTAATGACCGTTATCTGCGTATTCTGTACTGTTATCTTTGCCATATTGTCTGCTGTTTTACAAACTTTGCATAGCAAAGTTAATCATTTTCTACCAATTATAGGCAACTTGCCATATCAAATAAGGTGAAGACACCAGTTTTTACCTCATTTTAGCCTCAAAGTACCACCTCAATCTTTCCTTCCCCCTACCTTTTTCAATTAATATGAACCAAAGGTTACTTGCAAAAGTTCAAAACACTGCCACATGGGAATTCTTCACCAATTCAAGATTGACAACATTATAAATGCAGCAAATACGACTTCCCTTTTGCAGAACACTTCCACAAGGTAATGCTATTCCAAATCCCAAAATCGAAAAAATTCCTTTGTTTTGCTTTAGCAAAACTTGGCGGCACCTTGGCATAGCTCAAACAAGTTTGGCTTGCCACACTGTATGATGGGCTATACTAAATTGCTAGCAGATATTGAAGAGCATCTAAGCTGTGTTATGACCTTACAGATCTTCTCCATTAGCGTGATTATACTCATTGTCATAATACATTGTAATATAATATTGACCGTAGTGCTCAGATATGACAGAACTGCCAAGTTTGCTTTCCAACTGATTACGGGCAGCTTTTGCCACACTACCACCTTCCTTAGCCACCTTAGCCTGTTGTTCATAGCCATTGGGATTGCGCTTTTTCGAAAGTTCTGTTGTCGAGGCCTCTGCCAGTATATTAAGGGCAATTTCCAAATTGGTCATGTTATCTCGCAGGTTTTCCTTCTTCAATCCCTTGAAATGCTTGTATTGCTTGGTAGTGAATCCGCTCCACTCGCGAGTAATAATGTCTGTAAGAGATGCATATTCCAGCCCTTCATGCACACCCTTCTTTGCCAGTCTGAGGCTATAAGCCATAATTAATTTCTACTATTGCAGATGTATCTTCGTCGTATTTTTGGGGTATTAATGACGATACCCGTCAACTTTATTCACCCTCATTCTCGCTTTTCCTTCGCTTCACCTTCGCTCTTCCCTCGCTTCATTCTCGCTTTAGAGCGAGGCATAAAGCACCCTATAAGCAGAGTGAAAGGAGAGTGAAAGCAGGCTGAAGGCTGTCTGAAAGGAGAGTGAAGGAACACCAAAATAAGTATTACGACAAAAATAGATCCCTTACTTGTATAATGTGTGATGGTTGAGGGATTATGGACGCACGAAACAACTTATGCGAGCACGTGCGTAGGTTCACGCTCCCCAGAGCGTAGATCTCCGTGACATCTCCGTTAGATGTCCGTGAGATCACCGTTACATCTTGCTTGGATCACCCCGTGTACTTCGCTGAATTTGGTTTGTACTTCGCTGAATTTGCTTGTCAGGAAAGTAAAAGAAAAATGTAATTTTTGATTCCGATTTAAGAATATAGATATATCTTTGCAACGAAAAAGTTCAGATATGTCACAGAAACGTACAACACCGGAGTTTATTACGGAGCTGCAGCCGGGCGAGATTTTCGTCTTCGGCAGCAACCTGAGGGGTATGCATGGTGGTGGGGCGGCGTATGTTGCCTACCGCAAGTTCGGGGCTATATTGGGACAGGGCGTTGGCCTGCAGGGTCAGAGCTATGGTATTCCCACGATGCAGGGCGGCGTGGAGACGATACGCCCCTATGTGGATGAATTTATTGCCTTTGCCCAAGAGCATCCGGAACTGACTTTCCTGGTTACGCGCATCGGCTGCGGCATTGCGGGTTTTACGGACGACGAGATCTCGCCCTTATTTGACAAAGCCCACGATATAGATAATATTATATTACCCCCTGGCTGGTAGTAAAACTGACTAAGGTTTTACTTTTTCCTGATTTATTTGGAGGGTATGGACATTATTTGTATTTTTGCGTTGTAAAATAAAACATTTGACGTTATGACAGCTATTCAAATGAATGCGGAGTTACTTCGCAACATGAGCATTATTGCTGAGGATGATAATCTGCTGAAACGTGCCGCCAAATATATGCGCAAGCTCGTTGCAGAGAAAGAGGCCGACCCTACCCTTCTCTCCAAGGAGGAGTTCTTTGCCCGTGTGGAAAAGGCGGAGCAACAGATTGCTAACGGCAAGGGCATTACCTTTACAAATCGTGACGACATGAACAATTGGCTTAATTCCCTTTGATTATGTACACCATTACCTATGCCCCTGAAGCCAAAGAAGGACTTGCCAAACTGAAACGTAGTGAGCCCGCAGCTTTCAAAAAAGCCGTTAAACTGCTGAATGAGATTGCCGAACATCCAAAGAGCGGCACGGGGCATCCTGAGCCACTGAAAGGACAGCCAGAAAACCGTTGGAGTCGGCAGATCACCAAGAAACACCGCTTGGTATATCGCATTTTTGAGACAGAGATCCATGTGGATATACTTTCCACCTACGGTCATTACGACGACAAATAGATACCTCCAAACTATTTTTTATAGCAGCCTATGAAGAATCTGAGGAATTTCATCACGGGCCTGTTCGCCATAGTTGCACTTGCTGTGCAGGCGCAGGTGAATCCTACCACTGCCTTGATAGGGTCTTGGTCGGGCAAGTTGAATGTCGGCTCTATGTCGCTGACAATAGTTCTGAATCTGGAGCAGGCGGACGGCTATGTAGTTGTGACGCTGGACAGCCCGGACCAGAGGGCAATGGGCATTCCGACATACAAAGAATACCTGTCGGACGATTCGGTAGCGGTCAAGATGGAATCCCTGCGTGCCACGTACCGGGCACGGCTGAAAGATGGTAAGCTGGACGGAACGTTTGCGCAAAACGGCATGTCGTTTCCGCTGGTGATGACGAAGGGTGTTGCCGAGCCGAAACGTCCGCAGACGCCCAAGCAGCCTTTCCCTTACGAGACGGAGGAGGTGACGTTCAGGAATGAGGCGGACGGTGCAACGCTGGCGGGTACGCTGACATGGCCGGTTGGGTATGACAGGAATGGGGGCAGGAAGCCTGTGGTAGTACTGCTTGTTTCTGGCAGTGGTCAGCAGAACCGTGACGAGGAGCTTTCCGGTCACAGGCCTTTCATGGTCATAGCGGACTATCTGGCCCGACAGGGTGTTGCCACGCTGCGCTACGATGACCGTGGTACGGGTAAGTCGGTGGGCGGTGAGGTGAAGAATGCTACATCGCAGGACTTTGCGCGTGATGCTGAGGCTGGTATCGAGTATCTGCGCAGCAGGAAGGTTTTTGCGAGTGTGGGCCTGCTGGGTCACAGCGAGGGGGGACTGATAGGTTTCATGCTGGGTGCCAAGGGCAAGACGGACTTTATCATAGCGCTTGCAGCCCCGGGTGTCAAGGGGGATACGTTGCTGGCAAGGCAGAACAACAATATCGTGGAACTATCGGGGCTGCCTGCCGGCACAGTGCCGCGGATTACGGTAAGCCATATCCACCAGAGTACGCAGCTGAACAGCATACCGTGGTACAAGTGGTTCTTCGACTATGATCCGAGCGAGAACATTCGCAGGACGCATTGCCCGGTACTGGCATTGAACGGCGAGCGTGACTGTCAGGTGATATCTTCGCAGAACCTGCCTGCTATAAGGAGTCTGCTGCCCAGGTCAAAGAAGAACATGATTAAGCAGTATCCGGAACTGAACCATCTGTTCCAGCATTGCACGACGGGATTGCCTACCGAATATGGGCAGATCGAGGAAACGATCTCGCAGGAGGTGCTGCAGGACATCGCACAATGGATAAAGGGTTCGATTGTGTTGTAATCGGTGGTGGTGCTGCGGGATGCTTTGCGGCTATTGAGTTGGCCAGAAGGTGTCCCGATGCCCGGGTTGCCGTGCTGGAAAGGGGGAGCAGGCCGCTGGCAAAGGTTGCGATAACGGGTGGCGGCAGGTGTAATATTACGAACTCGTTTGCTGATGTGCAGAGCCTGGAGCGTGTATATCCGCGTGGTCACAGGCTTATGAAGCGGCTGCTGTACAGGTTTGGCCCCGAGGATACGTTTGCGTGGTTCGAGCGTGAGGGGGTGGAGCTGGTTACGCAGGATGACGGTTGTGTGTTTCCCAAGTCGCAGAATGCTATGCAGGTGGTTAACTGCCTGCTGTATCTGATGCGAAAGCTGGGGGTGTGCATAATGACGGGGACGAGGGCGTTGGGCATAATCCCCGACGGGGATGGATACCGTATAGAGACAAACGGGGGGATAATTGGTTCGGAACGTGTGATAGTAACTATAGGCGGTCAGCCGGGTGGTCGCGGATATAGCTTGTTGAACGGATTGGACATCGGGCTGGTGGACTGTGTGCCGAGCTTGTACGGGCTCTGCGTGGATGACGGGAGCCTGAGAGAGCTGACGGGTACGGTGATAGACGATGCCGTGGTGAGCCTGACGGGTACCAAGCTGTGGGCGGAGGGTCCGCTGCTGATCACGCACTGGGGCTTGAGCGGTCCTGCGGTGCTGAAGCTGAGTTCGTATGCTGCGCGTATACTGGCAGAGCGTGACTACCGTGCTGACATTATGGTGCGGTGGCTGAGGGGGGACAGGGAGGAAATAGCGGACAAGCTGCGTGACCTGGCTGCCGGTGCGTGGGGCAAGCAGTTGCACAATGTGTATCCGCGTGAGCTGAACGGTCGTCTGTGGTTGCATCTGCTGCGCAGGGCAAAGCTGGATGGGGGGATGCGCTGGGGTGCCTTAGGCGACAGGGAAAGGGGCCGCCTGGTGAATGTCCTGGCGGGGGATATGTATCATGTGGTGGGCAAGAACCGCTTCAAGGAGGAGTTTGTGACCTGTGGCGGTGTGGCGCTGTCGTGCCTGAAGTATGATACGCTGGAAACGAAGTCTCACCGGGGATTGTTCTTCGCGGGTGAGGCTATGGATGTGGATGCCGTTACAGGCGGATTCAACCTGCAGGCTGCATGGACGACGGGATATGTGGCAGCGCAGGGGGCTGCGGGTGACTAGTATTCGATCTTGTCTTCCTTTTCTTCCCATGCACGGAAGGCGCTGAGGGCTTCGTCGCGCATGATATTCTGCACGGGGATGCTGCGCTGGGACATGGGTGTGGCGAGTTCGTCGTAGATGAACTTGTCGCTGAAGCCTATGTTGTCGGCATCCTGGGCGGTATTGCCGTAGTAGATGCGTGTAATGCCGCTCCAGTATATGGCGCTGAGGCACATGGGACAGGGCTCGCATGATGTGTAGATGACGCAGTCCTGGAGGTGGAAGGTTCCCAACTGGGCGCAGGCGGTGCGAATGGCCGAGACCTCGGCATGTGCCGTGGGGTCGTTGTTAGCTGTCACGCGGTTGACGCCTGTGGCAATGACCTGTCCGTTACGTACGATGACGGCTCCGAAGGGGCCTCCGCCGTTTTTTACATTCTGTATGCTGGCATCTATGGCCATCTGCATGAATTCCTTATCTTGCTGAGTCATTATTTCGAATTATGATTTAAGAATTACGGATTGAAGGTAAGTGGGTGTTCGGTATATGTTATGGTCCTCTGATATGGCTTGTTGTCCGAGTCCTTGCAGTTGAGGACTATCTTGTAGTATATGGGGAAGTGGGTGAACATGCCGTCCTTGAGGAAATCTCCGCGGCGGTAGCTCATTGCATAGCGGCGCCAGAGGTCCTTGTACTGGCTGTCCTTGCAGGCTTCGCGGGCTGACTTGACAACGTCGCGGCGGGGTATGCCTACAAAGTGCTTGTAGGCGGGATTGAGGGCATAGACCTCGCCCCTGGGATAGCCTACAAGGCCGTTGGTGACGGGCAGCTCCTCGCGTATGGCATAGCCCAGGTGCGGGAGTATGATGTAGTCCTGATCGGCCTCGTCTATGTGGTCGCGACGTATGATGGGATAGAAGGTGACTTCCTTGTAGGCGCTGACGATACTGTCCCCGGTTCCGTTCTGGATACTGAGGAGGACCTCGCCGACACGGTGGTACCTGCCGTTGCTGTATTTCTCGCTGCCAAGGTCCTGGAACTGGAATGTGTCGTAGTCGCTCCAGTGCCTGCTAAGGTCGATGCGTACGGTATCGCGCAGGGTGCTGTCGGCATGCAGTACTGCGGCATCGTCCTCGATATGTGATGTAATGACTCGTTCCTTGCTGCAGGATGTGAGGATGAGGGCGATGAGGATCAGGAGCCCCCACCCGACCTCGCCGCGGAAAGGTGAAAATGTGTGTTTTATCATGTTGTTTTTGGTCATTATCGTCTGTTTCTGGTTACGATTTTCCCTCAAAGTTAATCTAAATATCAGGAAAAATGTACTTTATCGGCAAAAATCTTCATTTTCAGAGGAGAAAAAACTAAATTTGCACACAGGATATAGCACCCTTGCCACATAATGAAGAGATTACTGCTGCTTTTGCTACTGCTGCCTGCGTTCGTACTGGACGTGGAGGCCCAGTATACTGACGAGGAGGAGGAAATCGTTGTGAACCTGGAGGAGGATACGGTAAATATCGTACCCCGGATTCCGATGACTTGGGAGGAGAGCTTCCGCTTCCGGCTTGACTCGATGCTGGAGCGCCACCGTACGGCTACGGTTACGGTAAGGAACCGCGTTCCTGCTAAGCGCGGTAGAAATGGCAGAAGACATAAATATACCACGACTCGCAAGACAATTACGCTGCGGGACCGCATAGGTATAGCCGTGTGGGACCTGACGACGGACTCGATGATATACAGGCATAACAGCCAGGATCTGTTCATCCCTGCGAGCAACCAGAAGATTTTCGTTGCCGTTGCTGCGCTTGATGACCTGGGAACATCGTATCATTTTAAGACGGATATCAGGACTGATCTGTATTTCTGCCGTGACTCGAACGAGCGCGAGTATGTCAAGGGTAACATCTATATCCACGACCGCTTTGACCCGACGCTGGACAAGGAGGCTGCGGCCTACATTGCCAAGAAGCTGCTGGGCATGGATGTGGATTCGATTGACGGAAACGTAATAAGCTATCTGCCGCTAAAGACCAACATGCCGTACCAGGAATGGTTCTGGAACAAGCATTCGTCGCGGAGCATTGTACAGAACGTGGTGTCTTCGTTGAAGAGTGATGGCATAACTTTCTCATCCAATGCGCCTTATGCAGCGTTCAACAATGTGCGTGACAGCATCGGTGAGCTATATACATCGCTGGCAACGCCGCTGCCTGTGGTGCTAAAGCGTATGATGAAGAACAGCGACAATGCGTATGCGGAATCGATGCTGCTGAACCTGGTGGATCAGGACAGGACCCGCGACTGGAGCTACGAAGCTTGCAAGGAGCGTGTGAGGGATGTGGTAAGGCGTTCGGGGGCTCGTATCCAGGATTACGTCATACAGGACGGCAGCGGGTTGTCGCATGGCAACAAGACTACGCCCGAGGTGCTGACATCGGTGCTGAGATATGCCTACAAGAATCCGAAGATATACCGCCCGCTGCTGGAGTCAATGCCCGAGGCGGGTATGGACGGCACCTTGAGCAGGCGTATGCGCAACACCTTGGCACACAGCAACGTACGAGCCAAGACGGGTACGGTAAACGGTGTCTCGACCCTGTCTGGCTACCTGAAAGCGCAGAACGGGCATATCCTGGCTTTCTCGATACTGATGAACAGTATTACCGGCAGCGAGTCGGCAAGGTCGTTGCAGAATATCCTGTGCATAGAAATGTGCAGGTAGCCGCCCATCACAGGAGGTTTGCCTTGCGTGTCTCACGCACTATGACTCCCGATAGGGCCAGGATGCACACCAGGTTGGGAATACACATCATACCGTTGGCCAGGTCCGAGATATTCCATACGACTGCCAGGGGCATGACTCCACCAAGGAAGGTAAAGATGACATATACGATGCGGTATGGAATACGTGCCCGTGTTCCTGTAAGGAACTCTATGCCCTTCTCGCCGTAATAGCTCCATCCCAGGATTGTGCTGAAGGCAAATGAGATGATGCCGAACAGCAGCAGGGGTGTCCCGACGTACGGAATAGTTGCAAATGCTGCATGTGTCAGGGCTCCGCCTGCGTTGAAGTCTATCTCCTCGTGCGCAAGGACGCTGCTGACGATGACGAGTCCTGTCATTGCACATACGACGACTGTGTCCCAGAAGGTTCCGGTGCTTGACACCAGTGCCTGTCGCACCAGGCTTCGGGTACGTGCTGCAGCTGCTACTATGGGAGCGGAGCCAAGGCCTGACTCGTTGCTGAACAGGCCGCGTGCAATACCGTAGCGTGCCGCCATCATTATGCCGCCGCCCATCATGCCTCCTGCTGCCGAACGGGGAGAGAATGCGCTGCGCAATATGAGCTGTAGCGACGGAATCACGTATTCGGCATTAATGATCAGGATGTACACGCAACCCAGTACATAAAGCAGGGCCATAAGGGGTACGAAGGCCGAGCAGATGCGGGAAATGCTCTTGACTCCGCCCAGGATGACAACGGCGGTGAAGAATGCAACGACAGCGCTGCTCTGCCATACCGGGATCTGGAAACTCTCGTAGCACAGCAGCGATATGGCATTGCACTGTACCATGTTTCCTATGCCCAGTGCGGCTATTGCGGTGAAGATGCTGAACAGTATGGCAAGATGACGCCATCCGAGTCCCCTGAGCAGGGCATACATGGGGCCTCCGTGCATATTGCCCTTGCGGTCCTTTACACGGTATTTTACTGCCAGAAGCGCCTCGGCATACTTGGTTGAGATGCCAAACACGCCGGTGAGCCAGCACCATAGCACTGCTCCCGGACCTCCGAGCCATACGGCGGTACCGACACCGACGATGTTACCTGTGCCTATCGTGGCTGCCAGAGCTGTTGCAAGGGCACCGAACTGGGAGACGTCTCCGTGGCTGTCCTTGTCGGATTTGACACTCATCCTGATAGCGCGGAATATATGACGCTGGGGGAAGCGGAGCCTCACCGTAAGATATATGTGGGTCCCCAATAATAGCAAAATCATGGGCCATCCCCACAACTGTGCTGACAAAAAAGCTATATATTGACTCATTTCGCGTGCAAAATTACGAATAATTATCCGAAAAAACGTATATTTGCGCCATTATGAATAGTCTATTATGAATTCTGGATCAGGAATGATGGATTAAGTTATGAATATTGCATTTGTTGTGGCCATGATGGCCGAGGCACAGCCATTCATTGATAATTTCGGGGTTAAGGAAGTACCGGACTTCTTCGACCCGCTGCCAAGCAAGCTGTATCATGCCAGGCTTGGCAGAGCGACTGACCTGTACGTCGTACTGAACGGGCAGCAGCATGGCAGCGACCTGATAGGCTGCGAGTCTGCAAGTGTTGCCACTCAGGCGGCGATACAGAAGCTGCATCCCGACCTGGTCATAAACAGCGGTACGTGCGGTGCATTCAAGAGCAATGGAGCCGATATTGCCAGGGTGTATCTGGGAAATGCCGTCATGTTCCACGACCGTCGCGTGCCGGGTGATGACGAATGGGGAACTCAGGCCCTGGGCAACTATGATGTATGGAGCGGCACCGAGGCTTTGGCGAAGAAGCTGGACCTGCCAATGGGCAAGGTGACTACTGGCAGTTCGCTGGACATGCAACCGTGTGACTTGCAGATAATAAAGGAGAATAAGGGTGAGCTGAAGGATATGGAGGGTGCTGCAGTGGCATTTGTCTGCTCGCTGTACCATGTACCCGTACTTCTGGTCAAGAGCGTCACGGACTTGTGTGACAGCAGCGCGGAGACGTATGACGAGTTCAAGCGTAACCTGGCAAGGGCGAGCGAGGAACTGTGCAAGGTAAATGTAAGGATTATCGAGGAGCTGTTACAATGAATTACGAGTTTATCATAAAGGCCCTTACCGACGAGCTGGAGCAGAACGGAGACAATGCTAATGTCCTGAAAGAGCGGGGACGTTTGAAGATGATGGCGGGGGATCATGCCGGTGCCATTGCCGACCTGAAACGTGCGGCGGAGATTGACCCGACGATAATGGACGGTATATCGGGGGAGTTCAACAATAAAAAATAGTGGCCTGTGAAAAGGATAGCAATACAGGGTATAAAGGGTAGTTTCCACGACATCGCCGCTCATCAGTATTTCGAGGGCGAGGATATCGAACTGGTAGAGTGCAATACGTTTGAGGAAGTGTTCCGTGAGATGGCGGCAGACGAGAACCTCCTGGCATTGGTTGCCATCGAGAACACCATTGCGGGCAGTCTTTTGCACAACTACGAGCTGATGAGGGACTCGGGGCTTACGATTGTGGGAGAGCACAAACTGCATATAAGCCACTCCATAATGTGTCTGCCCGAGGATAACTGGGCAGATGTGGTGGAGGTAAACTCGCACCCGGTTGCCCTGATGCAGTGCCGGGAATTCCTACGCCGCCACGAGGGTCTTAAGATAGTCGAGGTTGCGGATACGGCAGGTGCTGCCGAGACAATAAAGCGCAAGCAGCTGCGCGGCCATGCTGCGATATGTCACAAGGATGCTGCCGGAATCTATGGCATGAAGGTGCTGGAGGAGGGTATCGAGACAAACAAGCACAACTATACGCGTTTCCTGGTTCTGTCCAATCCCGAGAAGGCTGGCAAATACAGGGACATGACAAAGACGAACAAGGCCTCGCTGGTCCTCTCGCTTCCACACGAGGAGGGCTCGCTGAGTGCAATACTGTCCATCCTGTCATTCTACAAGATGAACCTGAGCAAGATACAGTCATTGCCCATCATAGGCAAGGAATGGCAGTACCTGTTCTACATTGATGTGGCATTTGACAACTACAAACGCTTCCATCAGGCAATAAATGCAATAACTCCGTTGACACACGAGTTGCAGAACCTGGGTGAATATACGGTATGAATTATGAATTGAACTAATGATAAATCCCGCTGATAGATTAAGTCTGGTACAGGAGTACTATTTCTCGCGCAAGCTGAAGGAGGTTGCGCAGATGAATGCCGAGGGCAAGGATGTTATTTCCCTTGCCATTGGCAGTCCCGACATGCCCCCAAGCAAGGAAACTATTGACACCCTGTGCCAAATTGCACAGATGCCCGATGCCCACGGCTACCAGCCGACAATGGGTACGTTAGAGTTGCGCAATGCAATGGCACGGTTCTACAAACGGTTTTACAACGTAGAGCTGGATTCTTCCAAAGAGGTTCTGCCATTGATAGGTTCGAAGGAGGGAATATTGCACACCACCCTGGCTTTCGTAAATCCTGGTGAAGGTGTCCTGGTTCCCAACCCCGGATACCCGACATATACGTCGCTGAGCAAGATACTGGGCGCAAGGGTAATCAACTATGACCTGAAGGAGAATGACGGCTGGCAACCAGATTTCGAGCAGTTGGAGCGTCTGGCCTTGGAGAACGGGGATATTAGGCTGATGTGGGTAAACTATCCCAACATGCCGACAGGCGGACGTGCAAGGCGCGAGACATACCGGCGTCTGGTGGAATTCGGCAGGAAGCATGATATTGTTATCATCAACGACAACCCGTACTCGTTTATACTGAACGAAGGCGAGAAACTGTCCATCCTGCAGGTTCCAGGGGCGAAGGAGTGCTGTATTGAACTGAATTCGATGTCCAAGAGCCATAACATGCCCGGATGGCGTGTAGGTATGCTGATGGGCTGCGAGCAATTCGTACAGTGGACGCTGAAAGTCAAGTCCAACATCGACAGCGGAACCTTCCGAGGCATACAGTTAGCCGCAGCCAAGGCTATGGATAATCCTGATGATTGGCATCGCGAGTTCAATATCGGGAACTATGCGCGCCGTCGCCGCTATGCCGAGGAGATAATGCGTATCCTGGGATGCAAGTTCGACCCTGACCAGACAGGAATGTTCCTGTGGGGACGCATACCGGACGGGTATACGGATTGTGAGCAGCTGACAGAACGTGTCCTGCATGAGGCGCGGGTGTTCATCACCCCTGGCTTCATCTTCGGCTCGAACGGTGCACGATATATACGCATAAGCCTGTGTGCAAAGGACGAAAAGTTTGCCGAGGCTGTCAGCAGAATCAAGAATTCTGCATTATGAATTAAGAACACTAAGAATTAAGGATAAATATATGGAATTGAATCTTTCTCCGCTGAATCTGCCCAGTGACAACGTACGTCCTCTGGTAATTGCAGGTCCATGCAGTGCCGAAACCGAGGAACAGGTTATGAATACTGCCATGCAACTGGCAGGCAAAGGTTGTCACATGTTTCGTGCAGGCGTTTGGAAGCCTCGCACAAAGCCTGGGGGGTTCGAGGGCAACGGCGAGATAGCACTGCCATGGATGGCTGCCGTAAAGGAAGAGACTGGCATGCTTATTGCTACCGAGGTTGCAACGCCCGAGCACGTAGAACTGGCTCTGAAATATGGTATTGACATACTGTGGGTAGGTGCCCGTACAACGGCTAACCCCTTTGCCGTACAATCCCTGGCAGATGCGCTGAAAGGCGTAGATGTCCCTGTATTGGTAAAGAATCCTGTCAATCCCGACCTGGAATTGTGGATCGGTGCCCTGCAGCGCATAAATCAGGCTGGTATCAAGCGTATGGGTGCTATTCACCGTGGTTTCTCGAGCTACGAGAAAAAGCTGTACCGCAACATGCCTATGTGGCAGATTCCCATCGAGTTGCACCGTCGTATGCCCGGGCTGCCTATACTGTGCGACCCCAGCCATATCAGCGGACGCAGGGATCTTATAGCTCCATTGTGCCAGCAGGCGATGGACATAGGTATGGACGGACTGATTGTAGAGAGCCACTGCGAGCCCGACAAGGCATGGAGCGATGCCTCGCAGCAGGTGACGCCGGACGTCCTTGACTATATCCTGTCGATGCTGATTATACGCGACGCGATTGATCTTACAACCTCATTGGCAACATTGCGTAAGCAGATTGACGAGATTGACAACGAACTGATTGACCTGCTCGCACGCCGTATGGGCATTTCGCGAGAGATAGGTATGTACAAGAAGGAGCATGGACTGACGGTAGTACAGACAAAGCGATATAGCGAGATCCTGGACAAGCGTGCGGCACAGGGCGCCCTAAAGGGTATTGAGTCCGACTGCATCAAGAAAATCTTCGAGTCCATACACGAGGAATCCGTCCGTCAGCAGATTAACCTGATAAGCAAGTAATTATGAAGATACTGATATTGGGAGCAGGCAAGATGGGAAGCTTCTTCACCGATGTGTTGAGCTTCGACCACGAGTGCGCAGTTTACGAGGTGGATGCCCGCAGAATGCGCTTCCTGTACAACACACAGCGTTTCACCACAATAGCGGAGATAGAGGATTTCTGCCCCGACCTGGTTATAAATGCAGTTACGCTGAAGAATACGCTGAAAGTATTCCAGGAAATCATCCCTCATCTTCCCGAGAACTGCATCATAAGCGATATAAGCAGCGTGAAGACGGGATTTCTGGATTTCTATGAGAAGACAGGTATGCGCTATGTGAGCACACATCCTATGTTCGGACCTACGTTTGCCAACCTTGGTGCCCTGTCGCACGAGAATGCCATTGTCATTACCGAGGGTGACTACATGGGACGAATCTTCTTCCTGGACCTGTACCGGAGGCTGGGGCTCAATGTGCACGAGTACAGTTTTGACGAACACGACGAGGCTATGGCTTACTCGCTGTCCGTGCCATTTGTCAGCACCTTTGTCTTCTCGGCTGTAATGAAGCATCAGGATGCCCCAGGTACTACGTTCAACCGCCACCTGAAGATTGCCCGGGGAGTATTGAGCGAGGACGACACCCTGCTGCGCGAGATTCTGTTCAATCCCCGTACAAAGCATCACGTCGAGGATATCCGCGCAGAACTGAAGGAACTGATTCAGCTGATTGACGATAAGGACGAGGAAGGCTTTAACCGCTACCTTACCAAAATACGGAAGAATATTCAATAGACGACGATGCTCGGAATAATAGTTAATACAGTCACAGTCATTATAGGCAGCGCATTCGGATCCATTGTACGCGAAGGTATTGGCGACAGGTTCAAGGGAGCGATGTTCAATGCCCTGGGACTGGCATGTCTTGTCCTGGGTGCAAACGCGGCTCTGCCAAATATGGTGCGAAGCGAATATCCTGTGCTGTTCATCCTGAGCCTGTCAATCGGTGCAGTCATAGGCACGTGGATGGACTTGTCGGGCAAGATAGACAGGCTGAATGCAAGGCTTAATGTCAGACAGGGCAAGGAAAACAATGCCCTGCAAGGACTTGTCACGGGTCTATTGCTCTATTGCATAGGAACATTCTCGATTGTCGGCCCTGTGCTTTCTGCACTGTCTCCGTCACACGGATGGGTATTTGGTGAACAGGCAAACACCTTCCTGTACACAAATGCGACCCTGGACCTCGTTACATCAACTGTCCTTGCGGCATCCTTCGGATGGATAATGCTGCTGGCGGCGCCTGTACTGTTCCTGTGGCAGGGAATGTTCTACGCAATTGCCCTGTTCTTCGGGGACGGTATGCCCGAACCTATGCGATGCGAACTTTCCATCGTAGGTGGGGTGCTGATTGTAAGTTCGGGTCTGGGTATCCTGGGTATCAAGGACTGCAAGACTGTAAACCTGTTGCCCAGTTTGCTTGTTCCGGTGATATTCTACATATGTTTAATGCTGTTTAAATAGTGGTTTCCGGTATGACTCCCATCGCACACATACACAACGCATATACGGGCAAGTTCGGTGTTCCGCGTCAAAGCGGGATGGTGAACGGAATGGTATCGCGGATTGTGCTGGAACCTGAATATAGGCGAAGGGAGGCCCTGCGCGGTTTGGAGAGTTTCAGCCATATATGGCTTCTGTGGACCTTTGACGCACCTTTCAAGAGCCTGACCGTGCGGCCGCCGCTATTGGGAGGCAACAAGCGGATGGGAGTCTTTGCAACGCGTTCGCCGTTCCGGCCGAACAACATAGGTCTCAGCAGCGTACGCCTGCAGAAGATTGACTGGGATTGTGCTGAGGGACCTGTCTTGTATGTGGATGGAGCGGATCTGATGAACGGTACTGCAATTGTTGACATCAAGCCTTACCTGCCGTTTACTGATGTACATACCGATGCAACTGGAGGATGGACAGACGATGTGGATATTGAGCCGCTGCAGGTCGTCATCACGGACGAAATTCGTGCCACATACCCTACCCTCACGTCACAGGACTGGGAACTGCTGACGCAGATGCTGCAGAATGATCCGCGTCCTCATTACCAGAATGATTCGCAGCGTATTTACAGTTTCGAGTACGCACGGCATACAATACACTTTACCGTCAAGGACAACACTGCTAAACTAATCGCGAAATAATACCAAACTAAAACATATTGAAATGAAAAGGATTCTTCTTGCACTTATGCTGTTGACCAGCACGGCTGCTATGGCCCAGGTAGACAACTACTGCCTGGAGTTTGACCCATCGGGTGTAGTGAATCTGGGCAAAGTAAGCGGTCTTCCTACAACCGAGGGAGACTATACTTTGCAGTTCTGGTTCTGTCCTTCTCAGTGGACGCCAAAGGCGGCACTGATACGCAGCAACACGTTCAGTATAAAACTGGGCAATGATCATGCCCTGGTACTGAATGACGGCACTAACCACCTGACGATCACCGACAGCCGTATTGGCGAGGGTAAGTGGTGCCACGTAACGATACGGGCGAACAAGGCAGGTAACCAGACGAAGGTAACTCTGAACGATATCAAGACCTATACCCTGGAACAGTATCTGTCACTGCCTGCCAAGAACAATTCGTTGTGGCTTGGAGGTAACTACAAGGGACGCATGGACGAGATACGCCTGTGGAAGACCTTGCTGCCAACAGATTATGAAAGCTTCTACAACAATACAGTCAACAAGCTGCATCCCCAGTGGTCGTCGCTGCTGGGCTACTGGAAAGTGGATCAGGAGCAGTGTGCAAATGTCATAAATTTCAAGAATGAGACTGTCAAGGGCACACAGGCGACGGCAGGCCTGCATGGTACGATGTCTGCCAGCGGAGTGAAGAAGGTTAAGTATACCGACAATCCCCAGATGAAATATCGTATACACATGGCATACGACAATCTGGAGCATACATTCTCGACAGGCTATGACAGCGACCACTATGGCTGTCTCAGCAACTTTATCTCGATATTGGGCATCAGTACCGACAAGAACGGCAATGCGTGGTTCAACGCTTCCGTTCAACAGGGCTCGGTAAGCGAGGGAGCTGAATACCTTGAGTCTTTCGGCAATACGAGCAACAAGCGTACAGGCCTGCTGCATCTGACTACCGAGGCTGCCACAATGACGCTGCCGCAGAACATTATACCGGCAGACGCAACCAACTTTACAATCGAGTTCTGGCTTAATATTGACGAGTGGAAGGAAGGTGCAAAGGTCTTGTCAAAGCGGGTTGATGACAACAATTTCATAGAAATAACACTGGGCGCACCGAATACCGGTGGTACGTCCGGATCTATCTACCTGCAGTGCAATGGTGGTGAAAAGACCGCCCTTCAGGCATGGAACGGCAGTGGCATGACATCCCTGTTCCGTACCGGCAACTACTGGTATTTCTTTGCCCTCACCCAGGAGAATTTCCCCGATCTCGCTGGCAATGCAATCGGTCTCGGCTCGGCACAAATGATTCTTGGCCAGGGTCTTAAATGCAAGTTCGACAATTTTGCCACATGGAACATTACCCGGACCGAGGCACAGATTACAAACGACCGCGGTGGTGCTGAGATGCCTGCACCTGGTGTGAAGCTAAGTGCATGGAGTTTCTACAACAAGATAGGATACTACCGTTTCGAAAAGCCTCATAACCTTGGGTTCGACTCATACTCCATGCCGGGTTATCTGGACTTCATGAAGAATACAGCAGGCAATATGCGCGGACAGCGATGGCTTGCTACAGCCACCCAACCCTCCGACGGTTCGCTGAGTACCGCAGTCGGTTCCGAGGCCAACCGCAAACGTATGGCCCAGGCTCTGGCTGATTGTGCCAACCAGGAGGGTCTTGACGGTGTTGACATAGACTTCGAGTGGCTGTACAATCAGGCAGGATGGCGCAACATAGGACTTATGATCAAGGAGATGCGTCCGCTTTTGAAAGAGGGAAAGATTGTTTCGGTCAGCATGCACAACGTGACATACAATTTCCCGACAGACTTGATGCAGTATGTGGACTATTTCAACATTCAGCAGTATGGCCCCCAGTCAACACACTCGTACTACAGCACATTCGTAAACTATACCAACAGCATTATAAACTGGGGCGTGCCGCGCAATAAGCTTCTGCCATCATACGCCACCATAAGCGACAGCGGCGGAGGTGCCGGATCTATCGGCTACAACTGGAATGCCGGCAACCTTGCGGACGATCAGGAAAGTTTTACATATAATGGCAGCAACTATGTGATGAACTCGCTGAACCAGGTGGTTGACCGTACACGCTATGCCCGTGACAATGACCTTGCAGGTATCATGTACTGGGATATGTGCAACGATCTGGCATCCAGCAATACACGCTCGATGGCACGCAGATGCTCGTACATAATAAATGCCAACGTCCATCCGCTTATCAAGACAGTAGCGGAAAGCAGGCAGGCACCCAGCCCCGACGAGGATACGACGGCACCTGTTGAAACAGAAGATCCCGAGGATCAGGGAGGAACGACCGAGGAACCTGTCCAGATCAAAACACTGGATGAACTGAAGAATAACCAGAAGGCTGTTAACATCATCAACACCAATGGCCTGGGTATCATATATAATAATCCCGCAAAGACCAATATCTGGCTGGGCGAAAGCAGCAATTCGGCAATGGGCCAGAGCGTTGACCATGACAGCGACAATGCTTCGTGGATGATATTGCAAAAGAACGACCAGTGGTATATCTATAATGTAGGCCGCAAGGAGTTTGCCAAGCTGCCGGAATACAATACGAGCAGCAAACCTGCAACATTCAGTGCCGAGCCTCTGCCTGTCGAGCTGACATGCAGCGGCAACGGCGTATTCTGCTTCAGGTTGAAAGGACAGACCCACGAACGCTCGTGGATGTGTGCTTCGCCACAGCTAAGCGGTACTCCTGTGTGTCACTGGACAAATACGGACAGTGGTTCGACATGGCAGATTGTCACCGTCCCGATGGCAGACAGCCAGAGTGCCCTTACAACAGCCAACGCCATGCTGGACTTTGCTGCCGACAAGGAAGGATATGAAGCAACTAACAAGATTTCGACACTCTCCGAGATTGAAGACAATCAGGTATACACCATCAAGAACTCTACAGGCCTGGGAATCATATACAACAACCCGTCCAGCAGCAACCTGTGGCTTGGGGAGAGCAGCAACTCGACATTCTCGGCTGCAGTCAACCGCTTCTCGGAGAACAGTATGTGGCTTGTTATACACTATGGCAACCAATACTATCTGTACAACGTAGGTCGCAGGCAGTTCGCCAAAGTTCCTGTCTTTGAAGTCGTCAGCCAGCCCTGTACATTCCAGGACGAGCCTTTTGCCCTGGAGATGACGCTTCAGTCAGGCGGCTTTACGTTCCGTGAGAGCGGAAGCACTGCCGACCGCAGCTTCATGTGCGCTGCACCACAGAATTCGGCAAAACCCGTTGCACAATGGACAATAGACGACGATGGCTGCCAGTGGATGCTCGTCAAGGTTCCCGGCTACAATGCTACCGGTGCACTGGCTGATGCAATGGAACGCATCCTTGCAACAGGTATTTCCTCATTGGAAAGTCAGGAGGGGGTTGAATATCCGAATGGAATATACACTCTCAGCGGCCAGCACCTGAACCAGGCACCAAAGCACGGCATCTTTATCAAGGATGGCAAGAAGGTGATCCGCTAAATACAAGAAAAGACAGAGGCCGCTAATCAACGGCCTCTGTCTTTTCTTCCAATGTCCTTTCCTCCAGTGTTTTCTTGCGGCGGTTCTCCTGTGCACCGGCTTTTATCAGGGCACGTGCCGCCGTTATGATTCCAGGACCTGAATCAGCAGTAGTTATACGCAGTGATTCCATCTTCCGCACCGTATCCTGCATGCTGTGCTCGACGTCATCAAAACGCTTGCTGAAGTCCTGCACCCTTTCCACAATCATATTTGCAGCCTTCATCATCTGCTCCTGATTCTCCAACTGGCGGATCTGTGTCCACATCATCTCAAGCACGCGCAGGTTCATATACATAGTCTGCGGTCCCAGAATCATGACACCCTCGCGATATGCCTCGTTCCAAAGTGCCGTATCATTCTCGAGAGCCAGATTCAGCGCACCCTCGATAGGCAGGTACATGATAGCAAAATTCAGCTTGTTATAGCCCTTGGGCAGATAACGCGTATAATCCTTGCGTGCCAACAGCTTGACCTGTTTGCGCACACTGCTCAGATGCTCCTGCAGATACATGGTACGCTCCTCCTGAGTCTCTGCATTCACATAACGCTCGTATGCAGTAAGGCTCATCTTGCAGTCCACCACGACATGGCGGTTCTGGGGGAAATGCAGTATATAGTCGGGAATCAGGTTACTGCCCTCGTCGCTCTTTATTGCACGGCCGCTGCTGTCACGCAGGGTCTCCTGGGTATCATACTGCTCACCCTCGCGCAATTCCATATCCTCGAGCAACTGGCGCAGTTTCAGCTCACCGAACGTTCCCTGAATCTTCACCTCTCCAGTAAGCGCACGTGTAAGCCTGTCCGCCCTCTCTCCAAGGGCACTGCTCTGCTTCATATTAGCCTGGATGGTTGCATCCAGGCGAGTCAGAGCATCGCGTTGCTGCAGACGGTTACTCTCCAGGGCACGCGACATTTCCTCCAGACTTCTCTGCAACGGGTCGATTATCTGCGACACCTGCTGACGGTTGGTCTCACCCAGTTCCTGCTGGCGTGTCTTCAGCACATTCTCACTCGTACTCTTTAGCTGCTCGCTTATCAGGTTCATCTGGAGACGCATCTCCTCCTTCTGGTCACCCATACTGCGACGTCCCATGACGTACCCTGCGACAAACATTGCTGCAACAGCAACAGTAGCTATAATAAATACTGCAACATTCATATTTCCATATTAAGAATTAACCTTATATCCTGTGGACTTGCGGCGAAACAGTCCGCACCGACCTGTAGCAGCTCTTCGTGTGTACGGAATCCCCACAACACACTGATACATCGCAGGCCTGAGTTCCTGGCAGTAGCCAGGTCCACATCACTGTCACCTATGTACACGCTGTCCTGAACTGTTGCCCCCAGCTCCCTCATAGCCAGCTGCACCATATCCGCCGCAGGCTTGCGCGCAACACCGGGACGCTCGCCAATAGCCACGTCTATGGTATCGGCAAACCAACGCCTGTGCAGTTCATCTATACCCTCCTGCAACTTGTTGGACACGATAGCCATCCTATAGCCGGCAGCCTTCAACTCGTGCAACACTTCCTGAATACCGTCATACGGAACGGTATGATCCTCACAATGCAGCAGATACCAGCTACGGAACTCGTCAAACACGTCCTGAAACTGCGGATTATGCTCCCCTTCAGGCACAGAAAGCATTACCAGCCGCCTTACGCCGTTTCCTACCGAGCGCCGTATCTGTTCCATGGTACGTTCCGGCATATTGTATTTCCTCAGCGCATGATTCACTGCCACTGCCAGATCCTGCAACGTGTCCATCAGCGTTCCGTCCATGTCCCAGATAATATTTCCTATCATATTTGCCATATCGTAGCCCACCCCACTATAGTTTATCGCTCTATGTGTCTGCAAAGTTAAAAAAAACACACGATATTGAGACGCTTTTGCCGGAGCGAGTTTTTGTTTTTAGAAAAATTTCATTAACTTTGTCACGGGAGTACTATGTAATTTCGGTATGGGAAAATCTATATTACACCACGCGCACGACTGTCTCTGCACCATTGGTGTATTTCTGATACTGACATTCCTGTACTCATGCTCAACCACCGCACAGGAGCTTCGTCCGTTCCACAACACAGCCCCCGGTGGCTACCATTTCTGGATGTACACACCACCTGCATCGGCCGATTCCGCACATCATTCAGCAACGGCCTCCACCAGATTAGACAAACACAGGAAACACCACACGCACAAGGAGCTGAAGCCCCTTGTAGTATTCCTGCACGGAGCCAGCCTGTGCGGCCGTAACCTGCAGATGGTACGCCGTTACGGAACACTGGATGCACTGGACCGTGGACGCAAGATAGATGCATACGTCCTGGCACCGCAGAACCCCGGCGGAGCATGGAAGCCTGACAAACTGATGCACCTGTGTGAATGGGCTTTCCGCAACTACGACATAGACACCACACGAGTATACGTTTTGGGCATGAGCCTTGGCGGCTACGGAACTATTGACCTTGCCGCAGCATATCCGCACCGCATAGCAGCAGCAATGGCTCTGTGCGGAGGCGGTACCAGCAGGACATTGGGTAACCTGAACCATCTGCCACTATGGATTCTGCACGGAACCGTAGACCGCGCCGTACCAATCAGCGCATCGGACAAAGTCGTAGCAGCAATGCAGAAAGCAGGTCCCACTGACCGCCTTATATACTCGCGTCTGAAAGGATATAACCACGGTCAGCCAGCCCGCATATTCTATATGAAGGAAGCATACGAATGGCTGTTCTCCCACCGTCTCAACGACAAGGGGCGCCCCGTAAACCGTTCCGTTACCATCAACACCACCAACATACCACTTGCCTACCGTGACCTGAAACGAAAAGGCTCATTGGCAGGCAGTACCAAAGGACATACGGTAACGGATACCCGGGAATCCGTTTTGCAAAACAAGTAAACCAACATCAGTTCAATAATGATAAAGGATTTCAACAAAACCGCGATTATCACAGCCACGCAGGATATTTCATATTCCGAGCTGTTGGAACGCATAGACTACTATGCCAGCTACACACCCAAGGGTTCAGATACCAAGACCCTTATATTCAGCGAGAATCGCAGCGGATGGATATATGCTTTCTTCTCGGTATGGAAGAACGGTGGCATACCCGTACCTGTAGATGCATCCAACTCGGCACACGACGTAGCATACATCATAAACGACTGCAGCCCCTCCTGTATCTGGGTATCCCGCGACCGTGAAGCAGTTGCGCGCGAGGCGATTAAGGAAACAGGCGCACAGACATCCGTTCTCATTATTGACGATTACGAGGATACACCGCTACAGACACCCTTTGCACAGAACAACGGGGACGTCGAGACAATGTCGGACACAACGCTGGGATGGGGACGCAAACACAGCGAGACCGCCGTCATTATTTATACCAGCGGAACGACAGGTTCGCCCAAGGGCGTAATGCTCAGCTTTGCCAACCTGTGGGCAAATATCAAGAGTGTTGCCTTCGAGGTACCCATCTTCAACGACAGACGCCGTGCGCTGATACTCCTGCCACTGCACCACATACTCCCACTCATGGGATGTATGATAGCCCCCATTATCATGGGCGGCGGTGTAGCCATAAGTCCGTCCATGAGCGGACCCGACATCATGAATATATTGTGCCGTGGCCGCGTAGCCATCTTCGTAGGCGTACCGCGCCTGTGGCAGACACTGTATTCCGGCATCATGAAGCAGGTCAATGCCCACGCAATTACACGAGGACTGTTCAGCCTATGCTCTACAATTAACAGTACCACCTTCTCACGCATCATATTCCACAGCCTGCACAAGAAAATGGGTGGCAACCTGGAATACTGCGTATGCGGAGGCGCCGCACTGGACCGCGAGATCGGAAGCGGACTGCAGACATTGGGACTGAGCCTGCTTGAAGGCTACGGAATGTCCGAGACAGCACCCATCATCGCCTTCACACGCCCCGGTGACTACATACCTGGATGTGCAGGCCTGCCCCTCCCCAGCGTACACTGCAAGCTTATAAGCCTTGACGGCAGCGAGGAGACACCCGAAGAAGGTGAGCTCTGCGTCAAGGGTCCCAACGTAATGCAGGGATATTACAACCGTCCCGAGGAAACTGCGGCCGTAATAGACAAGGACGGTTATCTGCACACTGGCGACATCGCACGCTTTGACAAGGACGGACGCGTTATACTTACAGGCCGCTGCAAGGAAATCATAGTCCTCTCCAACGGCAAGAACGTACAGCCCAGCGAAATAGAATACAAACTGGAGAAATTCGAGGAGCAGGTCAAGGAAGCAGCCGTTGCACAAGACGGAGACATGCTGCGCGCTATTATCGTTCCACAGCCGCTGTGGGCAGGAGAGCGCAACGACACCGAACTGGAAATAGCCCTCAAGCGCGAGGTGCTGGAACCATACAACCTGAACGCACCAGGCTACAAGAAACTGATGTCCGTCATGGTATACCGCAGCGACCTGCCACGCACCAAGCTGGACAAGCTGCAGCGATACAAGCTGAAGGACATCCTTGCAGGGCGTCGCGAAGACCACGCAGCCGAGGTACAGACAACCCCCGAGCCGACCAGCAACGAGTACCAGATACTGAAGAACTACATACAGCAGGAAAAGAAGATCCCCGTACACGGCACAGATCACATCGAGACCGACCTTGCAATGGACTCGCTCGACAAGGTTGGCCTGCAGGGATTTATCGAGAACACCTTTGGTATCGAAATCGATGTCGACAATATGGCGACATTCCACAACATTGCCGCAATGGCCGAGCACATCGCCAGCAATAAGACACGTATGGAGGTCGAGGAGATTGACTGGAACAAGATACTGCACCAGCAGAACACTGCCAATCAGAGCAAGGAACAACTGGCACGCACACAACTGCCACACACATCGTTCCTGTACCCCGTATGGACCAAGCTCCTGAAACTCATCGTTGTCTGCCACAACAGCCTATCCATAAAGGGGAAGCACAATATCCCCAAGAAAGGCCCGTACATCCTGGCACCCAACCATCAGAGCTACATCGATGCACCTATAGCACTGGCAGGTTTGTCATACAGCCAGGTTCGCAAGACATATTTCTACGCAACCGAGGAACACATCAACACCCCGCTGCGCCGCCTGCTGGCACGCCGCAACAACATCATCATCATGGAGCGCCGTAACCTGAAGAACTCCATCCTGAAGATGTCACGCGTACTGCAACAGGGCTGCAACCTGTGCATCTTCCCCGAAGGCTCACGCACACACACCGGCGAGGTAGGCGAGTTCAAGAAGACATTTGCCATCCTCTCGCGCGAGCTGAACGTTCCCATCGTTCCCGTACGCATAACAGGCGCTTTCGAGGCAATGCCGCGTACCAGCAAATTCCCCAACACGCACCACGTACAGGTCGAATACCTCCAGCCCATAATGCCAACCGAGGCTGATACATACGACAGTCTGAGCGAGACAACCAGACAAAACATCGCAGCCGGCATTGATGTCTGAAGCATCATTGCCAACTGCAACACATACAAAAAAAATAAGAAGGCCCTGGGGAAATCCCCGAGGCCTTCTCCTTATCTTGTCTCCAAACAGAAACCCTATCGGATTACTGCTTGATTGTGCAGATGCTTACGCGGTTCCAGTCTGGCTCGCTGAAGCTGTCACCTACACCCTTACCCTCGGCCTGGATGCGATCCTCCTTGATACCATACTTGGTCATCAAAGCCTTCTTCACATTCTCAGCACGCTTGGTAGCCAGGCGCTGGTTAATCTCAGCACTGCCCTCTGGGCTTGCATAACCCTTGATAACTACTGTTGCATCAGCATGGTTCTTCAGGAATGTAGCGATACGCTCTACGTTAGGCATCTGGCTTGCAGTAACCTCGCTCCTGCCCTGGCTGAAGTAAACATAGCACTCCATGTTGTCGCGAGTGTTGGTCTGAGTAACAGTGTTTGTAACAACCTTTGGAGCCTGGTTCTTAAGAGCAGTAACCTGCTTGTTCAGGCTTTCAATCTGCTTGAGGCTAGCCTCCTGTGCAGCACGAGCCTCGTTGATCTTAGCGTTCAGGGCATCGATCTCGGCCTGGTTACGCAGAGTTGGCTTAACAAAGTCGTGAGTACCGTTGCTGGTCTTGAAGTGGTAAACAACACCTGCTGTCATCTCGAAAGCACCGTTGCGCTTGTCCAACTTACCATTTGTGATGCCACCCCATACTACTGCAGGGTTAACAACGATTGCCCAAGCGCGCTTCTTACCCAGGTTGAAGTTGAATTCAACACCTGCAGTGTAAGTCATCTGGTCGTCATTGCCCAACCAGGTCTTGCTAGCTGTGTTGCGAGCCCAACCCAGACCGGTGTAGATAACAGGCTCGAACATACGGCGCTGACCCTTGTAACCGAGAATCATGTTCGTCATGTTGAACTTGGCATAAGCGTTCAGTGCAACAGCATCAAATGCTGTGTACGAGTTGTAACGATTGCCCGTGCAGATCTGTGTACGGAAATCAGCACCCAGACCGAACCAAGGGTTCAGATACTTGTCAGCACCTACAACGATTGTAGGAGTGAAAACACTCATGTTGTTCATGTACTCGGTAGTACCAGCCTGAAGGCTAACACTCCAGTTGTCCCAGAAACGGCTAGAACCAGTATAATTCTTCTGATCCTGAGCCTGTGCAGAAAATGCAACCATAACAGCTGCAATAGCCACAATAAACTTTTTCATTTTTCAGAATTTTAGTTAAAGTTTCTATATAGTTTCTAATCTCAAATCCAAGCCACTATGCCTAAATTTTGGGCAAAAGTACTATTTTTTTTACAAAAAGCAACATTTCTAAACATAAAAGAAGTATCTTTGCCAAACATTTTTTACATATTTTTACAGAAAACACATAATACATTATAATATATATGACAAACCAAGTATCAGAAAACATCCTGTACACAGGCGTTGACGACCTGGATATCGACCTGTTTGAAAGCCAGTACATAGTACACGAAGGCATGAGCTACAACAGCTGGGTTATCATCGACCAGAAGATAGCCATCATGGATACTGCCGATTCACGCAAGGGACAGGAATGGCTCCAGAACATAGCCGCAACACTGGACGGACGCCAGCCCGCATACCTGATATGTCACCACATGGAGCCCGACCACTCTGCCCTCATAGCAAAGGCTATGGAACTCTACCCCGGCATGACACTCGTATGTAGCCAGAAGGCAAGCCAGATGATGCTCAATTTCTTCGACGGTGCAGACCTCCAGAGCCGTACACTCAATGTCAAGGAAGGCGATACCCTGGAACTCGGCAGACACACCCTGCATTTTATAGCAGCACCCATGGTACACTGGCCAGAGGTTCTCATGAGCTACGAGAGCAGCGAGAAAGTCCTGTTTGCCGCAGACGGCTTTGGCAAATTCGGTGCACTCTGCCACGAAACCGACGACTGGGCATGCGAGGCACGACGCTACTATTTCAATATATGCGGCAAATACGGAGCACCCGTACAGACGGTACTCAAGAAAGCAGCCAAGCTGGACATTAAAGCCATCTGCCCGCTGCACGGTCCGGTGCTCACAGGCCAGAAAATGGCAACAGCCATCAGCCTCTATGACACATGGAGCCGTTACGAAGCCGAAACCGACGGAGTCCTGGTAGTATACGCCAGCATCCACGGAGGCACGGCAGCCGCAGCACAGCGAATGGCTGAGATCCTGAAGGCAAAAGGCGCACCCAAGGTCGTTGTCAGCGATCTGAGCCGTGACGACCTTGCCGAGGTAATCGAGGATGCATTCCGCTACCCACGCATACTGTGCTGTGCAGCAAGCTACGACGGAGGAGTATTCCCCCCGATGCACGACCTGCTCTACCATCTGCAGATCAAGAACTACCAGAAGCGCACCTTCGGCCTGCTGGAGAACGGCAGTTGGGCCCCATGCGCAGCACGCGCAATGCGCAGCATTATCGAGACAATGAAGGACTGCAATATTGTAGAACCCGTCGTCACCATCACCTCACGCATGAAGGACAGCGACCTTCAGGCAATGGAGGCCCTTGCCGATGCTCTGTTAAAAGGATAGCGACAACACATACAAAGATACCACCACTGCCCCAGCCTCCCATCCCATTCCCACACCCCCGAGGCTGGGGATTTTTATACCCCCGTCTTTTTGGCTCGAGCCAAACGATCAAATGGCATGAGCCAATCGATCAATCGGCTTAAGCCAAACGGCAAAATGGCTCTATAGGAAAATCCAGTTATTTCGCACTATACAAACAAACGCGTCTCGTATGAGGCGCGTTTATTTATATTGACAATATTACCAAAAAAATCTGTGTTTACCAAGCGAAATTGAGACCTACGCCGATAACGTCGTTGTGACGATTGTAAACATCAGTCCTGACACCTACGGCTGTTGGTGTGTTGACGGTGCGGTCCTGATAGAAGGTGTGCATGTAGCCGAGGTCTATATTGAACAGCTTGCTGGCGTGGATACGTACACCGCAACCGAGCGAGTTGCTTGAGCAGCAAAAACTGATATCATTCATATACTGATCGCTGACACCATACATGGTCTTCTGCCACGAAGCAGAAACCGTCAGACGCTTGTGGCACATCCATTCGATACCCGCCAACACCTCGTGCGTATCATGGTCAATAAGGTCACGCTTGTCAACAATGGATGTCGTTCCGTCGGGGTTTGTTACCTCGGCTTTTCCCTTGTTGGCGCTTGTATCCTGATACCAGTGGTATGCCAGTCCGATACGTATATTTTCCTTGGGGCTGTACTCGGTACCGATACCGAGGAAACCTGGGATATCGTCGGCAACCTTCTTGCCGTCTGCAAAAGCAGCAAGTGTATTGCTGTAGTTAGGACTGAGCGGATCAACCAAGGTCTGTGTGTATTCGTTCATGCGGGTGGTGTTCTCCATGCGGATCTTGGTCTTGAACTCGTACTTGGCTGCCAGGTTCCAGTGCTTGTTGATGTACCAGTGGATACCGAGTACAGGTGTTACGCCGAAGCCTGTCTGATCGCAGTTCATGCTGAGGGTGGTATTGCGTCCGTTGACATTGACGGTCTGTCCTGCGAGCTGCTGTGTTCCGTTCTCGGATGCGTATGTGTAGTTGTTGCCACCGTCTGTGCTGTACATTACGTCCTGGACATAGCCGTTGTAGTTACCTGTTGCATAGATACCGCGGATACCAACATAGAGTGCGAGGTTTTCCAGAACCATGTATGTAGCACCGACCTGCAGACCAAACATATAGTTGTTACCATTCATATATGCAGTATTGCTGAAACGGTAGTTGCTGGCAAACATCTGTCTTGCCTGCGTGGTTGCAGTTGCTTGGTCCATTCCATAGGCTTGCATCAACTGTGGCACTACTGCCTGGATATAGCTTGGACCTACGGTACCATAGAGCTTGCCCGCATAGAGTGCCTCGAAAGACCCGATACCGTCCAAGAACTCACATGCACCGCCGCCGCCTACTACTGCCAGTTCGCCGTTGACGCTCCACTTCTTGCCACTGTTGTAGCTGAAGCCAATAGCAGGTATAACCGGTGCAAAAGCACGACCCTCGTAACGATGTGTATCGGAACCGTAGTTTTTGGGGTTGTAATGGAACAGCGGGAATGTTGTAGTAATGTTACGTTGCTGTATGGCAGTCTGGTTATGAATACTGAAGTGCCAGCCCTTGGTAAGGAATGCGCTACCAGCCGGGTTTGCATGAAGTGATGTCAGTGTAATGTTGGCATCCTGAGTAAAGAAACGCAGGAAATGCGCATTGACATTTGTGTTTGTGTTAATACCACCTGCAATTGCGGTGCTACATGCCAGCACAGCGGCCAGCGAAATAAGGATTTTTTTTCTCATAATTTTACACATTTGTGCTTAATTCGGGCGCAAAGGTAACACTTTTTATAGAACAGTGCAAATATTTCTTAACTTTTTGCACACTAACAGGTGTTTTTGTGCACAAAAAAAACCCCAACTCGAACACGAGTCGGGGTCAAATATATGATTAGAAAACCTTGGATTTACTTCTTAGCCTTAGCAGCCTTGGCCTTAGCTTTTGCTTTTGCAGCATCGTACTTCTTCCACAGGTTCTTCTTTGCACAAAGAGCCTTCTGCGCCTCGGTGTAAGCTGCTGCTGCTGCCTCTACCTTAGCTTCCTCGTCAGCAGGTGCATACGCATGACGGTAACCCTTTACCTGATTCCATGCGCCACGTGTGAAGTCGGGGAATGCTACAGATGCACAGTTATTGTCCATTGACAGCGTGCCCAGTTCGGCAAGGCAACACCATTCTGCCAAATCATAGACATCCATGTCCAAAGGCAGACCGTTCTGCAAGCAATACACAAGACGTGCGTCCATAAAGAAATCCATACCACCGTGACCGCCTACCTTCTGTGCCATCTCGCCATACTTGGTAATAATGGGATGCTGATACTTGGCCATAAGAGCGTCGTGCTCGGCACGTGGCAGGAAGCCATGGCTTGACAGGTCATCAACCTTGGGAGCTACACCACTGGCAGTAAGCTGACTCTTGTCCAATGCAAAGTGCTGCTCGGGGTACTTGGTTGCATATCCCTTGGTACCGGTGAGCTTGAAAAGACGATTGTATGGCTGTGGATTCATCACGTTGTGCTGAATCTCAACAACCTTGCCATTTGCAGTACGCATCAAAGTTGTTGTCTGGTCACCATTGCGGAACTCAGGACAATCCTTGCCTGTGTGCTGCCTAACCCATTCGCGGCCATGAGCACTCTTGGTATCCATTGCAACCAAAGTAGTGAAACGGTCACCACGATGGATGTCCAGACACTGTGCAACGGGGCCCAAGCCATGTGTAGCATATACATCACCGCGGTTATCACGATTGTACTTCATACGCCAGCCAAGTTTTGCCTGATCGGGATCAGCAGGATTCTTCCAGTAGTAGCCCCAGAAATCATCAAGATTGTGGATGTAAGCACCCTCGCCGCGCAGAATCTCACCAAAGACACCGTTCTGTGCCATGTTAAGGGCGTTGAGCTCGTACCAGTCATAGCAGCAGTTCTCAAGAATCATACAGTGCTTACGTGTCTTCTCACTAAGATTGACAAGTTCCCAGCACTGTTCCAGATTCATAGCACTTGGCACCTCGATTGCAGTATGCTTGCCATTCTCCAACGCACACTTGGCAACAGGGAAGTGATGATCCCAGTCAGTAGCCACATAAACCAGATCGACGTCTGCGCGCTTGCATACATCCTCGTAACCCTTCTCACCGCTGTAGATAGCAGCAGGGGGCAGACCGCGCTCGCGGAGGAAACGCTGACATGCCTCAGCGCGCTCCTCGACATAATCACACAGGGCAACAATCTGTACACCTGGGATGAAGGTGAAGCGCTCTACAGCACCGGGACCACGCATGCCGAGACCTACGAAAGCAACGCGGACGGTCTGCAGCTTGGGAGCTGTGAGTCCAAGAACGTTGGTCTGACCTGCAGGACGCTGCGGAGTGTCAACGACGATAGTACCCTTTTCCCAATGCCACTTTGTGCTGGGCGAGAGTGACTGTGCTGCTGACATGACAGTAAAGCATGACAGAAGTACAGCAATAATTCCTTTGAATTTCATGTTGAAAAGTTGTTGTTTAAATTAATTAGTATTGTTTTGTTCTCTCGTTTTCAATACGGGACATGGGCAAAGTTAATGATTTTTTGTTTAAGTTCCAAGAATATTATAACAGAATAGATTATTTTTTTTATCTTTGTGCCTGATTAATTATTATATGGAGCACACGCGCGAGATACTTTTGGGAAAATCCCTGGCTGAACTGAAAATGATTGTCGGGGAGCTGGGACTACCGGGATTTACTGCCAAGCAGATTATGCAGTGGATCTATGAAAAGGGCGTGGCTGACATAGGTGAAATGACGAACCTGAGCCTGAATGCAAGGGAGGTAATTGCCAAGCGGTTTGACATAGGTTACATGCCACATGTTTCCCGGCAGTGCAGTGTGGACGGTACGATAAAGTACTTGTTCCCGACAAGCATCGAGGACGAGACTGTGGAGTGTGTGTACATCCCCGACGGGGAGCGTGCAACGCTGTGTGTATCAAGTCAGGTTGGATGCCGTATGGGCTGCAGGTTCTGCATGACAGGGCGTCAGGGATTCAGGGGTAACCTGACTGCGGGGGACATCCTGAATCAGGTGTATGCCTTGCCGGAAAGGGATAGCCTGACGAATATTGTATTCATGGGCCAGGGTGAGCCTCTGGACAACATGGATGCGGTACTGCGTGCAACAGAACTGCTGATGGACCCCATGGGATGGGCATGGAGCCCCAAGCGTATAACTGTCAGCACAGTAGGTGTGCGCAGTGGATTGCAGCGCTTCATTGAGGAGAGTCCGTGCCATCTGGCAGTTTCGCTTCACAATCCCTTCCCCCTGGAGCGCAAGGAGATGATGCCTGCAGAGAACGGATATAGCATAGCGGAGCTTATACCGTTGCTGATGCAGTATGATTGGAGCCATCAGCGACGTGTCAGCTTCGAATACATTGTGTTTACGGGCATTAATGACTCTGAACGCCATGCCAGGGAGCTGGTGAGGCTGCTTGCTCCGCTGGAGTGCCGTGTGAACCTGATCCGATTCCATGAGATTCCAGATTCGCCCTACGGTACGACTGACGAGGAAAGGATAACGTGGTTGCGTGACTATCTGACAAAGCACGGTATTACTACTACTATACGTGCAAGCCGCGGACAGGACATCTGGGCTGCCTGCGGTTTGCTAAATACAAAATATAAACATAGCGAACATGCGTAAGACTGTATATCTATTATTATTTGTCGGTGCAATGCTGCTGTCCGGCTGTACGAAGGAGAACCTCTTCCCTGTTGCCAGCGGAAGGCCTTACGAGGTACTGGTAGTTATGGACAGCGTAGATTGGAATGCTCCTCACGGGCGTGCCTTGTTCAATGTCCTGGATACGGACGTACCCATGCTGCCGCAGAGTGAGCGCAGTTTCCGTATATCACAGACGGAAAGGAAGGATTTCGACCGTGTGCTGAACATTTTCCGCAACATAATTATCGTGAATATCGACGATAGGCAGTTCTCGAAGACGAAAATGAAATTCACGCGTGACAAATATGCAATGGAGCAGATTGTACTGACGATAAACTCGCCCAGCAAGGAGGCTTTTCAGGAATTCTGCACGGAGCATCGCGAGGAGATTGTGGATTTCCTGGTGAAGATGGAAATGAACCGTCTGGTAGTGGAGCTTAAGAAGAAATACAGCAAGAAGACCTTTGACCTGGCAAAGCAGATATTCGACTGCGAGATGTATGCTCCTGACGAGTTGACCAACTACAAGAAGGGCAAGGATTTCCTGTGGACGACAAACAATACTGCTACGGGGCTGGAGAGCATAGTGATGTACTCGTTCCCATACGAGGGCCCTGAGACATTCAACAAGCAGTATCTGTGTGCCAAGCGCGACAGTATAATGAAGGAGAACCTGCCTGGAGAGAAGCCTGGCATGTATATGCAGACAGACACATTGTGCACGGTTGTGAAGCCTATTGTGGTTCATAACCAGTATGCGATGGAGATGCGCGGCCTGTGGATTATGCGCAACGACTGCATGGGCGGTCCTTTTGTAAGTCATGCACGAGTGGATACGGAGAATAACCGTGTGGTTGTCGTAGAGGGCTTTGTATATGCTCCGGAGAAGATGAAGCGTGGACTGATACGCCGCCTGGAGGGCTCGCTGTATACACTGAAGCTGCCCGAGGAGCAGTTCATGGCAGCTATAACGCCGACTATCGAGGAGGAAAAGGTTAACAAGGACGATAAATAGAGTATTATGAAGATAAACATGGGATTTGCTGCCTGCGACGAATGGGGCATTGATGTTCTGAACAGTGCGTTCGAAGATATTCTGCTGGACGAAATCGTAGACAAGACGATATATGAAAGCCGTGGCGACAATGCTGTTAACGATGCATACGCGGATTGGGAGGATGGTAATACCGATGCCTTTGTCATACTGCAGCCTATGGGTGTGCAGAAATTGAACCCTGCTGATCTGAGGGGAATGGACATGCTGCTGTGGAACAGCCTGCGCATGGCTTTCGTGACAGAGGGCGAGGATGTTGCAGAGCAGGAGAAGATGCTGCGCGAGACATTGCAACGCGAATTTGATATCGACAATCCCAGGATTGCACATAGTGTGGACGAGGAGAACCTGCTGGCCTACGATGCCATCATGATGGAGGACCGCGAAGCTGGTATGCGCGAATTCCTGCGCATTACGGACAACTGCGGTGTAGCCTATACTACAGGGCGTGAGTTGGTTTGCACGAGTCCTATGAATGACAGGAGTCTGCACGAATGTATTTATGTAGCAAAGGATATACTGGCTGCACGCGAACGCTGGGACGAGGCTCATGCCAATCCATTGCCCAAGCTGTTTGTTGACAAGCGCGAGGATAACCGTCGCCAGCCAAAGCCCTTTCCTCCATTTAATGACGAGCAATGAGTCTGATTGACAAGGTACGCAGTACGCAGAAGAGCCGCGACACGGAGGGGCCTTTCGAACTGTACGTCACCCGTACGCCAGGTTATCTGTGGGCGGTGCTGTTCAGTAAACTGGGTGTACACCCTGTTGCCGTGACGCTGATGAGCATCGTAATCGGTGCTGCGAGCGGATGGTTTTTCTACAGTACGGATATACGTACCAACCTGATAGGCATGTTCCTGCTTGTATGGGCCAACTGGTACGACTGTGCTGACGGACAACTGGCGCGTATGACGGGAAAGCGTACGCTGATTGGCCGCATACTGGACGGTTTTGCCGGTGATGTATGGTTCTTCTTCATATACCTGTTCATCTGTCTGCGATTGCAGCAGGAGGCGATTCCATTTACGGATGTAAAGTGGGGATGGGGAATATGGCTGGTAGGTGCCTGGAGCGGCTTGCGCTGCCATGGGCGACAGTGTGCAATAGGTGATTATTACCGCAACGTACATATGTATTTTGAACTGGGTCGCAACCGTGCCGAACTGGATGAGACGACAGTATTGCGCGAACAGTACCGCAGCATGGAATGGTGTTCGGGCGACTGGTTCCACAAACTGTACCTGTTCTTCTATATCAGGTATACCGGAAGCCAGGAGGCACAGGCACCTGCTGTATTGCAGATGAAGCATAGCCTGGAAGATTGCTATCCTGACGGTGCCCCTACCCAGCTTCGTGAGGAATTCTGCAGACATAGCCGTCCGCTAATGCCGCTTACCAATATTCTGACCTTCGATACACGTGTGGGTGTATTGTTCCTAACTACGGCACTGGGACATCCGTGGATTTATTTCATCTTCGAGTCGACCGTGCTGGAGGCCATAAGGTATTATATGATAGGAAGGCATAACGCCTTGTGCAGATATATCACGTCAAACTACACCAAAAACGGGAATCTGAGATGACTCGCTGTATTGCATTGATATTGGCAGGAGGTGTCGGTAACAGGATGCACCTGAGCGTACCCAAGCAGTTTACCGAGGTGAATGGCTTGAGTGTACTGCAGTATACGATGCTGGCTTTTCAGCGCCACAAGCTGGTTGACGCGGTTTATGTAGTTGCTGCGCCCAAGTGGCAGGAGATTGTAAAAGAGCAGGCTATGGCAGCAGGAATTGACAAGTTTTGCAGTACGGCATCAGCCGGTGCCACGAGTATGGACTCGCTGATGAACGGAATTGCGCATATATCGGAACTTGAAGGTGAGGATACTGTTGTCCTGGTCCATGATGCCGTACGCCCGTTGCTTCCTGAGGAGACTATCAGCAGCAACATTGCTGTGTGTCTGAGCCGGGGGAATGCAATAACGGCTATTGAGTCGCAGGAGAGCTTCATGGTAATGGAGCAGAAAGAGAAAGACTGCGTGGCGGATTATGTACGTACCTCGAATGACTACTTGCTGCGCGAATCTGTCCTGAAAGCCCAGACACCGCAGACTTTCCGCCTGAAAGAACTGGAATCCATGCGCAGGGAAGCTATTGAGCAGGGCGTGGATGATGCCCAGAGCCTGTTTATACTGGCGTGCCGCCTGGGACATACGCCTTTGTATGCTGCTCAGGGGTCAAGCCTGAACTTTAAGCTGACCCATCCTACTGACATTGATCTGTTCCGTGCCATTGTTCATGAATTGCGACCTGTGGACCGGGAAGAGATGTGATTTTTTTGGTCAATTGAAAAAAAAAGCATAATTTTGCGGACTGATACTAAGTAACTATGGATACCACGGCAATACAGGAAATTAAACAGCGCTACCGCATTGTGGGACGCGACGAGAAGCTGGATACGGCGCTGGATACGGCGCTGCAGGTAGCTTCCACTGACCTGAGCGTGCTGATTCAGGGCGAGAGTGGTGTGGGTAAGGAAATTATTCCGAGGATTATCCATGACGCCAGCCTTCGCCGCACAGGACGCTATATTGCAATAAACTGCGGCAGTATTCCCGAAGGTACGATAGACAGCGAGCTGTTTGGCCACGAGAAGGGATCGTATACAGGAGCCATTGATGAGCGTGAGGGATATTTTGGTGCTGCAGATGGTGGTACTCTGTTTCTGGATGAAATAGGCGAACTGCCGATCACTACCCAGGCACGTTTGCTGCGTGTACTGGAAACAGGCGAGTATATCCGTGTGGGCAGCGACACACCGCGCAAGACCAATGTGCGCATAGTGGCTGCTACGAACGTAGACCTGCCTGCCGCAATACGCGATGGACGTTTCCGCGAGGACTTGTATTATCGTCTGTGTACCATAAACATACAGATGCCTCCGCTGCGTGACCGCGGCATAGACAGCATACTGCTGTTCAAGATGTTTGCAATGGAAACTGCGCATCGCTACCGTATCCCCGAGCCTATCAGGCTGACCGAAGATGCCGAAAAGGTTGTAATGCAATACAAGTGGCCAGGCAACGTGCGTCAGTTGCGTAACATTGTGGAGCAGATAAGCATACTGGAACGCGGCAGCGTGCACATTACCCCCCGGACACTGGAACGGTATGGCATTACAGTGGGTGGAGGTGAGAGTTTTGCAATGGCACGAATAGGAAAGGCGGACAGTGAAGGCGGCCGTCATGACTGGGAAAACCAGATCAAGTTCCTGCTGAATGCCGTAATGCAATTGCGCAGTGAGGTAGAGCAGCTGAAGAATGCCGCTTTCGGAACAGCGGAAGACAAGCCCAAAGCCAAACACACACTGCAGTTGGAAGATCAGAGTTACGTGCCTCATTACGCTGCATCAGATACAATCAGCACGCAGTCGCCAACAGTTCCCCTACCCGATTATGACGATATCGAGGAGGTTACCGACGAGGAGTCGCTGAACATCGAGGAAATGGAGAAGAAAATGATTATAAAGGCTCTGCAGCAGAGTCACAACCGCCGCAAGGTGGCTGCACAGCTTCTGGGCATAAGCGAAAGGACTCTGTATCGTAAGATTAACGACTATGGGATTGAAGAGTAAACTGGTCTGCTGTCTATCGATAGTATGCGTATCGGCAATTGTGCTGACATGCATTACTGCCTGCTCCGTTGGTTACAGATTCAACGGCGCCAGCATTAACTATACCAAGGTAAAGACCATACAGATAGGCGCTTTCCCTATTCGAAGCATCTACGTATGGGCTCCTATGCAGGGTATATTCCAGAACAGGCTGACGGATCTCTTCGCCAGTCAGACACGACTGCGTCAGGTGAAGAAGAACGGTGACCTGGTGCTTGAAGGCGAGATAACGGCATTCGACCAGTTCAACAAGGGCATATCCAACGACGGATACAGCAGTCAGGTCCAGCTGCGCATGACGGTGAACGTACGTTTTACGAACAACAGCAACCATGCCGAGGACTTTGAGCAGAAATTCAGCGCTACATCGACATATGATGCCAAGCAACAGCTGGTGACCGTCCAGGAGGAACTGGTAAACGAGATGTGCAAGGACATTACCGACCAGATATTCAACAAAACCGTTGCAAACTGGTAGTTAACTGCTTATAGATGAGAAAATAATGGGCAAACAGGTCATTGACTACATAAGACAACCCGAGACACTGGATTCGCAGGCATTGGATTTCCTGCAAGGCGTGGTGGACAAGTACCCCTATTACCATGCTGCACGGATAATGCTCCTGCGTACACTTTACCAGATGCATGATTCCCGTTTTAACGAGGAGCTGCGCAAGTCTGCAGTATACGTCCCTTCCCGCTCTACCCTGTTCGAGATGTTTCAGGCTCCAGGCTCCATGCCTGACAGCCCTATATTACGCACATCACGTGCCGAAGAGGACTACGGTGGTGACCGCACCAACAACCTGATTGACAACTTCCTGGACACATTGCCCGAGGAGACGACTACACAAGGTGCCAGCTATGTCGATGCCACGGTGGACTATATGTCATACCTGACACGAATGGAAAGTCAGGATACTGCTCCTGTATCGGCAATGGCTGGAGGTGATTATATCGACCAGTTCCTTAACGACAACGACGGACGTTTTACGCTGGGAGATGTAGACGAGGACGAGGATGACGAGCCAAAGAACCGCAAGAAGGACTATGCCGACAGCAAAACTGATACTGGGACGGCTATTTTGACCGAAGCGATGGCACGAATTTACATCAAACAGCACAAATTTGACAAGGCAATCGAAATTATAAGGCGTATTTCCTTGAAATATCCGGAAAAAAATCGTTACTTTGCAGACCAAATGCGCTTCCTCGAGAAATTAATCGAGAACGAGCAAGCCTGACAAAACAATAAGAAACACATAAAAACTGAAAAATAACTATGTACACAACAACTGTAATTCTGATTATTCTGGCAAGCGTACTGATGTGCCTGATCGTCCTGATTCAGGAGAGCAAGGGCGGTGGTCTGGCTGCTGATTATGCCAGTGCAAACCAGTCACTGGGCGTACACAAGACTACAAACTTTATTGAGAAGGCTACATGGACACTGGCAGGCATCATGGTATTCCTGAGTGTTATAAGCGTAGCATTCCTGCCCTCATCCACAGCCGATCAGAGCGTAATGCAGGGTGTCGAAGTACCTGCTCCTGTCGCAGCACCTGCAGCAACACAGGAGGCTGCTCCTGCTGCTGCTCCCGGTGAGGCTCAGACAAACGGCCAGACAGCTGCACCCGAGTCTGCAGCACAGTAAGCTGTCCTAGCTCATGATACTTGTAGCAGACAGCGGCTCCACGAAGACACAGTGGATAACTGAAACACAAAGTATAGAGACACAGGGCATCAACCCTGTACGTGACAGGAAGGAACACATCCTGAACATCATGCGTACAGAGTTGATGCCCTCGCTATGTTCTGATGTATCGGACATCTTCTTCTACGGAGCAGGATGCATCGAGCCATTCATGTCCAGTGTCAGCGAGGCTCTTGCCGAGGTGTTTCCCGAAAGTCATATAGAGGTCGCCTCTGACCTGCTGGGTGCAGCACGTGCCCTATGCCAGAAGGAAGAAGGGATTGCCTGCATATTGGGAACTGGCAGCAACTCGTGCCTGTGCCGTGACGGCCAGATTATCAGCAACATATCGCCATTGGGATTCATACTGGGTGATGAGGGCAGCGGAGCCGTACTTGGCAAGCGGCTGATAAGCGAGATGCTGAAAGGCTCGCTCACACACCTGTGGGACCAGTTCCAGGATGCATACGAGACAGGTATTTCGGACGTTATCGACCGGGTATATCGCCAGCCGCAGCCCAACCGTTACCTTGCTTCGCTTGTGTCATTCATCAGTCAGCACCGCACCGACCCTGATGTGTGCGAAATGCTGAAAGACGAGTTCACCCGCTTCCTGACACGCAACGTGGCAAGGTACGACAGACCTGACCTGCCAGTCAATTTCGTAGGTGGTATTGCAAATGCCTTTGCTACCGAAATACGATCAAGCTGTGAGGCATGCGGGCTGAAGATGGGCCGTATTCTGGCACGTCCGGCTCAAGAAATGCTGGTTTACCACCAAAATTACTGAAAACATGTTGTCAAACATATCCGAGTATCTGTCTTTTTTTAGGAAAAGGCAGTATCTTTGTAGCGGTTAACCTTAAAGATTCAATCTTTTTACCTTAAACAAACTAATACCTAAAGGATGATAATGGATCGCTGTGAAGCGATCCATTATTCTTTTGTATCACCCTGTTCAAGCAGGCTCTGGTTGATTTCCTGAATATAATTCAGCAGCTCATCCCTACCCTGACGTGTTTCGCTACTGGTAATAAAATACGGAGGTATCTCCTCCCAATCATCCATCAGGCGGTTGATGTATTTCTGGACATTGCCGCTCAACTTGCCTTTCGACAGCTTGTCCGCCTTGGTAAACACAATGGAAAATGGCACACCGTTCTCACCAAGCCATTGGATAAACTCCAGGTCTATCTTCTGCGGATCGTGACGTGAATCAACCAAGACGAACAGCAATGTCATATCCATACGCTCCAGGATATAAGATGAAATCATATGCTCCAGGTTGTCCTGAGCTTTCTTGCTGCGCTTGGCATATCCATAGCCTGGCAGATCAACAAGGAACCACGACCCCTGCTGTATACGTTTCTCCATATCACGGTCACTGCGACCGTTTATCAGAAAATGGTTAATCAGCATTGTCTTACCAGGCGTAGCACTGGTCTTGGCAAGCTTGCCGTTACCGGTAAGCATATTGATGAGCGAGCTCTTGCCGACATTACTGCGACCTATAAAAGCATACTCGGGCAAGCCCTTGTCAGGACACTGGGACACTTTCTCGCTGGAGATGAAATATTCGGCGTTCCTTATAATCATAATTATTATGAATTAAGGAATTAAAAATTATAATTCAAACCCAGGCTCAGCCACTCCTTGAACATAAAGTGCTTGCTGCGACCCTCTACACCATTACTGAAATCACGACTGGTATCAATACGCGGATACAGGAACAGCTTGGTACTCATGTAGCGGTTGATGGTAAAGTTGACAGTATTCTCCCACTCGTAGTTGACGTAACTGTAGTTCGTAAAGAAATACATACGGCTCTGCCAGTTGATATTCTTCCAGATTTCCAGTTTCCAGTTTATCTGAATACTGCTACCAGCATCGTGCAGGGAGTGGCTGTCTGCGGGTATACCATACCTGTCCCGCAAGTCGCCGTTGCTTATGTAGCGCAGGTTGTACGCCACCGGAGCCAGATAGATATTGCCGCTGAAACGCTTGATGTTCCATTTGTAGTCGATACCCAGCGAGAGGTTCAGGTACAGAGGACCCAGGAACTCGCTTCGCAGAGTCATGCTGTTGTTGTCATACTGCGGTACAATCTGCGTCCACGTCATCACCTGTCCTGTATAATACAAAGTACTTACGGCCTTGTAACCAAACTTACTGGTCAGACGGATAAGGTTATTGGTTGCCTTGAACTTATGGTATATGTCCGACTCGTTTGTCTGGAAACCCAGCTGGAACTCCAGCTTGTTCTCCCACTGTATGCGCTGCTTGTTGTCGTAGTTAAGGTTCAGGTTAGCCATTGCAAGTCCCGAATAATTGCTCTCACCGCCCTGATACCAGTTGTCTGTAACATAGTTCTGCGTAAACTGCAGGGAGACATTTCCGTGGAACTTCCAGAAATTAGGTTTGCGCGTAACCAATATCACCTCGTCGTTCAGGTCGGGAGTCAGGTGCACCTTCTTGACCTTTGACACCAGGCTTACATCCGACTTCAGCGATTTCTCAACATCCTGACGTATGGCACCTGCCTTGTTCATCCTGCTGTCAGCCTGCTTCACTATCCCGGGATGTTCGGCATATATGCCAACCAGCATTCCGTTTGCCTCCCTGACCATAGTCAGTACAGTATCCCTTACCGTCACCGAATCGGGCATGAAATGCTGCATAATGGCCGATTTGTATAACGTCGTCGGTACAAACAGACGATAGGCATAGGCATTCAGCGGTTTGATATCACCAGGATTCTGTATTGCAGAATCCCTCTGCTGTACAAGCTTCTGCAACTCCTGCGAATAACGGATATATGTCTTACTCTCCCTCTTCTCGCGTACCCCATGGGAAGACTGCCCCTGTGCAAGCAAGGGAACAAGAAAAAGGATGACCATTAATAACCTGTTAACCATACATAGCTATATTTACGCCCACAAAGGTATAAATTTTGATTGTTATTTGTAATATTTACGCAGTATTTATTTTGATTTTAAAGTGCTTATTCGTACCTTTGCGCGGCTTTAGTTTATATAAATAAGGTAAAAAATAACAGAAAACAAACACAATACATCAATATGGACAAAAACACCATTATTGGCTTTGTACTGATAGCCGCAGTAGTATTCGGATTCAGTTGGTACAGTCAGCCCAGCGAAGAAGAGAGGGCAGCATATATCGAAGCAGCCCGCCAGGACAGCATCAACAATGCCAAGGCACAGGAAAATGCAATGGCACAAGCCAAGGCCAAGGCCGAGAAACTGGCACAGGAGGCAGCTGACAGCAGCGCACTGTTTTTCGAGGCACGCAATGCACAGGCACAGGACGTACAGTTGTCCAACGGGCTCATAGACCTCACACTTACTACCCGTGGCGGCACCATCAAGAACGTAAGCCTACCCAATTTCAACAACCAGGAAGGCAACCCCGTACAGCTCATACGCAAGGGCAAGAACAGCCTCGTCTTCAGTTTTGCAGGCAAACAGGACAATCTGGAAACCGGTGATTTCACATTCCAGGCAATTGACAGGACTCCCAAATCCGTCACGATGCGCCTGGGTGATGAAAAATGCGGGTTGGACATCAGCTATGCCCTCAACGACAACAGCTATCTCGTAGACATCACCATCCAAGCCCATAACATGGGCAAGGTCCTGCTTCCAAACTCAGGTATCGCTACCAACTGGTATGACATAGCTGCGCAGCAGGAGAAGGGCTTCGATTTCGAAGACCGCTACACCGCACTCACATACAAGGAGAATGACGGTAGCATAGAGGACCTCTCTGCATCAGGCGAGCACGAGGAAACTACCGAGAACAATATTGACTGGGTTGCCTTCAAGAACCAGTTCTTCAGCTGCGTACTCATATCACAGGACGGTTTCAACAGCGGAGCCACACTGGCATCTAAGTCCTGTCAGAAAGGCAGCGGCGACCTGAAGGAATATCATGCACAGCTCAGCAGCATCTTTGACGTCAACGGCTATAAGCCAACCAGGATGCAGATGTACCTCGGTCCCAACGATTTCCACCTACTGAAGGCCCACAACTCCAAGACAATACTGAAGGACAATGCCAATCTCGAGGAACTTGTAGATCTCGGATGGCCTCTGTTCCGTTGGATCAACCGCTGGATTATACTCCCCCTGTTTGATTTCCTCAAGGGCTTTGGCCTGAACATGGGCATAGTACTGCTCCTGCTCACTATCATCGTCAAGGCACTCGTCTACCCCACCACCAAGAAGAGTTTCCTCTCCTCAGCCCGTATGCGTGTCCTGAAACCGCAGGTTGATGCACTCAGTGCCAAGTATCCCAAGCAGGAGGATGCCATGAAGAAACAGGCCGAGATGATGCAGCTGTACAAGGAATACGGAGTAAGCCCCATGGGCGGATGTCTGCCAATGCTAATTCAGGCGCCCATCTGGATTGCGCTGTTCAACTTTGTACCCAACGCCATCGAGCTGCGCGGACAGAGCTTCCTATGGGCCAAAGACCTCAGTAGCTACGATGAACTGATCAAATGGGACACAGACATCTGGCTCATAGGCGACCACCTGAGCATTTTCTGCATACTATTCTCGCTCACCAACATAGTCAACACATGGATAAGCATGCGTCAGCAGCAGAACCAGATGTCCAGCGAACAGGCCTCGCAGATGAAAATGATGCAGTACATGATGTACATCATGCCCCTGATGTTCTTCTTCATGTTCAACAACTACTCCTCAGGCCTGTGCTACTACTACTTCCTCAGCGGGCTCACCAGCATCCTGATTATGTGGTATCTGCGCAAGACCACTGACGACGCAAAGCTTCTTGCCAAGCTCGAGGCATACCGCGAGGCACACAAGAACGATGCCAAGAAACCCAGCGGCATGGCAGCACGCTTGGCAGCCCTTCAGGAACAAATGGAACAACAGAAGAAGAAATGAAAATAAACCGAATCATAGCAATGGCAACTATTGCGACAGTAGCCATGACATCACAGGCACAGGACCTGATGACCCCCGAAATCCTGTGGAGCATGCACCGTCTGGGAGCACGCAGCATCAATGCCGAAGGTACCCTGATAGCATACGCCACCAGTACACCCGACGTCAAGGCCAACAAGAGCCGCAGCGTCATTACCGTAATGGGCACCGACGGCACAGGCACACAGCAGCTCACACAGCAGGAAGCACCCAACCAGAGTGACCCCGCCTTCTTCGGCAATGCCAAGCAAGGCACACAGCGCATAGCATACATGCAGCAGGGTAATGTATGGAGCATGAAGACCGACGGCACAGACATCCGCCAGCACAGCCAGACAGGCGATATCGAGGGTTTCCTGATATCTCCCGACGCAAAGAGCATCATACTCATACGCCAGATACCTGCCACAAGCAGCATACAGCCAAAGGAACAGGATCTGCCCGAGGCAACAGGACTGGTAATCAACGACCTTAACTACAAGCACTGGGATCAGTACGTGCAGACCATTCCACACATTTTCCTCGCCGCTTTCTCCATTGACAACGGCATAGGGCAAATGAAGGACATACTGGAAGGCGAGCCCTACGAATGCCCCGTACTGCCATTCGGCGGTACCGAACAGTTCTGCTGGAGCCCCGACTGCAAACAGATAGCATATACCTCACGCAAGAAGACAGGCGTGGACTATGCCATCAGCACCGACACAGACATATACCTCTACGACATCGCCACAGGACAGACACAGAACCTGTGCAAGATGGAGAGCAAAAGCGGCAACGGCGGCAACATGCCTGGCTATGACCAAAATCCCCAGTTCTCGCCAGACGGCACGAAGATAGCATGGACAAGCATGGCACGTGAGGGATACGAAAGCGACTTTGCACGCCTCTGCGTCATGGACATGACCAGCAAGGAAAAAACCTTTGTCAGCCGCGACTTCACCAGTTCGGGCGTAGACAATTTCTGCTGGAACACCAACAGCAAGCAACTGTATTTCACTGCCGTACACCACGGATGTGAAAGTATCTACGGCGTAGACCTCAAGTGCAGGATCACCACCATTGCCGACGGACACTACGACTACGGAAACATCGATTTCGTCCCCGGCAGGAACCAGATACTTACAAACCGTCACAGCATAAAGCACCCTGACGACCTGTATCTTATCTCGCTCAAGGACAGGAAGACAACACAGGTTACCGACCTTAACAAGGACATCTATGCAACACTTGCAGTAAGCGACGTACAGGAGCGTTGGGTCGAAACGACCGACAACAAGAAGGAACTCTGCTGGGTAATATATCCCCCGCATTTCGACCCCAACAGGAAATACCCTACCCTGCTCTTCTGCGAGGGCGGTCCCCAGAGCCCCGTCTCACAGTTCTGGTCATACCGCTGGAATTTCCAGATAATGGCAGCCAACGGATATATCATTATAGCACCTAACCGCCGCGGTCTGCCAGGTTTCGGACTTGAGTGGAACGAAGCCATCAGCGGCGATTACTCCGGCCAGTGCATGCAGGACTACCTGAGCGCAATAGACGATATTGTCAAGGAGCCATATGTAGACAAGGATCATCTGGGATGCGTAGGTGCAAGTTTCGGAGGCTACAGCGTTTACTGGCTGGCAGGAAACCACGACAAGCGCTTCAAGGCATTCATTGCACACGACGGAATATTCAATTTCGACCAGCAATACTACGAGACCGAGGAAATGTGGTTCACCAACTGGGACTTGGGCGGAGCACCCGAGAAATTCGGCATCACCGCAACAGGCAGGGCCACTGGCACGGCAACCGTCGGCACACAGGCAAAGATACGCCACAATGTATACATGGACTCGCCACACCGTTACGTAGACCGCTGGGACACACCTATCCTGTGCATCCACGGCGAGAAGGACTATCGCATCCTGCACTCGCAGGGACAGGCAGCATTCTCGGCAGCACGCATGCACGGCATCCCTGCACAGCTGCTGCTGTTCCCCGACGAGAACCACTGGGTCCTGAAACCACAGAACGGCATACTGTGGCAGCGCACATTCTTCCGCTGGCTGGACCGTTGGCTGAAATAATAACGTTATAACGCACAATAATTATGACTCAAATTCAGAAAACTCTTCGCGACTCTGCCGGCATGCGGTGGACCGCCCTGCTGCTCCTGGCATTTGCCATGTTCTGCAGCTATGTATTCATGGACATTCTCTCACCTATCAAGGACCTGATGCAGGATACCCGTGGATGGGACAGTGCCTCGTTTGGGCGCATGCAGGGCGCCGAGGTGTTTCTCAATGTATATGTTTTCTTCCTCATCTTTGCCGGCATCATCCTCGACAAGATGGGCGTGCGCTTCACGGCAGTACTCTCAGGAGTCGTTATGCTGGTAGGCGCAGTAATCAAGTTCTATGCCATCAGCGATAACTTCATAGGCACGGGACTTGAGCAGTGGTTCACCGACAACCTCAACTGGAACGGCAACCTGCCGGTAATCGGAGCCATACTCCCCTTCGATGCAACAATGCCCGCCTCTGCCAAGCTTGCCGCCTGCGGTTTCATGCTGTTCGGATGCGGTGTGGAAATGGCTGGTATTACAGTCAGCCGCGGTATTGTCAAGTGGTTCAAGGGTCGCGAGACAGCACTTGCAATGGGTAGCGAGATGGCCCTCGCACGCCTGGGTGTTGCCACATGCATGATATTCTCCCCCTACTTTGCCAAGCTGGGAGGCGAGGTACATGTAGACAATGCCGTAAAGTTCGGTGTCGTACTGCTCTGCATCGCCCTCGTAATGTTCATCACCTATTTCTTCATGGACAAGAAGCTCGACAGCCAGACAGGCGAAGCCGAGGAGATAGACGACCCATTCAAGATCAGCGACCTGGGCAAGATTTTCTCAAGCCTCGGATTCTGGCTCGTTGCCCTCCTCTGCGTGCTCTATTATTCAGCCATCTTCCCATTCCAGAAATATGCCGTCAATATGCTGCAGTGCAACCTTGACCTGACACCTGCCGACCCCAACACATTCTGGGGCGGAAGCCTGGTAACATGGGTACAGTACATCCTGATGCTCGTTGTAGCCATCAGCTCATTCTCCAGCAACTTCATCAAGAATAACAAGCTGGTAAAATGCTGTCTGATGGGCCTTGCCGTAGTGGCACTGGTCATATACTGCTATATGGGTTATATGCGCGGAACCGCCGAGACCATATTTGCAGTCTTCCCACTGCTTGCAGTTGCCATAACCCCAATCCTGGGCAGCTATGTCGACCACAAGGGAAAGGCCGCCTCAATGCTGATGCTCGGCTCCATCCTGCTGGTTATCTGCCACCTCACCTTTGCCTTCGTACTGCCAGGCGTATCGGCTAATTCCGCTGCCGGCGGTGTCGTAGTGGCATACATTACAATCCTTGTTCTCGGCTCATCCTTCTCACTGGTACCTGCAGCCCTGTGGCCCTCCGTACCAAAACTGGTTGACGAGAAAATCATCGGTTCGGCATACGCAGCCATCTTCTGGATCCAGAACATCGGACTCGGCCTGTTCCCTGCCCTTATCGGCATGGTGCTCAACAACACCAACCCCGAAGGCACTGCAGCACACGAGCTCGACTACACATGGGCACTGGTAATGCTTGCCGCCCTCGGTATCGCATCCCTGCTCATATCCGCCTACCTCAAGGCAGTAGACAAGAAGAAGGGCTACGGTCTCGAACTCCCCAATATCCAGGAATAATTCTGAGCTATATATCAGATATCCAATCAACACAAAACAATTATGGAAACAAAGATTCCCTACAAGATTTATCTTGAAGAAAACGAGGTACCCACAAGATGGTACAACGTCCGTGCTGACATGAAGGTTAAGCCGGCACCGCTGCTTAATCCAGGCACCGGTCAGCCCCTTACCATTCAGGAGATGAACCCCATTTTCTGCGAAGAACTAAACAAGCAGGAACTCGATAACGACACACGATGGTTCGACATTCCACAGGAGGTACAGGACTTTTACCGTATGTTCCGCCCCTCACCGCTGGTACATGCCGAGTTTCTCGAGAAGGCACTGGGTACGCCGGCCAAGATTTTCTACAAGTTCGAAGGCAACAACACCTCGGGCTCACACAAGCTCAACAGCGCCGTTGCACAGGCATACTACGCCAAGGCACAGGGGCTCAAGGGCGTGACCACCGAAACAGGTGCAGGCCAGTGGGGAACCGCCCTGTCTATGGCCACACAGTTCTTCGGCATTGACTGCAAGGTCTTCATGGTAAAATGCTCGTACGAGCAGAAACCCTTCCGCCGCGAGGTTATCCGCACATACGGTGCCGAGATAATCCCCTCTCCCAGCATGACGACCGAGGTAGGCAAGAAAATCAATGCCGAGCACCCCGGGACCACCGGCTCGCTGGGTTGCGCCATATCCGAAGCCGTAGAGGTCGCCGTCAAGAGCGAAGGCTACCGCTACGTACTGGGCTCGGTGCTGAACCAAGTCCTGCTACACCAGACCATCATCGGACTCGAAGCACAGGCAGCACTCCGCAAATACAACATCAAGCCCAACATATTGATAGGCTGTACCGGAGGCGGCTCAAACCTGGGAGGCTTTGCATCGCCCTTCTTCGGCGAGATGCTGCGCGGCGAAGCCAACTACAAGATAATAGGTGCCGAGCCCGCATCCTGCCCCTCATTTACACGCGGCGTATATGCCTATGACTTCTGCGACACAGGCAAGATATGTCCGCTGGCCAAGATGTACACCGTCGGCTCGCAGTTCATCCCCAGCGCCAACCACGCCGGAGGCCTGCGCTTCCACGGCATGAGCCCCATCCTGTCCGAGCTGTACCACCAGGGCCTGTTCGAGGCACGCGCATACGAGCAGACACAAGTATTCGAGGCAGCTGAAATCTTTGCCAAGGCCGAAGGCATCCTGCCCGCCCCCGAGTCATCGCATGCCATACGCGCGACCATTGACGAGGCACTCAAGTGCAAAGAGACAGGCGAGGAAAAGGTAATCGTATTCAACCTGTCAGGCACAGGCTACTTTGACCTGTACGCCTACGCACAGTACAACGACGGGACCATGAACGACGTAATCCCATCAGATTCCGTCATCCAGGAAGCACTTGCCAAGCTGCCGCAGGTTCCCAACAAATAAACACACAGCCCCCTTCCCTCCTGGGAACAGAAGGAAGGGGGCACAACCTTTCACCCATCATGACAAAACACATACTCACCCTCATCCTCCTGCTTGCGCTTACCACACACATAACCGCACAGGACGCCACCGCACACACCCCCAAATACGTCTTTTACTTTATCGGTGACGGCATGGGCATGAACCAGGTCAACGGCACCGAGACATATCTGGCAGCCAAGGAAGGACGCATAGGCATCAAGCCCCTGTGCTTCGCCGACTTTCCCCACACAGCCTTCGCCACCACATTCAGCTCATCACACGGCATAACCGACAGCGCCGCAGCTGGCTCGGCACTGGCCAACGGCAACAAGACATACAACGGCTGCATAGGACTGCTGCCCGACAGCATTACCCCCGTAAGCTCCATCGCCGTATGGGCCAGGGAAGCAGGAGCCGCAGTAGGCATATCCACAAGCGTCAGCGTCGATCACGCCACACCCGCAGCCTTCTACGCCCATCGCAAGAACCGCAACATGTATTACGAGATAGGCCAAGACATGTGCAGCAGCCAGTTCGACTTCTTTGCCGGCAGCGACTTTCTCAAGCCAGAACGCCCCGGCGAAGCATCGCTGTACCAACAGACACAGGATGCCGGCTACACCATAGTACGCGGCTACAAGGAATACCAGAAGAAAGCCCGCAAGGCAGACCGCATACTTATGCTGCAAACCGAGGAAGCATCCAAGAACGACCGTTCCGCCCTCCCCTATGCCATCGACCGCCAAAAGGACGATATGACATTGGTACAGATTACCAAAGCCGCCATAGATTTCCTACGTAAAAAGAACCCTGACCGCTTCTTCCTCATGGTCGAGGGAGGCAAGATCGACTGGGCAGGCCACAACAACGACGCATCCACAGTATATGAGGAAGTCATAGACATGGACAATGCCGTACGCGTTGCACTCGATTTCTACAGAAAACACCCCAACGAGACACTCATAATCGTGACCGCCGACCACGAAACAGGCGGTATGGGCCTCGGCAACAAGAACTACACACTACAGTTCGACCTCCTGCAATACCAGAAGATGAGCACCCCACAGTACAGCAACCACATCAGCCGCATAGTCAAACAATACGGCGACAGCCTCACTTGGGAAATCATCAAGCAAGACCTCACAGCCAACTTCGGTTTCTGGGACAAGGTAAAGATCAGCCAGCAGCAGGAAGAACAGCTGTACAAAGCCTACGAAGACATACTCGCAGGACGTGACAAGAGCCAGAAGACCCTGTACTCACAATTCAACAACCTCAGCTACCTTGCCAAGAGCATCCTCAACATGAATGCCCGTATCGGCTGGACCTCGGGCTCACACACCAATGGCTACGTCCCCGTCTTCGCCATCGGTGCAGGCGCCCACAACATCCACGGTCGCATAGACAACACCGACATTCCGAAAATCATAGCCAAAGTAGCAGGTTACAGACGCTGAATTGCTCCTATAGTTGCATACAACACCATCAGTAATAATCCTGCTTGTGAACAAGCTCCCAGACAGCCTTATCACTAATGGCGTATCCCTATCAGGATTACGGCTCATCAAGGAAAAACATCAAAAAGTTTACGGTTTACTGTTTACCGTTTACGGTTCTTCCTTCGATCATCGTAAAGATTGTTTTCAATGTTTTTCCTCGGATGATGTCTGTAGTTGCATAGCAACTGGTTATGATGTCATTGGTTTGTGCAAGAACTTGTTCTTAGGCTAAACCAATGACAGCAGAACTGAGGTTCATAGAACCGAGACATCAGAAGAGGATGGTTTTCTACGTTTTTGTAGAGTAATTCGTCAAATTCGATAGATTAGTGGTCAAAAAATAACGCCGTTGTTTTGGCATTCCTATGCCGTTGTCGCGCCGTTTGTACGCCGTTGTTTTTGTTAAGTAATCGTACAGTATTTCCTATAGATTTTATAAACATTTTACTTAAGGATTTTCTATCCGTTTTACTTAACTATTTTTGCCAGGAAACCTTAAAGTTTTTTCTCCGAATCCCAATAATGTAACATAAAACACCTCAGATTCGTATCCGAGCACGAAATTTTACAAAGCAGCTTTTTGCACTAAGTGAGGAGTAAAGTATCGAAACTAAGGGGCCCAACACGATTTTCAAAGCCTTTTAGAAGGGAAAATCACATAAAACTGAGACGATTTCCTGTTGTAGCGACACTGAGACAGCACCTCGCAAAAGCCATAATTTATTGCTTTATAGAGAGTTAAACAGGTTACCACTATGCTTGCAATCACAAATCACAGAATCACAGTTATTTTTTAATGCTATCCCACATGCTTCATTCTTATATATATTATATATATTTATATTATTAATAATCAATAAGTTATATATACAATAGAAGGATTACTCCGATGTAAGGGGTGTCATTTTTTTTAACTGTGATTTGTGATTTGTGACTGGTTAAGCTACGGAGCCTCTTGCCAGCTCCCAGGCAGCAACCACTCTGCTCCTACGCCTAAAAGCGAAGGGTTGTATTTTTCTAAAAAACATCAATCTTCATGGTAAAGACGTTGATAATCCGAAATTTTGTGTAACCTTGCAGTAAATTTCGAATTGGGATAATAGCGCTTCCTGATATCCTGAAATAGGTTACGACTAAAATCGGTTGACACCGCTGGCCTTCACATGGGCTTTAGACTGCCTATAGACAGGCATCACCTATACTCAACAGTAAAGGTGATGTATATGTGATGTGAAGGTGATGTAAAGGTAAAGCGAGAATGAGGTGTTTTTTCGGATTTTTCATGACAGCAAATATCCGAAGGGACATTTGTTCATTTTAGGGGGCACGAGTCAAAACATGTTTTAGCACGTGCCAAACGATGTTTTGGCACGTGCCCCTATTTTTCTACCATGGCAAAATACGCACCTCACTCACCTTTCGCCATAATCGTCAGTATCGTGGTTACATCACCTATCTCTATCTCACCATTGCCGTTGGCGTCAGCTGCCTCGTTGTTGTAGCCGGTTGCTTCGGGTGTAGCCATCAGGGTCAGTACGGATGTTACGTCACCGATTTCCACCTCGCCGTTGCCATTGGCATCGCCTAGGATGTATTTAGGTGCATCCACCGGTGCGACGGACTTGTTTGCCACCAACATTACTGGCTTGCCGTTTATCGTAGTTCCGTCCTCTGTCACCTTGATGTCAACTGCTGGAGGAGGCGGGAGAGCCGGCGCAGTGGGTGGCCTTCGTGGAGCACGGATGCTTCAAGTACATGGTTCACAACGACGAGGAGGGCAAGGACTACTGCATGGGCTTCACCTTCGATGGCGAACCACTGTGGCAATAGAACAAACTTTGAAACAAATAGACAAATGGAACAAAGATTGGATAAATCCTTCTCGCTCGGCAGACAGAAAGCTTTGCTCGTCGAAGAATATGACCGACAGACATAAAACGACATAAAGACGCGTTGACTTATTGAGGCGGGCGGGGGTGGAAAAGGCATATCCTCACCCGCCTTCTATTGTGAATGGGGCAACATTTTTTTTGCCAGACGAAAAAAGTGGAAAAAACTGTCTTCACACAACCTTTTGACGTGCTGATACGTTTATATAGTAGAAAGTAGCAACAAAAAACGTCCGATGAATCGAGAAACATTCATTCAACATATCCGCCAAGAACTCTACAGCTTGCGCCGTTTCCTATTGGCGGCCTGTAGCGGCAATGGTAATGAGGCAGACGATGTGGCACAAGAGGTTTTGATGAAAGCTTACGTGGCTTCACGCCGCTTCGAGGACGAAGAGGGATTCTCGGCTTGGCTCTATAGGATTGCCTGTAACACCCTGATAGATCATCAACGAAAACAGATGACACGTGGTGAGACCATTGGCATTGACAAAGCGCATGATGTGGCTGGCGTCTCCCGTTCCGATGACAGCTTTGAGTATCAGGAACTATATCAAGCCATCGACGGCCTGACGATGAGTGAACGCACGGCTGTACTGCTATTCTATGTGGAAGACCGCCCCATCAAGGAAATCGCCACTATTATGAACGTGGCAGAAGGAACGGTGAAAGGCTACCTCTCACGTGGCCGCGAGCATCTAAGAACGAAATTAAGCAAATAAGACAGATATGAAAGATCAGGAACTACGAGACAAATTCCACGCTTATCGTCCACGGATTGACGATAACGAAGCGTTCATGGACAAACTCATGGCGCAGATGGATGCTGTAGATGAACAGCAGCATGCTCGCACTATTCCATTTTATCGCAGGATTCTTCCATGGGTGGCTGGCATCGCAGCATGTGTATTCCTCGTGCTGACGCTCTATACGCGACATTCTGAGCAGCCAAACCTAAAGTCACAAAGCATAAGCTGGACAAAGGAAACGCCTGCATGGCAATATGAAGACGAGCCAATCGGATTGGAAGTCTATTTCGTCCACCAAAAGAAGATTCAAGAAAAGGGTGAGAGGCTTGCCTCATACATCCAGCAACAAATAACCATTAACATAGAATAAAAGAATGAAAACAAGAAACATCTTATTGTCTGTTTTGGCAGGATTGAGCATTGTCTCTTGCACACAAAATGTTGCAGACAAACCAATGCAGATAGAAAGCGTGAATGCACTTTTTGATAGTATTGCCAAGCGGGATATATATGGACAGCGCATACTGAGATGCCTTGAGGATTCCGTTTTGTATGAGGAGTATAATATCTGTCATGTACTGACAGATACCACAGGGAAAAATAACACCATCAATTATGACAAAGAGTGGATGCGAAAACAGACCGAGGATCATAACTACTTGTTGCGGAATGTGCCGGATATGCTCGACATGTTGTGCAGAACCGCAGAAAAGAGTTACCGATACATATCAGGCGACTCTATAGACTACAACATCACCTTAGGAAATAATCCCCAGGAACTTCTGTATTTAAAAAGTTACAGTGAAGTAAACAGAAACAAAGTATTCGACTTTTGCTATATGGTCGAGAAGCCTGCCAATATCACGGTAAAGTCTGGTGATGTCACCTCAGTCCGGGAATTGCTTCAGGCGTTCTTAGCCGAGCAGAAGAAGGTTAAGAAATACGAAGTCAAATACGAGTGGGATAAGGATGTAGCCATTCCTGATAACTATAACACCTTCCTGCCGGTAAGCTATATAGGGCATGGTTCTGACTCTCTGGCTGTTTCATCTGTCACAGGAATTCATTTCTTTATTCCAGCTAAGAATCAGCATCGCATAGACGTGGCAGTCGATTTCTACAACCGTTTGAACCGCATGGCCACCGAACAGCCTCGAAGAGGTTCTATACTCACCACGTCTGCAAGATTCAAATCATATATGGAGAACGTGGAAAGGCATGTGGACTTGCTGCGTTACACAGTCTATAACTATGAAACACGACATCGCATCTACACTATCATGATGGAACAAAGCTCTGAAGGGATTCACATCTTGGAGCTCTACACTCCCGATGCACCTCGGTTTACGATACCCTGGCTTTGGCTGAAGGTCAAACAAACTCATAACCTTGACATCATCCCAGAGAAGGATTTTGAAAAGCTCTATTAACAACAAATATGAACAAGAAAACTATCATCACCATCCTGCTCGCCCTCGTCGCAATGGCGGGGCAGGCAAAGGTTTCTATTCCCGAATCCATCGCAGATACTTATTGGCGCAATGAGACAACGGGCGACTGGGAAATTGGATTCACAGAAAGTTGTGCCATCTATGAGTGCCAATTATGGAAATACAACGATATAAATGAGAAGGATGGAAAAGTTGTCCTTACATTGAATAATGGCAAACAAGACGCTCGGCGTGACCATTGGGAAACAAAAAAAGAGGCAAATGCAAGATGACCATTGGCAAGCAGAAAAAACAGACATATAGTCTCATTGCCACAAGGACGTTATCTTATTATCCGCAGCCAGACCAAACGCCGTTTATAGACAACGGCTTTCAGGAAGGCGATTCCGCCACAATCATTGGTTGGATAAAAGACTATCCTGAATCGAAAGGGAATAGCCTCGCATTTGAAGCAAGGTTCGGAGGATTCGTATCTGGTAGAAGTTCAACCATCAAAGGACAGACCGATACAAACGGACACTTCACAATAAAGGTTCCTATGGAGAACACCCAAGTCGTGTTTGTACACGCGGACAACCATTTCATGGATCCCTGTCTGGAGCCTGGCGACACTATTTTCATTCTGGATGATGACAAGAACGACAAGATGCTGTTTATGGGCAGAAATGCCCGTTTGCAGAATGAATTCTTCGCAGTAAGTGAAGAGTATTTCGTGAAGATGCATCACATGGAGTATAACGATGTTCTTGACGAAAACAGTACTGAGGAGCAAATGCGTACTTATGCAAATCAGCGTTTGGAAGTCTACCACAAGAATGAAGCAAAATTAGATTCTGTTTTAGCCCTTCATCCAACTCTCTCGCGCAAGTTTGAGGAATCCGCTCGTATGCTGAACCTTAGCAGAATGTTTCGCGACATATTTGATATGGATGTCAATACAATACATAAGTTTCCCCAGACCGTGATTGACGACATGCTGGCAGAGGTAAGAAAAAATGTACGCAAGCCCTATTCTATGTGGCATGAATTTTACGATTTCCCTTGGATGTACTTGCAGCATGCCATCTTCTCCACGCCCCGGAAACATAATCCGATAACATTAAACGCGGCCTTAGCTCTACAATTAGAAAAGGAAGGGTGGTTGACGTTAAGTGAGGAAAATCGTGAACTGTTAGAAAAGAAAGATATCAAATCGCTTAGGAATGTTATTTTAAAAGCCTTGAATGAAAAGACAGCAGCAGAAGTGATAGAATGGGAATTCCAGTTGACAGATTCCATCTTCACCGACCCTGTGCTGCGAGAATGTGCCAAAGCAAACCGTGTATATGGCATGTTAGATGCAACGAATCGGCCCCTCAACAAATCCTACTTGGAGGCTGCCAACAGAATACAACTGCCTGCCGCCAGGAACGCCATCTTGGCGAAGAACGCGGAATTGACAGCCCTACAGAATAAGCCTATGACATTTATAGGTTTGCGCCCTTCTTCTGATGTAGCCGACATGAGCGACGGTGAGAAGATACGAAGAAAAAACATAGAACGCGATATTTTACATAAAAATATGGCATCAGAATACGATATTTTACAAGAAATAGCGCTTTAGAACGCGATATTTTACATAATAACGCCACAATTTAAAAAGAGTAGTTTTGACATTTATCATTGAAAAGTGTAGTTTTTACGCCTTTTAAATATATGGTATCCCACACCGCCATTGGAACTCTTTCCTAATGGCTTTTCCAGTGGCTTGTACACCACTTCCGGCGTGAGGACAGCACAAAAATACTAATATATAAGTAAAGTATTTATAGAAATATAATGTCTCATGCCCAATTCATGCTGAAGTCATACTGATCTCATGCTTAACTCATGCTTAACTCTAACTGATGTCATGCTCAATTCATGCTGAACTCATGCCGAAGTCATGCTCTGCTCTAATTGAGGTCATGTTCTAGGAAACTGCCACAGGAATGTAATTACCGCTAATTTGGTGAAAATTTATTGCAAATTGACGTCAGATTAAAACAAAATGACTATATTTGCATCATTCAAACGATAAAGACTATGGCACAAGTATCTATGACAGTTCGTATGGACTCTGGTATCAAAAAGGATTTTGATGCGCTTTGCTCTCAGTTTGGCATGAGTGCAAATGCTGCTATGAACATTTTTGCTAACGCTGTGGTTCGTACACGTAGCATCCCATTTGAAATTAAGTCAGAACCAAAGGTTAGTACAAATGAAGGCCTCGAAGCATTTCTGGCACTTAGAGATGAGGCGAAGAAAAATGGTCTTCAGGATATGACCCTTGACGAAATCAACGAAGAAATTCGACTGGCTCGCGAGGAAAGACGTGCAAAAAATGCTGAAAGATGATTTACGCTGTAATTGACACTAATGTATTAGTCTCAGCATTATTTACGTCAAATGTTGAGGTTGCAACAGTAAAAGTTTTGAACGCCGTTTTACATGATAAAATAGTACCGTTGTATAATGAAGAGATATTTGATGAATACAACGATGTACTAAACCGTTCAAAATTTCATTTCTCGAAAGATTTGATTTGCAATTACCTGGAAACGATTCGTAGAAAGGGAATACCTTCGGGACGTATTCATAGTAACGAAATTTTTCCCGATAATGATGATGTGGTCTTCTATGAAGTTGCGCTTTCAAAGGAAGATGCATACCTGGTAACTGGCAATATCAAACATTTCCCTAAAACCCCTATTGTAGTTACGCCTGCCGAGTTGCTTGAAATAATGCAACAACATGGAATCCTGTAAACTTAACGCAGCTCCCAAAATGCGATGGCGCTGGCAGCGGCTACGTTGAGCGAATCGACATTGTGGAACATGGGTATGCGAACGATGTAGTCGGCACAATCTATTGTTTCCTGTGGCAGGCCGTCGCCCTCGTTACCCATGATAAGGGCAAGGCGCTCCTGCTGCTTCAGATTGGCATCGTCGATGGATATGCTGTTGTCGCGCAGAGCCATGGCAATCGTCCGGAAACCATACCGGTGCATGGTTTCGGTTATGGAGTCGGACGGCATTGTGGTCCATGGGATAAGGAACACGCTGCCCATGCTTACGCGGATGGCGCGGCGGTTGAACGGATCACATGACGTATTGGTAACGATGGCAGCATCCATGCCCAACGCTGCTGCGCTGCGGAACATAGAACCTATATTGGTCGAATCCACTACCCCATCCATTATTACTATGCGCCTGGCATCCTTCAGGACATCATCCAGTGACGGCGGCTGCGGACGGCGCATTGCACACAGGACTCCGCGTGTAAGCGTGTAGCCGGTAAGCTGTGCCAACAGCTCCCGCGTTCCTGTATAAACGGGTACATCATCGCCTATCCTGCGTATGATTTCCCTGGCATCCCCTATTATATGCCGTTCCTCGGTAAGCATGGATACCGGCTGGTACCCTGCATCAAGGGCGACGCTGATAACCTTGGGGCTTTCGGCTATGAAAAGACCCTCGTCCGGGTGAAGCCTGTTGCGAAGCTGTGCCTCGGTAAGTCCCACGTACGCAAGTACCCGCGGGTCTTGGATATCTGTAATGTTGATAATCATAGCACGAAGATACTAAAAATCCTGAAATTTGGGTACAAGTTGCGGTTTTATTCGTATCTTTGCATACGATTATGCGCATAGATATCATTACAGTAATACCCGAGCTGCTGCAGAATTTCACTCAGGAAAGCATTGTTGGCAGAGGCCAGAAGAAAGGTCTGGTAGAGATTCATGTGCATAATCTGCGTGACTATACTACCAACAAGTGGCGCCGCGTGGATGACTACCCCTTTGGCGGTTTTGCCGGCATGGTGATGCAATGCGAGCCCATAGACCGATGCATCTCCAAACTGATGAGCGAACGCCATTACGACGAGGTCATCTTCACCACACCCGACGGCGAACAGTTCGACCAGCCGATGGCCAACGAGCTGAGTCTGAAGGAGAACATCATTATCCTGTGCGGCCATTACAAGGGCATCGACTACCGTGTACGCGAGCATTTGATTACACGCGAGGTCAGCATCGGTGACTTTGTGCTTACAGGAGGAGAACTCGCTGCCGCCGTAATGACTGATGCCATTGTGCGCATAATCCCTGGCGTCATCGGGGACGAGCAATCGGCCCTGTCCGATTCCTTCCAGGACAACCTGCTGGCTGCACCCGTATATACACGCCCCAGGGAATATATCGACGTTAACGGCAAATCGTGGGGCGAGGCACCCGAGATACTTTTCTCGGGACACGATGCCAGGATAAAGGAATGGGAATTGGAACAGTCGATGGAGCGTACAAAGCGCCTGAGACCTGATTTACTGAAAGAATAAATACCGCCACCAATATGAAGAACCTGTATATCATAGCCGGATGTAACGGTGCTGGCAAGACAACAGCCAGCTATACCGTGTTGCCCGAGATGCTGGGATGTCGAGAATTTGTCAATGCCGACGAGATTGCACGCGGCCTGTCGCCCTTCAACCCCGAGAGCGTTGCCCTGCAGGCAGGTCGCCTGATGATAGAGCGCGTCATGTACCTTATGAAGGAAGGACAGGACTTTGCATTCGAGACAACACTGGCAACACGTTCGTACGTGAAACTTATCAAGAAGGCACAGAGCGTAGGATATTTCGTATCGCTTATCTTCTTCTCGCTCCCCACCCCCGAGCAGGCCGAGCAGCGCGTCATGCGCCGTGTAAGCCAGGGCGGCCACAACATCCCCACAGATGTCATCTACCGCCGCTACGATGCAGGACTGCGCAATTTCTTCCAGCTATATGCTCCAATCGTTGATTTCTGGAGCCTGTACGACAACAACATCTGTCCTACCTACCGCATAGCCAGCGGCTGGAGACAGAGCGAGAAAATGGATGTGGTAGACGCACAGCGCTATTACGAGCTGCAGCGGGCATACAGTCAGCCGGCAGCAGACGAAGACAAAGGAGGTCGTCATGAATAGGCACAAGGATTATCCCACGGATCGCGAGATACGCCATCTGCAGCAGTGCCTGGACAACGGCATCAGGCTGGCACAGCAGCGACTGGTATCGCGTGCCGTGCGCGAAGGATTCACCCTTATTGCCTGTCCCCGCGGCACAGTAATAGAGGTGGACCCCAATACTATTGTCTTCTGATTATTCGGCTACGCCTATAATATCGCGTACCGATGCCACGTTGTGGGCATCGAGCCATTCGTCTATGCCGTCTACGACCTTCACGCTTACGGCAGGGTCAAGGAAATTGGCTGTACCTATCTCCACCGCACTTGCTCCGGCCATTATAAACTCGATGGCATCCGTTGCGTTGCATATACCGCCAAGACCAATCACAGGAATACCCACAGCATGGGCAACCTGATACACCATGCGCAGGGCCACCGGCTTTACACAAGGACCGCTCAAGCCGCCCGTTCCTATGCTCAGGGTGCGCTTGCGCCTCTCGATGTCAATCGCCGTACCCATCAGCGTGTTTATCAGGCTTACCGAATCTGCACCCTCTGCCTCTACAGCCTTTGCAATGCTTACGATATCCGTAACATTCGGCGACAGCTTGACAATCAGCGTCCTGCCGTATGCCTGACGCACAGCCCTTACCACACTGGCAGCACCTTCGGTCGTAACGCCAAACGCCATACCACCGTCATGAACGTTGGGACAGGATATGTTCAGCTCGATAGCAGGAATATCCTCCAGAGCATCCACGACAGCTGCACAGCGGGCATAATCCTGAGGACTTGAGCCCGATACATTAACAATCATACGGCTGTCTATCTTGCGAATGCGCGGATATATATGCTCGGCAAAATACTCAACGCCCTTGTTTTGTAGGCCCACACAATTCAGCATTCCGCTCGCAGTCTCGGCCATACGCGGATAGTCATTGCCCTGTCGCGGCTCATAGGTCGTACCCTTCATGATGATGCCGCCTATGCGACCAAGGTCCACTACATCCTCGAATTCAATGCCGTAACCAAACGTCCCGCTTGCCGTCATCACAGGATTACGAAGCTCAAGCCTTCCTATATTCGTCCTTAAATCTGCCATCTTACCAATTCAATTCGTTTACGTCAAACACAGGGCCCTCGGTGCACACACACACATTGCCGCGCACCGTCTTCTCCACACAGCACAAACATGCACCCATGCCGCAAGCCATCATATTCTCGAGCGAAACCTCGCAAGGCGTATTCGTTTCACGGGCAAAGCGTGCAACAGCCTTCATCATGGGCGACGGGCCACACACGCTGATCATATCGAAGCGACGCTCACGCAGTATACTGTGCTGAGTTACGAAACCCTTCTCTCCCATGCTGCCGTCCTCGGTAGTAACATATACATCTCCCAGGTCACCGAACAAATCAAGCTCCAGCAGCATCGAAGCCGTTCTTGCACCCAGCAGGAAAGACGGCCTGCCCCCCATAGCCTTGATACAACTGCCCATATATAGCAGAGGAGCAGTGCCCACGCCACCGCCTACCAGAAGAAAGCTGTCCGTGGTATTGGTCGGCATCGTAAACCCTCTGCCCAATGGCAGCAGGGCATTCAGCACATCGCCGGGCTTCAGCTCTGCAAGAGCCTGACTGCCTGCACCCACCTTCTGTATCAGGAACCAGACTTCGTTCCTGTCCGTATCTACGTAATTGATGCTGATAGGACGACGCAGGAAAGTCGTCCTGCTATTATCCACACGCAGCTGCGCAAACTGTCCCGGCAACATTAGCGGCAGGGGAGCGATCTCATCCGTACATTTCAACAGCACGAAACGATCTCCAATAGCCTGGTTTGACCTGACTGCCAGGTCAACGATACATTTCTTTGGAATCATTACCACCTTATTATATATATTCAATTATTGGTGTAAAGATACAAAAAAACGCCAAACCTGGCGTTATTTTGTAAATGTTTCGTAAGTTCCGTCATCGAAAAATATCCGGATTTCAGTAATTTTTCTCTGCGGTTTGTCAAGATATTTCTCAATAACCCGGATTTGGGAGCCCTGATCATGCCCCAAAGCCCCCCTTTGAGCCGGAGAAACAGCCGATGCAGGGGTTGCCGACTGCCCCTCGGCAGGCATTCCGGTAAAAAGGCCGTTCGCATAGTCGCCATATCCTGCAGCCGAAGCATCATCCGGGGACATATTATGATTCTTACCTGCACCCGATGCAGCAGTCTGTCCGTCCATAGCAACATCGCTGTTGAACATATCCCCGTCACCAAACATCAGCCACTGAACATTAACCTCGGGGAAGCGATTGTGTATCGCCTGCACAGTTGCCATTGACGGATTGGTACGACCGTTGAAAATTCCCGACACGGTTGCCTCGCCTAATTTCAGCTCCTGGGCAAAAATTTTCTGCGACATACCCTTCTTCTCCATCAACTCGCGAATACGATTCTTCATATCTGTAATCATGTAATTTAGGGGGGACCCTGTTTTTCTGCAATTTTATGCCCACAAAGGTACGAATTAGGATTTAATTCTCCAAACTTTCAAAACGAAAAGTCACATCGACACTTCATGTTTCATATTCGCGAATCAATATTTTATTTTGTATATACGTAATTTGCGTTTATAAAGGCGAATTTACAGTAAAGGAACAATACCAGGAATTTACATATTCAAGTATTTTATTCTTAGTTTAATACTTAAATACTGGCTTTTAGAGCATTATGTCCGAGAACGCGAACAAATACGGGCGTTTTACGGGCTTTTGGCATCTGTACACGATTATATTTACATAATAAGCCTGAGTATCATTCACAAACGCAACATTATCCACTGACAATCAGCTACTTATGCCTATATCGGATTATGCGCATAATTTATCTTCGCATTATGCAGATGCACATATTTACATTTGCATTTGCAATTTTGTTTGCATTTAAGAACTCGAAAGGCGGTTCGTGTCACTTATTCACGTTTACATTTCTACAGAGTCGTGTTGCTCTTTTGTAAATACCATTGAAAAAGGTGAATGTAAACGGATGTTAATGTCGAATTTTTACAAGGCGAAAATCGCGAGAATCGCGAGAATTGCGTCCTGCCCTACCGATGGTTATCCGAACGATTTTACGCGATTCTCAGGCACCACCCATCCGACCTAAGTCACTAATTTATCAGTAAGTTACATGAAAAATCCGTAATATTCCGACAATTCAATCTAGACAAAAAATGGGGCTTTTGTGCCCCATATTCGATATATTTTTGCTATAGAAATTACTCCAAAATGGCAAAAACAAGTTCCAGAAGCAGCTCTCCGGGTGCTGTTCTGCATCCCCCTACCCCTTTTCCTTTTGCATCCGTCTCACGAATCATCGAAAGGATGTTCATCACGCGACGTCCCGAATAGTTTCTCATGGCAGGCATAATTTCCCTCCTGACCTTCCAATTGGGCATTCCCAACCACTCGGCGATACCATTTTCCGATTTATCAGGGCTGTAATACGCCTGCATCAAGTCCGCATAGAAGGCAAACATCAAGGACAGGGTTGCCGGCAATGCAAACGAGCGCGGATTATTGTTGTAATATTTTACTATTTGTGCCGCCTGAGATTTTGATTTTTCCGCAAGCGCGCCCAGAAGTTCGTAATTATTGAAATCCTTACTCATGCCAGTTTGGTCCTCGACAATGGCAGATGTTACCCTACTCTCCTCCGGGATTGCTATCGTCAGCTTGTCCAGTTCGCTGGACATACGCGTAAGATCTGCACCCACGTGCTCGACCAGCATCTGTACGGCTTTCTCGTCAATTTCCTTGCCCTTGTCCTTCAGATAGCCTTTTATGAACGAAGGCAGGGCACTGTCGTAAACACGTTTGCTCTCGAAAATGACACCATTGGCAGATATAGCCTTGCCCAGTGCCTTGCGCGTGTCCATCTTGCCGCTCTTGTGACAGAGGACCAGCACCGTCGTATCCATAGGATTCTGGCAATACGCAGCCAGGGCATCTTGGCCGGCACGCATCTGCTGCGCTTCGCGCACTACAACCAGACGCTTTTCGCCAAGCATGGGGAACTGACGGCAACTGTCCGCAACACGCATTCCATCCACGTCGCTTCCATACAGAAGCTCCATATCAAAATCCCGGTTGCTCTCCGGCATAACCTTCTGCGTAATGATTGACTCGAGCCTGTCGATATAGAAAGGCTCATCACCCATCAGACAATAAAGCGGCGAGATCTTGCCAGCCTTCACGTCATGGGCAACCGTATCGAAGGTTATTCCTGCTTTTGCTGCCATTAGTAATCGAATTTCAGGTGACGTACAGTCTTCTTATCGTTCTTGATCATTTCCAGCGCCTCTATGCCTATCTGCACATGAATCCTGACATAGTTCTTTGTAACCACCCAGTCGCTCTCCGCTGTCTTCACACCGTCGGGCGTCATAGGGTTGTCGCTGACCAGGAGCAGGGCTCCCGTAGGAATATGGTTGGCGAATCCGCAGGTAAACAATGTTGCCGTCTCCATATCGACCGCCATTGCACGCGTAGTGCGCAGATACTCCTTGAACTTTTCGTCATGCTCCCATACGCGGCGATTGGTCGTGTAGACCGTTCCCGTCCAATAATCCAGCCCCATGTCACGTATGGTACTGGATACGGCACGCTGCAGCATGAAGGCAGGCAATGCAGGAACTTCTTGCGGGAAATAGTCATTACTGGTACCCTCGCCGCGAATACCCGCAATAGGCAGTATCAGGGCACCCTTGTCCGTCTTGTGGCTCAGGCCTCCGCACTTGCCCAGGAAAAGACACGCCTTGGGCTGTATTGCAGACAGCAAATCCATGACAATCGCGGCATTGGGACTGCCCATGCCAAAATTGATGATCGTTATGTTGTCCGCCGTTGCCATACGCATATTGGCCGTGTACGGAGGAACAGGCAGGGAGAACTGCTCGCAGAAAATGTCCACATAGTTGTTGAAGTTTGTCAGCAGGATATACTCGCCAAAATCCTCCAGCGGATGATTGGTGTACCTCGGCAACCAATTTTCAACTATTTCTTGCTTCGATTTCATACTTATTTCCTATCTTTGTGCTTTGTATTGCAAAGATAAGAAATTAATTTGCAAAGCAAGAAGAAAATCTGAAAGAAAATGAATCTGAACCTGCCTGCAGCCGACATACGTCTGAAGAAACGCCAAGGCCGGCTATACCTATGGGATTATCTGCGCGTGCGTTGGATACGCCTTACCCCCGAGGAATGGGTACGCCAGCATTTCACCCTGTGGATGATTCGCGATCTGGGATACCCGCAGGGGCGCATGGCACACGAGGTAAGCCTGCAGGTCCAGGGACAGAAAAGACGCTGCGACGCCGTTTTCTACGACCCGCAGGGGCAACCCATGATAATAATGGAGTTCAAGGCCCCCGACGTCCCCATCAGCCAGTCAACCTGCGACCAGATAATCCACTACAACCAGGCAATGCACGTCCCCATGCTCATACTCAGCAACGGCATGCAACACTTCTGCTGCAGGATAGACGGTGACAATGTCCAGTTCCTACCCACCGTTCCGCAGTATAAATTTTAGAGTTACGGCGTTTCCCCTTTTGGGCGAGAATGAGGTGCTCCAGCAGCAATGACTGAATGTCTACTTTCATCCCGTAGGTAAAAGTACGTGCCGAATGACGATGACGCAGTGCCCTGCGTCGAGCACGGCCGATGATGCGTAGCATCGCTGACCCGAAGACGAGCGGTGCGAGTACTACGCATCATGCGGTTAGCGGTGGCGCTTGCGGTAGATGAGCAGTACGCCGAAAAAGAACGCGGGGAACACGACATTAGTCAGGTCAACATTGTATCCCAGCGACATGATCCATGCCGTCAGCGTGGTGCCTATGTTCGCACCCATGATGACCGAAATGGCCTGTGCCAGTGTCAGCAGCCCTGCCGAGACGAACGAAACGGTCATCACCGTTGTGGCAGAAGATGACTGTACGGCACATGTCACCATCGTACCCGTCAGCATTCCCGTCAGTCGGTTCGTGGTCATCCTTGCCAGCACGTGGCGCAACTGCGGGCCTGCCATCTTTTGCAAGGCCTCACTCATCATCTTCATGCCGAATATCAACAGGCCAAGCGAGCCTAACAGTTTCAGCGAAATGAAAAAATAATCATGTGTCGTTACCATATTTTCTTTTTAGGGTAAATTTATTTAACATCCAACTTGTAGCAAACACAATCCGCGTCGCGGTAAAACTCCCTTGCGCCCCAGCGTTGCCAGTATAGATGTGTTTTGAGGCGGTGCAGCACAGGAATAAAAATGAAATCGTAGTTGGCTTTCAGCTCGGGCATGATGGACATCAGCATGTCGTAGTTCAACCGTGTACCGCGATACGCTTCAGCTACAATGAACGAAAAGACAGCGGTATAACGCTGGGCATTCAGGCTTCTTATCAGCTCCGGCTTGTCTTCCTGAATCTGCGGCGTTTCTTCCTGAATCCGGTAATCACTCATATTGAGCAGCCCTATTACATTGCCGCTTCCATCCAAGGCCTTGACGCTCAAGGGCCAGTTGAAATGCAGGTCTTGCGCCCACGACTCCACGTCGGTACGCTCAAATCCGTATTGCCTCACCATCCAGTCGACGGTGAGCGACGCATCATCCCCGGTCATTCTGTGTAATGTGTACGACATTGTAGGTCAAAAGTATTTCGGGGTGATACGACAGTTTTGCCTTGCGAAGACCCAGGATTCCCATATCCTCCTCGCGGTTGATATAGACATATTGCCCGGGAAGATGCTCGGCAAATTGCTGGTTGATAATGGCAAAGGAACCGTTGATATGACGATCGGCTTTCTCTACACAGACGTCGAAGGTGTCGGTCGTAACAGCGGAGCCGTATGTGAAAGCCACCATACGCCCGTCTACCATGATGCTTCCGCCTGTCATGCCGAGAACGTCCCAATTGGAGAATATGTTCTCCATCACCCGATGCTCGGCATCGATAGTTTCATTCTTGTTCCCGTTTCCGCTTTGGTTCTTCTCTTCCTGCCATATTTCCGTCAGGCGGCGACATTCGTCAAACAATCCGGGCGTAAGGGGACGGTATTGAAAATCGGGATGCTCCGCACGGAAACGATTGATATGATTGCGCTTGGCGTCCAGATGCCTGCCATGTAGCGTTGCGAGATCTGTGCGACGATAGATGTAGTCGTACTGGTTACGAAGGGGCTCGGCGGAAATGGAGAAGCAGGTATCAGGCATTGATAATTGTGCAACCTGCGAGTCTTCAAGTCCGATCAATGTCAAGTCCCCATTGCTGTCATGAAGCAAGTCTTCGACAAGTTCCTGCGACAACCCTTCTGCCGTACATACCATATACGCCTGCCGGCCATCAAAGGTATAGCGCAGCACGACGGCATTCTCAAGCACGCACACCTCGGTGCCGAACAGAAACTTCCATCCCACGAGGTTGGCAAAGGTGTAGTTGCAGTTACGCCTCCCGGAGTGAAGCGTAACTGCCTGCATTACCTGGCGGTCGGAAAGTGCCAACCTATGAAATGTCATTATGCCTTGTTGAATTTCTCCTTGGGCTGCTTGCAACGTGGACAGCGCCAGTCGTCGGGCAGGTCTTCGAAGGCCACACCATCGTGCTCGGCGGGGTCATAGACGTAGCCGCAAACGGAGCAGACGTACTTGCCGCTGGCTTCCATCTGGGAGAAATCGACCTCAGCAAGAACAGTAGGAACTGGATTGTCGAGATCCATCACGCGCCTAGCCTCCAGATTCTCGTAGCCCTGGGGAGTGTGGGTACTGCAATAAACCGTGGGGTTGTTACGGACAAATTCACGCACTCGGTCCAAAGTCTCACGTGCTGCAGGCAGGTCATCGTAAACCACCGACAATTTATTCTCGTACAGTGCCTCGTCGACGTAGGTTATATCGCCATGTATCATGTAGAACAGACCGTCGTTCTCCACCACGATGATGCTGTTGCCATTGGTGTGACCCTTTGCCTTGATCAGGAAAACGCCGTCGGCCATCTTCTGACTTTCGGGGAAATTGTAGTAAGGGCCGTCGGTATAGCTGACCGGCACAAGGTTGGTGAGACCCTGCAACTCGGCAGCATCCATCTCGTCCTTGTTCACATAAATCTTTGCATTGGGGAATGAGCGCAGTTCGCCTGTATGGTCGGCATGTTTATGGGTAACAAGGATCTTTGTCACCTGCTCTGGCTTGTAGCCAAGAGCAGCGAATGCCTCCATGTAGGTGCAGATATCCTTTCCGGTGAAGATCAATGAATTCTCGTCGGGTACTTCCTCAGGGAAACCTGCGGGGATTCCTGTATCTACTAATATTACCTCGGAACCAGTGTCGATGAGGTAGTTCTGCAGGCAGCCGCGATAGCGGATGTTCTTATCGAATTTGTCAGGACCTTCCTCGCCACCGAAGACGAAGGGCTGGGTATGAAACCCGTCACGTCTGAATTTTACTGCTTTTATTTCCATATTGCAGTTATTATTATATTGATAATGTGATTCTATCCACGTCACAAAGATAACAATTTTATTGAATTATCTGACAGAAATTACAAACCTTTTTAATTTTCCTGAGTCTAATAAAATGAATAGTAAAAACAACGGACTCTAAAATGATGAAACTAACTGTCACGAAACTCATCTCAGCAATAGTTTTTTCCTTTTTCCACTTATGTATGCAGGCACAAGGCAACAGGTTACAGTGTGATGAATCCTGCGCACCGGGAGCAACAGGTGCGGTAAAGTATAATGTGGTCAGTCCTGTGGGTTTCTCGACGGTAGATCCCATTGAGATGGCACCCCGTCTGACAAGCCTCAACGGTAAGACCATTGCCATCGTGGGCGAGGACTTTATGAATAACATCACACACCCTGAACTGCGACGGCTCATCAAGGAGCACTATCCTACGGCCAAGGTTATCATGTACAACGAATTGCCCATTGCCGGGCCTTATCCTGCACCTGGCATCACACGGCATTCAACTGAGCAGTTCCGACAGCGCCTTATCGACCTGAAGGTGGATGCAGTCATTGCCGGCAATGGCGGATGCGGCATCTGCACACCTAAGGAGACAGGTTCATGCATAGTGGCAGAGCGGTTGGGGATTCCATCAGTCATTGTAACTGCACCGGGCTTCGATGAGGAGGCACGCTATACAGCCCGTAACAATGGTGTACCCGTACTTCGTGTAGCAGTATATCCGGGAGCTTTTGCATCGCACACAGAGGAACAGCTTGTTCAGAACACCCGCGAGGTGACATGGCCACAGATAGTGGAGGCTCTCACAAAGCCAATCACACAAGAAGAATATGCAGCATCGGAGACCATGCGAGGTATTACCGATGATGTGTATCATGGTACGTTGGACGAAATATATGCCTATTTCACCAGTATGGGATGGAGCGACGGAGCGCCCTTTTATCCACCTACATACGAGAAAGTGCTGACCTATCTGGAATATACCAACCATACCTGGAACGAGACCATCGCCGTGCTGCCACAAGCCTTCCGCAACACTACAACATGGCATATGGCAGTCAACGCCTGCATGGCAGGCTGTAAGCCGGAGTACATGCCAATTCTCATTGCCATGACACAAGCGATGGCTGGTGGTGACTTTCGCCGGACGCTGGGCAGTACTCATGCCTGGACACCCTATTTGTGGCATTCGCGTCGCTCGGCATACGAGCGAGCCTTGGCTAACTATTATGCTAATCCCGGCAGTCGCAAGGATGGTGGTATACATACGTTCAATCAGTATCTGAGCCATATTGTCAAATCCGAGGGTGGAAAGGAAACATCAATTCCCGCATGGTACGACACGCAGGCTAAAACTATGACTACCATTCCCACAATGCAGAAGGGAGCTACGGCATTCCTCGTTACAGGTGATGCATCGCGAAACAAGGTACAGACCATGCCTGGCGGTGGTTTCTCCACTGTACGCATCGACTTGCCTTCAGCATGGGACTCGCTCATGGCAGCCAAAGGCTATCCGCGCTTGACAGATATGTGTATAATAAGTAAGTAGAAAGGAGTATCCTAATACAACTTGGTTTCGTAAAAGATACGTTAGAAAAGGATGAGTCCCTGCAAACATTGCTGCTTACAAGGACTCGGGGGGAGGGATGGGTGACTAGTGGGGCTCGAACCCACGACATTCAGAACCACAATCTGACGCTCTAACCAACTGAACTATAGTCACCATGTTGGACTGGCCTTCCTTGGGAAAGCGAGTGCAAAGGTAGTTATTTTATGCGAAACGACCAAATGTTTGGCAAAGTTTTTAGTAAATTTCTTTCTTGCCTGCCTTGAGTGTATTGAGCATGAGCATGCAGATGGTCATAGGGCCTACGCCGCCGGGAACGGGTGTTATGGCGGAGCACTTGGGGGCTACGGCTTCGAAATCGACGTCACCCTGCAGACGGAAGCCTGTCTTGCGTGTTGCATCGGGTACGCGTGTGGTGCCTACGTCGATGACGGTTGCTCCGGGCTTGACCATATCTGCCGTTACGGATGCGGGGCGTCCCATTGCTGCGATAAGGATGTCTGCCTGGCGGCATTCCTCCTGGATATTCCGGCTATGGCTGTGCAGTACGGTTACGGTGGCGTCGCCGTATTGTTTCTGCATCATGAGCTGTGCCATTGGCTTGCCTACGATGTTACTGCGTCCGAGGATGGCGACCTTCTTGCCGCTGGTGGGGATGTTGTATCGCTGCAGCAGGGTAAGGATGCCAAGTGGCGTTGCGCTGATAAAGGCTGGGAGGCCGATGGCCATGCGTCCCACATTGATGGGATGGAAGCCGTCCACGTCCTTGCGGTAGTCAATGGCCTGTATTACCTTCTGCTCGCTGATGTGCCGGGGCAGGGGCAACTGTACGATGAAGCCGTCGACGGACGGGTCGTCGTTGAGCTTGAGGACAACGTCCAGGAGCTGTTCCTCGGTGATGTCGTCCTCGTAGCGCAGTAGCGTGCTGCGAAAACCGCAGGCTTCGCATGCGAGTACTTTGTTCTTGACGTATGTCTCGCTGCCGCCGTCATGTCCCACAAGGACGGCTGCAAGGTGGGGGCGCTTGCCTCCGGATGCTACGATCTGCTCTACTTCCTGCTTGATTTCGGCCTTGATTGCGGCTGCCGTTGCCTTGCCATCGATTAGTGTCATTGACTAATTATGAATTCCTGATTATGAATTATGAATTGTGCATTACCTTTGTCCCATCATCTGGGCCATCTGTGCCATTTTGCTCTTATTGGTCATGAGCTTCATCATCTTGCGTGTCTGGTCGAACTGCTTGATGAGGCGGTTGACGTCTTCCATCTTGACGCCTGCTCCGCGGCAGATGCGCTGACGGCGCGAGGTATTGAGACACTCGGGGTGCTGGCGCTCGTAGGGTGTCATGCTCAGGATGATGGCTTCGACGCTCTTGAAGGCGTTATCGTCGATGTCCACGTCCTTGAGTGCCTTGCCGACACCGGGTATCATGCTTGCCAGATCCTTGATATTGCCCAGCTTCTTGATTTGCTGTATCTGGTTATAGAAGTCCTGGAAGTCAAACTTGTTCTTCTTGATCTTTGCCTCGAGCTTGCGGGCTTCCTTCTCGTCGTATATCTCCTGGGCACGCTCGACAAGTGATACTACGTCGCCCATGCCGAGGATACGGTCTGCCATACGTTCGGGGTGGAAGGCGTCGATGGCTTCCATCTTCTCGCCTGTACCTATGAACTTGACGGGCTTGTCTACAACGCTGCGTATGCTGAGTGCAGCACCGCCGCGTGTGTCGCCGTCGAGTTTGGTGAGGATGACGCCGGTATAGTCGAGACGGTCGTTGAATTCCTTGGCGGTATTGACTGCGTCCTGACCTGTCATTGCGTCAACGACAAAGAGTATCTCGTGGGGATTGATGGCATTCTTGATGTCTGCAATCTGCTGCATTAGTTCCTCGTCGACGGCAAGGCGGCCTGCTGTATCGACGATAACGACGTCACGTGCGTTGGCCTTGGCATGCTGAATGGCATTTAGGGCGACCTGTACGGGATCTGTGGCTCCTTCCTCGATATATACGGGAATGTCTATCTGCTCGCCCAGGACGCGAAGCTGCTCCATAGCGGCAGGACGGAAGGTGTCGCATGCTGCAAGCAGGGGTTTCTTGGATTTCTTGTCCCTGAGCATCTTGGCGAGCTTGCCTGACATGGTAGTCTTACCGGAACCGTTGAGACCTGCCATAAGGATGACTGTGGGGTCGCCGATGCGTCCGGGCAGATTGAGCTCGGAGGTTTCGCCTCCCATGAGGGCCGCGAGTTCGTCATGGACGATCTTGACCATGAGCTGCTGGGGCTTGACGGCAGTAAGCACGTTCTGACCCAATGCCTTCTGCTTGACTGTGTCGCAGAAGCTCTTCGCTACCTTGTAGTTGACATCGGCATCGAGAAGGGCACGACGTACGTCCTTGAGGGTCTCGGCAATATTGATTTCGGTAATCTTGCCTTCACCCTTGAGTATTTTCCATGAGCGTTCGAGGCGCTCGCTTAAGTTTTCGAACATATATATTCTGTTTGTTACGTTTTGCTATATATAAAGAAAGAATCCCAGAAAAAACTTGTACAAGCTTTAACCGGGATTCTCACCACCACTCTAGTTGCGGGGGTCCGACTCGAACGGGCGACCTCCAGGTTATGAGCCTGGCGAGCTACCAACTGCTCCACCCCGCGATGTATTATTTTGCCTAACTGGGGAAGGGATTCCCTTGTTTGCGAGTGCAAAGGTATGTGATTTTTGGGAAACTGCCAAGGAATTGCGTAAAAACTTGCAAAAAAACTTGCATTTGCTGGGCAAAACTGCTAACTTTGTGCGCAATTATTCTATAAATAAAACTACATACAAGGGTGCGGACATGGCATCGGAGAAGACAAGACAGAAGCTGATTGACGTAGCGAGACAACTGTTTGCAAAGAACGGCTTGGAGGAAACTACGATGAACGATATAGCATCGGCATCGGGCAAGGGTCGCAGGACATTGTACACGTATTTCAAGTCCAAGGAGGCCATATACCATGCCGTAGTACAGGACGAGCTGGAGCGCATGAGCGAGCAGATGACGCGTGTGGCTCAGCAGGACATGGACCCCGAGGACAAGATCGTTGCCCTGATATATTCGCACCTGAATGCCATAAAGGAGGTCGTGCAGCGCAACGGCAACATGCGTGCGGAGTTTTTCCGCGACATCTGGCGCGTGAGCCTTATGCGCAAGAATTTTGACCGCAACGAGAAGAACCTGCTGACACAGGTGATTACGGAGGGTGTTGAGAGCGGCCATTTCGAGGCCGATGACATTCCCCTGATGGTGGATATTATACGCTATGCCGTGAAGGGTCAGGAAGTGCCGTACATATACGGCCGTCTGGCAGACGGTATGCCGAAGGGTATGAGCCGTGCAGTGGTCCAGAAGATAATCCACCGCTCGCTGTCGAAGAGATAGATAAACTGTTTTTGAATTCAAGAATCAAGGAAAATATATGAAATTACTGGAAGGAAAGACTGCGCTGATTACAGGTGCAGCACGTGGTATAGGCAAGGGCATTGCCCTGAAATTTGCTGCCGAGGGTGCAAACATCGCATTTACGGACTTGGTATTGAACGATGACATGGCCTCAGGCCTGGAAGCTACTCGTCAGGAAATAGAGGCCGTAGGTGTCAAGTGTCTGGCGTATGCCGGAAATGCCGCTGACTTTGCCGAGACCGAGGAGCTGGTTAAGAAGGTGAAGGAGGATTTCGGTACGATTGACATATTGGTGAACAATGCCGGTATTACCAAGGACGGGCTGATGCTGCGTATGAGCGAGCAGCAGTGGGATGCCGTGATAAACGTGAACCTGAAGAGTGCGTTCAACTTTATCCATGCCTGTGTTCCCATAATGATGCGCCAGCGTGGCGGAAGCATTATAAACATGGCAAGTGTCGTGGGTGTTCACGGTAACGCTGGACAGGCCAACTATGCTGCATCCAAGGCAGGCATGATTGCACTGGCGAAGAGTGTGGCTCAGGAGATGGGTCCGAAGGGTATCCGTGCCAATGCCATTGCCCCTGGCTTTATCGAGACGGCTATGACAGCTGCTCTGCCCGAGGATGTGCGCGAGGAGTGGAAGAAGCATATTCCATTGCGCCGCGGCGGTCAGGTCGAGGATATTGCCAACGTTGCCACATTCCTGGCAAGCGACATGTCCAGCTACGTGAGCGGACAGGTTATCCAGGTTGACGGCGGCATGAATATGTAATGCATAATTCTTAATTCATAATTGAGGGTTGGAAGTCCTATACGAAGATAATCACATCATCGTTGTCAACAAGGCTGTAGGCGAAATAGTGCAGGGAGACAAGACCGGCGACGTTCCGCTGAGCGAGATTGTCAAGGATTGGATAAAGCAGAAGTATCATAAGCCGGGTAATGCATTCCTGGGTGTGGTGCATCGTCTGGACCGTCCTGTAAGCGGTGTGGTTGTCTTTGCAAAGACGAGCAAGGCCCTACCCCGCCTGAACAAGCTCTTTGCCGGGCATGACCAAGTTAGGAAGACCTACTGGGCGATTACGGCAAATGTTCCGGAGCAGGCAGAGGGGAGGCTGATACACTGGCTGACTCGCAACGAGAAGACGAATACGGCAAGGGCTTACGACCGCGAGGTGCCTGGCAGCAAAAAGGCGGTACTGGATTACAGGGTACTGGCTCACAGCGAGCGCTATCATCTGCTGGAGGTGCGTCTGCTAACGGGTCGCCACCACCAGATACGCTGCCAGCTGGCAAAGATAGGGTGCCCGATAAAGGGAGACCTGAAATATGGTGCAAAGCGCAGTAATCCTGACGGAGGGATAAGCCTGCATGCCCGTGAACTGATGATGGAACATCCTGTATCGCATCAGGAGATAAGGGTTGTGGCGGATGTACCGAAGGGGTCGATGTTTGAGCACTTTGACATAGAGGAGCAAGGGATTGGAGTATAAGAGGAAGATATTGAAATGGACGGGCATAGGTGCCCTGACGATAGTGTTGCTGCCATTTGTACTGGCGGCAGCGCTGTATATCCCTTTTGTGCAGAACTGGGCGGCGCACCTGGCAGCTGACATAGCAAGCGAGGAGACGGGGATGGACATTACGATCGAGCGACTGCGAATACGCTTTCCCCTGGACATAGAGCTGAACAACTTTACTGCTGTCGAGGAGAGAGACACGGTCCTGCATACCGATACGGTTATTGTGGACCTGGATCTGTCCCGCATATTCACCTGTCATGTGGGTGTAGAGGCTATTGACATCTGCCGTGGTGTCGTAAACACGCGCGACCTTGTTGCGCAACTGCGGCTGAAGGGCGGTTTGGGAAAACTGCACCTGGAAGCGGAAGACATTGACCTGGACAAGCATCATGCTGTACTGTCGGGAGCGTTGCTGGACAAGTGCGACCTGGCAATAAGCATGCGTGATACGACGATAGTCGATACGACCGAGAGCAAGCCGATATTGTGGAGCATCGACGTAAACGACGTGCAGATACTGCGCAGCCGTGTGGAGTTCCATAGCGTAAGGGATTCGATGGTCGTTGACGGTGTTATCCGCAGGGCTGCTCTTTCGAAGGGTGACGTAGCCCTGGAGCATGGCAGGTATCAAGTGCGCAAGCTGGATTTCGAGACGGATTCGCTGCTGCTGACAATGAAGCAGGAAAACGGTGACATGAGCCTGAAACTGCCTTACACGGCACTGCTCCTGAAAGACTTTGACCTGGACGGCATGAAGGTGAAGCTGGGGCACATGGACCTGAAGACGGGCGGGAACATAGAATTATCACTTCCTGACGGAGACAACGTGACAAGGTGTGCCCGTGTACCTGTAACGACATTGCTGCTGGATAACCTGAGGGCGGACACCACCTGCGTTGCTTTCAGCCATATAGACCTGCAGACACACACGGATCCTGATGACCGCAGTAATGCATCGAGCCGTATACAGGGTGCCTTGGAAATGGACTTGAATGCCTTTACTTCAGGGCAGCAGGGCCATGTGATGGCAGACCTGATGGCAATGATCCAGAAGAAGGACCTGATGAACCTGGCCGGGGAATGGATGCCTGATGAGGTAAGCCGCATATACCCGGACAAACCGCTGAACGCACGCATACTGTCGGACGGTAATATCGACGCGATGCTGATAGACACATTGCGCGTATGGATGTCGGGTGTAGCGGATATCAAGGCTCAGGGATCGGTTGCGAATATGGCTGTGCCTGACAACCTGTCTGCCCAGCTGAGGATGAAGGCTGATGTGGGTGATGTGGATTTCGTCCGCAGGGGAATGGGTCTTACGGGATTCCGCATACCGTCGATGACGGTGACGGCAGATGCCGTGGTTGACGGCCATAACTACCGTGCGGATGCCTTGCTGCAGGAAGGCAGCGGATCGGCTAAGGTAAGGGCTTCGCTCAATACGGACGCAATGTCCTATGCCGCCGACATGGACATACGCAACCTGAACGTGCATGATCTCCTGCCTGACCAGGAGATATATAATGTAACTGCAACTGCTGATGTCAGCGGCTGCGGTACGGATTTCCTGTCACCGTCCACACGCATGATGGCAAGGGCATACGTGCAGGACATACGTTATCAGAAGATTGGCCTCTCGGACATAAACCTGCAGGCAAGCCTGCGTAACGGCAAGGGCATGCTGGACCTGGGATGCGACAACGAATATCTGCAGGCGAGTGCCTGTGCTGATGCATTGGTCAAAGGCGGCATACATGACGTGGATTTCTCGCTGGACCTGTCACATATAGACCTGTACAAGCTGAATGTGGTGGACAAGCCTTTCTCGGCCTCGATGGGCCTGAACATCATAGGTAACACGAACCTGAAGGACAGCCATTCGTTTGACGGACAGATACAGGCGATAGAGATTGTTACCGAGGACAGCATATTCCATCCCATGGATCTGTCCCTGGGACTGACCATGAATCCTGATACCGTATTTGCATACGCCGATGCCGGCGACCTGAAGCTGAAGCTGAACTCGCATCACGGATGGGAGACGCTGATGAGTAAGGTAAATGCGTTTACCGGGGAGCTGCAGAAGGAGATCAAGTCCTTTGAACTGGATCAGGCAACGCTCAAGACCCTGTTGCCGAGCTTGGAACTGCATCTCTACTCGGCCCGTACAAATCCATTAGGCAACCTGCTGCGCAGTTTCGGATATGATTTCCAGGAGCTTGCACTGGACGTTACGACAGACCCCGACAACGGGTTGAACGGCAGTGGACACATGTACAAGCTGAATACGGGTGCGGTATGCCTGGACACCATACAAATAGAAATGAGGCATCCTGATGACGGTATATTGTCATTGCTGCGTGTGAAGAACGGTCCCAGGAACAAGGTCGTGGATTTCGAGGCGACGCTGAGGAACCGCCTGACGAACAACGGTCTGGAGTCGGCACTGAAATTCGTGGATGCCAAGGGTGTCAAGGGTGTGGACCTTGGCTTCAAGGCCGAGACATCGGACAGCATGCTGATGGTACACCTGGAGCCTCTGGAACCAATTCTTGCGTACCGTCATTTCAAGGTAAACGCCGACAACTACATATCGCTTGACCGCAAGAACCACGCTCATGCAGACCTGCATCTTATAGCAGACGACGGCACGGCGCTGAAGCTGTACAGCACACCTAACGAGGAGGCTGCCCAGGACCTGACGGTATCCATATATAACTTTAACCTGGGTGAGCTGTCCAACGTCTTACCTTTCATGCCTGTAGTGACGGGATTCATGAACGGTGATGCTCATTTTGTAAAGACAGATACCGAGACGACGGTTTCGCTGGACATGGGTGTCAAGAACATGACATACGAGGGTACGGCGATGGGTGACATGGGATTGGATGTCGCCTATTTCCCCAATGCTGACGGGTCGCACTACGTTGACGGAATACTGAAGCACAACGGTTGCGAGGTTTCTTTCCTGAACGGTAAGTACTGGCAGGAGGATAAGGAAGGTATGATTCAGGCAGATGCCCGTCTGGAGCGCCTGCCGCTGAATATTGCGAATGCGTTCATCCCCAACAAGCTGGCAAGGCTTGAGGGCTATGCGCACGGTCATCTGGATGTAAGCGGTGCAGTGAGTGCGCCGTTGCTGTCGGGTATGCTGCTGACGGACAGCATGCATATATGCTCGGATCCATACAGCATTGACCTGAGGTTCCCCGATGACAGCATCGTAATAGACCGCAGCTATCTGGACCTGAAGCGCATCGAGGCCTATGCCAACGGCAATAACCCCATGTCACTGGACGGCTACATTGATTTCAAGAATCCTGACAGGATAAAGCTGGACCTGAGCGTGGACGCAAAGGACTTTAACCTGATAAATGCCAAGAAGAACACCCGCGCACAGGCATACGGCAAGGTCTATGTGGACCTGAACGGACGCATAAACGGTACATTGCAGAACCTGAACGTCAACGGACGCCTGCATGTAAACGGCAAGACGGATGTGACGTATGTAATGAAGGATGCGCCGCTGAGTGTGAGCGACCAGCTTAACGAGCTGGTTACCTTCTGTGACTTTGCCGACACGACGGAGGTGGAGAAGGAGCCCGTAGACGAGCAGAACATCAGGATGAAGCTGCAGATAGACATTGACGAGGCAACATCGGTACATTGCATGCTGAACGAAAGCGGAGCCGACAAGATAGATATCGAAGGCGGCGGCTCGCTGACCCTGTCATACGACAAGCTGAACGGCTTACGGGCATACGGACGATATACCATTATCGAAGGACGTCTGGATTACAGCCTGGTGGTTGCATCGCTGAAAGATTTCAAAATACATAACGGAAGCTATGTCGAGTTCATCGGCGACATCATGAACCCGCACCTGAACATACATGCGAGTGAGAGGAAGAAGGCTACGGTAACGCAGAACAACGTTCCCGTATCGGTTAACTTTGACGTAGGCCTGAATATTACCCAGTCGTTGGAGGACCTGGGACTTGAGTTTACACTGGAGGCTCCGGAGAACATGACCGTGCAGAACGAGATCTCGGCGATGAGCAACGAGGAACGCAGCAGGGCAGCCGTAACGTTGCTGGCAACCGGCATGTATATGTCCTCGACATCGCAATCGGCATCCACAGGCGGCTTCAATACGACGAACACGCTTAACTCGTTCCTGCAGGGCCAGATAAGCAAGATTGCCGGCAAGGCACTCAGTACTATCGACATCGGTTTCGGCATAGACAACACGAAATCTGCAACAGGAACATCGCAGACGGATTACAACTTCTCGTTTGCCAAGCGTTTCTGGGGCAACCGCGTAAGCGTAATCATAGGCGGCAAGGTCAGCTCGGGTGCCAATGCCGTAAACAACGGCCAGAGCATAATTAATAATGTATCGGTAGAATATCGTCTGGACAAGAGCGGCACACGATATGTCAAGGCCTTCTACAACAAGAACCCGGACAACCTGCTTGAACCTGACATCATGGAAATGGGCGCAAGCCTGGTACTGCGCCGCAAGACGGAGAAACTGGGAGAGCTTTTCATCTTCCGCACGAAGAAGAAAAAGGAGTAGACTTACTATGATCAGACATTCAATATATAAATATGTACCCTGCATTCTTGCAGCCCTGATGTTTGTCTCCTGCTATCAGACAAAGAACATTCCTGACGACGAGTATCTGTATGCCGGCATCAAGGAAATGGCATACGGGCACAAATGGGGTGAGAAGAAGAACAGGAAGGACAGCACGGGCGTAATAACGGCTGTGGCTAATGCCTATACTGCGGTGCAGGGTGTGCTGACAGGCAACTCCAGCACATTGGAAAGCATGAAGAGCCATGAGCTGACGAAGCACGAGAAGGACAGCATAAAGGCTCTTATCAAGCAGGATGCCGAAGCATATTCACTGGCAAAGAGCGAGGTTGAGGGTGTCCTGTCGTATGCTCCCAACGGCTCACTGATGGGCTCCAGCAAATACAAGCATCCCTTTACCGTAGGACTGTGGATATGGAACCGCTATGTAAACTCGAACAGCCGTTTCGGACGCTGGATGATGAACAGCTTTGCCTCCAATCCCAAATACATCAGCTCGGTGGCACCTGCCGTGCGTACCCAGGTAGCAAGAAACACACTGCAGAATTACGGCTATTTCAATGCTGATGTCAAGTTCCGCATAGACAGCTTGCGCAATCCCCGCAAGCAGAAGGTATCCTATCAGGTTCTTCCCGGGCAGCTGTTCCGCCTGGACAGCATAGAATACCGCGGCTTTACAGGAGCAGCCGACTCTATCATAGAGGCCAACATGGACAAGCGGCTGCTGCACAGCAACGACCCCTTCTGCCTGCCAACGCTGTCCGACGAACGCGAACGCATAACTGACCTGCTGCGCAACAACGGCTATTACTACTATCATAGCGACTATATCGCATACAGGGCAGACACTGTCCAGAAACCCCTGAAGGTACAGCTTCAGGTACTGCCGTCGGCTTCCATACCCGAGATTGCAGACAAGCCCTACCGTATCGGCAAGACGCACATTACCGTACTGAAATACAACGACACGGTGATGACGGACTCCTTTGCCCTGCGCAACATAACGATGCGATGGAGCGGCGGCAAGGTGAAACGTCCTCCATTGAGGCTGAGTGCCATGCTCCGGTACCTGTATCAGAAGAAGGGCGACCTGTACAGCCAGGAGACACAGAACCAGATACAGAACCAGATTGCAGCGATGGGCATCTTCTCCAACCTGCACCTTGACTATAAGCCGGCACAGGGCGACACTCTGGACCTATACATCAACACCATGCTGGACAAGCCCTACGACAGCGAATTCGAAGGTAAGATAACCAACAAGACGAACGGTCTTCTGGGGCCCGGTCTCAGCTATTCCATTAACAAGCGCAATGCATTCCGCGGTGCCGAGACCCTGACATGGGGCATCAACGGCTCGTACGAATGGCAGACGGGTGCCAACAACAAGGGCAAGGGAACAGGCATTAACTCGTGGGAACTTGGTAGCAACATAACACTCTCCTACCCTCGCTTCATGTTCTTCGGCATAGGCAAGAGGCTGAATCGCAAGGTGCGGTCAACAACCCTGTTCAAAGCCGATGTCAAGTGGCTGAACCGTGCCGGTTACTACAGCCAGATAAGCGCAGGCATACGGGCAAAGTGGACATTCCAGAAATCTGCCAACATACTGCACGAATTCACACCCATACACCTGGAATACAGCCAGCTCCTGAGCACCACCGACGAGTTCATTGAGATAATGGATCAGAACCCTGCCCTGTACATGAGCCTGAAAGACCAGCTCGTACCCAGCATGGAATACAAGTTCACATGGACATCGCCCAAGGTGAAGCGAAACATCAATAACCTGTCACTCTCTACAAAACAGTCATACAAGTTCCAAAAGAACACAATCGAATACACCCATAGCCTGCGACTGGGCGAACGTTCACGACTCCTGACACACGGATACCTGGGATTCCTGTGGGAATACAACGGAAAAACCGCACCATATCAGGAAATGTTCACCGCAGGCGGAGCCAACAGCATCAGGGCATTCGGCGTGCGTTCCATAGGTCCCGGCAGCTATAATCCCGTACAGTCACAATTCTCCTACCTGAACCAGATCGGAAGCATGAAATTCGAGTGCAACCTGGAGTATCGCTTCCCTATCATCGGTTCGCTGTTCGGAGCCGTCTTCGTGGATGCCGGCAATGTATGGCTACTGAGAGAAGATCCCGACCGTCCAGGCGGTAAGTTCGAATGGAAGAACTTTGGCCGCGAACTGGCACTCGGCACAGGAGCAGGCCTGCGATACGACCTCGATTTCCTGGTAATCAGGTTCGACATAGGCGTAGGTATCCACGCACCTTACGATACAGGCAAGGAAGGCTATTACAACATGACATCCTTCGGCAAGTCTCTGGGTTACCACTTTGCCATAGGATACCCCTTCTGATAATACAAATAATATAATACAAAAAGCCCCTCGGTTCGCAACCGAAGGGCTTTTCTCTATATTACCAACCGCTCTCTTAGAACATCTTGTCAGGATACTGACCTGCAGCATGCAAGGCAGCCAGCTTCTCGACCGTACCCGGACGATCCTCGGGATACGTTACGCCAAACCACTTGGACGTCGTAGGCAGAACCTCGCAAGTAGCCTTGCCCTGCTTGATCAGCGTATCCACCATCAGAGGAATGAAGAACTCGCTCTTCAGGTTTGTCTGGTTCTTAGGATCCGACAGGAATACCTTGAAATAATCCTCGCTGTACTGGAAGTAGTCAGGAGTGAAGCCCCAGAAATTCATAGAACATGGAGTGTTGTCAGGAATGGAAACCCATTCGCCGTTATCATCCAGATACTGCACAGCACCATCGCGGCGCTCAATCTTGGTACGCTCAACAACATCAGTCAGCATGTGAGTCTTCTCGTCTGTAGCACAGATACCACGGCTCACAGTACCGCTGTCACTCAATGTATTGCTTACACTGAATCCAACCATAGCATAACGGCCTGTGCTACCCTCTGGCAACTCAGTCAGGAACTTGGCCAATACCATGAATGCATCACGGTCATAGAAATCATCACAGTTCAATACAGCGAAAGGCTCCTTGATAATATCCTTGCCCATCATAACAGCATGGTTGGTGCCCCATGGCTTTTCACGACCCTCGGGAACCGTAAATCCCTCTGGCAGAGCATCCAGGGCCTGGAAGCACAACTCACAAGGAACATGACCCTCGTATCTGGACAGAATCTGCTCGCGGAACTGCTGCTCAAAGTCACGACGGATTACCCATACGATTTTACCAAAGCCAGCCTTGATAGCATCATAAATACTGTAATCCATAATACACTGACCCTGAGGACCCAGGGTATCCAGCTGCTTCAAGCCACCATAACGGCTACCCATACCAGCTGCAAGAAGGAAAAGTGTAGGTTTCATGTTTGTTAGTTTTTATTAGGTTATATGATTTTTCGCAACCAAAGATACAAAATTATTTCATAACAAGGCCCCTATTGCCGCAAAATTCATAATTCGTAATGCATAATTCATAATTTGTAACCGCTCAGTTGCTAACCACATACCGTATAAAACATAGAAACGCCGTGTTGCCCATCGTGATACGGCCTCTCGCTGTTTGGGGCATTTTACGCATCCAACATCTTGGGTTCCTCAAGGAACTCATATATACCCACCAGTACAATACCCTGATTATCGCGTCGCAGCTTCATACGCTCACCCACAACCACTATTTTTCTAAACGAGTCACTAATCTGTTGTAGCGAACGCTTTTCCTGCTGCATTTTCTCCTCATCTGGCAACTTATATGCCGATTGCAGATAATAACGGCGCGAACCCAGATTACATACAAAGTCCACCTCCAGAGTCACACGTTGCCATTTATCGTTCTCGTCTTTCACACGGACATATACATTGCCCACATCCACCAGGAATCCACGATAGCGCATCTCGTTGTATACTACGTTCTCCATCAAGTGATTTTCCTCCGTCTGGCGGAACGACAGAATAGCATTTCTCAAACCCAAGTCCTTGAAATAGTATTTAGGCGTAGTTCCAATATATTTGCGCCCCTTGATATCGTATCGCTCCGATTTCTCAATCATAAAAGCATCTTCGAGATAACCTATATAGGTCTCGATTGTCTTGTCTGTGATGCTGTTCAATCGCTTTACACTCTTGAAGGTGTTGGCCAGATTAGTGGGATTGACGGGGCTTCCTACACTTGAAGCCAATATACGCACCAGCTCCTCGAACTCTGCTTTGTTCTCAATATTGTGACGCTCATAGATGTCGCTCAAATATACTGTCCGATATAGATTCCTGAGATAAGTCGCTTTCCTGTCATCACCCTTGATAGAAAGAATTTTGGGCAGTCCGCCATATGTGTAATAATCCTGCCAACCATCTACGATATCACCCTCGTAGACCGTCATATATTCCCTAAAAGTAAGGGGCCATACATGAATCTCATCACCACGACCACGGAACTCAGTTGCAATGTCACTTGACAGAAAATGAGAATTGGAACCTGTCACATACACATCGGCATTCTCCTTGACCACCAGCGAGCCAAGCATCTCTACAAAATCGTCGACCTTCTGAACCTCGTCAATGATGATGTAATATTGTTCATCATCCGTCATTTGTGCATCCACCCAATCCAAAAGGTAATCCGGATTACAGAATGCCTTCTGTCTCCTGTCTTCCAAATCAATAACAAGGATATGGTCCCTACTGACCTTTTCTTCCAAAAGATAGTCCTTAAACAGCGTTTTCAGCAGATACGACTTGCCTACGCGCCTCAGTCCTGTCACAATCTTTATCAGCCCATTGTCTTTAGATTCAATAAGCTGTTGCATATATAACGGCCTTTCTATCTTCATATATAACAATTATTTACAACGTGTTTTGCCTATTTTTATTACGGATTTTTAGCAACATTGCCGTAAATCCGTCACAAAAGTAGATAAAAGGAATGATTTAAGCAAGAAATGTTCCTGCATTTTTCAGCTACGGCTTCCCTTAAATAGAGATACGGCCTCCCGCTATGCGAGAAACGCCGTGTTGCCCATAGTTCGTTCCTACGTCGTAGGTAGGTCGTAAGTAGGGGCTACGTACCCTTTGGAAAACATCGGTGTTGTTTTGGCATTCCTATGCCGTTGGCGTGCCCTTTGTACGCCGTTGTTTTTGTTAAGTAATCGTACAATATTTCCTATAGATTTTATATCAATTTTACTTAACTATTTTTGCCAAGAAACCTTAAGTTTTTTTCTCCGAATCTCGATAATGCAACATAAAACACCTCAGAATCGTATCCGGGTACGAAATTTTACAAAGCCGCTTTTTACACTAAGTGAGGAGTAAAGTGACGTGTACTGAATAAGTTGACACTTTTGTAATTTAAGAAGTGTATCAGTATGCGAAAGCGATCATTACTTTCCTATGAAGAAAAACTATCTTTATTAAAGGAGTATTTGTCCGTTGGCATCTCAAAGATGTCATATGAGAAAGAAAAAGGTCTAACTCATGGTACAATTTCCAACTGGCTTCGTACCTTTGCAGTCGAAGATAATGCTGTGGTAATCATGCCACAGTCTGCTGTAACGGATATGAAGAAGGACCCGGACAAGGAAGAACTGCTTCGTGAAA